>LLBY010013840.1_pt4 | contig 15971 bp, 7 predicted proteins | sample 1489401 | NCBI WGS metagenome assembly LLBY01 (sample SAMN04092656, study PRJNA295927) | soil metagenome | biome: Soil prokaryotic community; feature: Bulk soil; isolation source: soil from tomato rhizosphere | host: tomato cultivar Hawaii 7996 | place: South Korea | collected 2011-11-01 | reverse complement strand
CAGGCATCATCACATCCAGCAGGATCACATCTGGCAAAAGCTGTTTTGCCTTTTCGATTGCCTGAAAGCCGTTTTCTGCCATCTCCAGTTCGTAACCTTCGCCCTCCAGGACAGATTGGAGGGTTTCCCGGCCAATATATTCATCGTCAACGATCAAAACCAGGCTGGTGACGTTATTCTCCTTAGTCATAAAAGCTCCCTTTCTAGGATATGAGTAGACAGGTACACACGTAGACACGCGCCCACCTGTATATTTATCTACTTGTCTACCAAATGATACTTCACGGCCAGGCGCACCAGGCCTGCCAGATTACGAACGTTCAATTTTTCCATTAGCTTTGTGCGATGCTTTTCCACTGTTTTTTCACTGATGAAAAGCATTTTTGCGATTTCCGCGCTGGTGTGTTCCTCTGCGATCAACTGCAGAATCTCCTTCTCGCGCGGAGATAGGCTGGCAAGTGGATCACCATCTTGCGGTGTGATGCGTGGATGGATGGAACTTTCTACGACGATCTCCGAAATCGGACTGCTCAAATAGGTCTTGCCGCTGGCAACGGCGCGCACTGCCCAGAGCAATTCATCGCTGACGGATGATTTCAACACATAGCCTTTTACACCGCATTGCAGCGCCTGGTGGACAAACCCTTCATCCGAATACATGGAGAGCAGCAGGATGTGGGTGGGCAGTTTCATCTCACGGATGTTTTCAGCCGCCTGGATGCCATTCATGCGCGGCATCATAATATCCATGATGAGCACGTCTGGTTTGAGGGACTCTGTCATCTCGATAGCCTCCTGCCCATTAGAGGCCTCGCCCAGGACACGGATGTCACCTGCTTTTTCCAGCAGCGCTCGGATACCCGCCCGAACCATGAGGTGATCTTCGGCAATCAGGACTCGTATCATGCGACCTCTTGATAATCTGTAGACAGACCCCTAGGGTCTGGTTTCTTCCAGTGGAAATTGCGCCGACAAAATGGTGCCGCGCTTGGGCGTAGATGTGACCGTGAGGGTGCCGCCGGCGATTGTGATTCGTTCCCGGAGGCCCGCCAGCCCGATCCCATTTGACCGAGATTGCTCATTGCCGAACCCGAGCCCATTATCCTGAATGGTCAGCGTGACCTTGTCATCATCCATGCTTAGATCTACCCAGACCTGGCTGGCATGTGCATGCTTGATGACATTGGTAAGCGCTTCCTGAAGGGTTCTGTAAAGCGTAATATTATAAGCGTCCGGCAACTCAGGCAGAGAGTCCTCTGCTTCAAAAATCACAGGTAAATGCGTGCGGCGGGTAATTTCGCTGCAATACGTTTGCATGGCAACTTTTAATCCCAGCGCGTCGAGCACAGGCGGGCGCAAATCGCGGGCAATACCCCGGATCTTGACGAAGATCTCATAGGATTGATCGTAGAGCGCTTGCAGGCCTTCAAACAAGGTCTGCCTCGGCAGAGAGAGATCCTGCTGCAGATTCCTCAGGGCAATGAGATGAGTAGTGAGTGCCTGGCCCAGGTCATCGTGCAGCTCGCGCGAGATACGCTGGCGTTCCTCTTCCTGTGCAGCCACGACGTGCTCCGCCATACGACGGATATTTTCGCGTTGCTCCATCAATGTGCGGTAACGGTTCAGGCGGGTGATCGTCCGCACCCGGGCGACCAGTTCGCGGCGGTCCGGCGGCTTCGTGAGGAAATCGTCGGCGCCCGATTCAATGCCTCGCAGCAGTGAGTCGCGGTCATCCAGAGCTGTGAGCAGGATGATCGGCACTTCGGCCAGCGCCGGCGTGGCCCGGATGCGGCGGCACACTTCAAAGCCATCCAGAGCGGGCATCATCACATCCAGCAGGATCAAATCGGGCTGCAGTTGTTTGAGCACATGCAAGGCCTGCCTGCCATCTTTCGCCTGTTGCAGCTCATACCCTTCTCCTTCCAGGATGGCGACTAACGTTTCGCGTGCGGTTGGGTCATCATCTACGATCAGGACTGTGCTCATCGTGCGCGCGTCCCCTGCTCGAACAGACAGCTTTGGATGATTTTGACCAGCGCCTTCAAATTGACTGGTTTACTAATGTATTCATCCATACCTGCCTCCAAACAGCGCTCGCGGTCGTGCGGCATGGCGAGCGCAGTCAGGGCGATAATTGGTGTATATCGGAAGTTGGGATCGCTTCTCAGTTTGCGCGTGGTTTCAAAACCGTCCATTTGCGGCATCTGAACATCCATCAGAATCAAGTCAGGCTTGACGTGTCGTGCCTGGACAATTCCATCCACCCCGTCCTGCGCCGTGAAGACTCTGTACCCCGCCAGCTCCAGGTAGTCCTTGAGCATCATGACCACTTCTTTTGTATCTTCCACCAGCAGGATCGTTGGCTTGTTCTCTGCATCCAGCTGAATCGTACGGAACTTACCAGTGATCTTCATTCTGGCAGCGCTATCCATAGCGAGGGCAGGTTCCCAGGGAAGGATGATCGCGAAGCGACTGCCCTTCCCGGGTTCACTCACGGCATTGACACTGCCGCCATGTAGGCGCGCCATCTGCGCCACCAGAGCTAACCCTAAGCCGGTTCCCGTGGCTTCCCGCGCCAACCCGGAATCCAATTGTACAAAGGGTTGGAACAAACGCGCCAGGTCATTCTGTTGGACTCCAATGCCATTATCCCAAACCGTGATAGCGATCTGATTTGCCTCTTCATCCCCATGGACTTCCAGCCCCAGCTTTCCATTCTCGGGCGTGAATTTAACCGCGTTGCCCAGCAAGTTCACGATCATTTGCTTGAGACGGCGCTCATCCGCCCACATCAGCCCGAGACCGGGATCGATCTCCAAGGATACTTCCTGGTTCTTTTTCTGTGCAAGTTGTTTCACCATTCGCAGGCTTGCCTGACAAACCGAATGGAGATCCACTTTATTAATGTCCAGCGTAATCTGTCCGGCATCGATCTTGGCGAGGTCGAGGATATCATTGATCAGCGACAACAGGTGATGTCCGCTCTCACTGATGGTGGAAATATATTTCTGCTGTTTCTCATTGAGTGGACCAGCGATCTGTTCCCCGAGGCTCTCCGAGAGGCCGAGAATCGCATTCAACGGCGTTCGCAGCTCATGGCTCATGTTGGCCAGAAATTCATCCTTTACCCGCAGGGCCCGCGCCAGGTTCGAGTTGGCGCGGCTGAGGTCGACTGTACGTTCCTCGACTCGCTGTACAAGCTGGTTCCTTTCAAGCTGAAGTGCAACCTCCATCTGTTTGCGTTCGGTAATATCCCAGGCATAATCTGCGAGACGGACAGCGGTTTCCAGATCGTGAGACGTGTATTCCTGGAATTTGTTGGCGATCCCCATCACAGCCATGATGCGTTCATTACGGATAATGGGGATCACAATCTCGCGGACGATGGGGACGTGCCCCTCCGGGATGCCTTTCCGGTTGGCCAGCACCTCATAGTAGTTTTGGACGAGCGGCCTCCGCTGGCGAACCGCCTCCGCCCAGACTCCGGCTTGATCCAGAGGCAAATGGGATCCGTGTTCGACTGGAACCTGGAAGAGGTGCAGCGCGTTCGTGGACCACGTCTGCATCCCGAGATGGATCTGATCCTCATCCATGAAGTGGAAGAACCCAATTGTACTGCCGGTCAGCTCACTTACTTCATCTACCGTCCGTAGCATCAATTCGTTCAGGGAATGCCTGGCCGAGAATTCCATGAGCTCAAAGCGCTTTTGCATGATGATTTCGGTCCGTTTGCGGTCCGTTATGTCCTTGGCTACCACGGAAACCCCCCGCAAAGATGGATAGGCTGTCGTTTCGAAAGAACGATTTTCTCCACGGAAAACCAGGGTTGTTTCGAAGGTTCTCGGTTGCTGACTTCTGAGGACCTCTTCATAGATCATTTTGATCCTGGCCTGTTCCCCGGTCCTCCCCAGAATATCCTCCATAGATCGACCGATCGCCTCACTTGCCGGGAAACCCGTCAGCATTTCAGAGGCTTTATTCCAATGGGTATAACGCAGATCCTGATCCATTTCGAACAGGATATCGGTAATACTATCTGCCAGCGCTCGATAATGAGATTCGCTCACGCGCAGGGCGTCTTCCACTCTCTTGCGTTCCAGGAGCTCCTTTTGCATGACTTCGTACAGACGTGCATTTTCAAAAGCGATCGCGGTCTGATTGGCGAGGGTGGCCAGCAGGCGCTGGTCCTGTTCCGTAAAGGCATCCGGCACTTCACTTTCCACAGTAATTACACCGATGACGCGCTCCCCGACTTTAAGCGGCATATAGAGGCCCGATTGGATTCCGGCATGTGTATCGATGTATTGCGGGTGCCTGTGGACATTCCCCGTTCGCAGCGGCATACCGGTTTGAATGACCCAGCCGCTCAATCCCTGCCCAACCTTATTGATGCGAGCGATGAAATGTTGTTCTGCATTCGATCGTTCCTCTTCTTTCAGACTGGGCAGGTTGAACGAAACAAGCTCCAGGTCATCAGTTCCTTCCTTGCGCAACCGGATCGTCACGTGATGCCAGGGCAGGTAGCGGGCAAAGGTCTCTATGACGCGGTTGCCAATCTCACCCGGCTCAAGCAGGCGGCCGACAGACAAGCCATTTTCATAGACGGCCTCCAATTCTGAGATATGACGCCGGGTTTCAAGCTCGCTTTGTTTCCGTTCGGTAATATCTTCTTTGACGCCCACATAATGTGTAATCTCTTTGCGATCATTAAGAATGGGCGAAATCGTTACAGATTCCCAGTATAACGTGCCGTCCTTTTTCTGGTTCAGAAGCTCTCCATGCCACTCGCCCCCGTTGCTAATGGTGTTCCATAATTGTTTATATTCTTCATCGGATGTGAAGCCAGATTTCAGGATGCTTGGTTTTTGGCCAATGGCTTCCTCATACGAATACCCCGTGATCTGTGTGAATTTAGGGTTGACGTATTCAATATGTCCGAACGTGTCTGTGATCAAAATGCTCGAACCGCTCTGTTCCACCGCGCGCGAAAGCTTACGAAGCTCCTGTTCGGTCCGTCTGCGCTCTGTAACGTCGATGATCGAAACGATCACCTTTGACCAGTCCTCTTCATAGCCCTGTGGGATGGAGCCATTGACCAGCATCTCGATCTGCTTCCCGGCAGGCGTTATCTCCGTCCCCTCCCAGCTGAATCGTTTGAGGGGACCCATCAGTTCGAGCACCTCGGCCTCAAAATGCTTGATGGATGTGCTATCGAAGAGATCTCCCAGGTTGGACGGTAAATCCTCTTTGCGGCTGACGCCATATAGTTCCATGGAGGCTTTGTTTACGTCTATGATCCTTACCAGAGCGGCCAGCTCGCGAACAAATCCTGGATGGTTAGAGAAATAATCTCTGAGGTCGGTCACGCCATTTTGCAGCAGGGTGTCCAACTGTTTCTTAACGAGTGAAAAATCTTCCTCCCAAATGGATATCGGCGAGCTATCGAAGAGCTCACGATACCGGTTCTGGCTTTTTACCAGGGCCAATTCTGATTCCCTGCGTTCGGTAATGTCGGCGGAGATGCCTGCGATCCGTGTGACCTTGCCCGAGTCATCGAAAATAGGGAAGGCGCGATCCCAGATCCAGCGCAGGCTTCCATCGGGCCGTACAATACGATATTCCAACTGCATCTTCTCGCCGTTCTTTTCTCTTTCGAGGGCATTCATTACCACCGGCCGGTCTTCTGAGTACACGCTGGTGATAAACGCATTTGGCTCATACATCAGGCTTTGCACGGACCGTCCCCAGATCGTTTCGACCGCGGGACTCATGTAAAGCTCCTTTTTTGTCTCGGCATCCGTCATCCAGAATACTTCCTGAATATTCTCTGCCAACTGCCGGAAGCGCTCTTCGGAAGCATGTAGATCAGCCAGGCGGTGCTGTGTTTCGTCGAAGAGCCGCGCCTTGGACACCGCAGAGGCCGCCATAGAGGCAAATGCCTCAAGCAGCTCCAGCTCGGACTGTCGAAATGGCTTGTTTCCGCCCAGGCGGCGAATACTGAGGATGCCGATCGTGCGGTCACGCTCCTTAAGCGGAGCAAACATGATGGCTTCTCGCTCTTCCTCTGTGTTTGGTACTTGCAGGGCACGTGGATCGTCTTGCATCTCGTTCACGATCTCGGCTTTGCCACTGGCGGCCACCGCTCCGGTGACTCCCTGGCCTAGCTTGATCCTTAAGTTCAAAAAGGCATCCGTGTTTTCTCCCAGCGCCAGCACGCAATGCATCGTCTCGCCCTCCGGCTCCAACAGGAAAATACGGCAGCCATCGGCAAGGAAGAGAGAGCTCGCGGAGTTACCAATGGTTTGTAACGTGGCTTCCAGGTCCAGGTTGGTGAGCGCTAATGAGGTCTCCAACAAGGCTGAAGTTTCCTTGGCGCCGCGGCGGATCGCTTCTTCGGCGCGCTTGCGTTCCGTGATATCCTGAATCTGAGAAATGAAATAAAGGGGATTCCCCTGATGATCCCGCAGGAGAGAAACACTTAACAGAATCCATATTACGTGCCCCAATTTATGGAAGTAACGCTTTTCCATCTGATAGGAATTGATTTCTCCCTTCAGAAGTTTATTCACATGGCTGAGATCAGCCTCCAGATCTTCGGCGTATGAGATATCCTGGAATGTCCTTTCCAATAATTCTGCTTCTGAATAGCCGGTTAGGTCACACAGAGCCCGATTGACACGAAACCAGCGCCCCTCGGGGGTAAGCAGTGCCATACCAATGGCAGCATACTCAAACGCACTGCTGAAGCGTTCCTCGCTTTCCCGTAATGCCTGCTCGGCCCGTTTGCGTTCCGTGATATCCTGATATGTGCCAATCGAGCCGTAGGAGATCCCATTCTCATCGCGCAACTCTACTGCTGCTTCGAATACCCAGTGGATACTTCCATCCCGGGCCTGGAGGCGATGCTCACACTTCCAGATGGAATTCTTACCCATGCGTACCCGGTGAATTGCCTCTTCCAGGGGATATCCTGCCAGATCGTCAACCAGATTGATTTCTTCGACAAGGGAATCCCATAATGCCGCGCTGAATTCCTCGGGTCCGTAGCCAGTGATCTGTCGAATGCCCTCGCCAATGAATTTGTAATTAATCAGCTTTCCTTCATCATAATAAGTTTGATAATAGGGCACGGCGCCTGCTACCTCAATAGCCCGTCGATAAAGCGCCTCCGATTGTTGCAAGCTCTCTTCTGCCCGCTTGTGGTCAATGACTAGCCCAACCTGGGTGGCGATCGATGTCAGGAAATCCTTTTCCCGTTCCGAGTAACGGTTGTGGTTCTCGTAGTCCTGCACGGCCATCACGCCAATCGTCCTGCCAGCGGTTTTAAGCGGTACTCCCAGCCAGGAAGCCGAATCGGTTCCGACCAACCTGACTTCTCCCCGTGCTTCGAGTTCGGCGAACGAATCCTGGGTCAGCAGAAGAGGTTCGCCAGATCGGAATACATAGGATGTGATGCTGTTCTCGAGCCTGGATGGCGCTGCAGGCGGATCATATTGATCGACGGAGTAAATCTCCTCGAACAATCCTGTAGTTTCCTGATGGAGGACAACAAAGAAATTTTCCGCATAGACGACTTTGGCGATGGAATGATGGACAAGCGTCAGCAGTTCCTGAAGGTCCTTTGTATTGGCAAGGCCCTGCATAATTTCCAGAAGCGCCTGACGTTCTATTTCAGCTTGCTTGCGTTCCGTAATGTCTGTCATCGAGAGAAGCAGATGATCTTCGTCCTTTGACTTGAATGTAACGCAGTGGACGGTCATCCACACTTCTTTACCAAATGTGCTGATCAGATGGATATCCGCGGTAAGAGGTGCTTGTGATCGAATGGCTTTATTAACCAAATCATACAATCCTGATATCTTCCAGGATTGTATGCTGTGGAAATTCTGCTCCCTGAGCTGGTCGGCCTGCGCACCAAGCATAGACGCTGCATTCTGATTAGCAAAGACACACTCGCCGGTAAGTTTATATGTCAGAATCCCGATAGGTGAATGATTAAGGATTTTCTCGTTGAATGCCAGCAGATCATTGATGCGTTGTTCTGCCTGTTTGCGCTCGGTGATATTTGACATGGCGCCAATCATACGTATGGGCGCGCCCTCTTCATCGCGCTCTATATATGCCCGGTCACTAATGTAGGCATAGGAGCCATCTTCAAGCAGGAAACGGTATTCCTCCAGCCAATTCGATCCCTTTCCCACCAGCAGCGCATCCAGTTTGGTGATCACGCGTGTACGGTCTTCCGGATGGATGCGATCATCCCACCACCTTTCATCGGGGCCAATTTCTTCTTCCTGGTATCCAAAGACATAGCGAGCATTCTCACTCCAAAGCAGCCGATGGGTCTTGGGGTCCCACTCCCAGATCACATCATTTGTGGCCTTGGTCGCCAACCGGTACCGGTCTTCATTACGCCGCAGCCTTTGCTCCGTCTGTTTCCGTTCCGTGATATCACGGCCGATCCCTACCAGCCCAACCACTTTTCCATCGTCGTCGCGGAGAGGGATTTTGCTGGTTAAGATCGAGACATAATTTCCTTCGGCGTCCAGACCCGGTTCCTCATGATTAATGACAGGTTGTCCGGAATGAAGGACTGTTTGATCCAGTTTCCAGAACTCCTCTGCCAGTCCCCCCGGATAGAGCTCGAAGTCCGTCTTGCCGATCACATCTTCCATTGTTTTCCCGCCGGATGCTTGCCAATCTGCAATGTTCGAAAGTGTTTTCCGCCCCTGCATGTCCATGGCGTAGATACGGTCTGGAATGTTATCGATCAAAGTACGCAAAAGATTTCGTTCCCCCTTGAGTACATCCTCGACCCGCTTGCGAATGGTAACGTCATGTGAACTCCCGGTTACACCTGTGATCGCACCATGTTTATCACGCAACACCATCGAATTTGAACTCAAGATGATTTGCCGTCCATCTCGATGGCGAACGTAAGTTTCAAACTCTTTCACTTCATCTACCTTGGCAATTGTTTCCTTAAAGACCTTTAGACTTGCCTGATGATGTTCTGGATCTAGAAGATCAAAGAACGATCGGCCGATCAATTCCTCAGGTTCGTATCCATAGATTTCCACGGAGGCACGATTGACGAACGTAAAGCGTGCCTCGGCATCCACAGACCAGATTAAATCGTGCGAGGTTTCTACTAGATTTTGATATCTCGTCTGACTTTCGCGCAATGCTTCTTCTATCTGTTTGCGATGAAGAGCAATGGTCAACTGACCACAAATGTTCTCAATGCGGCTTAGGTCTTGCTCCGTAAAGATGACCGGGCCGGAAACATTTATCACACCCAGAGGTTTTCCATCGGAGATGAGTGGAACGAGGATGGTGGATTTAATGTCCAGAATCTTATAAATCTGCGGCAGAAGTTTACGAATGGCCGCTTTGGCCAGCGGAGGAAGAGAGGCGGTTTCGGCGAATTCTCCAATCCAGGTTTGGAGTACCTTTGGATCGCTGGTGACCATGCCACGGCCTGAGCGCAATACACTTTGAAATAGACCATCTTCTTGAACGGGTATCTGGATCTTAGGAAGAACACGCCCGATCACCTTCTCGATCTTTCTCGCAATTTTCGGAGGAATAGAATAATGATGCAATCTGATGGATTGTCTATCTGGGGTGAGCAAATAAATGTTCGTGTATTCACTCAAAAAGATACACTTTAACTCCTCCCTCAACAGGTCCATCACAACATCCAGAGCTTCGCCTCGATTGATGACTTCATTCAATGTGTTGACCAATGCCAGGTCCGCATTCCTTTGCTGAAGCTCGATTTCCGCCTGTTTCTTTTCGGTGATATCGTGATAATTAATGACAATTGCCCTCACGGCGGGATCGTGCAGCATATTGGTGCCAACTGCCTCCATCCAGCGCCAGGTTCCATCCGCGCGGCGCAGGCGGAATATCCCACGCTGGCGGTGTCCTGGCACCTTGAGGAGTTTTGCATACGTTTGCTGCGTCGGTTCAAAATCCTCCGGATGCATAAGCTCAAATATATTGCGCCCTACAAACTCATCTGGCGCATAGCCCAGGTTACGTATCGTGGATGGACTCTCCCATAGGAGAGTGCCGTCCGCAGCCAGAAGCGAGATATCGTCTAGCCCATTTTCGATGAGTGAGCGGAAACGCCGCTCCTTGTTTTGAAGGGCCTCTTCGGCCTCTTTGCGCTGCGTAATATCCTGGACAAAGCCTTCAAAGTAAAGGATATCCTCACTCTCATTACGGACGGCTCGTGCAGAGGTGGACGTCCAGAAAATGCTTTTATCTTTGCGATAATTCCTTGCCTCAAAATTTTCGATGTCGTTGTATAAGTCTAGCAGGCCTATAAATTCAGAACGCTTTTCCGGTTCCACATAGATTTGTGTGGCGATGTCCTGGATCGATTCCATCATCTCTTTTGGCGAGTCATACCCATAAAGACGCGCCATGGCCGGATTCAGACTCAGATACCGACCCTGCGGGGAAGATTGGAAAATCCCTTCCATCGAATTCTCAAAAATGGTCCGGTATTTCTGCTCTGCCTGCTTCCGGGCAGCCAGCAGCTCCCTCTCCTCCAGAGCGTGAAGAACCGCGGGGGCCAATCGCTTGAAGTTATCTTTGAGAATGTAATTGTTTGCACCGGCTTTGACGCAATCTACCGCCACGTCTTCACTGAGGGAACCGGTCCAGATAATGAACGGAGTCGAGGGCGCATAATGGAGGGACAGTTTCAAGGCTTCCATGCCATCAAATTGCGGCAGCACAAAGTCTGAAAGAATCACATCGGGCTGGAAAGTTTCGATCGCCTGGATAAAGCCTTCACGGGTCTCTGTAATCTGGAAATCGCAGTCGCCTACTATCCTGCGGATCTCGCGTTCTGCTAAGTGGGCATCCTCCGGCTTGTCTTCGACAATAAGAATACGAACGGGCTTCTTCATGATTTCTTTCCTTTGTAGTGATAACTTCAATGTATAGAAGGGACGAATTTCGATGCTTTACTTCATCGGGTGATTCACCATCAGCCAGTAAATTCCTACTTTGCTCATGGCTTCCATGAACGAATCGAATTGCACAGGCTTGATCACATAGCCGTTGGCGCCCAAGTTGTAGGCGGCTTTGACATCTGGGTGTTCCGCCGAGGAGGTCACCATCACGACCGGAATCGTCTGCAATTGGGGATCATTTTTCATGCTACGCAAAACTTCCAGACCATTTACTTTTGGCAGCTTTAGATCCAAAAGGACAACTTTCGGTGAAACATCAGTCCGGCGTCCTTCGTATTTGCCGCGTCCGAACAAAAAGTCCAGGGCTTCCGCGCCATCCTCCACGTGAAAAAGCTGGTTGGCGAGATTGTGCCTTCGCAGGGCACGGATCGTCAGCTCGGCATCCTGGGGGTTGTCTTCTACAAGCAAGACTTCTACAACATCACGATCGTTCATAAGAGATTCTCCTTTCGAGGAAGAGCAAAGTAAAAGGTTGCGCCCTTCTCTACTTCTCCTTCGGCCCACACGCGTCCATCATGCCTGCGGATGATCCTCTGCACAATAGCCAATCCCACACCTGTTCCGTTGAATTCACTTTCGCTATGTAGCCGCTGAAAGACGCCGAACAGCTTATTGCTGTATTCCATATCAAAGCCTGCACCATTATCACGCACATAATAGACGGTCTCATGGCTGTTCTCCTGGCTTCCCACCTCAATGATCGCCCGTTCCAGCTTGGAAGTGAACTTGATCGCGTTTGAAAGCAGGTTGACCCATACCTGACGGATAAGCGAAGCATCACCTTGGGCCATCGGCAGGTCCCCGAGGTTGAAGGCAATGTTCTCCCGCTTTTCTTCTTTGAGGAGCTCATCGAATACAGAGGCAGCCAGCGCCTTCATCTCGATCTTGGAGGAATATATCTCCTTACGGCCCAGGCGGGAAAACGCCAGCAGATCATCGATCAACTGTCCCATGCGACGGGCCTCCCGGCTAATCACGCCGCAGATCCGTTTTCCTTCGTCGTCCAAGAGCGATTCGTAGTCTTCCACCAGAATACGTGTATAACCGTCGATGGCACGTAAGGGAGCGCGCAAATCATGCGAGACGGAATAGGAAAAGGCCTCCAGTTCTTTATTGGCAGCCTGTAGTTGCTCGGCCTTTTTTTCCAGGTCAGCATTGAGCTGACGAATCGCCTGCTCCGAACGTTTGCGTTCCGTGATATCTCGGGAGATCCCAAAAATGCCGATGGTCTCTCCCTCCGCATTCCGGAGGGGCATTTTGGTTGTGGAAACCCACATTTCTCTGCCATCCGGCCAGACCACCCATTCTTCAAAATCCACCAATGGCCTTCCAGACCGCATCACTTCCTGTTCTTCTGCATACGATTTCGCGGCATGCGGAAAGAAGTCAAAATCAGTTCTACCCACGGCTTCTACGGGGTCGCTCAACCCAAGCAGGTTTGCCTGCGATCGGCTATTTCTGATGAAACGGCTTTTTGTATCTTTGAAGTAAATATGGTCGGGCATATTATCCATCAGCGCCTGCAGCAAGGCATTTGCTTCGGAAAGTGCGACAGTGCGTTCCTGCACCTTGCGCTCCAATTCATCATGCGCCTCCTGCAATGCCAGTTCGATCTGTTTGCGCTCCGTGATATCGCGCCAGACCGTATGAATCACTTGACGGTCTTGTGTGGCGATGGAGGTCAGAAGAATTTCGACCGGAAAGTCGGAGCCGTCCAGGCGGCGGTGAATCCACTCAAAGCGATGACAGCCTCGTTCCAGGGCGATGCGGATCATCTCATCTGCCTTTTCAGCAGAAGGGCGGCCATCAGGTTGGTACTGTGGTGAAAGCTGAGAGGGGTGAAGAGAAAGCAATTCCTGTTTGTTGTCGGCACGCATCATCTCGACAGTTGCCGAGTTACAGTCGGTGAAGATGCCGTTTTCCAGCAACAGGATCGCGTCGGCGGACTGCTCGAAGAGCGATCGGAACCTGGCTTCGCTTTCAGTCAGAGCCTTTTCGGCATTCTTGCGCTCGGTGATATCGCGTATGATGCTGATCAAAGTTCGCAGGCCGCCAATCGTCGCTCCCTGGGAACTGACCTCCACAGGGAACATGGATCCATCCTTGCGTTGGTGGACGGTCTCGAAGAGAATTCCATCGGCATCGGCCTGAGCCATTTGGGTGACGGTTTGAGATAGCGTATCGCTTGCGCGCAGGTCTTGAATGGTGAGTGACAACAGCTCGTCCCGGCTATATCCATATGCCTGGACGGCGGCGGCATTGGCATCCATAATCTGTCCATCCTGATATCCCATGAAAAGGATGATATCCCGGCTGTGCTCCGATAATAACCGGAAGCGCCGCAGGTTTTCTTCCGCCTGCTTACGCTCGGCTATATCCTGGGCGGTCACCACACGATGCCGGATTTGCCCATCCTCCCCAAAGACACTTACCACGTCCACTTGCACGGGAAAGGCAGCCTGGTCCCCACCTTTTCGGGTCATCGCAGCTTCAAACGAGGCAAAGCCGATCTGGTCAGCTTTTTGGACATTGCGGCGTACATGCTCATGGTCGGAGGTTGAATAGAGACTAAGGATGGCAGACCCGACGATATCTTCGACTCTGCACTTATGCATGGTTGCAAAGGCCGGGTTGCAGACGACGATACGGTTGGTATTTGGATCACCGATAGCAATCCCGTGTGCACAGCCCTCGAAGGCATCTGCCCAAAGCTGCCATTCCTCACGCGCCTGTTTTTGTTCTGTTACATCATGGATCAGCGAGAAGTAGCCTCTTGTTCTTCCGTCTGCCTCCACATCGGGTATGTAGATCGCATAGATAGAACGCTCGCCATTCTGAAGAGATAACTCTGTTTCATAGCGGACCATCTCTCCGTTCAATACCTTATCAATATATTTTGATACGGATCGATAGGCTCGGGCTCCAATCACTTCTTCCACATGTTTTCCCAGGAAGTCCCCTTCGAACCAATCCGCATACGCGCTGTTCACAAATTGGTAGCGGCGGTCAGCTCCTACATACGCGATCAAGGCTGGCATTGCATCGATGACGTGCTGTAATTGCATCCCACTCGCGCTTAGTGCAGCGGTGTAGTGCTGGATCAGCCAGTAGAGCAGAATCGCCGTGACAAGCACATACCCCCATCCCTTATACAGACTGATCGTAGCAAGCATCTCCTCATTTAAAGCAATCCGGGCTGCAATCTGGTCGGAGAATAAGATCCACGCACCGCCCAGAATGAGATAGCCTCCAGCGATCCCCAATGCACCTGCCTGGGGAACACCTGGTAAGTAAGAGATTGATCGCTTTTTCATAAACGCCTCAATACATAAAAGTATGTTTCGCGTGATCGAATGGGTTTCTTGAGAAAAAAGACAAGACTGCTCCGAAAAACATTTTCCTTTCCCCACCCGTATGTGCACATGGGGGGATTCCCTACCTTACAAGATTGGTAGTTTTATTTTGACGGATGTGACAATATAGGGATCCTCGGCCTGGCCCAGGGGGAATTTAATTTCCTATCCTCTTGGATAGGGTAAAACCCTTCCTGAGGCAGGGGTGAATTTATGTGCCCCAAGGTATGATGAGCATGAGGAATGCACGAACATGAACACTCTTTATCTTATTTGCACTCTATTCCTGACCCTGTTGCTACTCATCATCATTTCGGTCTCCTCTGTTGAACTTTTCTATACCCGCGACGAACTGGAGGAAATGGGTGTTCAGGCGCGGTATTACGATGCACACTCAGAATGAGTCCACAGCAAATCCTCAAGGGGTGATTCCTGAACATGCGCCGACTATCCATCTGGCTAGGTACAAACTCCCCCAGTGATGGGGGAGTTTTTCTGCGCAAGTGTATAAACTCGTAATGGCTGAGATGCAAGGGTTTTGAGGAGGTTCCCATGAGTTCTGTAGAGGCTTTGCCAGTCGCTCCGGTCCAAATCGTTGGAAAGACACTTCGTTGGTCACTACGGTTTTTAATACTGGTTGTTTTGTTCTTCGTTCTCGTTGCTTTAGGAGGCGGTCTGGTGGCTCCCTATCTGCCGGATGGCCCGGCTGAGCCAGGACCTTTCCCCGAATTGACGGGCGTGTTGATCGTCTGCGCCGTGAACGTGCTGATCATCATGGGTATGATCCATAGCTCGCGCTGGCATGGCTGGAAGCTGATCTTATGGATGTCAGTTGCCTTCTATCTCATCATGACTCTCGTTACGCAATTAGAGACCTGGTACTTCCTTTTGGGTATCACTGTGGGTCCTGCATTAATGTCTCGCCTTTTCCTGCAAGGAATGCCCACTGCTTTCATTTTTATTCCCATTGCAGTTCTGGTCATGGGACGCGTCCGCCCTCTTGGGGATGATGGCGGCGTTACCGCGATAGAGCCGGTACCAGTCAAGGAATGGCTATGGAAGCTGGGAATAATCTATATCGCCTATCTGGTGTTGTATTACACGGCAGGCTATTTCATCGCCTGGCAAAATCCTGAATTGCGCGCCTTTTACGGTTCGCCCGGTGATGCGCGGCCATTCTTGCAGCAGATGGCCCATATCTTTGCCACGGACCCCTGGTTGACTCCTTACCAATTCCTGCGCACACTGGTCTGGGTTGCCGGGGCCTATCTGATCATTCGCGGTTCTCGTCTGCCCCTGTGGCAAACCGCGCTGGTGGTCGGACTGGCGCTCAGCCTGCCGCAAAACATTGGCCATATCCTGCCGAACCCCCTGATCCCGCTCAACAGTGTTCGCCTGAGTCACTTGATCGAAACGGCTTCCTCTACATTTGTGTTTGGCCTGATCGTAACGTGGCTTTTGTATCCCAAATATGCCAACAGGAAATCATGATCCTGCCGTGCATTGGCTCCAGGGCTGGACGTGTAGAAGCGCTGAGTGCGCACTGTCCATCTGACCAGGAGAAAAACCCCTCTGTCGCATGAGGCACATATGTCTTTGGCACGTATACTTACATAGTGCCGCATAA
>LLBY010049006.1_pt2 | contig 16044 bp, 18 predicted proteins | sample 1489401 | NCBI WGS metagenome assembly LLBY01 (sample SAMN04092656, study PRJNA295927) | soil metagenome | biome: Soil prokaryotic community; feature: Bulk soil; isolation source: soil from tomato rhizosphere | host: tomato cultivar Hawaii 7996 | place: South Korea | collected 2011-11-01 | reverse complement strand
CCGCCTTCGCCCTGGATCGGTTCGACGAGTATGCCGGCGATCTCATCACCAGGTACGTTATGCCCGAAGATTTCCTCTTCGATGAAACGAACAATGGTCTCGCCGTAATCCTCGCCGGGGCGGCGCTCGAGGATGGGACGATACGGATCGGGGAAGGGGACGTGAGTCACGCCGGGCATGAGAGGATAAAAGCCGCGATGGTAATGGGGCTTGCTGGCCGTGAATGCGACTGAGCCCATCGTCCGCCCGTGGAACGCGCCAAAGAAGCCGATGAAATTATGGCGCTTGGTGTGGAACTTGGCCAATTTGATGGCGGTCTCGACCGCTTCAGTCCCTGAATTTGTTAGGAACGTCTTTGCGCCCTCTTCGAAAGGGGCGATCTCGTCCAGCTTTTCGCTCAGGCGGACCCAGCCTTCATGATAAAAGTCTGAGGAAATGTGCAGGAATTTCTCCGCCGCACATTGTACGGCTTTGACCACTCGGGGATGGGCATGCCCGGTCGAAAGCACGGCGATGCCAGACATGAAGTCGATGAAGCGGTTCCCGTCCGGGTCCCAGACCTCCACGCCTTTGCCGTGGTCCATCACAAATGGGTAGCCGCGCGGGTAAGAGGACGAGATCACCTTTTTATCACGTTCAATAAGCGCCTGAGCCATGGGGCCCGGCAGATTCAACTTGTTCATAGGTACTCCTCATTTGCTCTAAGGGAAGGATGATTAATGATGTTTCGTGATGCCGGGTCATTGAGATCTATGCCTCAATGCCTGGCGCCACGCAGCACGCTCTGCGTCTGCCGGAAATGGTTTCCGATACGTTAGATAATTTCAGCTTGTCGTAAGACGATCGGCTGTCCACCACTTTGTTGCCACCCCCAGGTGTAGCAAAGAAATCACAACCCGCTTCCTGCTCATACGCTCTTCATCCGTGCGAGAGCCAGCGCGCCGAGCAATCCCGCGTCGTCGCCGAGCGCTGCCCTGGTAATCACCAGATCGTCCAGATAATGCGGATGGAATGTATGCTTTCGAAGGCTTTCTTCAAAGGGCTTGAAGAGCAGCTCGCCCACCTGAGAAACCCCTCCGCCAAAGATCAATATGGATGGATCGAAAATCGCCAGATAATTGGCGACAGCGATCCCCAGATAATATCCCGCCCGTTCGAAGGCGGAGATCGCCAGCCCGTCACCTGCCCGAGCTGCGTCTGCGACCTGCGCGGCTGTGATGACCGCTTCTCCCTGAAGTGAGGATTTTTCCCCGGCAAGCAGCTCTTCTTTAATATAGCGCGCGATCGATGGGCCGGAAGAAAAGGATTCGATGTGCCCGCGCTTTCCACACCCGCAAGGGGGTCCTTCGGGATCGATGATCATATGTCCTAATTCCGCGCCCATGCCGCGGAACCCCTGGATGAGACAGCCCTGGCTGATCACGCCGCCGCCGATGCCGGTGCTGATCGTCAAATAGACGAGATTATCGTGACCTCGCCCGGCGCCAAATTGCCACTCGGCGAGGCCGGCCATGTTCGCATCGTTATCGAGATAGACCGGCACGTTGAAATGCTGGGAAAGTTTCGCAGCCACGGGGAAATTCTGCCATTCGGGGATGTTCGGTGTAGCAAGGATCGTGCCCGTATGCGGATCCAGCGGACCCGGAGATGCAATTCCGATGGCGCGCACCTCTGCCTGGGGCCAGATGCTTTCCACCGCTCGTTCCAGACGGTCATAGACGCCCGGCTCATTGGCAAGCGAGCGTGTACGTTGGTGAGCAAGGGGCGTTATGCTATTCGGTTCATATAAAGCAACGCGGATATGAGTTCCGCCGATGTCGACTGCTACAATGTGGCTCATATAGGTCTATTATACCTGAGCCCATCGACCGCTTCCCCAAAGGTCGGGTGGGGGTCTGTAATTGACTCTTCTCCATCTCCCTGCTACACTCCTCGTATGGACAATTTGCGTAAGGCCGAACGAGAGCGGTTCAAGCAAAATATTCAAGAGCTTGGACGCTGGCTCGCGCCTGGTTTAGGGATCAAGCGCTGGTTCTTCTTTATTTTGGCGGGCATAACCTTTCTTGGCGTCGGGTTAGCCATTCTGCTTCTCAACGTCTACCGGACGGAATTTGTCAATCCCTTTCTTGTGACGATGCTGGACTACGTTTCGCTGCGGTTCCTGCCGCGCGGCCTGCGTATCCTGATCTTTAGCGGCATCGGGATCGGGCTGGTCACTTACGGCATCTACCAGATCAACCAGTCCCTGATGCGGCCATTCATCCGGCCCGGGCACCCCGTGGTGGACGAACTGGCCAATTACCGGCGCCGGGAACGTGGTCCGCGTATTGTGACGATCGGTGGAGGTCACGGATTATCCACCTTATTACGCGGTTTGAAGGCCTATACCCGCAATCTGACGGCTATCGTCACCGTGGCAGATGACGGCGGGTCGTCAGGGCGTCTGCGCGAGAGCTTTGGGATTCTCCCGCCGGGAGATATCCGTAACTGCCTGGCGGCGCTCTCTAACGACGAGGAGATGCTGACCCAGCTGTTCCGTTACCGGTTCAGCGGCTCCAGCAGCCTGGATGGGCACTCATTTGGGAATCTGTTCATTACCGCCCTGGCAGAGATCACCGGCAGTTTTGAAGAAGCGATCGCCGAATCTGGCAGGGTTCTGTCTGTCAGCGGACGTGTGCTCCCATCCACCCTGCATGACGTCAAGCTGGTGGCAGACGTGGAGCTGCCAAATGTGCCGAATCAGGTAAGAGTCCTGGGGGAAAGCAGCATCCCTAAGGTGGCAGGGCGCGTCCGCCGCCTGTGGCTGGATCCGAACGACGCGCCGGCATTTCCTCCTGCGCTGAATACGATTCTCAATGCGGACCTGATCGTAGTGGGCCCTGGCAGCCTGTACACGAGTCTCCTGCCGAACCTGCTCGTACAGGATCTGCTCGGGGCTGTCAGGGCGAGCCGCGCACTTAAGATCTACGTCTGCAACATTGCCACACAGTCTGGCGAAACCGACTTGTATTCCTGTTCAGACCACATTCGCGCCATCGAAGAACATGTTGGGGACGGCCTGTTCGATATCGTTTTGTGCAATGACAATTATGAAGGACAGCTCAATGAGGGCTCGCAGTGGGTGCGGACCGACGAAAAGATCATGGATGACTCCCGCCTCCAGTGCGCGGACCTGACCGATGCAAGCCATCCATGGCGGCATGACTCGGCGAAGCTGGCACGCAGCCTCATCGAAATCCTGGATGAATATACAGGTCCCCTGACGTAAAATTACATTTGTCAATTTTGTTTCTTGCAAAGCGGTGATACAATCGTTTTGTATACTTCATCACAAAGAAAATTTCGGAGGTTTGAAATGGCAGTAAAAGTTGGGATTAACGGCTTTGGCCGAATTGGACGTCTGGTATTTCGCACCATCAAAGAACGACATCCTGATGAGCTCGAAGTCGTAGCTGTAAATGACCTGTTCGATCCCGCCACCAATGCTCATCTGCTGAAATACGACTCTACCTATGGGCAGTATTACGGGACGGTGGAAGCGAGCGATGGAAACCTGGTCATCGATGGCAAGACAGTTAAAGTGACCGCCGAAAAAGACCCGGGCGCGATCAGATGGGCGGACATGGGCGTGGATATCGTCCTGGAGTGTACTGGACTCTTCACGGACGCGACCAAAGCAAAAGCGCACATCGAATCAGGCGGCGCGAAGAAGGTCATTATCTCGGCACCCGCGAAAAATGAAGACATTACGGTTGTGCTCGGCGTCAATCAGGACAAATATGATCCCGCCAGGCATAACATCATCTCGAATGCCTCCTGTACCACCAACGGTCTTGCGCCCGTTGCCAAGGTATTGAACGATGCATTCGGCATTGACAAGGGTATGTTAACCACCGTTCACGCTTATACCAACTCCCAGAAGTTGCAGGATGTCGGCGCGAAGGATCTGCGCGATGCCCGTGCAGCGGCACAAAACATCGTCCCGTCAGCGACGGGCGCAGCGAAAGCGGTGGGTCTGGTCATTCCGGAGCTCAAGGGCAAATTCGGCGGTATGGCCTTCCGCGTGCCAACCCCCACCGTCTCGGTCGTCGATTTCACAGCGGTCCTGAATAAGGAAGCCACAAAGGAAGAAGTCCGCGATGCGATGCTCGAATATGCTGCGGGACCCATGAAGGATATCCTCAGCGTGACCGACGAGCCGCTCGTCTCCACCGATCTACGAGGCACGAATTACTCCTCGGTGTTCAGCTCCCTGGATACGCTCGTGATCGGCAACATGGTCAAAGTTGTGGCGTGGTACGACAACGAGTGGGGCTATGCCTGCCGCACCGCCGACCTGACGGCGCTGGTGGCGAAGAGTTTGTGAAAGTGCACAGGTAGACAGGTACACAGGTAAATAACTTGTGTACCTGTTTTCTTGTCTACCGTAGGAAGCATCCCATGAACAAGAAAACTGTAAGAGATATCGATCTCAAAGGTAAGCGCGTCCTGATGCGCGTGGATTTCAACGTGCCCATGCAGGATGGCAAGGTCACCGATGACAAGCGCATCAAAGCCTCCCTGCCGACTATCAAGTATGTGTTGGACCAGGGCGCCTCGTTGCTTCTGATGAGCCATCTGGGACGACCGAAAGGCGGTCCCGACCCAGAGTTCAGCCTGCGCGCTGCCGCGGACGTTTTGTCTTCGCATCTGGGGGTTCCCGTCAAGATGGCGCCCGACACCGTCGGCCCCGAAGTGGAAGCATTGGCAAAAGAGTTGAAGCCTGGCGAAGTCGTGATGTTGGAGAACACTCGCTTCCACAAGGGCGAGGAAAAGAACGATCTGGAGTTGGCCAAGCAGATGGCGGGACTGGCAGACGTCTACGTGAACGATGCCTTTGGGTCTGCGCATCGCGCCCACTCCTCGACCGAAGGGATTGCCCGATTCCTGCCGGCTGTCTCCGGGTTCCTGATGGAGCAGGAGCTGGAATACCTGGGGCGCGCGGTGAGGAATCCCGAGCATCCCTACGTCGCGATCCTGGGTGGGGCGAAGATCAGCGACAAGATCGACGTTGTAGAAACCCTGCTGAAGCAGGCCGATAAGTTGATCATCGGCGGCGGCATGGCGAACACCTTCCTCGCCGCAAAGGGACTGGACATGCAGGATAGCCTCGTCGAGGGGGCTTCTCTCGAGACGGCCAAATCCATATTGGAAAAGGCGGGCGATAAGCTCGTCTTGCCCGTCGACGCGGTGATAGCAGACAAATTTGAAGCCGAAGCGAACAGCCAGGTGGTAGATGTGGATGCGATTCCCGCGGGCTGGCGCATGATGGATGTCGGCCCGAAGACGCTCGAGCTTTATAAGCAGGCCCTGGAAGACGCCAAGCTCATCGTCTGGAATGGGCCGGTGGGTGTCTTCGAGATGCCGAAGTTTGCCGAAGGGACGTTCGCCCTGGCAAAGCTGCTGGCCGAGTCCGGCGCCACAACCGTGATCGGCGGCGGCGATTCGGCCAGCGCGGTCAAGAAGGCGGGGGTTGCCAAGCAGATGACCCATGTCTCCACTGGCGGCGGCGCCTCGCTGGAATTCCTGGAAGGGAAAGAATTACCCGGCGTTGCAGCGTTGATGGATAAATAAATCATTGATTACGCAAAGAACACGGAGCAGGAAGAATACTTTCCTGCTCCCTTCGTTTTAATAATCAGTCGAGCACGCACGGCCTAAACTTTAGAGTCTGGAGGAATGTATGGAAACACCCGAAACCTATGATGAAGCAAAGACGAGAAGGAGACAAAGGACAATTGTCCTGGTGGTCGCTGCCCTGGCTTTGTGCTGTCTATGCCTTGTCGTGGCGATTGCTATCTATAGCTGGAGCTCTGTTCGGGGCGGCGGGACACAGGAGTTGCCGGGCCGGCAATTCATACTACTGGCAATAGAGCATTCGTGGAACACGCTTCTTCGAGTCGCAACGATGTTCCACATCTGATCCCGGTCCACCTCCGTTTTCAGCCGCTTTCCTGGATTCATGATTTAATTCCTCTGCTTGCGAAGCGGGTTGTCATGTAAAATAAACACACCAAATTCGATGAATCCAGAGAGGAATTTTTCATGCGAACACCACTCGTTGCTGGAAACTGGAAGATGAACAAGACTGTTGCCGAGGCCCGCGACCTGGCCTCGACGATGAGCGCCAAACTGCGCGAGATTTTGAATGTCGAAAAAGTCGTATGCCCACCTTATATGGCCATCCCGGCGCTGGCAGAGATTCTCGCGGGCACAGGCATTGGCCTCGGCGCACAGAACCTGCATTGGGAGGAAAAGGGCGCGTTCACCGGTGAGGTGTCTCCGGGCATGGTGAAGGAATTTTGCCAGTACGTCATCATCGGCCACTCGGAGCGCCGTACCTATTTTGGTGAGACCGACGAGAGCGTGAATAAAAAGCTTCACGCGGCCATGAAGGCAGGAATTATTCCGATCGTTTGTGTGGGCGAGACTCTGGAGCAGTACGAAGCCGGCTCCACGGCCGAAGTGGTCCGCCGCCAGGTCCGGGTTGGCATGGCCGGCATCGACGCGGCCTCGGCGGCGAGCATCGTCGTCGCCTATGAACCCGTCTGGGCAATCGGGACGGGAAAAGCCTCCAGTGGGGAGAACGCGGATTTCGTGCACCACCAGGTCATCCGTCAGGCCTTGCGCGAGCTTTTCGGCGCGCAAGCAGCCGACGCCATCCGCATTCTATACGGCGGCTCCGTGACTGCTGCGAATGCTGCTGAATTCTTCGCCTTTGCCGATATTGACGGCGCGCTGGTGGGAGGTGCAAGCCTCAAGCCCGATGAGTTCATTGCGATCACGAAAGCCGCCCAACGTTAATGTCATTGCGAGGGCTTGGTCCTGAGTGTGAGCGAAGGACAGCCCGAAGCAATCTCCTCTCTAATCAAAGGATTGCTTCGTCGGCCATGAACGCCTCCTCGCAATGACATGTTGATCTATGAACCAACTCTCTGGGCTGGTGTGGTTTATTTTCATGCTTGTGCCGCTGATTATTCTTCAGCGGCTTTTGCATCGCGAGATCCAGGCGGTGTTCCTGATTCTGACCCGCGATACGCGCTTGACGATGGGGATCTTTTCGATGCTTTTTCTACCGGGCGTGTTCCTGCATGAGTTGAGCCACTTCGTGATGGCCAAAATCCTGCAGGTGCGCACCGGCCGGTTTTCTATCTTTCCCCAATCTCTGCCGGATGGACGACTGCAACTGGGCTATGTGGAAACGGCTAAGTCAGACCTCGTCCGTGACTCTTTGATCGGCGCGGCGCCGTTGATCGTGGGCACACTCTTTGTTGCCTATGTGGCACTCTATCACCTGCAAATGCGTGTCTTATGGGATGCCTTCCGCAACGGGCAATTTGACTTATTCTGGCTAGGAGTCCGGGCCCTGCCGCAAACTCCCGATTTTTATCTCTGGTTTTATCTCGCGTTTGCAGTCAGCAGCACGATGATGCCCTCTGAATCCGACCGCCATGCATGGTTGGAACTGCTCATCTCGATTGCCGTGCTCTTTGGGCTGGCCCTGCTGTTTGGCGCCGGACCGTGGATGTTGAGCAACGTCGCGCCGCGCCTCAGCATGTTCCTGAGCTCCGTCGCGGTGATCTTCGGCCTGAGCGCGTTCGTGCACATCTTGTTGATCCTCCCGGCCGCGCTGGTCCACAAACTACTGGCGCGCGCGACGGGCGTAGATGTGGCCTAGGCTTCGTGTGCCAGCTTGACCTCCTCGCTGCGTCGCCGATAGCCAGCTGGCCTTGGAACTTCGAAGTCCACATAACGTTTGGCCGGCTTCCTGAGGTAGACCGGGAGAGGAGTCTTAGATAGGCTTTAATAGTATCACGCGCCGTTTGCCGACCTGAAACTGTTCAAGACGCCGAAATCGTTCATGCGCTGCTTTCTGTTGCTTATCGGAAGACACCGCCACGATGCTCGAATCCGATACGACCTCCAGCAAGGCATCTAACATCGATCTCAATGGGTTCGATGACCCATCAATCGTCTGCCACTGTGAATGACGTCCATAGGGCACATCCGTAAAGACCATGTCCACAGATTGCGGCTCGATCTGGTTGGCAATCGCGCGTTTGGCCGTGGCACTTGCCTGAAAGACCCTCGTTTCCAGCGGCTGGCTCTTTCTCACAGTCAAGAGTTTATCCTTCAGCACCGCCGCGCTCTGCAACGCTTCTCGATGAGACCTCCTCCCATATTGCTCGAGCATTTTAGAGAGCTCAGCGATGCGTCGATTCAAGCCATCCTCGTGTAGCAAACTGAGGTTTCGCCCCGCTAGCGCGACCGCTTTTTCATCTATATCCGAAGCAATGATTTCCCGAATGTGCTCTCCGTGCAGATAGCCCAACACGCTCAAATGATAGGCCGCACCGCAGCAGGGATCATAAAGGGTACAGGGGCCGGAAACCTGGTAGACTGCGGCGCGATGAGCCAGGCAGCGCTGAAAGATCTCACTCGCCAGGCGCACCGGGAACGCTGGATGTCCCGGCAGACTATAGAACACCCGCCCGCTGGAGAGATCGGAATAGTCTTTTTGTTCAGTTGCATATTGATATTGCATGGGGATATTTATGTTTAGGAGTTTACCACCGTCATATCGGTTGTTTCAGAAATCAGTGATATGAAATTCAATGCCACTATGATCCGATAAGTAACCTCGCTGTCTTGTGCCGATGGTGTACTTTTCGGTAAAGCAGAGATGACAATTAATCTGGAGGGAATACCGATCTGGAATTCGAACGAATATATAATCGATCGCGAGTGAATAACGAGAGACTGCCCCAAAAGGAACACGAAGGGTTGGGCGTGTATCGCGAGCCAGAAGGTCAGTTAACCCGGAGTGTACAAGAAAATCACGATAAAGCCTGCTCCCACGCGGTGTATTGAAATCTCCCACTACAATGACCATGGAATCTGGCGATTGAGCTTGAACAGTCTCAGCCAGTTGCCTCAGTTGTTCTTCTTCCACGCGGGCATACATCCCATGTCGTTCCCAATCGCCGGCGAAGTTGGCGAGCAGGTGAGTATTGATAATCACAATTGGAATATCGTTCCAAACAAGATTGGTGATCGACATCCCTTTGAAGAACAATCGGTCCAGAAGCATAGGTGTATACCACTCCCCGCGTTCCGTATAAGGTTCGAAGGAGGTGCTGGCGAAGGGGAGTCGAGAAAGAGTCAACAAACCACCCTTGGGGCAATGAAGGTAAGGCTCGGAGAACGCATAGGAATAACTTTCACACTCTTTCACCAGCAGTTTTTGATATCCGTGGAGTTGGATTTCTTGTAGACAAACAACTTGATACGGACTTTGTTCCAGCTCTTTTGCCAACGCCAGTAACCGGGGTCTGGTATTTGGCAGCCAGAGCCCAAAACAGTTGAATGTGAGCAAGGCAAAGGAATCGGTCATTTGAACCCAAATCTACTCTGGAGAACAAAATTTTGCAAAGCCACCCTGAAGATTAAGAAAGTTCAAGACTTTTGCTCGTAGCGCTCTTTATGCTTCCTTTTTAGCTCCAAATACTTCTCATCCTCCCTGGCTTTCTTCCATTTCTCGTAAAAGATCCTTGCCGACTCTGCCTTCACGGGGTCTTCTTCCCGGTCCAATACTTCTTTGCTGCCCTCCTTATACTTGCGCCCTGATTTGTGGTTGGCGTAGCGGCGTGAGCGGGTGTAGCCCATTTGCAGGAACTTGCGCGCCATATCCATGCCGACGAAGTCATCCTTGGCTTTGTAGTCCAGAAACATCTTATAGATTTTGTTTGCTGATTTCTTAGCGAGCTCTGGCGTTTTGAACCGCCAGTGCGGAAGGATCTCACTCTTGTATGGCTCGACGAGCAGCACGCCCTGTTCGCCTTTCCCCACGCGATACAGCTCAGGTTGCTTACGGAAGTCGAGGTTCTTGAAATCCAGGGAATAGTCGAAGCTCATCATCGATCCGGCGCCAGTTCCTTGACCATCTCGCGCGCCTTTTCCACGACCTCGCGCTCGCTCTTGAAATCAAGCAATTCTAGGGCTTTGTCGAAGTTTACCCAGCGCGCCTCCTCGACTTCATGATCATGATCCGCTACATCGCCACTTTTGTATTTCACGAGATAGAAATGGACAAACTTGTGATACCGGACCGGCTTGCCGTATTTGAGGCTGCGGTACCAGTATTCAATGGTTTCGATCAGCTTGACCAGCTCCGTTTCGACCCCGGCTTCTTCACGCACTTCGCGCACCGCCGTCACCTGCGGCGACTCGCCCGGGTCGACGATGCCCTTCGGCAGCTGCCACCTCAGTTTGGGCTTGACGGAGACGATCGCGATCTCCGGCTCCGAATCCCTCCAGCGGAAGGCGACGCCGCCCGCGGAGACCTGGTCCATTGTAGCGACTTTCCCTCCGGAAGTAGAAGTAGAATGGTCTTCCTGTTTTTTAGGCACAGTAAACTCTTATCGCAGGTTGCTCTTGGGGAACAACACGCGCTGCGGTTCTGCGTTTAGTTTCTCTAACAGTTTTGTGATAATGCGCGTCTTGACCCGCCCGGATTCTTTCGGATGGACGATGTACCGGACGATCGCCTCCAACCAGGTGTTGTCACTCGGGCGGAAGTGAACGACAGGCCGCTCCTGGATCTGCAGTTCGTCCACAGGCGTTTGTCTCAGGAGCTCACGATACACGCCTACCAGGTCCATCATTTTTTCGCCCAGCTCCTCCTCCACGACTTCCTTCATGGTCTGTGCGACGAATTCGAGGTCGCTGTCATAGGCAACATTGAATTTAATCTCGTTCCAAACATAAGGGAAGAGCGCCCAGCTATAGTTATAGACTGTTTCATTCAGCACAAGCGAATTGGGAAATTTGATGACACGGCCCGACGGATGCTGCGTGGAGAGGTACGGACCGCCAAACTCCCAGAGCGTCGTATCCAGATAACTGACGTCGATCACATCACCGCGCGCGTTTCCGATCTCGATCCGGTCACCCACCTTGTATGGCTGGCGGATGAGCAGATAGACCCAGCCAATCAAACTTGTGATGGGCGTCTGCAAAGCAAAGCCGAGGATCAAGGATAACACGCCCAGCGAGACAAGCGCGGTGTACCAATTAGCAGAGACAACAGTCAGGACAATGATCACCATCGCCAAAAAGGTCAGCAGGTGCAGGACGCGGGTGAGGTTGTATCTCGCCGGTTTGTTCTCGATCTGGTTGATCAAATAGACCCGGATACTCTTTGCAACGGCCCCGGTCAGTACGATAAAGATGGCTCCAAGCATAAAGCTTTGGATGCCTGGGATGAATTCCCGTTCAGCCGGAATGCGATTTGTCCGCAGCAGGTAGTAAAACCCCAGAAGGACAAGCAAAACCAGAAGATAGGTAACGAACCATAGCCGATCCCGAGCCTCCGGCGCGGGCGCAGGCAAAGTCTCTTTGATCCCGGGAGTCTGCTTGAGCGCGGCGCGAACGTCTTCCTGTTCCTTGAGCTGCTCGACTTCAGCATGATCGTTCATTTCGGCCATCGTCCTTTGGGTGAATCAATTCGCCTGGCACCCTGAAAGGTCTGGATGCCAGGCGACTCTAAATTCGATACACGTTTTGGATTCGGACATCCAGTCCGTGAAGGATGTTCTACTTATGGAAGGCGGACGCTGAGTCCGGAGTTCGGGCCGGAGGGCACACCTAGCTCAGGTCGCTCGTCGCCGGTGTGCCGACGTAAATCTTCCAGCAATTCCTGCGGCGTGAGAGCCGTCTCGATGCGCGCCTCGGATTCCGGGCGGGGGTTTGTTACCGGCTTGGCACGGTAAATTACGAGCTCAGGAATCCCGTCTTCGATGGCGCGGCGGGCGAGGGCCCGGATGTAGTACCGGTTGAACTCGCTTTCGGCGAGCACCTGCGCCGCGTTCTCGGCAGTGGCCGCGATCGAATAACCACCACTGGGATTCCGGCGGGGCAGGGTGCGCAGGATGCGCCGGTGTTCCCTTAGGTTTTGGGCGAGCGTCTCATCGTTCCCATTCTGCAGGGTGTCGCGCAGCAGGTTTTCATAATCCCGCTGCCCCTGCCCGCTCAGGAAAGGACTGATATGAAGCTGGTGATGCTCGATGTCATATTCCATCTCGTCCAGCATCAGTTGTCGTGTACGTTCATCCAGATTTTCTAAATACAGAGCCATAGTTCACTTCCTTTAACATTAACGTCCTTATTTCAGTAGGTGTTATAGGTGCTATAGAGGACAGGGGTTCCCACTTGCGTTAATAGGCGGACGCAAGCGGTCTTGCTCGATAGCTGCAATCTTATTTTTGATAAGGACGCGGGATATTTAGAACAATTGTACTATAGAATAATAGTGGCGTAAAGATTCTTAATCGGATGACAGCCGGTCTTCGATTTCCCAGGCGTGATCGAGAATGTGCCAGGTAGTGCGGCGGACGAAATAGCGCGCCGTCCAGCGAATGCCGCCGCGTGGGCCTTTCGCGGGAATCTCTCCACGCGCCGAAGCTCTCACTGCCTGGATCAGCGTTTTCGGCATTTGTTCGAGCTGCTGGGCAAGATCATCCGTCTCGTCGTTTTGAGGCTTCCAGCCGACCGCATTCAAATAGCCTCCATTGCTTTCGAGCACGTGCCGGACGATTCCCTCCACCTGCCGGCCCCCGCCGCGAGGCCCGCTGCGGAGCGACGTTTCGCCTGCTGTTCCTGCAATCCTCGTAAACGCCCGCCAGGATGCGTTCAATATCTTCTCAAAGGAATGGAGCTCCTCCGCGTCGACCGGCTTGGAATCCATAGACGGGGCCTGGCCCGGGGCTCCGAAATCCGTCGTCGCATTGCCCTTCAACCGCTCGACCACGACGAGCTTCGATAGATCTTTGGGCGCGTGGAATCCCAACCTTGATGCACCGACGACGCGCGCGTATCGCGGGCCGTAATCGAAGAGCGCCCGCAGCGCAGATTCTTCGTCCTTTCCGCTGCGGCACCAGCCGGGCCAGTCGAGCGCGCCAGCAAAAGTTCGCTTCTGCCCTACCTCGAGGTAAACGTTTATCTTATTGCTCGGCACTATCTATCTTCCTTATCGTATCACCAACTTGTATAACACCAGCCTGAAGCACTTTTGCGTTGATGCCGCGCAGGTGGAGCCGCTTCCCTTCCGGCGAGTTGACGAACTTCATCGCCTCCAAGCCAAAACGTGCCGAGAACTTCTTGCAGCCCGAATGGGGTTCCGCGGAGACCTCGAGGATTGCCGACCCGATTCCCAGGCGTGTGCCGGGAGGAATATTTTCCTCGCTGAGGTCGAAGTCGACGTAGAGCTGGTCGCCTGCCAGGGCCCACCGTTCTTCCTGTTGTGCCAGCAACGCGATACAGCGCGCGTTCGTGATAGTGATCTGCGCATACAAATTTGCTGATCCATCTGGCGTGTGCCGGTTGCCGCGCCTCTTCCAGTTGTCGCCGATCAATCCTTCTGAAAGACTCAACTCAGCATGTTCCACGATCTCCCGCTCATCTTCCTGTGGGCGCCTCACGATCATCTTCAGTATGCCTCGATCCTTTGGCGCCCGGCGGATATGATCCAGGCCTGCTTCCAACTCCCCTGTCGTCAAGTACGCTACGTTTAGCATGCGATTCTCCTTTCACTTGCGGGCAAGTATAGCATCGGACGGAACTTCATTGACGATTCTATGATCCTTAGCGCCGGTGATAGAATCCAATGTATGGCTAAGATTCAAGTTCGCGATGTAAGCCTGATCTTTGGCGCACCGGCGCAGCATCCGGTCAATCGCTCGCTTAAGATCGAGAAGGACCGCCTCCCGGAGGATCTCCCCGGGAAGATAGGCAAGGGAGTGATCGCTCTGGACCACGTGAATCTCACCGTTCCCAATGGCAGGACATTCGTCGTCGTGGGGCCTTCCGGCTGTGGGAAGACCTCGCTACTGCGTGTGATCGCCGGCCTGGAAAAGGAGTATGCGGGTCAGGTGCTATTCGATGGTGAGGATGTAAAAGACATCGAGCCCAGGGATCGCGAGATCGGCGTCGTCTTCCAGGGCTATGCTTTGTATCCAAACTTCAACGGCGAGGGGAATCTGTCGTTTTTCTTCAAAGTGAATAAGATCAGCGATGAGAAAACGCGCGAGCGTATCCAATATACATCCAAGCTGATGGGCATCGGTTTCAACGAGCTGCTGCCGCGCAAGATCGGTACGCTTTCCGGCGGTGAGAAACAGCGGGTGGCGATCGGGCGCGCCATCGTCCGTGCGCCGCGCGTGCTCCTGCTGGACGAGCCGCTGGCGAACCTCGACGCAAAATTGCGCGTCCAGACGCGTACCGAGATCAAGCGTCTGCTCCGCCGCTTCAGTATCACTGCGCTGTACGTCACGCATGACCAGGTGGAAGCCTTTGCCCTCGCCGACCAGATCGTGGTCATGCACCGGGGACGGATCGAGCAGGTGGGGACATACCAGGATCTGATGGAGAATCCCGTCAACACGTTTGTGGCGGGTTTCTTGGGCTTGCCGCCGATGGGACTGCTCTCCGGCGGCTCGATCATAGGCGATAAACTGGCTCTGGGCGATATTCTGATCCCGCTTCCCGAACGCGTGGCTCGCCTCGTTCAAGACGATCAGCCCGTGACGCTGGGAGTGCGACAGGAGGCGGTTACCATTTCGTCAGAGAACGACCCGGCAGACAGGATCGAACTGCCCGCTGTGGTGGAATCACACGAGCCCGATTACGTCCACCGCACACAGACGGTCCATCTCCGCACCGAGCCGTGGACCTATTCGAGTCTCGCTCCCCTGGAGATAGACCTTCAACTCGGACAATCGGTGCGCGCCCAGTTTGACCCGGAGCGCCTGTACTTCTTCGATACCCGGTCGGGGCATCGGATTTGAGACGTTACACCTGTCCAGGCGGTGCCAGGGGAGCACGCCTCCTGCACAAAAAATTCCCACCTAAGGACATTCACGCGGCAGCAGTGTCATTGGCGGGAGAGGGGATTGGTCGAAGTCGAAACAATCGAGCATGTTGTTCGCCTGCGCATCCCGTTCCGTGAGTGGTTCCAGATCAAAGATGGTCTCGGCAAAGCGCAACAGGCTCACATGCGAATATAACGTGTGTGACACATATCCTGGCCGCGCATAGGGACTGATGGCAATGCAGGGCGCGCGATGCCCGTAACGGTAGGGACTGTCGTTTTCCCAGCGCTCCACCACCGGCGGCTCGACGTGATCGTAAAAGCCGCCCCATTCATCCCACAGCAAAAAGAGGGCCGTGTTCGGCCACTGCGGGCCGTTCATCACAGCGTTCAATACATTCACCGCATAGTTTTCACCGTCACACAGGCTGAACGGTGGGTGTCCACTCTTGGCATTGCCGTCGTGCAGGAAACCGGAATTCAACCAGGAGACGTTCGGTAGCGATCCACGCGCGGCATCCTCGAAGAATGGCTCGTCTTGAAAGTCAAAGATCTCGGGCCGACCAAACAGACTTCGGATACTGGTAAAGATACCCCCGTAATCGCGCCAGGTGAGCCCGCGCTCATCCAGTCGATTGGGTAGCACTTCGATATCCAGACAGTAATTCGGGCAGACGTGCGCCGGAGAACCCGGGCCGAGAAGAGGTGTCTGCCCGGAGATCATCATCAAAAAGTTGGGGAAGGACGGTCCACGTACGTCTCCATAGTAGTTATCACAGAGTGTGAAGGCGCGCGCCACCTTCCAATAGTTGGGGGCATCGGACTCTGCATAAGAGCAGCGCGCCTCTTCCGAGGTCGCGCCGTCTGGTTGAAAGGCATCACTGTACAAGTGAGGCGGGTCCTTCTGCAATGCGTCCGGACAATCTTGCCCGGCATACTGTCCGTTCGCGCCGGGGAAGGCTGCAAAGAGACTGTCGAAGGAGTGATTTTCCTGAATAAAGAAGACGATATTTTTGATGAGCGACCGCGCCTGGGGATGGATCGCATCCGGAGAGTTCAGTGCGCGCCAAACGCCTACCCCCAGAGCTCCCGCGCCCGTCGTCAGCAGGATCCGCAGAAAATTACGGCGGGTCATCGTT
>LLBY010002920.1_pt18 | contig 16132 bp, 8 predicted proteins | sample 1489401 | NCBI WGS metagenome assembly LLBY01 (sample SAMN04092656, study PRJNA295927) | soil metagenome | biome: Soil prokaryotic community; feature: Bulk soil; isolation source: soil from tomato rhizosphere | host: tomato cultivar Hawaii 7996 | place: South Korea | collected 2011-11-01 | reverse complement strand
TCAGCCACGGCGAACTCCTCCGCGCAGGCAGCGACGAAACCATGACGATCGACCCGAAAAACCTGCAGATGCTCTACCAAGGCATCCCGCACGGCGCCACCGCGTCCGAATACCTCCTCCTCCCCTACCGTCTCGCCCTCCTGAAACTCGCGCCCGCCTCTCCCACCTCCCCTTCCGCTCGATGAAATCTCCACTCCTCCGCCTCGCCCTCCTCGCGCCCCTCGCTCTCTCCGCCGCAGAAAACCGCGTGATCTCGCCCGACGGCCAGCCCCCTGGCTCCCCCTACTTGTATCGTTGGTCCTTCGAAGCCGGCGGACTGCCCGAATCGGAATTTCGCGAAGGCGTCCGCGGCGGCGAGCTGACCGTGGGCGGTGGCGAAGCGGCCGGCGCGCCGGTTTTCCAGCGCACTGGAGGCGTGGGCGAGGCGACTCCCGGTGCCCTCAACGCCTCGCGCAATCGTTACGGCAGCTCCAATGGCGCGCAGGTGAATTCCTTCGGCTCCCCGCTCCGGACGCGGAAATCCTCAGGACAACTCACCATCACGATGTGGATCAAACCGGAGATCCCTGTGGAAGAACAGCCGGAGGCACGCCTGCTCAACCTCAGCCCCGGCGACAACGAGCTGGCGTCTCAAAGCCTCTTGATCGCCCTGAAGTCCGACAGCTTCAGCTTCCACGTGAACGGTTGTCCCTGGTTCAAGCTCGAACCCACCGAGTCCGTGGTGAAAACCGACGAGTGGACCTTCCTCGTCTTTTGCTACGATGGACTTTCGGAAGGCATCTATCACACCAGCGACATGGTCCAAGCCGTGGGCGCGGAGCCCAACTTGGCGGTCTTGGCGGGTGACTTGACCCGCTCCACGCACCTGATCTGCAAAATTCCGATCAGCACCGGAGCCCCCACTTACGCCGTGTCGCCGGGAGCGGTTTCGCTCGACGGGCTCTTGGTCGCCATTGGCTCCAGCAACTCCCGTTACGACCGCTCCTTCGTCGGCTGGATCGACGATGTGCGGATCTACGACGGATTGCTTTCCGTCGCCGAACTCGAACGCGTGCGCCGCGAGGCCACCGCGAAATGAATCCCGGCGGCGCCGCACCGCCCACCACCCGCTCACTCCCTTCCCAACCAACCCTCCCCGCCCAAATTTCTCCCATGCAAACATCCCGCCACTCCCGCCGCCTCGCCCTAGCCTCCCTCGGCCTGCTCGGCCTTGCCCCTGCGCTTTACGCCGCCGACGCGCCCAACTCCCCGTCCGTCGCATCCGAGGCAAGCTCCGTGCTCGCCTCGCTCGCCGCCACGAGCTGGGTCACGACCGGGCCGCTCGTCCAGCCGACGCCAACCGAGAGTCATCCGATCGTCGCCGTGAAGGATCCCTCCGTGGTTTTCCACGACGGGCTCTGGCACATCTTCGCCACCACCGCCTCGATCAAAGGCTGGGGCATGGCCCACTTCAGTTTCGCCGACTGGGACAAGGCGCCGGAGGCCGCCACCTTCCATCTCGACAACAACCCCAATCTCGCCGGCTACAACTGCGCACCGCAGGTCTTCTACTTCCGGCCGCAGAACAAATGGTATCTGATCTTCCAGTCGCAGCAGCCGCGCTTCTCGACGACCGATGACATCGGCGATCCGATGTCGTGGAGCAAGCCGCAGGACTTCTTCGAGGGCACGCCCAAGAGCGTCGTCGAAGGCTGGCTCGACTACTGGATCATCTGCGACGACACCCACGCGTATTTGTTTTTCCCCGACGATCACGGCCGCATGTATCGCAGCCGCACGACCCTCGCGGACTTCCCGCGCGGCTTCGACGAACCCGTCGTCATCATGCACGAGGCCAAGAACGACCTCTTCGAGGGCTCCTGCGTCTATCGCATCAAGGGCACCAACCAGTTCCTCATGCTCGTCGAGTGCATCGGGAAACACGGCCCGCGCTACTACCGCGCCTGGGTCTCCGACCGCCTCGACGGCGAGTGGAAGCCGCTGCCCGGCGCCGACACCGAGGCGACGCCCTTCGCGGGCGACGCCAACGTGCGCACGAGCGACGGCAGCCCGCGCTGGGCCGAAGGCGTCAGCCACGGCGAACTCCTCCGCGAAGGCAGCGACGAGACCATGACGCTCGATCCGGAAAACCTGCGTTTCCTCTACCAGGGCCTCCTTCGCGAGACCCGAGAGCCCAACTATCTCCTCCTCCCCTATCGCCTCGCGCTCCTGACGCCCGCCCCCGCCGCTCCCGCGCCGCAGCCCGGTCAATAAAGTCCCCGCTCCTTTGCGCCATGCCCGGCCGGTCCCGTCTATGACGGTGGCGGGCCGGGCGGAGCGACATCCCCAAACCTCTTCAAGTCGCGGCGAGACCGGGCGCGCCAGACGCGTCTCGGTCGATCTGCGGCGCCCCCAGAAAGCACCCCATGCAAAGATCCTTAATCGCGTTGATCATCAAGATCTCCTGTTTGCTCATGCTCCCGGTGGCCGCCGAATCGGCGACAAACTGGAACTGGGTCCAAACCGGTGGTGGCTGTTATACGCCCAACGTCGTTTTCAGCGAGATCCAACAGGGCCTGGCCTATGCAAGAACGGACGTGGGCGGCGCCTACCGCTGGGACGATGCCACAAGCCAGTGGGTGCACCTGCTGGAATCCACCAGCTGGACGGAATCCCACCTAACCGGCGTGCTTTCGGTGGCGGTAAGCTCGCAGAACGCCGGCCGGGTAGCCTTTGCCTGCGGCCTCTATACAAACGGCTGGGATCCGCTGAACGGCGTCATCCTGACCTCGGACGATCAGGGCGCCACCTGGACGAAAACCGTGATGCCGTTCAAAATCGGCGGGAATATGCCAGGCCGGGGCATGGGGGAGAGGCTGGCCTACGATCCGAATAACGACAGCATCCTGTTCTTTGGCGCATCCGACGGGAACGGCCTCTGGAAGAGTTCCGACGGCGGGCTCAACTGGGCGGAGGTCACCGCCTTCCCGAATCCCGGGAATTGGGCTCCGCAAGAAACGGATCCCATTGATATTTTCAATCGCACTCCGGGCGTCGTCTGGGTGGCTTTTGACAAGCGCACCGGGACGCCGGGGAACGCAACCCAGACCCTCTATGTGGGTGTCGCCGACAAGGACAACGGCATCTACGTCAGCAACGACGGCGGAGCCTCTTGGTCACGCCTGGCGGGACAGCCCACGGGCTTCCTCTGCCACCGCGGGATTGTAGAACCCACCCTTGGCTATCTCTACACGACTTGGAATGATTCCGCCGGCCCGTTTGACGGTGGGAAAGGCGATGTTTGGAAATACTCGATCACTTCGGCGACCTGGACGCGCATCAGTCCGGTGCCATCCACGGATCCGAGCTTGGGCTGGGGATATAGCGGAATCGGGATCGACCGATCAAATCCTTCAACCCTCATGGTGGGAACGCAGAGTTCTTATTGGCCCGACGGGGCTCTGTGGAGGAGTGTTGATGGTGGTGCCACGTGGAGCAAATCGTGGGAATACACCAACGGCGGTGCCAGCCGGTCTTTCAGGGCGGTCATGGATGTTTCCGCCGCCCCGTGGATGGCAAACCCCGGGACATATACAGCGCCGCAGTATAACATCAATCTTGGACCCGGGGTATCTGGAATAGCGATCGATCCTTTCGACGCGGACAAGGTCTTCATCAGCGCTGGATGGGCCGGTTTATGGCGGAGCACGAACCTTACCAACTGGGTGCCGGGAGGCGGCGGAACCTGTACCCTCACCGTGGGCTCGCGCGGAATTCAAGGTAATGCCGTAACCGATATGATAAGTCCTCCTTCCGGAGCACCCCTGCTGACGGTGATGTTGGATTTAGGATGCTTTCGCTTTACGGATCTCACCACCGTTCCGTCCGCCCGCCAAACCCCGATGTGGTTCGACAATTCCAGTATTGATTTCGCCGAGAACGACCCCAACCAGATCGTCCGGGTGGGGAAGGGCCAGGCTGACCATGGAGATCCCGGGCGTTGTATCGCTATGTCCAATGATAATGGCATCACTTGGACGGTGCCTGCGGGTCAGCCGGCGAACGCGGTTCGCGGCGGTACCGTCGCCAGCAGTTGCAATGGAACCACGAACATGGTCTGGGCTCCCGTGGGAACGGATGATGTCTCGGCGCCTGTTTCCTATTCGACAGACGGGGGAAACAGTTGGTCTTCATCGACGGGGATACCGGCGGGTGCCCAGATTCGCGCGGACCGTGTGACACCAGGCAAGTTCTATGGATTCCTCTTTGGAAACTTCTATGTTTCGACAAATCAGGGAGCGAATTTTTCCTCCACCGCCTCCGGGCTTCCGATCTGGGGAGATATGCGGCCCGTATTTGGAAGAGCAGGTGACATCTGGCTGGCGGGGGAAGCCCAGGGCCTCTGGCGCTCCACCAATTCCGGGAGCAACTGGACCAAACTATCGAACGTTGCGGAGGCGTGGACCGTCGGCTTCGGCAAGGCCGCGCCCGGGCAAAGCCATCCCGCCGTCTATATAGGCGGTCGCATAGGGTCCATTTATGGAATCTACAGATCCGATGACGGAGGAGCCAACTGGACGCGGATGACGGATGATACCCACCAATATGGAGAGCTGAATTCCGCGCTCACCGCGGACAGGAACATCTACGGCCGCTGCTACTCCACCACGGGATTTGGCGGCGTGGTCTATTCGACGATCACTTCAGTCAATCCGGACGGCACCGGCTCCTCTTTGCAGACCCTGCTTATGTTCAACGAAGCCAGCGGCACCACGGCGGCGGACGCCAGCATGAACAACCGGCACGGCACGCTGGTCAATGGCCCGACACTCGTTGCCGGCAAAGGCGGCAACGCGGTGGATCTCGACGGCGCCGACGATCATGTGAGCCTGCCGACCGGTGTCGTGAGCAGCCTACGAGATTTCACCCTTTCCACCTGGGTGAATTTGGACGCGGCCAGCCAGCGGTCGCGGATCTTCGATTTCGGCTCGGGCACCACGAGCCACATGTTCCTGACTCCCGCCAATGAGGCGACCGGCACCGTTCGCTTCGCCATCACCACCTCGGGCGGCGGCGGCGAGCAAACCATCGACGGCCCGTCCGCGTTGCCCACGGGCGCCTGGACCCATGTGGCCGTGACCTTGTCCGGCAACCTGGGCATTCTCTACGTCAACGGTGTTGAGGTCGGTCGCAACACGGCGTTTACGCTCACCCCCCTGAGTCTGGGCGCCACCATGCAAAACTGGATCGGTCGCTCCCAGCATGCGGATCCTTATCTCGACGGGCGCGTGGACGACTTCCGCATCTACGACAGTGCTCTCGCGGCAAGCGACGTGCTCACTTTGTTCAACGGCACCGCCGGAGCGTTGGCCGGGCCTTGGGCGAGCCAGGACATCGGCTCTCTCGGCTTCTCCGGGAGCGCGGGCTCGCCCGGCGATGCCGTTTATGTGACCGCCTCCGGCAGCGACATCTGGGATGTGTCGGATAATTTCCACTACGTCTGGCGCACCTGGAGCGGCGACGTCACGCTGACCGCGCGTGTCAACGGCCTCTCCGCAACCGATGCCTGGGCCAAGGCGGGCCTCATGTTTCGCGAGAGTTTGGACGCCGATGCGCGCAACGCCTTGATCGCCGTTACTCCGGGCAACGGCATCAGCTTTCAATCCCGTTCCAGCACGGGTGGCGTCTCCGCCTTCAGCAATGTCGTCGGCCTCGCCGCCCCGTATTGGGTGAAGCTCCAGCGCACGGGCAACGTGTTCACGCCCTACCATTCTACGGATGGCGTCACGTGGACCCAGACGGCGGCACCCGTGACCCTGTCCCTGCCGGCGACCTGCTATGTCGGTTTCGCGGCCACCGCGCACAACAACACCCTGCTCACCGCCGCGCAGTTCGATAACATCTCGCTGGTCGGCACGGTGCCACCCGCCCCGGCCGGTCTGAGCGCGACCGCGGGCGACGCGCAGGTCGTGTTGAACTGGAGCGCCGCCTCGGGCGCCGCGAGCTACACCGTCAAACGTGCGACCGTCAGCGGTGGCTCTCACACGACGATTGCTTCCGACGCCACCTCGACGAGTCACACCGACACCGGGCTGACCAATGGCGACACTTATTACTACGTCGTTTCCGCCGTGAACACGGCGGGAGAAAGCGTCCCGTCGTCCGAGGCGAGCGCCACTCCGTTGTCTGCCTATCAGCAATGGAAACTGTCGAACGGCCTTTCGCTCTCGCTCGACGACACCGCCACGCCGGACAACGACGGCGTGCCGATCCTGCTCAAATACGCCACCGGCCTGACACCCGGCACGCCCAGTGCGACCGCCCCGGCCGTGCTCTCCACGGTCGATAACACGCTCACCCTCCAGTTCACGCGCCTCAGTCCCGCGCCCGTCAGCTACGCGGTCGAGTCCTCCACGGAGTTGTCCACCTGGACGACCATCGCCACCTTGCCGACCGGGAGCGATACGTGGACAGGACCTGCGGCGGTCGCCGAAACCGGCACCGGCGCAACCCGTGCGACCACCGTGACGGACACGCAGACCATGGACTCCGACCCGCGACGTTTCCTTCGCCTCCGGGTGAACGTAAACGAAGCCACCCCTTAGGTCGCGACGGGGTCGTGCCGATTGCTGTTGTATCTGCGTGGGCAAGCGGGACACCCGAGGACGCCGCCGTTTTCGTCCCCGATACGGCTGGAACTTCCGAATCCACCTTCGAGCCCTCCTCTTGGTCTGCCCCGGGCGCCGCTGGCTGGCCGGGCCGGTTCGGCAGATCGCAGACCCAATCCCGCCGGGACCCCGGTCATCCCCTCATTCGAATGAACAGGTGCCGTCGCTTCGCCCAACGCCTGAAGCGCTGGGAGCAAAGGCCGAGCGCGAAATGCATATGAAGCTGCCCGAACGTTCCTTCGCAATCGGTGGCGAAAACGGCGTGCGGCGGAATGAGGATAACCAGCCCGGGCTCGATGGGGATACATATATTCTTCATAACCAAACAAGCGCCCGGCGCATCGTTGTAATGCCAACGCCAATACGGGACCGGAGGTTTCCGTGTTCCCATTTTCCAGAATTAAATACGCGCAAATCAGGCTCTGCTGAGCGGCCGACATGGCGATCAGCCGCCAGTATTCCTGAACGTGCCGGATCAGACTTATGCACACTTTCTACATACATTCATCCGTGGCATCCATAGCTATTTCGGCCGATCTTTGGTATTCTGTCGGGCTGCGATGCAGGCACCGGCCGAGCTTCTCCGGACTCTGCCTCATCGCCCCGCCCCGCCCTCCGCCCGCGCTCTCCCCCTAAAGGAATTCTCCCTCTGCGCGCCCTCCCTCCGCCCGCCTTGCCATTCCCTCCGTCATGCAAGCGATCCCCTCCCCCCTTCCTCCCCTCCCCCCGTCACCACTATGATCCCTCCCGTTGCCTTCCCAACCCAACGCCGGCCCCGCCGCGCCGGTTTCACCTTGATCGAACTTCTCACCGTCATCGCCATCATCGGCATTCTGGCGGCCATCATCATCCCCGTGGTCGGAAAAGTGCGGACTACGGCCAAGCGCACGCAGGGCTTGAGCAACTTACGTCAAGTAGTTCTGGCTGGCTTGACTTATGCTCAAGACAATCGGGGGCAGTGGTTTCCCAATGACCGCCCTCAGCCCGCCGGGGTCTTTTACACCGAGTTGCTTGCTCAATACTCCCTTAATATTCCGGGGACCAATCGCAATGAACTCTTTCATGATCCATTGCTTCCGTATCATGAGGGGAATCTTCACTTTGCTGTCATTGGTATCTATTTTAGGGATAATTGGGGCTCGTTGGTGCACTACACTAATTTCAATAACATCAAAGCACCGGCCAAAACCGTCTTTTTTGCCGACAACTGGTCCGACAAGGACAACCCCGCTGATTGGGAGATGCCCGCTATTGAGAACCTGGGTCCGTATTCCATCTACAACTACCCCGCTGGTGTGAGCACCAGCGATGGACGAAGAGTTCCTCCTCCTAGTGGTTACGGAAATGCGCGAGGTCACATTGATTTGCAGCGCGATCCGGGGCAGGCAAAGTTGGGATTCTTCGATGGGCATGTCGCGATTCTGAAACGGGAGGCGATGCAGTTCAGGTTGTTCGATCCTCGCTACCAATAAACAGGCGATTTTATTTTACTGATTGCCAACTTACTGAATGGCCGAGGCCGCCCCACTTGTGCGGTCTCGGCTTTCTCGTCCTCGGGTTTGGCGATTCGCATCGCGCCATTTGCTGGGAAGCGTTTGACGACGGCGCGCGGCGATCCGTTTCGACCTATGAAGAGGAGCAACGGCCTTGGCCTTGTGGCCGGTGGGAGATTTCCAGCCCATTAGCCCTCCAAAATGGCATTTCAATCGTTCTTGATACACTGGCGAATAGTGAGGGCGCTGACACCGACGTGGTCGCCCATGCACGTCTGCTGAATTCAAATGGCGAAACTATCCAGGCGACCGCAGTCAATGTGCGCCTGTCCGGCAATGAAAACCTCGTGCCGCCTTGTCGCAATGAGCCCCTCCTTTTCGGAAATCCCCATGAATACAATCCGCACCTTCGCACTCCTTTTGGCCTCCGCCGCCGGACTGATCGCCGGTCCCAGCTTCACGATTGACGCCACCCGTTCGGCCGGGGACGTGAGCCCGCGTCTCTACGGCCTGATGACCGAGGAGATCAACCATTCCTACGATGGCGGTCTCTACGCGGAACTGATTCAAAACCGTGCGTTCCGCGACAACGCCGACACGCCGGTGCATTGGTCGGTGGTGGCGGACGATCCGTCGGTCGCGACCATCGCGCTCGACTCCGCGGATCCCCTCAACGACCAGCTCCCGACCAGCCTGCGGCTCACGGTCGACCGGGCGTCGAAGCAGAAGCCGGCGGGTGTCGCGAACGCCGGCTACTGGGGCATCCCCGTGCATCCCGAGACCCGTTACCGCGCCTCGCTGTGGGCGCGGGCGGAAGCCGGGTTCTCCGGCCCGCTCACGGTGTCCATCGTGAGTGACGACGGAAGCCAGGTCTTTGCCACGGAACCCCTCTCGGGACTGACGTCGAAATGGAAGAAGTTCGAAGTGACGCTCGAGACCGGTAAAGTCACGCCCACCGCGAAGGCGCGTTTTCAAATCACGCAGGACCGGCCGGGCACGGTCTGGCTCAGCCTCGTCTCGCTGTTCCCGCCGACCTGGAAAGACCGCCCGAACGGCCTCCGCAAGGACATCATGCAAATGCTGGTGGACCTCCGCCCCAAATTCCTGCGCTTCCCCGGCGGCAACTACCTGGAAGGCCCCAGCATTGAAGTTCGGTTTCCATGGAAGCAAATGCTCGGTCCGCTCGAAACCCGTCCCGGGCACGACGGTTCCTGGGGCTACCGCTCGAGCGACGGCATGGGTCTCCTGGAGTTTCTTGAATGGAGCGAGGACATGGGGGCCGAACCGCTTCTCGGCGTTTACGCCGGCTATTCGCTCAACGGAGAACACGTCAAACCGGGCCCCGACTTGGAACCCTTTGTGCAGGAAGCCCTGGACAAGATCGAATACGTGATCGGAGACATCACCACCCCGTGGGGCGCGCGCCGCGCCAAGGATGGCCACCCCGCGCCCTTTAATCTGAACTACGTCGAAATCGGCAATGAAGACTTCTTCGACAAGTCGAAGACCTACGACGGTCGCTACGCGCAGTTCCACGACGCCATCAAGGCCAAGTATCCTCGGCTGAAGCTGATCTCGACCATTCCTTCGACCATCCACAATGGACGTCAGCCCGACATGGCCGACTGGCACGACTATAGCAGCACCGAGGATTTTATCAAAAAGTCGGTTGATTTCGGAAAGGACATGGACCGTAAGGGCCCCGAGGCTTTCGTCGGTGAATGGGGGGCGCACGAAGACTCGGCGGTGAAGCCCTGGGACCCGGCCGCGAAACAAATGGCGCCCACTCCCTCGATGAGGGCCGCCATCGGCGACGCCGTATTCATGGCCGCGATGGAGCGCCATTCCGACATCATCAAGATGCACTGCTACGCGCCGCTGTTGGCCAACGTGAACCCCGGCGCCTGGCAGTGGCGCCCGAACCTGATCGGCTACGACGCGCTGACGTCATTCGGCTCACCGAGCTACTATGCGTTCGGCATGTTCAGCCGTAACGTCGGCGATGAGATTCTGGCGGTCACCTCCTCGGAAACCCCCGTCCAGGGCAGCGCCACGCGCGACAGCAAAACCGGGGAGATCTTCCTCAAGCTGGTGAATCCCGAGACCACTCCGCAGGCACTGCCGATCCAGCTCAAGGGCGTCTCCGCGTTAAAATCGAAGATCACGGTGGCCACTCTTTCGGCAAAGCCCGAGGACACCAACTCCATCGACCAGCCGAAAAATGTCGTGCCCGTCATCACCATGATGAACAGCACCGCCTCCTCGTTCACCTACACCCTTCCGCCGACCAGCGTGGTGGTCCTGACCCTGCAACCCCGTTGATCGATTCACACGGCGGATCGTTTGTTCTGCCGACGACAGGCCTCCTCCGGCCGCAAGACCCTGCGCCACGGATGCTCCGCCGCCCTTTGCCCCACCCTGAAAACTTTAAATGCAACTTCGCGCCACTCTCGTCGGATACCTTCTCGCCCCGGTCGTCAGCCTCGCCCTCGCCCCCGCCAGAGGCCGACTACGCGGGCGGGTGTGCGGCGGAATCAGGATACCCAGCCCCGGCTCGAAGGGGATGTGCTTATTTTTCATAACCGAGCAAACGCCCGGCTCATCGTTGTAATGCCAACTCCAATACGGGGCCGGGAGGCTTTCGCATTCCCGTTCCTCGGAAAGAAATACGCGTATATCAGGATCTGCGGAGTGGCCGAGGTGGTAATCGGCCGCCAGTGCCGCTGAACGTACTTGGCCAGACACATGCACACTTTCTACATAGATTCGTCCGTGGCATCCATAGCTATTTTGGCCGATCTTTGATATTCTGACGGCGTCCGAAGCAGGCACCGGCCGAGCTTCTCCGGACTCTGCCTCATCGCCCCTCCCTCCGCCCGCGCTCCGCTGAAGGAACCCTCCCCTATGAGCGCGCTCTCTCCGTCAGGCCTTGCCATCCCTTCCGTCACTCTGGTCCCCGTCTCGCATTCCCCTTTCAGCTCAAAAGCCAAACGTAAATCGCCATGATTTATCGAAAAATCCTTTACCCCGCATGAAATCCTTGTCCCTTGCTTTGCTAGCCCTCGGTCTCCTGACCGCTCCGTTCGCCGCATTCGGCGACGTTCAAATCACCTCCTTCGAGGAGCTTTTCGATCCCGGCGACCCCACGTACATCGATCCGTGGATCTCGGGTCCTGGAACCAATAGCGTCGGCGCGGAGATCATCTACCAAATCACCGACACCGCCGCCTCCGACGGCACCTACAGCCTTGAGGCCGCCGTCCCCATGGATGGCCTCGACGGATTCTGGGACCGTCTCGTCCGCTTCCCAACTGCGGATCATGCCAGCGTGATAGCCCAAGGCACCGGCATTCAGGCGGACGTTTACTACGAATGGCCAGATGGCCCAAGCGGTCCGTGGTATACGGTGATAATGGTCTTAGAATCCACGCAGACGGACCTGCCGAACTCTTGGACGCAGATCGATTCGGTCGGCGGTAACCTCGTTCCGGGCGAGTGGCGCACGATTTTCTTCCCGATGACCGCCGAGCAGGTGGCCCAAGTCACCGACCCGGACCAGACCTCCACCATCGGCTTCCTCTTGGGCACCGGCGGCCCGGCAGAAGAGATAGCAGGAACCGTCAAACTCCGCTTCGACAACATCGTCGTGGTCGGTGCATCCGCGAGTTCACTTACCGCTCCCACCGATCTGGTCGGCGAACCCGTCCTTGGCGGCGCGAACCTTACCTGGACCGCGACCCCGAACGCGCTCACCTATACGGTGAGGCGCCGCGCCTCGCTCACCGGGGCTTATGCCACGATCGCCAGCGGCCTGACGACCACCAGCTACAACGACACCGGCCTCGAGGGTAACACGACCTACTACTACGTCGTCACCGCCAGCGACGCCGACAGCGAAAGCGCTTTCTCCACCTCCGTGGCCGTGACCACGCCCAACGACGAGGTGCTCTTGACCTCCTTCGAATCGGGTTTGGCGCCTTGGGTTCAAGGCGACGCCACCGCGGCCGGCGACGCCCCGATCACCTACGCGATCAACACATCGAGCGCTTCCGAAGGCACGACCAGCGCGGAAGCCTCGATCCCGATGCTGGACAGCCAAAACCTTATATTCTACACCGTCCCGACCGCCGGTTACCGAACCGACATCGCCCAATCCACCGGCATCAAGGCTGATGTCTATATTGACTGGATCGACCGACCAGAGCCCACCGGCCAGTGGTATAATATTGTCCTGAACCTCAGCTCCGACGACTCCTACAGCGATCTCGAAGCCACGAGCGGCTCCCCCGCTATCGGCGAGTGGCGAACCCTCACTTGGAACCTCACGTCTGAACAAATCGCGACCCTCACCGCCAACCAAAACACCTTCTCCAACCTCGGTTTCAGGTTTGGCGCCGGCGTTTGGATGGAAGGGGCGACGATGGGTGGCACATTCGTCATCCGCGTCGATAACATCCGAGTGAAGGGCGTCCGCGAGGTCGCCGTCCCGGCCGCGCCCACCGGCCTCGTCGCCACCGGCGGCCCCGGCGAGGTTGCTCTTACTTGGAACGCCAGCCCCACCGCCACCGGCTACACCGTGCAACGCTCCACTGTGAGCGGCGGCCCCTACACCCCGGTTGCTAACCTTGGAAACGTTCTCAGCCACACCGACACCGGCCTCGCTGGTTCGACAACCTACCACTACGTTATCGTTCCCGTGAACGCCGGCGGCAATGGCCCCGCCTCCGCCGAAGCCTCCGCCACGACCGAGGCCGTCGTCCTCGGTGGCATCGCCTCCTGGCGCCAGATGCACTTCGACACGACCGAGCCCACCGGCGACGCCGCCAACGACGCCGACCCGGACGCCGACGGCGTTGCCAACCTCCTCGAATACGCCCTCGCCGGCGACCCGATGGTGGCTGAGCACGACCTCTTGCCCGTCGCGACCGTGGTGGACGGCAAGCTCACCCTTGGCTTCGACCGCATCGACGACCCGACCCTCCTCTATGAGGTGTTGGCCACCGACGACCTGACGACATGGGCCGCACCTGCGATCTGGAGCAGCACGGGAGAAGAGAACACGGCCGGCCTCGTCACCGTGACCGATACCGAACTCCTGTCTGCCCACGCCCGCCGCTTCCTCCGCCTCCGCGTCACCACTCCCTGAGCCAGCTTAAGCAAGAACCAGAAACACCGGCCCGGCCTCGGGGGCTTGGCCGGTGTTTCTCTCTCGATCCCTTTCCCTCCGGTCTCGACCGGGCCGCCGTTGCGGTCGCCCAAATCGGCCCCCTCGACGACGCGCCCGTCGGACCGGAGTTCAATTTCTTCATCCCCGCCCGCCTCCCCGCCGCGCGCCTCGCCGCCATCAGTGGCCCGCTAACCATTTAGTGATGGCGCGTGGCTCCCTGCAACGCGGTGTCGCGCTTTATAATACCTCTTTCCCATCGAGCCCCCCTTGGGGCTCGATGGACAAACAACCCAAAAATCCAAGTAACAACAACATGAACAAAATATATCTATTGGCCGCGACGATATTCGCGGTATCAAGCGTGCAGGCCCAAACGCTTATACCACTGACAAACGGTGACTTCGAGCTGACGACGCAGAATAATTTCGGCGGATTTGACTCGGCTCCAGATATCCCCGGTTGGTCTAATTATGGCACAATCGCTGATGGGGGCGCGGAACAAAGCGGCGCATGGTGGGGCACTTATAGCGGATACTCCGCCTTTATAGCCAACGGAAACGGCGCTTATAATTTGAGCACATACACGATTCAGGCCGGAGACGAATTCACCGTTAGCCTCTTTGGTAAAGAAGGTTGGACCGGGGATTCCCAGATCACCGTTACCTTATTCTATGACGCGCCAAGCACGCCAAGCTTGCCAACTAACGTGATCGGCACCTTCGCGACCGATAGTCTTCTTACCGGCACTTGGACTCAGTTCACCACCGGCTCGATTGCGGCGACGCTTGGATCGGTCGGCGGGACACTCGGGGTCATCATTGAAAAGACTGGATCGGGTGTTATTGCCTTTGATGAGGTTACGCTCTCGGTCACCGCCATCCCCGAGCCCTCCACCTACGCGGCCATCGTTGGCGCGCTGGCCCTCGGCGCGGTCGCCATTCGCCGCCGCCGCCGCCGCGCCTGATTCGCGGGACCGCCTCACGCGTGCCCCTCGGTGGGGCTCGTTTATCAACCGGAGCGACAAGCACTGCCTTGTCGCTCTTTACCTGGACCTCCTTCGCGACACCCGCGAGCCCAACTATCTTCTCCTCCCCCTATCGTCTCGCCCTCTTGAAACTCGCCCCCGCCGTTCTCTCGCCGCAGCCCAGTAAATGAAGTCCCCGCTCTCGTGCCTCGCGCTCGCCGCACCCCTCTGTATGTCCGCAGCCGAGCACCGGGTGGTCTCGTCCGACGGGCGTCTCGCGTTCGTGGTCTCCGACGAGGCCGGCCTGCGCTACCGCGTCGAGCTGGACGGCCGCCCCCTCCTCGCCGACTCGAAGCTCGGGCTCGAGTTTGCCGACGGCCTCGTGCTCGGCCCCTCCGCCCGCATCGCCGGCACCCGGCACGCGCGCCACGACGGCACGTGGGAAAACGCCTACGGCACGCGCCGCAACGTGCCGGACAACTGGCGCGAGTTGAGCCTGACCTTGCGCGAACCCGCCTCGGGCCGCGCCTTCGGGTTCGTCGTCCGCGTGTATGACGACGGCCTTGCCTTCCGCTACGAACTGCCAGCCGAGTTCGGTGCCGAGGAGTTCACGCTCACCCGGGAGCTGACGGAGTTTCGGTTCACCGCTGACCACCGTTGCTGGGCCGGCGGCGAAGCCTCGTCCGCCGAGACGACCTATCCCGAGACGAAGCTGAGCGCCGTCCCCGCGCTCGGCCAAGGCGGCGCCCCCTACCGCGGCGTGCCGCCGCTGCTCGTCGAGACGCCCTCCGCCTACGTCGCCATCACCGAGGCCGACCTGCTCGACTGGGCAGGCATGTTGATCGGCGGCACGGGCGAAACCGCCGTGCGCGCCAACCTCGCCATGCGCCACGACGGCCGCGGCGCGGTCGTCGGCCACGCTCCGATGCGCAGCCCCTGGCGCGCGCTGCTGATCGCGCGCAACGCCGCCGATCTCGTTTCCTCGGACCTCGTCGCCCGCCTCGCCACGCCCAGCCGCGTCGCCGATCTCTCGTGGGTGCGCCCGGGCGTGAGCGCGTGGGACGCCTGGTGGACCGGCGAAAACCCCTCGCTCCCGGAATTCACCGCCGTGTATGCGCGCGGCGACACCCGTTCGCACCGCGAGTATATCGACTTCGCCGCCGAGATGGGCTGGCCCTACCAGCTCGTGGACTGGTTCTGGTATGAGCACCTGACCCTGTGGGACAAGGGGCTGAACTCGCCGCCCAACAACCCGTCCGGCGACTTCACCCGGCCCCAGTCGCACATCGATCCCGCCGGCCTCGTCGCCTACGCCCGCGAGCGCGGCGTGGGCCTCTGGATTTGGGCGCACTCCATCGACATAAAAACCTTCGGCATGGAACGCGCGCTCACCCACCTCGCCGGCCTGGGCTTCGTCGGCATCAAGGTGGACTTCTTCGACAGCGACTCGCAGGAAACCGTGCAGTGGGTCGTGCAACTGCTCGAGTCCGCCGCGCGCCACCGCCTGATGGTGGATCTCCACGGCATCTACAAACCCACCGGGCTCGCGCGCACCTACCCCCATTTTCTCACGCAAGAAGGCGTATTGGGGAATGAATACAACAAACTCGACGGCAAGCGCTGCGACATCCGCCACACCATCACCCTGCCCTTCACCCGCGGCCTGCTCGGCCCGATGGACTTCACGCCCGGCGGCTTCGTCAACCGGACGCCGGAGACTTTTCAGACGACGCATCCGGCGCAGGTCATCGGCACCCGCGCCCGGCAGCTCGCCATGACGGTGATCTACCCCAGCCCGCTGCTCGTGCTTTGCGACAGCCCGGCCCACTACCGCGGTCAGCCCGGCGTCGAGTTCTTCCGC
>LLBY010001337.1_pt2 | contig 16180 bp, 18 predicted proteins | sample 1489401 | NCBI WGS metagenome assembly LLBY01 (sample SAMN04092656, study PRJNA295927) | soil metagenome | biome: Soil prokaryotic community; feature: Bulk soil; isolation source: soil from tomato rhizosphere | host: tomato cultivar Hawaii 7996 | place: South Korea | collected 2011-11-01 | reverse complement strand
AAAATCATATTTATAAACAAACTAAATATCTCCATAAATCATTTCAATTCAATAGCTTTAAATTTTAAATAATTCACAGTATCTTTGCGTTTTAGAATAAATCTAAGTATACAATGAAGCTGAACAAACAAGATATACTCAAAGCCTTAGAATCTATTACAGTAGTTGGTGAAGGACAAAACATGGTTGAAAGTGGTGCTGTAACGAATGTAGTGACTTTTGGTGATGAGGTTATTGTAGATATTACTATAAAAAACCCAAGTTTACAAGCTAAAAAACGTACCGAAGTCGATATTTTAAAGACCATCCACGAACAGGTTTACGAAAAAGCTAAAATTACCATTAACGTAAAAGTTGATGCGCCAGCAAAACCAAAAGTAAATGTTGTTAAAGGAAAGCCCATTCCAGGGATTCAAAATATTGTAGCAATAGCATCAGGTAAAGGCGGTGTAGGGAAATCTACCGTAACGGCAAATTTAGCGGTAACTTTAGCTAAAATGGGCTTTAAAGTAGGCGTGCTGGATGCCGATATTTACGGACCATCCATCCCCATTATGTTTGATGTAGAAGCTGAAAAACCTTTAGCGGTTAATATCGGTGGAAAATCTAAAATGAAACCCGTTGAGAATTACGGTGTAAAAGTATTGTCTATTGGCTTTTTTACCCAACCAAATCAAGCGGTAGTTTGGAGAGGGCCTATGGCAGCCAAAGCTTTAAACCAAATGATTTTTGATGCCCATTGGGGAGAGCTGGATTTTATGCTAATTGATTTACCTCCAGGTACTGGTGATATTCATTTAAGTATCATGCAATCACTTCCAATAACAGGTGCTGTGGTAGTTAGTACACCACAAAATGTGGCATTGGCAGATGCTAAAAAAGGTGTTGCCATGTTTCAACAAGAAAGTATTGATGTGCCAGTATTAGGAATTATAGAAAATATGGCATACTTTACACCAGAAGAATTGCCAAACAATAAATATTATATCTTTGGAAAAGAGGGTGCTAAAAATTTAGCAGACGATTTACAAGTGCCATTTTTAGGTGAAATACCGTTGGTGCAAAGTATTAGAGAAGCGGGAGATGTGGGCAGGCCAGCAGCATTACAAACGGCTACTGAGTTAGAGCAAGCATTTGAAAAACTAGCACAGAATGTTGTACAAGAAGTTGTGAGACGAAATGATAGTTTACCGCCTACCGAGGCTATAAAAATTACAACTATGGCTGGATGTTCAGCAGTTAAAAAGAAATAAATGACGTCAGAAGAAGTTAGACTAAATGTCGAAAAAGCATTAGATGAAATTCGTCCATTTTTACAAAGTGATGGTGGCGATATTTCATTGTTATCTATAGAAGATAACGATACCTTGGTAAAAGTGCAGCTGCAAGGGGCGTGTGTTGGTTGTACAGTAAACCAAATGACGCTAAAATCGGGTGTTGAAATGACTATAAAAAAGTATGCTCCACAAATAGAGCAGGTTGTGAATATTTCCGCTTAAATGTCATTTACACCTGTAAGAGGCTGTTTAAATTTATATCAATTGTTTTTCTATGCCCCTTTTTGTGCACAATTTCGTTGAAACCTCATCAAATGGCCCTGCCATTATCTTCGATTTCGCCTCATTTTGCATCAAAAATGACCTATAGAATATCCAATCATACAAATTTAAACAGGCTCTAATTAAATAACCTTTTCTTTTTTAAGTAGAGTTTCTAGGCTATTGGCTATTTCGAAGCAATGACTAACTTTAGAAACCTCGTTACAAAATTTATTATCAGTGTTTTGTGCTTTACAATCCAAGCCTGCTAATTTTACTTTTCCGAAATTCTTGTTTATAATTTTACACTGTTGGAACAAGCTTTCTATAGTTTTATATTGATTTGTTTCAACTTCATGCTTTATAAGGTATCCTCTTAGATAGTTTTCAATGGCATCTTGAGAATTTTTGCATACCAAATAAGATACAATATCCTCTTCGGGTTTATATAGTTCTTTATTTGCTTGGTTTAACTTTTGTGCGGCATTTACAAAAAATTTAGTGGCATCTTGGTTCATGATAAAAAATTTATTGTTAATAGTTTTAAATGAACTCAGTTTGAGTTCGGTTTATAAAACCCCCATCCTATTGGAATTGTATAGAATGGAGATTTTTTATATTTCTAACTGTCTAAAAAGTAAGCTTTAATGTCAGTTTGAGCGCAGTCGAAAACCTTGTATGTTAGATAATCAATGCATTTCGCAAGCTGTGCTTTTATCTTCAAATAAAAATATATTTTCATTTTCGATAATGCTCAATGTGACAATTTACTTCTAAATAAACTTTTTAGACAGTCTCTTTCAAAAGACATATCTTAAATGTCTCTGTAAAGTTCCAGTCTTTCCCAATTAGAGTTAACCTCTGTTTGGGCCTGTTCTAAAAGATTCGCTCCAAGTTCTGCATTTTCTTTAGCGACTCTAGTAAAACGGGTTTCGTTATACATGAAGTCTTTAAGCGGAATTGAAGGCGCTTTAGAGTCTAATTTAAACTTCTGACCTTTTGGTTTAGAAGGGTCAAACCTAAATAGTGGCCAATAACCGCTGTCTACAGCTTTTGTTTGTTGTGAGGCACCGTTAGCAAGATCATAACCATGTTCGCCACAATGTGAGTAGGCGATTATTATTGAAGGTCCTGGATAGGCCTCGGCTTCTTCTATTGCTTTAAGCGTTTGAAGGTCTTTAGCACCTATGGCTATTTGTGCAACATATACGTTTCCATAAGAAACAGCTTGTAATGCTAAGCTTTTCTTGTGGGTTCGTTTGCCAGACACAGAGAATTTTGCACTAGCACCTAAAGGAGTTGCCTTAGATGTCTGTCCGCCAGTATTCGAGTAAACTTCAGTATCCATTACCAAAATATTTACGTCTTCTCCTGAAGCTAAAACATGATCTACACCACCGTAACCGATGTCGTATGCCCAACCATCACCACCTAAAATCCACACAGATTTTTTACGAAGGTATTCTGTAAGTTGCATAAGCTTTTTAGCATTTCCGCTATCTAAACCAACAAGTTTTTCTTTTAATTTGTCAAGGTTTTTGAAGTTTTCTGCTTTTTCTGTTTCAGTAGTTTCTGGATTATTTAGTATGGCATCCACCAAGTCTGTGCCAACTTCATCTTCAATGGATTTAAGTAGGTTGACCGCAATTTCTTGTTTTTTACTTAAGGCTAATTTCATACCTAAACCAAATTCAGCATTATCTTCAAATAATGAATTTGCCCAAGCAGGACCTCTACCAAACTTATTGGTTTTATAAGGTGTTGTTGGTAGATTGCCACCATAAATTGAAGAGCATCCCGTTGCATTTGCTATTAAAATGCTATCGCCATATAACTGGGTCAATAGCTTAACGTATGGAGTTTCTCCACAACCAGAACAAGCACCGGAAAATTCAAATAAAGGTTCTAAAAATTGGGAGCCTTTTACATTTGTAATTTGTAATTCCGTTCTATTGTAATCCGGTAGATTAATAAAGTATTCCCAATTAATATCTTCTTCAGCTTCAACAGTAAGTTTTTTGTGCATGTTAATAGCTTTAAAGTTTTCATCTTCTTTACTAACGGCTGGACAAACAGCTACACATAAATCGCAACCTGTACAATCTTGGGGAGACACTTGTAGTACATAAGATTCTTCATTTTTATTAAATGGCCTACCTATAGCGCCTGCAGATTTTAATGTTTTGGGTGCGTTCGCTAATTCGGTATTGTTTACAACTTTTGCTCTAATGGCAGCATGCGGACAAATGGCGACACATTTATTGCATTGTGTACACAGGCTGGCATCGTCCCAAATAGGTACCATATCGGCAATACCACTTTTTTCGTATTGTGAGGTGCCTGTAGGGAAGGTGCCATCAACAGGAAATGCACTAACTGGAAGCTCATCGCCAAATCCCCCTAGGATTTTTTCCAACACATCGGTTACAAATCCTTCAGGTGCATTCGTCATAGCTGTTTGCAAGTTTTTTTCGCTCGTTACAGCTTTTGGATATGTTACTTTTTGAAGATTGGCTAAGGCATTATCTACGGCTGTGAAATTCATTTGTACAATCCTATCTCCTTTATGGGAATACGATTTTACAATAGCATCTTTAATACGTTGAATTGCTTCTTCTTTTGGTAAAACACCAGAGATGGCGAAGAAACATGTTTGTAATACAGTGTTTGTACGCTTACCTAAATTGGAGTCTGCGGCTACTTTTGTGGCATCAACTACATAGAAATTGATTTCCTTTTCAACAATTTCTTTTTGTAGTTTTTTTGGTAATTGATTCCAGATGTCTTCCTTGGAATAAGGGGCGTTTAATAGGAAGGTTCCACCATGTTTTAAATCGGCAACCATATTGTATTTCTCAATAAAATTAAATTGATGGCTCGCAACAAAATCTGCTTTATCAATTAAGTATGTAGAATATATTGGTTTGGGACCAAAACGTAAGTGGGAAATGGTTTGTGCGCCTGCTTTTTTAGAATCATAAACGAAATAACCTTGCACATAATTATCAGTAGTTTTTCCAATAATTTTGATGGAGTTTTTATTTGCTCCAACAGTACCATCTGATCCTAAACCGTAGAACATACAATTAATGGTGCTGCTTTCTATTTCAAAGTTTCTGTCAATTGGTAAGCTCGTAAAGGTCACGTCATCATTAATGCCAACTGTAAAATGGTTTTTAGGTTTGTCGTCTAATAGTTCGTCATAAACACCTTTAACCATTTGAGGCGTAAATTCTTTTGATGATAAACCATAACGTCCACCTACTACAACAGGCATTTCCCTATCGCTTTCATTTAATGCTGTAATAACATCTTGGTAAAGTGGTTCGCCAACACTGCCTGGTTCTTTCGTTCTGTCAAGAACTGCAATTTTCTTAACGGTTTTTGGTAATTCATCAACAAAATGTTTAATAGAGAAAGGTCTAAACAAACGAACAAATAGTACGCCTACTTTTTCACCATGATGCACCATAGTTTCCACAGCTTCTCTTGCAGCACCTTCTCCAGAGCCCATTAATATGATAATGCGTTCTGCTTCTGGATGGCCTTCGTAATAGAATAAACTATATTGTCTGCCGGTGTGTTCGTAGAATTCATTCATGGTTTCTTCAACAATACCGGGTACTCTTTCGTAAAACGAATTAGCAGCTTCTCTGGCTTGGAAAAAAACATCTGGGTTTTGTGAGGTTCCTCGTATTACTGGATGATCTGGATCAAGAGAGCGTTTTTTGTGCTCTAAAATTTTGTCCTCTGGCATCATGGCTATAATAATATCGTCTGGAATAGCATCAATTTTTGAAATCTCATGTGAGGTTCTAAATCCGTCGAAAATATTAAGAAAAGGGACTCTGGATTTTAAGGTTGCCACCTGAGCAATTAAGGCCATGTCTTGTGCTTCTTGAACCGAGCCACCAAACAACATAGCAAATCCTGTTTGTCTGGCTGCCATAACATCTGAGTGATCACCAAAAATAGATAGTGCATGGGTTGCAATGGTTCTTGCAGCCACATGTATCACAGAAGGTAATAGTTCACCTGCTATTTTGTACATGTTAGGAATCATGAGGAGTAGCCCTTGTGATGCTGTAAAGGTTGTGGTTAAGGCGCCAGCCTGTAGGGATCCATGAACAGCTCCGGCAGCACCACCTTCACTCTGCATTTCCACAATGCGAGGGATGTTTTCCCAAATGTTTTTCTGTCCTTTCGAACTGTATACATCTACGTGCTCGCCCATGGGGGATGCAGGAGTAATTGGATAGATTGCGCACACTTCGTTGGTTTTGTGTGCAACTCTTGCAACGGCCTCATTAGCATCGCAAATTAGTTTTGAAAATTGTTTTTTCATAATGTTCTTATTGTTTAGACCAAGTAAGATTTTATGAACCAATTAAAACCCGACAGGTCAATTAAATAATTTTCTTAAAATTAGAATTTGAATAGCATCTAGACTATGACAATTGTCATGTGGTGCCGTGTTTTTTGCCCTGATTATGCAATAACACTTCGTAATAAGGGCTGAAAGACTAATAAAATAAGTGATTTCATCGACTGAATCATAGCATTGTTATGCTGAAGAAGGAAAATTAAGTGTAAAATATTGTTTTTCAAGTATTTAACTTATTATTTTCATTGTTTTTTATTGATATTCGTGAATCTCACTTCGTTCTATTTCAGGTCGTAATAAATTTTCTGTTGTATAATTTGGGTTTCATGACTCAATAAAAAAATGAGGGAATCCCTCCGTTTGAAACCCTCATTTTATAGTGCATAATTTCATGGGTTGTTAAACGATAGAAATTATTGCGAAAAAGAAAAATAAATTCTTAAATGGTATTAGGTTGTGCTATTCTGCGTGTAACCACGCTTTCTTTTCTAGTAAAGCATCTTCTGATTCAATATGGTTTTCATCTGGAACGCAACAATCGACAGGGCATACCGAAGCGCATTGTGGTTCGTCGTGAAACCCTTTACATTCGGTACACTTACCTGGTACAATGAAATAAAACTCATCAGATATGGGTTCATTCATTTTATCGGCATCTATTTGTTCTCCAGTAGGTGAAGTTTCAGTCCCGCTTAAAGCTGTTTCGTCTGCATAAGCCCATTCTTGACCAGGCTCATAAATTGCATTATTTGGACACTCCACGATACAAGCATCACAATTAATACATTCATCTGTTATAATAATTGCCATAATTAATTTGTGTTTAGAGTTATAAAAGTAGTTTTCAATTTTCAGTTTAAATATGACTTTTGTCACCTTTAAACTAAAAAAGGTAAGTTATATTTACGTGTAAAGCCTTTTTTAAGGTGTTGGTTTTAAGTCAACTAACTCTTGTAAAGCCCGCGGGGCATTTATAGGAAGAACATTAAAAATTTGGGGCAAGCCTCGGAGCATTCAAATCTCGATTATAAAGTAAATTAATTTCTTATGATAGCTAATATTATTACAGACAATAAAAATCTTCAGTACGAAGCACTGGATGCCGTAGTAATAAGATTTGTTGGCGATTCTGGTGACGGGATGCAGTTAACGGGCACGCAATTTTCAGATACATCTGCTATGTTTGGTAATGATATAGCAACATTTCCTAATTATCCATCTGAAATAAGGGCGCCACAAGGAAGTTTGTATGGCGTTTCTGGGTTTCAAGTGCATATAGGTAGTGTGGAGATTAGTACGCCGGGAGATGATGTGGATTTATTGGTAGCCATGAATCCTGCTGGGTTAAAAACTAATTTATATTTAGTGAAACCTGGACATACTATTATTGTCGATACCGATGCATTCACAAAAAAGAATTTAGAAAAAGCACAATACCTAACGAATCCGCTTAAAGATGGTAGCCTGGAAAACTATAGAGTCATAGAAGTCTCTATGTCTTCATTAACAAAAGAGGCTTTAAAAGATGTAGGGGATTTAGATAATAAAATCATGACTCGAAGTAAAAATATGTTTGCTTTAGGTATGGTATATTGGATGTACCATCGTTCACCAGAGCATACTATCGATTTTATTAATAAAAAATTCGCATCAAAACCCCATTTAATCGAGTCTAACACGAAAGTGCTAAATGCAGGCTATTATTATGCAGAAACATTAGAGTTAATTCCAAATGCATATGCCATTTCGCCAGCAAAAATGGCGACTGGTACTTATCGGATAATTGGAGGTAATACGGCAACAGCTTGGGGCTTTTTAGCAGCAGCAGAAAAGTCGGGGCTAGAATTATTCTTAGGTTCCTATCCCATTACACCAGCCACAGATATTTTACATGAACTTGTTAAGCACAAGCATTTTGGTGTAAAAGCGTTTCAAGCTGAAGATGAAATAGCCGGCATAACATCTGCCATAGGGGCTGCATTTGCAGGTGATTTAGCAATTACAACAACCTCGGGTCCTGGTTTAGCGTTAAAGGTGAGGCATTAGGATTAGCGATGATGGTAGAATTGCCTTTAGTTGTAGTCAATGTGCAACGTGGCGGTCCTTCTACCGGTTTGCCAACCAAAACAGAACAATCAGATTTAATGCAGGCTATGTATGGTAGAAATGGGGAAAGCCCTGTCATTGTTCTGGCGGCTAGCACCCCTTCTAATTGTTTTAATTATGCATTCCAAGCTGCAAAACTCGCTTTAGAACATATGACGCCTGTTATTTTATTAACCGATGGTTATATAGCGAATGGTTCTGAGCCTTGGAAAATAAAAAGTGTGTCCGAAATGCCAGAAATTAAAAACAATAAAGTGACCAAAGTGACAGAGAATAGGCATCCTTATGACAGAGATGAAGTGACGCTAGCTCGTAACTGGGCAGTGCCAGGTACTTTTGGTTTAGAGCATCGAATTGGCGGTTTAGAAAAAGATAAAATTACAGGAGATGTGTCGCATGATCCAGAAAATCATGAATTTATGACCAAAATACGCGCAGAGAAAATTAAGCGTGTGCAAAGTTATATACCAGAGTTAACTATCGAATTTGCCCAAGAAGGCGATTTGTTAGTTGTTGGTTGGGGCGGTACTTATGGTAGTTTACATTCTGCCGTTAAAGAATTAAATAAAGAAGGTTATACTAAAATTGGGTATGCTCATTTTAATTATATAAATCCGTTGCCAAAAAACACCGAATCTGTTTTACGTAAGTTTAAAAAAATTGTGGTATGTGAGTTAAACAATGGTCAGTTTATAAATATTCTAAAAATGAATTTTGATATATGCGGATTGTTACAATACAACAAAATTCAAGGCTTACCATTTGGAAATAGTGAACTCATCACGGAATTCAAAAAAATAATAGACTAATTATGGAAACAATAGCCGTTGAAAAATACACGTTTAAGGATTTTGTAAGCAATCAAGAAGTGCGTTGGTGCCTCGGTTGCGACGATTATGTTATTTTACGTTCTATGCAAAAGGCACTTCCGGAAATGGGTGTAAAGAAAGAAGATGTCGTCTTTATTTCTGGTATAGGGTGTTCCTCAAGATTTCCGTATTATATGGATACATACGGCATGCATGGAATTCACGGTAGAGCACCAGCCATAGCATCGGGAGTTAAGTTGGCAAATCCAAATTTAAGTGTTTGGGTCATTACTGGCGATGGTGATTCTATGGCGATAGGAGGGAATCATTTTATTCATGTTTTACGTAGAAATATAGACTTAAATATTATTCTGTTCAATAATGAAATTTACGGTTTAACCAAAGGACAGTTTTCACCAACCTCTCTTGTTGGTCAAAAAACAAAATCATCACCTTACGGAAATACGCAACCTCCTTTCCAACCAGGGGAATTAGCCATAGGCGCCCAAGCTCGGTTTTTTGCAAGGATAGGAGGGAATACTCCAAAAGAAATGACCGATATTTTTATTCAAGCTGAAAAATTTAACGGCACATCACTAATTGAAGTATTACAAAATTGTGTGATTTTTAATGATGGTTGCTATACCCAGTTTACCGATAAAGACATTCGGGAGGATAAACAGTTGTTTGTTGAACACGGAAAGCCTATGGTTTTTGGTAAAAATAGAGATAAAGGTCTGGTGTTAAATGGATTAAAATTGGAAGTTGTAACTATAGGGGAAAATGGTATTGAAGAAGCCGATATCTTAGTCCATAATGCAAAAGAACAAGACCCAACCATGCATCAAATGTTAGTACGATTAAAATTTCCGTTAGTAACAGGTATCATAAGAAGTTTTGATGATGTTACTTTAGAAGAAAGAGAAGACGCTTTAACTAAAGCAGTCAAATCCAATTCAAAATTCAAAAAAACCGATGACCTTTTCTTTTCAGGTGAAATTTATGAGGTGAAATAAGTAATATCATTTAAATTACCTGAGTTATAAATTTTCAATGATCAATATTCAAAGTTTAAAGTTCAGAGTTTATGCCGATGAAGTTTGTGATATACGATTCAACGATTACACGGTTAAACCGTTAAAAGTTACAAAGTAAGTTTATCACCTTGAACTAAGATGTTGTAATGATATCGTTTTTTATTTAACTATTTAAACACTTAGATGTCAGATTACATGACATCGAAATCACGTCAAGTAATACTATTTAAACCAAAGCAGTAAATCCTAAAAACGCTAGTGATAAAAGTCCTGCAACTAATAAATTAATGGGGACGCCTTTCATGCCTTTGGGAATGTTGGCAAGTTCTAATTGCTCCCGTATGCTAGCAAAAACTATTAAAGCCAAACCAAAACCCAGTGAGTTTGATATGGCAAAAAACACCGCCTTTATTAAACTGCTATTTTCTAAACCCAGTGCTAAAATGGCAACACCTAAAACGGCACAGTTAGTGGTTATTAAAGGAAGAAAAACCCCTAAAGCTTGATATAATGCCGGACTTACTTTTTTCAAAATAATTTCAACCATTTGAACCAAAGCAGCAATGACTAAAATAAATGTGATGGTTCTTAGGTAGTCCAATCCGCTAGGGATTAAAACATATTGATGTAATAAGTAAGTTACTGTTGTGGCAATCGTCATTACAAATAAAACGGCTCCAGACATTCCAATAGATGTGGAAACTTTATTTGAAACACCCAAAAACGGACAGATCCCTAAAAATTGAGATAGCACGATATTGTTTACAAATACGGCAGCTATGAGTATAATTACATAATCCATATCTAAATTGTTTTAGTTGTTAAACGATTAAAAAGTACCGTTAAATAAGACAGAGCAATAAATGCCCCCGGTGGTAAAATGAACAGAATGAAGGTATTTGCATTTTCAGGAACAAATGATAAACCAAATAAGCTACCACTTCCCAGTATTTCGCGAACAGCACCTAAAACGGTTAAAGCCAATACAAAGCCCAAACCCATTCCTAAAGCGTCAAAGATTGAAGCGGTCAGGTTGTTTTTTGAAGCAAACGCTTCAGCTCGACCAAGTATTAAACAGTTTACTACAATCAAGGGAATAAAAATGCCCAGTTGTTCGTATAAAAACGGAATAAAAGCTTCTAAAATCATTTCTACAATAGTTACAAATGACGCTATTATGATGATGAAGGCAGGAATACGAACCTTACTTGGTATTTGGGATTTAACTAGAGATACCACGATGTTGGACATTAATAATACAAACAAGGTGGCAATTCCCATACCTAAGCCATTATATGCGGATGAGGTAACCCCTAATGTTGGGCACATACCTAGGAGCATTACAAAAATGGGGTTTTCTTTAACGATTCCCTTTAAGAAATTTTGCTTTTGATTGAGTTCTTTGGCCATGGTTCTTAATGTTTAGATTCTTTAGTTGATTCGAGGTTTTTAACATAAACACTGTATGCCATTTGAGCAGCTTCAGTAAATGCTCTGGAGCTAATGGTTGCTCCTGTTAGGGCGTCAACATCGCCATTGTCTTTTTTAACTTTTAGTTTGAATGCTGAAGGATCTATATTTTCAAATTGTTTTAAAAATGATTTATCTTTCATTTTAGTACCTAAACCAGGTGTTTCCTTTTGTTCTAAAACGGCTATATTTTGAATTGATCCATCGGGTTTAAAACCGACCATAATCTTTACCAAGCCACTAAATCCTTTTTCGGAATAGCTAATAACGGCCGCTCCAACAAATTCATTGCTTTTAAAAGCAGGATACACTTCAATACTATCGGTAGCTAAGTCTGTTTTAAATTTTTTTAAATCTTCAACAGGATTATTGTCGAATTCAGGAAGCACTTGCTTTAATGCGTTTATTTTTTTGTTTAGCTGGGCTTTTGCCTTTGGCTCTATGGTTAAATCGTTTACAAAGCCTAAAGCCAAACCAGATAGGAGTGTTATCAATAAAAGCGGCATTGCCATGTTTAAAAATGTGGATTCTTTTTTGCTCATGATTACACGATTTTAACTTTTATCTTAGAACCAAATCTTCGAGGTTTAAAATATTTGTTCATTAATGGTACAAAGGCGTTCATAATTAAAATAGCAAAGGAAATACCCTCAGGATATGCTCCGAAAAGCCGAATTAAAACGGTTAGCACTCCAATACCAATAGCAAAAATTACCATGCCTTTTTTGGTCATAGGGCTCGTCACTAAATCGGTTGCCATAAAAAAGGCACCCAAAATAGCTCCACCAGATAAAATATGAATGACAGGGTTGGCATAGTGTTCTGGGTTTATTACCCAAAAAACACCTGTAAAAACCACCATGGTAAGTATCAGGGTTATAGGTATGTGCCAAGAAATAACTTTTCTTATTATTAAATAAACACCTCCGAGTAATAATACCAGGGCGGACATTTCGCCAAGAGAACCTCCTGTAAAACCAAATAACATATCTATGGCAGAAGGAATTCTTGTGCTGATTTCGGTCATGGTATCACCAGCCAATAGGCCTTCTTTTATAGTGCCTAAAGAGGTCGCTCCAGTAACGGCATCAACTAATGTTGTGTTGTTTTCAATCGCAGTTGGCCACATCGTCATTTGTACAGGGAATGATACCAATAAAAACACACGACCTACCAAAGCAGGGTTGAATATATTAAAGCCTAAGCCACCAAAGGATAATTTTGCAATACCAATGGCAACTAATGCACCAACAACAACCATCCAAATGGGTAGGTTTGAAGGTAAATTAAATGCTAATAAAATACCGGTGAGTAAGGCCGATCCATCGGTTATGGTTACATCCGATTTCAATAGGTATTTTTGAATTAAGTATTCAAATAATACACAGGATGTAATAGCTACCGAAGTAACAATTAAAGCACTCATTCCAAAAACATATATAGAAACCAAAAAAGCAGGTATTAATGCGATTATCACATCATACATAAGTTTTTTTGATGTTCTGTCTGAATGAACATGTGGAGACGCCGATACGATTATAGGTTGATTGCTCATAGCTAATTTTTAGAAGTGTTTAATTTTTTGACACTATTTTTCCCAAATCTTATATAGTCTAGCAACGGACGATGCGATGGGCAAACATAACTACAAGAACCACACTCAATACAGGTCATGATATCTTCTGCTGAAGCATTTTCAAACATGCCTTTTTCAGATAAATTCATAAGAAGATGAGGTTCTAATCCCATTGGGCAAACATTAATGCACTCACTGCAACGAATGCAGTTTTTTGGTTCGCCTCTGCTAGCTTCATCTTCAGAAATAATTAAAATTCCAGAAGTTCCTTTTGTTACGGGAACATCTAGGTTTTTAATGGCTTTCCCCATCATCGGACCACCATTAACTATTTTACGGGTGCCTTCGGGTAAACCACCAACTTCGTCAACTAAATCCTTAATGGGAGTGCCTATTTTAACCCAGTAATTTGAAGCATTTTTAACTTTTTTACCAGTCACTGTTACGACACGTTCGGTTAATGGTTTATTATGCTGAATAGCTTGATAAATGGCAAAAATGGTTCCTACATTATGCACGATAACACCAACATCCAGTGGTAATCCGTTTTTAGGAACTTCCCTGTTTAATATGGCTCTTACAAGTTGTTTTTCTCCACCTTGTGGGTATTTCACCTGTAACGCTGCTACTTTAATGGTGTTATCATCTTTAGTGAGTGTTTTAAAGAGATCGATAGCATCTTTTTTATTATTCTCAATCCCAATAATAGCTTTGTCAATATGTAATGCAAAGAGCAATATTTTTATACCGACTATTATTTCTTCCGCTTTTTCAAGCATTAAACGATGGTCGGCGGTTAAATAAGGTTCGCATTCTACACCATTAATAATAAGATGATCTATGATAGTTCCTTCTTTAATATTTAATTTTACATGGGATGGAAATGTGGCGCCACCTAATCCAACAATGCCAAAATCATTTATTTTTTGTAAAATAGCTTTGGGTTCTATTTCAATATCGGTTTTTAAAGGATATTCTATATCTTCAAAATTCGATGTGTCTTTAGGATCTGTTCTAATAACAATACATTGTTTTTTATAACCACTTGTATCTATTATTTTATCAAGTTTTGTTACTGTTCCTGCAACTGGTGAATGTACATTGGAAGATACATAGCCGCCAGATTTTGCTATAACTTGTCCAATTTTCACCTTGTCTTTGGTGTCAACGATTATTTCCGCCGGAATCCCTATATGTTGCGATATGGGGACATATACAACTTTAGGTACCGTCATTTTTTTGATACCTTCTGAAGATGTTATTTTATTTTCTGGAGGATGAATTCCGCCTTTTGGAAATGTCTTAATCATCGGTTTCTGGTTTTTCAGATTCAGCAATAGCTTCCACTGTAGGTTCAACCTTCTTTACTTTTTTTGGTGGAAAATTGGTTTCTATAATAGAGTGTGTTGGACATATATCGACACATTTTCTACAGAGTGTGCAGGCAATAGCATCTATATAAGCCAAATTGTTTTCCATGGTTATGGCATCTTTGGGGCAAATATCTTGGCATTTAGAGCATCCAATACATGCCACATCGCAAGCTTTTTTAGCAATGCCAGCTTTATCTTCGTTTAGGCAACCAACAAATATTTTTAAATCCCTTTTGTGCTTAGGACGCATTTCAATAATATCTCTGGGGCAAGCTTCGGCACAAGCGCCACAGGACGTACATTTATCTGTAATAACAACAGGCAACCCTGTGTTTTCATCCATGTACATGGCATCAAACTTACACACTGCAACACAATCGCCATCGCCTAAACAGCCATACTGGCAATCGGTTTCTCCACTATATATCATTGCTGAAATAGTACAGGAACGCGGTCCTTGGTACTCGGTGGTTTTTGGTCGAACATCACAGCCACCCTGGCAAAGGACCACAGCGAGTGTCGGGTCTTTTTCTGCAACTTCTTTACCTAAAATTTCGGCAACCTGCTTCATGACAGTGTTGCCTCCGACAGGGCAAAATAATTCAGATATATCTTCTGTTTTAACTAGTTTTTCGGCAAAAGCTTTGCAGCCAGGAGATCCACATCCTCCACAATTGGCAGCCGGTAATAATTCGTCAGCCTTTGCAATTAATGGATCCTCATAAACATAGAATTTTTTAGAAACCACATACAACACAATGGCGGCAATGACTCCTAAAGAAGCTAATAATAAAACACTATATAGGACGGAGTTTGACATACTTCATTATGTTTTTAGTATTGAAATTTTAAAAACACTTTTAAGAGCGTTTTTAAAATAATAGAGTACCAGATAATAGGGTAGTAACACAAGGATGGAAAGGATTCCTGCTATCCACTCTTCTAAAAAGTAAGATGAAATGATAAGGGTGCAAAACATTAAAATAAATGGGAAGATATATGCCCAAAAGACTGCTTTAAAACCCAATGCTTTTTTTAAAACAATATTGACAATTTCATTGATTTTAAAAGAGTCGGATGTATTAAATACCTCTATCTCTTTTGTGCTGGATTCTGAAATGCCACATCCTGCCTTAGCTTTACACGATTCGCAATGTATATTTTGTTCTAAGGATACAATAACAGAATCGCCAGTTATCTTTGAGATGATACCAGAATGTATAAATTGATTATTATTAGTTTGAGCGTTCATAACTACCTCTAGTTATACTGAAATTCATAGGGGGAAGTTAGTATTTTGCTATTGGCAATTTTATGATTTATGTCAGCTATTGAAATTATTCGTAAGTTTTATTCGTATTTTGCGATTAAAGAAAATAAATAGGACGTTTTTTTTCATTTTACGTAAAACCTATTAAGTCTATAAGAATTATAGGAAATAGATTTGATATTTACAAATTAAGTGCTATTTTTGCATAGATTTTTTTCTATGTGATTATAGATGAAACAACGCAATAAAGCATAAAACTCCTAACTTTATTATAGCAGTAGGATGGATATTAAAATAAACATAACAGATAGAGCAGGTGTAACACACGAAGTTTTGGCACCTACGGATATGGCGATGAATTTAATGGAAGTTGTTCGTTCTTACGAATTGGCTCCAGAGGGAACTATCGGTATTTGTGGCGGTATGGCTATGTGTGCTTCTTGCCAGTGTTATGTATTGAGCAATACGGCTTTGCCAGAAATGAGCGATGACGAAGAAGCCATGCTTTCTGAAGCTTTTGATGTAAGGGAAAATAGTCGTCTAGGATGTCAAATTCAAATGACTCCCGATATGAATGGTCTTGAGGTAGAATTAGCTCCAGAGAGTTAATCCATTAT
>LLBY010002568.1_pt2 | contig 16190 bp, 14 predicted proteins | sample 1489401 | NCBI WGS metagenome assembly LLBY01 (sample SAMN04092656, study PRJNA295927) | soil metagenome | biome: Soil prokaryotic community; feature: Bulk soil; isolation source: soil from tomato rhizosphere | host: tomato cultivar Hawaii 7996 | place: South Korea | collected 2011-11-01 | reverse complement strand
TGCTTCGCCAGTTCGCTATCGCTCATGTCCATATGACCGTTAAAAAACAATAGGTATAAACACATGAAACGACCATGACCAAAACTTTGTACACTCAAGGAAATGATTATTAGGGGTTATGGAATAGAAAATAGAACCAAGAGCCAAGAATCAAGAGTCTTTGAAACTTTGAAACTCTGCAACTTTGAAACTTAAAAATAAATACATGAAAATAGAACCAAACCATATACAAGACGCTAACAGTAAAGATTTAAAATCGCATCAAGAGCATTTTGATTTTTTATCAAATAGTTTATCAAAAAAAGGCGTTCATGTTAATACCATTATTAAAAAACTACAAGACTTTCAAGTTGCCATTCCAAGTTGGGCATTAGGTGCTGGCGGTACCCGTTTTGGACGTTTTTCTTTTTACGGAGAACCTTCAAACTTGGAACAAAAAATTGAAGATGTTGGTTTAATTCATTCATTAACACAAACAGCAGGTGCTGTGTCGCTTCACATTCCTTGGGATATTCCACAGGATTATAAAGCTGTTAAAGAATTGGCTAGCAGTTTGGATATTACCTTTGATGCGGTAAACTCTAACACATTTCAAGACCAGAAAAATGCTAAAGAAAGCTACAAATATGGTTCTTTAAGCAACACCAGTGAAGCTGTTAGGCAACAAGCTATTCAGCATAATTTAGATGTTATCAATATTGGTAATCAATTAGGTTCTAAAAGCTTAACCGTTTGGTTGGCCGATGGGTCTTGTTTCCCTGGACAAAACAACTTTCAAACAGCACTGCAACATACCGAAAACAGTTTAAAAGACATTTACAAAGGACTGCCCAATGATTGGAGCATGTTAATCGAATACAAACCTTACGAACCGAACTTTTACAGCACCGTTATTCAAGATTGGGGAACATCGTTTATGCTTGCCAATGCGTGTGGGGATAAGGCGTATTCTTTAGTCGATTTAGGCCATCATTTACCAAACAGCAACATAGAACAGATTGTTTCTATTTTAATGTTGAAAGGTAAATTAGGTGGATTCCACTTTAACGATAGCAAATACGGTGACGACGATTTAACTGTTGGAAGCATCAAACCTTATGCCCTATTCTTAATTTTCAACGAATTGGTTTACGGCATGCAAAACAACCCGCAAAACCCAGATTTAGCGTGGATGATTGATGCTAGCCACAACGTTAAAGACCCTTTAGAAGATTTAATACAATCGCTTGAAGCCATTCAGGAAGCCTATGCTAAAGCACTTTTAGTGGACCAAGATTTATTAAAAACGGCACAATTAAATAATGATGTCGTTACATGTCAGGAAATTTTACAAGACGCCTATAGAACAGATGTAAGACCGCTTTTAGCCCATGCCAGATTGCAAAAAGGTGCTGCGTTAAACCCAATTCAAGCATACCGTTCGTTAGACGTTAGAAATCTATTAATTAAAGAAAGGGGCAAAAATACCGTAGCAACAGGTTTATAATAGTTTTGTATGATAGACGTAACAGCTGTTTTTGATATTGGAAAAACAAATAAAAAATTCTTTCTTTTTGATAAAGATTATAAAGAAGTTTATAAAGAATATACACACTTTGATGAAATTGAAGATGAAGATGGTTTTCCTACCGAAAATCTAGCAGCGCTTCAAAGTTGGTTAAAAAGTGTTTTTGAAAACATTCTTAAAGCTTCCGAATTTAATGTGAAAGCCATCAATTTTTCAACCTATGGCGCTAGTTTTGTTCATATAAATGAAAACGGTGAAGTACTTACGCCACTTTACAACTATACCAAACCTTTAGACAAAAGCATTGTTGATTCTTTTCTAGAGAAATATGGCCCACGAGAAGCATTTCTTAAAACAACGGGCTGTTTTGATTTAAGTCTTTTAAATTCAGGGTTACAGCTCTATTGGCTAAAATATAGCAAACCTGAAGTGTTTAAAAAAATCAAATACTCGTTACACCTGCCACAATACCTAAGTTATGTTTTTACAGGCATCCCGTTAAGTGAATATACCAGTATTGGTTGCCATACGGCACTGTGGGATTACACAAAAAAGGACTACCACGAGTGGGTTTATAAAGAAGAGCTACATCACATACTACCAACTATTGTATCTACCGAAACCAGTGTTAACATGAACTACAATGGAAAACGCATTAAAATTGGTGTTGGCATTCACGATAGCTCTTCGGCTTTACTGCCTTATGTTAGAAGCGTAAAGAAAAAGTTTGTGCTCGTTTCTACCGGCACTTGGAGCATTACATTAAATCCTTTTACAGACCATCCCATTATTGAGGATACGCACGATAAAGATTCTATAAACTACATGCGAATCAATGGTAAACCTGTTAAGGCAACCCGCTTATTTTTAGGAAATGAATACAAAATTCAGGTTAGCAAATTAGATAAACATTTTGGCGTATCTCAAGATTACCACCGCCATGTAAAGTTTAATTATGAAACCTATGCCGAAATTATTAAAGATTTCGAACATATGTTTAAATGGGAAAGCTTAACCGATAGCAACATGCCCAAAGAAACCAAAATACCATATACCAAATTTGAAGACGCCTACCATCAACTAATGACGGAGTTGGTATTGCTTCAAATAAAAAGCATTAAAGATGTTATTGGTAGTGACTCTATAAAAAGATTATATATCGATGGTGGGTTTAGCGATAACGACCTTTATGTGAAATTACTATCACATTACTTTAGAAATATGAAATTAAGAACTACAGATTCTTCGTTGGGCTCTGCCTTAGGAGCTGCTATTTCAATTTCAGATACAGAATTGAATTCTAAATTCCTGAAGAAAAATTATTCATTAAAAAAACACGTGCCGTTCATTATTACCTAAGAGATATATCCAAATAATTAGAATTATGTCACAAAGAATAAAATTAGTTCATCCACGCGACCAGATAACAGAAATTATTAGTCGGATTTACAAAAGAGGTATGACTACAACTTCTGGTGGAAATATTTCTATAATTGATGATGAAGGTAACATATGGGTAACACCTTCCGCCATTGATAAAGGTTCTATAAGACCCTCAGATATTATTTGTGTTAAAAAAGATGGCACTGTTATCGGCAAACATAAACCTTCATCCGAATTTCCTTTTCACAAAGCCATTTACGAAGCACGTCCAGACATCAGGTCTGTAATTCACGCACATCCGCCAGCATTGGTTTCTTTTAGTATTGTTCGTAAAATACCAAATACCAACATCATATCCCAAGCAAAACATATTTGCGGCCCCATTGGTTACGCTACTTACGAATTACCCGGAAGCGAACAATTAGGTGAAGTGATTGCTGACGAATTTAAAAAAGGCTACAAAGCCATTATTATGGAAAATCATGGAACCGTCTTAGGAGGAAGTGATTTATCTGATGCCTTTCAAAGGTTTGAAACTTTGGAATTTTGTGCACGCACTATTTTGTATGGCTCACAAATTGGCACACCAAATTATTTAACTGATGCTCAAATTGATGAATTTGAAGCCCAAGTACCCTCGATGATTCCAGAAATGGAAAAAACCGACTACCCGTCCGATGAGTTAGAAAAACGATTGGAAATCTGTAAAATTGTTCAACGTGCCTGTCAACAAGGGCTTATGATAAGTTCTTACGGAACCGTTTCGATGCGATGGCGAAACAACGATTTTTTAATCTCTCCAACAAACGTAAATCGTTGGGATATGGATATTGAAGATATCGTTCAAATAAAAGATGGTAAAAGGGAAAAAGGCAAAACACCTAGTAGAGCCACATGGATACATGAAGAAATTTACAAACGCAACCCCAATGTAAATTCTATTATTATGACACAACCACCGTATTTAATGTCATTTGGAGTGACAAAAACACACTTAAATGTGCGTACCATTCCTGAAAGCTGGATCTTTTTACAAGATATTGCTACTGTTAAATATGGTGACCATTTTAAAACCAATAAGACTTCTGAATTTTTAAATAATTGCACTACGGCTTTGATCATCGAAAATGACTCCGTAATGATTACAGGAGATAAATTGCTTCAAACATTTGATTATCTAGAAGTAGCCGAATTTAGTGCAAAATCTATAGTTTTAGGAAACTCTTTAGGAAAAATGGTGCCGATAAATGATGACCAAGTAGAAGACTTAAGAAAAAAGTTTTTATCGTAGTTTGTGTTTCTTTGACAATCATAGAAATGAAACAATGAACTCGTTTAATAATTAACCAATACTAACTAAATAAATAAAACCTATGACACAATATCACAGAGAAGAAGATATGATAGAGGAGATTACAGGAGGTGAATTTGAAAGAACCCCTGTGCCGCAATCAAAATTAAAAAGCTGGAAAAGTTTTCTTGGCATGTATGCTGGCGAGCATGCCGCTGGTACCGAATTTATGATTGGCCCCTTATTTTTAACTGCGGGTGTTAGTGCTTTCGATTTAATTATCGGACTTCTAGTTGGAAATTTATTAGCCGTATTATCTTGGAGATACTTAACTGCTGAAATTGCTGTTAAAAACAGATTAACCCTCTATTTTCAACTGGAAAAAATATGTGGTAAAAACTTAGTTACTGGCTACAACATTGCCAATGGTGTTTTGTTTTGCTTTTTAGCAGGTTCTATGATAACCGTGTCGGCAACTGCTGTTGGTATTCCTTTTGATATGCCCATGCCTAAGTTAACAGATACACTCCCTAATGGTATTACTTGGGTTGTTATTGTACTTGTACTAGGTGCTGTAATATCCATTATAGCTGCTAGAGGTTACGATACGGTTTCAAAAGCTGCCAATTGGATGTCTCCTGTTATTGTAATTGCCTTTTTAGCCTGCGGTGTGGTAGCATTAAACCAATTGGGCGTTTCTAGCTTTTCTCAATTTTGGGATATTTGGGGTGAAGGCAGAGACCCATTTCCTGGGCAAATAAAATACACCTTTTGGCATGTTGTTATTTGGTCTTGGTTTGCCAATGCTGCTATGCATATTGGTATGTCCGATTTATCAGTATTCCGTTTTGCTAAAAAAGCAAGTTCGGGGTGGACAACCGCTGCAGGTATGTATGTAGGTCATTATATGGCGTGGATTGCTGCTTGTTTACTATATGCCGTTTATTTAAATTCACCTGAAGCTCAAGCCTTTTTATCAAACGGTGAAGCACCACCAGTAGCTCCCGGTCCGTTAGCTTATAACGCTATTGGTATTTTCGGAATTATTGCCGTTGTATTGGCCGGTTGGACAACTGCCAACCCAACCATTTACAGAGCTGGCTTAGCATTTCAAGCCATCATCCCTAAACTTTCTACGTTTTGGGTAACGATTTTAGCTGGAACTATTGCAACCATAGCGGGTTTATTTCCTGCCTTTGCCATGAAATTATTAGACTTCGTTGCGCTATATGGCTTTATATTAGCTCCAGTTGGAGCCGTTATTGTTTTTGAACATTTCTTTTCAAAAAAATATGGCGTCATTAAAAATTACGCAGAATACGCCAATATAAAATTCAATAAATCGGTATTACTGGCTTGGGCCATTAGCTTCGGTATATTTTATTCCATATCGCTTCAGTTTGATATTTTCTTATCGTTCGTAACATTACCCACCTGGTTATTATGTGGCGTGCTGTTCCTTGTTTTCAGTAAACAATTTCAAAAAAAGTAATACAAAAATAAATTCTATCTAAATACGAATCCGTAAGCAGAAATGTTTACGGATTTTTTATTTCCATACTACATATAGCATTTTAATTTTCACTTAGTATATTTGCAAAATTCTTATCAACCAAACGAACTTGTTTAAATTTTTTAGCCAATTGAGAAAAGTTTAAACGAATTCAACTAAGACATTCTATATTGTACACTATAAAACACATTTTAAATACATCTAATGATTTAGATTTTATTGAAGTTGAAAACCCAGAAAAAGTATGTTATGCAAAAATTTGCGTCAACCAAGGCGCCAGTTTACAGGAATTAAAACTTGATGGTAAAACCATTATTGAAGATTTATCCCCTTTAACATATAACAATACCTACGCATCGTCAATATTATTTCCGTTTGCTAACCGAATAAAAGATGGAAAATACACGTATGATGGTAAAGAATTTCAATTTCAAATTAATGAAACGGGCAACAACAATGCCTTACATGGTTTGGTTTTCAATAAAACATTCCAAATAGTTAAACAAGAACAAACTGAACATTTTGCTTCCATTACATTATTATATAATGAAGACAAGGAATCTGTCGGCTTTCCATACACCTACTCCATTCAGCTTGAATATATTATAAAAAAAGATTCGGTAGATGTTAATGTGTTAGTTAAAAATACTGATGCCAAAACATTTCCATTTACTCTTGGCTGGCATCCCTATTTTAGTAGCAGCGACTTATTTAATAGCACACTTAATTTTGAGAGCAACAAACAACTCGTTTTTGATGAGCGTTGTATAACTACTGGCATTGTCGATATTAACAATGAACCTCATTTTGAGATAAAAGACAAAAAATTAGATGATTGCTTTATTTTAAATTCCAACCAAACACAATTTAACACACCAGATTATAAGCTTTTAATAAGCGCTTCTTCCAAAGAGAATTTTTTACAAATTTATACGCCGCCAAAAGTGAATACGATTGCTATAGAACCAACTACAGGTGTATCAGACAGCTTTAACAACAACATGGGTTTACAAACCTTAAAACCTAATGAAGAGTATCAAGTAAATTGGAACCTTAGGTTAATATAATTTCAAAAACATAAAATGAATTCAACATTAATTAGCAAAGTAAAAGATAGTTTCATTAATAAATTTAATGCCAACCCATTGATGATTTTTTCACCTGGAAGAATCAACATTATTGGCGAACATACCGATTATAACGATGGTTTTGTATTTCCAGCAGCAGTAGATAAAGGCATTGTTGCTGCGTTTCATAAAAGTGATGCCAAAGTATCTACAGCCTATGCCATTGACATGAACGAAAGTATAACGTTTGAATTAGACAAACTAAAACCCTCATCTGAAGGCAGTTGGGAAAACTATGTTTTGGGTGTTGTTGCCGAAATGCAAAACAAAAATAAAGTGGTTGGAAATTTTAACATTGCCTTCAGTGGTGATATTCCCGCGGGTTCTGGTATGTCTTCTTCGGCAGCCCTGGAAAATAGTGTGGTGTTTGGTTTAAACGCACTTTTTAATTTAGGATTGTCTAAAACCGAAATGATTCTAATCTCGCAAAGAGCCGAACATAATTATGTAGGTGTCAATTGTGGTATTATGGATCAATACGCCAGTATGTTTGGTATTGAAAACAATGCACTATTATTAGATTGCAGAACGGTAGAAGCGACACCATTTGAAATTAATTTTAAAGACCACGAACTTATTTTAATAAACACGAATGTAAAACATAGTTTATCTGATAGCGCTTATAACGATAGACGCTCAGCTTGTGAAAATATTGCTTCATTATTGGGCATCAAGGCATTAAGAGATGCAACCGAAGCCGATTTACTTACAATTAAAGACCAAGTTACGCCTGAAAACTATCAAAAAGCATTATATGTTGTTCAAGAAAACAATCGTGCCATAAAAGCGTCGCAAGCCATGCTTGATGGTGATTTAGAAACTTTAGGCGCTTTAATTTATGGTTCTCACGAGGGCTTGTCCAAACAGTACAAAGTAAGTTGTGACGAATTGGATTTTCTTGTAGAGCAAGCCAAATTAAACGCACATATTTTAGGTGCAAGAATGATGGGCGGTGGCTTTGGAGGCTGTACTATAAACTTGATTTCTAAAAATGCTGTGGAAGCTTTTAAAACAACTGTCTCTAAAGCTTATAAAGCTAAATTTAATAAGGACTGCTCCATCTATGCCGTTAAACTGTCTAACGGAACGCATGTAATTAAATAAATAAAACTCTTTTAAAATGAACACCGACTTACAAGATTATTCACATAAACGCTATAATATATTAACAGGTGAATGGGTTTTAGTATCACCACACCGAGCTAAACGCCCATGGCAGGGTCAAAACGAAGCTGTTTCCAACGCTGTTAGACCAGCTTACGATGCTAGTTGTTACTTATGCGCCGGAAACACCCGAATTAATGGCGAAGAAAACCCAAAATATGAAGACGTATTTGTTTTTACCAACGATTTTGCTGCGCTTCAAACAGAATCTAAAAACTTTAATGTCAATGATGGCTTATTAATTGCACAAAGCGAACAAGGCATCTGTAAAGTGATTTGCTTTAGTCCGGACCACTCTAAAAGTTTGGCCGATATGGATGCTAAGGATATTGAGAAAGTGGTTTTCGCATGGCAGAAAGAATACGCCGAACTTGGTAGCAATCCCCTTATAAATTACGTTCAGATTTTTGAAAACAAAGGCGCCGTTATGGGTTGTAGCAATCCACACCCACATGGCCAAATCTGGAGCCAAACCACGTTACCTAATGAAGTTGACAAAAAAGACCAACAACAACGTGCTTATTATGACAAAAATAAATCGAGCCTATTAGGTGACTACATTCAACAGGAATTAACAAAGCAAGAACGTATTATTTTTGAAAATGATAGGTTTGTGGTACTTGTTCCGTTTTGGGCCATTTGGCCTTTTGAAACCATGATCGTTCCTAAACAGCAGCAGCAAAGCATCTCAGATTTAAAAGGCAATGACTCATTCCTTTTTGCTGAAGCCATTTCTGTAATAACCAAAGCTTATGATAAATTGTTTAATACCTCATTTCCTTATTCCAGTGGGATTCATCAAGCACCAACCAACGGAAAAGATAACAACCATTGGCATTGGCACATGAGTTTTTATCCGCCTCTATTACGTAGCGCAACCGTAAAGAAATTTATGGTTGGTTACGAAATGTTTGGGTCGCCACAACGCGATATTACACCCGAAATTGCTGCCCAAAAATTAAGAGAACTTATATAGGAAACCATACTTTTAACTTGAGTTCGACATAAGGATTGAACTCAAATTTATATCAAAGTGTGCTTCGACAGGCTTGACTAACTACGCTTCACAAAGCCAATTTAAACCCTATGTTGTCAGACTGAGCTTGTCGAAGTCCATTACTGATACTTCTTTCGATAGCTTTGATAGGCTCATACTTCGACAAAGCCTGTGCTGAGCTTGTCGAAGTGCTCTGTATGACAGGCTGTTTTAATACCATTTCCTTTCTCTTTCTTAATAGTTTGTCCAAGTCCTAATTATCAACATTATTGTTTATTTGTTGATTCATTGATTTGACTATTTACTAGTGATTATTATTCATCGTTAATTGCTAATTGTCAATTGTTAACTTATTAAAGTATAATTATTAAAAGTAAAATGATGATAATGGCACCCGATGAAATATAAAGACCATTTCCAGCGGCTCTTAGATCTTTCTTGATTGTTCGTACTTCTCTACGGAGTTCCTTTCTTTCAGATCTACTTAAAGTCGATTTGTCTAAGGCTTTGATTTCTTCTAAACGATTCAACATCACTTTAACTTCGGCAGGAATTTCAGCTGGAGCTGGAGTTGGAGCTGTTGTATTAATTGGTGCGTTTTCAGCAGCCATCACTGTGTTTGGGAATGCTGCCAATGACGATACCATTAACAACAAAATGACTATTTTTTTCATAATACCTTGATTTATACGATTATTTAATCTTATAAAGATACATGATATTAACTTATGAATGTTATAACATTCTTAATACCTCTTATATAATTCAAACTTTAAACAGAATTTTAAGAGATTTATTAAACACGAATTTTTTATCTTTCGTATTGAACTCATTTAAATTTTATCATAAAACTTAAAACCAAATGCAAACTTTTGAAACGACCCTAGTAGTGACCCAAAACGATTTAGACGAACTTAACCATGTTAACAACATTATGTATGTAGAATGGGTACAAGATGTTGCCAAAGCCCATTGGCTGAAGAATGCATCATCAAAGATTATAGATGACTATCATTGGATCATGCTGTCCCATTACATAGAATACAAAAGTCCGGCATTGTTAAACGATGTTATTACACTTAAAACCTATGTAATAAATTCTGAAGGCGTTACAACAACCCGTATGGTTGAAATATATAAGGACTCCGATAAATTACTGGCAAAATCTGAAACCACTTGGTGTTTAATAAACAGCCAAACAAAACGTCCTGCACGAATTACTCCCGAAATAATGGATTTATTTAGCTAAATAACCAATCCAGATATTGAACTCGTTTAAACTCTTCATAATTAGCTAAAATTGTCCTTTTGCATTCGCTTTTTGTCTTTTCTTCCTTCCGTAGCCCTGCTATGCAACTCAAAAAAGCCTTCAACCGAACACAGGGCGGAGCGTAAAAATACCCCAGCGGGTTATTTTAGCGAACGAGCCAGCTGGCGTAAGGTTAAATTTTCGCTTTAATCAAAAAAGTTTAAACGAGTTCACTATACTATCAAAACAAAAGTTATATTTTTGGAGTATATTGATTTTTTATGAAGCGCAGTTTATACTTTCTATCCACAGTAGTTTTTTTAATACTTTGGAGTTCTTGCAGAAATGATTTTGAGTTTTCGCCAAATACCGGAAACCTTGAATTTTCAAAAGACACCGTTTATTTAGATACCGTTTTTACCAATATTGGCTCCAGCACCTATAATCTAAAAGTTTACAATAGAGGCAATAATGATATTATGATTCCTTCCATAAGGCTCGCCCTAGGAGATGCTTCCAACTACCGCTTAAACGTAGATGGTATTGCTGGAAAAACATTCGAAAACATCCCAATTCTAGCCAAAGACAGCTTGTTTATTTTTGTTGAAACAACCATAGATATTACTAATTTTGCGAATCTTGATGGCAAATTTTTATACACCGATCAAATAGAGTTTGATGCAGGCAGTAATCTTCAGAAAGTAGAACTTGTCACCTTGGTACAAGATGCTGTTTTTATTTATCCCGATAGAGACAACACCACAAAAGTTATAGAAACCCTTAAATTAGATATCAACGGCGACACCGTAGAAACCGATATTCAAGGGCGTGAATTGCTCCCCGAAGAACTGACTTTCACAAACGAAAAGCCTTATGTTATTTATGGTTTTGCTGCTGTACCAAGTGGTGAAACTTTAACTATTGAAGCTGGTGCGCGTGTGCATTTTCATTCAGAATCTGGACTTATTGTAAGCGAAGGTGCCTCTCTGCAAGTTAATGGTGATGTAAGCAGCGATCCCGAACTTTTAGAAAACGAAGTTATTTTTGAAAGCGACCGCTTGGAACCCGATTTTGCTAATGTTTCTGGACAATGGGGCGTTATTTGGTTGTTTGATGGCAGTATAAACAACAGTATAAACTACGCCACCATAAAAAATGCCACCATTGGTATTTTATGCGATGGTAATCCCAATATAGCTACCGAAAAATTAAAAATAACCAATTCGCAAATTTACAATTCCAGTAGTTTTGGCATTTTAGGACGAAACACCTCTATTACAGGCGAAAATGTGGTAATTAACAACTGTGGGCAATCGGCATTTGCTGGGACTTTTGGAGGTAAATACAATTTCACACATTGTACCATTGCCAATTATTGGAGTGGCTCTAGAGAATTCCCCGCGCTTTTATTGAATAATTTTATTACTGACGCTGATGACACTGCCATTGTAACCGATTTAACCCAAGCCAATTTCAACAATTGCATCATCTACGGAAACGACAATCCTGAGATTCTTTTAGATGAAATTGAAGACGACGCAGTTGTTTTCAACTTTAAATTTACCAATTGTCTCATTCGTTTTGATAGTCGAAACACGAATTTTACAGGTGCTAATTACGATATAAACGATCCCACACATTATGAGGGTACTATTTTTAATCAAGACCCACATTTTAAAGACGCTAATAAAAACATGCTTATAATAGGTGAAGATTCTGCTGCCATAAATAAAGGATTAGCAAGCTTTGCAACCCAAGTACCGTTTGATATTTTAAATGTAAACAGAACATCAGCACCCGATATTGGAGCTTATCAGCATATTGTTTTTCCTGTGGAGGATTAATTAAGTCAATTTAACTAAACAATCTGCTAATCGATGTAAGAAAAATTAATTATATTTATCAAAAACAGCAAGAAACTTACTATATACTTACTTATTTACGGGATATGAGTAATAAATGTTGTTATATAACGAGTTACCTGCAAGCTGAAAACCGAACTTATGGAAAAAATTGGAACAATAATTTTACTACTGATTTCGGCAAATATCTTTGGCCAAAATCTATCTGGATGTGGTATTGATAATAATCCAAAACTAACTCAAACGGAATCTGAATATCTGAACGCATATCTGATCGAAAAACGAAACGGATTTGATTTTAAAAATAAAAAAGTGATTTTTATTACTGGAAATAGTGGAAATCAAATCGGAACGAAAAAAGAGTACTTTGATTATATAAAAAAGTGGAATAAAAAAAACTCAAAAGTAGCTACCGGAATTGAAATTCTGACCGATGAGCAAAAAATAGAATCTGACGGATACGATGTTATCGTGACTTATTGGGTTAAGGTTTTGACAAAAAAACGGAAAAGAAAAATATTGAACGAAATAAAAGCCTAGGTGGAGTCCGTGACTTCGTAGCAATATTAAAATATATAAGAAACTTCATTTTATACTGTTAATTGACGTAAGAAAAATTGATTATATTTATCAAAAACAGCAAAAAACTTACTATATACTTATTTATTTACGAGATATGAGTAATAAGTGTTGCTATATAATGAGTAAGCCACAATTTGAAAAAAATTTATGATTAAATATTTAACATTCGGAATATCTATATCTGTAATATCTTGGATAGTCGGAATGATATTGAATAGTATTCTCTTAAAAACTGAGTACTACAAAAAAATATCGAACCTCAATTTTATTGAGAGTAAAACCCTGAATAAAAATATTGGGATTGAATACTTTAAATGGATTATTAAAAATACCTTTTTCAAATTCTTTAATCAAAAAATAAAGTTAGAAAATAAAAAAACGGAGTTGACTGAAGTACGAAGAGAAATGACAATTGCTGAAATAAGCCATTTAATCGGATTTATTTTCGTGACTTTTATTGCTATATATAAGAGTGTTTCTCACAACTATTTATTTGGACTGACAATAATGGTTGTAAATATTTTAATGAATTTATATCCTTCACTATTACAGCAAGAAAACAAAAGACGAATTGACAAGCTGATTAAAAGACAAGTTAAAACTGTGGTTAATAACGATGGTTGCACAAGCCCATAATTTTATAAAGAACACGATATAAATGCACCCTTTTAAAGGTATTTGTTTTTTTATTAAATCCAAAGTAAAGGCGAAGTCTGTGACTTCGTAGCAATAAGAAACTACATGTGACGTTGCTAATCGATGTATAAAAAATTATTTATATTTATCAAAAACAATAAGAAACCTACTATATACTTACTTATTTACGGGATATGAGTAATAAATATTGTTATATAACGAGTTGACACACATTTGAGAAAAACATCATGGATATTGATTACCAAATAGAAAAGTTGAAAAAAATATCAATTCGTGGAAGATTTGCTTTCGGAATGAAATGTTTAGAGCAATATGCTATAGAAAATGAATTAAGCGACAAATGTATTAATAAAATTTTCGATAGTCTTTGGGAATTTACTTCCTCGGACGAATTGGATATTTGGGAAGAAAAAATAAGCGATATAAACCCAAAATATATTCTGAATATTAATCCAGAAAACATTGAAACGGAATTTCCAACTATTACGTTAGATGAATATTACGAAATAAAAGAATTTTATAAATCTTCTGACAAACACTTTGTTTCAATGGTAAGTGAGATAATAGAAATCGGAGTTGGAAACTTATATGGTGGCACTGATGATTATAGCAGTTGGACACTTAATCCAACGTTGGAACTTATTAAATTGGCGGAATTGAATTTAAAACAGATTCCAAAAATCGAGAATTTTGAATTCTCTAAATTTTCAGAAGATAATGGCTGGGGAAATAAGATTAATAGAAAATCTTTAGAATAAAACGCGTGGTAACACCATGTCCTAATTAATTGCTTGATTCTACCATATTTACGAAAATCCTCGCATACAAACTCACAGCTTTCAAGATCTACATAAAAAAAGCTCCTAATTCCCGTGTTAACGATTCCTCTTTCTTTCATATTTAAGAGTAAAACGTGTCTAAAAACAAAAATCCCGCATGAGCAGGATCTTTAATCTTTATAGAGAGACCTCACAGGTTTTAAAAACCTGTGAGGTCTTATTTATTATGTGCTTACACAAACAAAGGTCTGCCAGCCATCATTGCATTTGCTTTCACTTTTACAGCTTCTAAAACGGCTTCGTTTTCGTGATTGGCAATAACTTCATCAATAAGTTCTACTATTTCCAGCATATCGGCTTCTTTTAAACCCCTGGTGGTAACCGCTGCGGTACCAACACGAATGCCCGATGTTACAAATGGTGAACGGGTATCAAAAGGTACCATGTTTTTATTTACGGTAATATCTGCTTTTACCAAAGCTTGTTCTGCTTCTTTACCTGATACGTTTTTGTTACGTAAGTCTATAAGCATACAGTGGTTATCCGTACCTCCCGAAATAATGTTGTATCCTTTTTCAACCAATGCATTTGCCATAGTAGCAGCATTCGCTTTTACTTGTAATTGGTAATGTAAAAAATCATCGGTTAAAGCTTCACCAAAAGCAATGGCTTTAGCAGCAATAATATGCTCTAATGGGCCTCCTTGATTTCCTGGGAATACCGCAGAATCCAATAACGACGACATTTTGCGTAAACTACCATCTTTTAAAGTGATACCAAATGGGTTATCAAAATCTTGTCCCATCATAATCATCCCACCTCTTGGGCCTCTTAAAGTCTTATGGGTCGTAGTCGTTACAATATGGCAATGTGGCATCGGATCGTTTAAAATACCTTTGGCAATCAATCCTGCAGGATGCGAAATATCGGCCATCAAAATAGCACCAACGCTATCGGCAATGACTCTAAAACGTTTAAAATCGATGTCACGAGAGTATGCAGATGCACCAGCGATGATTAATTTTGGTTGCTCTTTAGTGGCTATTTCCTGAATTTTATCATAGTTTAAAACCCCTGTCTCCTGCTCTACACCATAAAATACAGGGTTATACAATTTACCGGAAAAGTTCACTGGAGAACCGTGTGTTAAATGACCACCATGTGACAAATCGAAACCTAAAATTTTGTCTCCCGGCGTTAAACACGCATGGTAAACCGCAGTGTTTGCTTGACTTCCAGAGTGCGGTTGTACATTAACGTATGCCGCATTAAACAAAGCTTTTGCTCTATCAATAGCTATTTGTTCTACTTCATCAACCACCTCACAACCGCCATAATAGCGTTTTCCTGGATAGCCTTCAGCATATTTATTGGTCAATACAGAGCCTGCTGCTTCCATAACTTGGTTGCTAACAAAATTCTCTGATGCAATAAGTTCTATACCATGTAGTTGGCGTTCTTTTTCAGCTTCAATTAGTTCAAAAATTTGTTCGTCGCGTTGCATAAAATTAATTTCTTGTTAAATATTCGGCAAAAATAGGAAATAGATTAGTTAAATACATCAAAAAACATATATTTACTTCTAAGTTTTCAACGGTTTTATTAACGGTTAAAAGAAATCTAATTTTTATGCGTTTTATTCTATTAAAATGAAAAAAATGTGTAGGTTTGAATTTAATTCCATAAATATTAAACTTTAAAGTTATGCCATTATCCGCTAACAATCCAGATAGAAAATCGTGGTTACACGTCGATAAAAATTCCGATTTTCCCATTCAGAACATTCCGTTTGGGGTGTTTTTAACCCGTGATGACATCATTACTATAGGAACCCGAATCGGAGACACCGCCATCGATTTGGGGGCGCTACACCAATTAGGGTATTTTGATGGCATTCCTTTAACCGATGATATTTTTCTTCAGGATACGTTGAATGATTTTATTGCCGATGGCCGCAAAACATGGCGTGCCGTTAGAAATCGCATTGCCGAAATTTTTGACAGCAACAACAAAACATTAAAGGATAACAAACGCCATAAAGAAATTGTCCTTTTCAGATTGGATGAAATTGAAATGCAA
>LLBY010004011.1_pt2 | contig 16226 bp, 16 predicted proteins | sample 1489401 | NCBI WGS metagenome assembly LLBY01 (sample SAMN04092656, study PRJNA295927) | soil metagenome | biome: Soil prokaryotic community; feature: Bulk soil; isolation source: soil from tomato rhizosphere | host: tomato cultivar Hawaii 7996 | place: South Korea | collected 2011-11-01 | reverse complement strand
CGTGGGCGCGGCCAACACGTCCACGACCTATGCCGGCGTGGTCTCCGGCGCGGGTTCGCTGACCAAGGTCGGCTCGGGCACGCTCACCCTCACCGGGGCCAACACCCACACCGGCGGCACCACCGTCTCCGCCGGCACCCTGCGGGGCGACACGACTTCGCTTCAGGGCGATATCGCCAACGCCGCCACGCTGGTCTTTGACCAGACGAGCGCCGGCGCCTACGCGGGCGTGGTCTCCGGCGCGGGCACCCTGCAAAAGACCGGCGCGGGCACGCTGACGCTCACCGGCGCCAACACCCTCACCGGCGTCACCAGCGTCGAGGGGGGCACTCTGGCGCTCGGCGCGAACGACGCTCTCTCCGCCGTCGGCGGCCTTGACCTGGGCGCGGGCACCACGCTGGCGCTCGGCGGGGTTTACTCCACGCGCGTCGCCACCCTGGACTACGACGACGCCGTGCTGGACTTTGGCACGCCCGGCGCGGCCAACGCGTTTCTCTTCGACGCCGCCGGCACCGGCGCGGGCACGCTCACCGTCACCAATTGGGAGTCCGGTTCCGACGTGCTCGCCTTCGCCGCCGGCAACACCCCGCTCGCCGCCTTCTACGAGAACATCTATTTCTCCGGCATCGGCTCCGGCTCGCTGGGCGCGACCGACGTATCCGTTTCCGGATACGCCGGCGCGTGGGATACCATCGTGGCCACCGCCGCCACCTTCTCCACCTGGGACGGCGGGGCGGCGAACAACAACTTCGGCTCCGCCGCCAACTGGGTCGGCGACGCCGCGCCGGTCTCCGGGGACAACACCAAGGTCGCCTTCGCCGGCGCCACCCGCACCACCCCGACGCTCAGCACCGACTTCACGCTCAACAGCCTCAAGTTCGACGCTACGGCGGCCGCCTTCGCCCTCACCGCCAACTCCGGGCGCGAGTTCACCTTCTCCGGCGTCGTCCCGAGCCTCATCCAGGACTCCGCCGCCGATCAGTCCGTCGCGGTTCCGCTCATTCTCGCCAAAAACACCTTCGTCGAGATCTCGGGCGCCGGCGACCTCGCGCTCTCCGGCGTCGTCTCCGGCGCGGGCGGCTTCACCATGCTCGGCGCCGGCCTCGGCGAGGTCGTGCTCTCCGGGGCCAACACCTACGCCGGCGCGACCGCGATCAACACCGGCACCGTGGTGCTGCGCCACGCCACCGCGCTGGGCTCCACCGCCGCCGGCACCACGGTCGCCTCGGGCGCGACCCTGCGCCTGGAGAACAACATCTCCGTCGGCGCCGAGTCGCTCGTGCTCAACGGTACCTTGCGCCAGGCCTCCGGCACCAACGCCTACTCCGGCCCGGTCTCCGGCATCGGCGGCGTCGTGATCGACGGCGGCCAGCTGACGCTCTCCGGAACCTCGGCCAACACCTACTCGGGCCCGACCATCGTCAACGCCGGCACCGTCGTCCTGGGCAAGACCGCCGGCACCACCGCCGTCGCGGGCAACCTCATGATCGGCGACGGCACGGGGAGCGACACCGTCCGCCTGGCCGCCGCCAACCAGATCGCGGATACCGCGCGCGTGACGCTCACCGCCGGGGGCACGCCGACCTTCGACCTCGCCGGCCACGCCGAGACCATCGGCTCGCTCGCCTCGGCCAACACCTCCGCCGCCGTCACGCTCGGCTCCGCCACGCTCGCCACCGGCGCGGATGGCACGTCCACCAGCTTCGCGGGAGTCGTCTCCGGCACGGGCGGACTCACCAAGCAGGGCGCGGGCACCTTTATCCTCTCCGGCACCAACACCCACTCGGGCCTCACCACCGTTTCCGCCGGCACGCTCGTGGTGCAAAATTCCTCCGCGCTTGGCGCCACCACCGGCGGCACCACGGTCGCCACCGGCGCGACGCTCCAGCTTGAGAACGACGTTTCCGTCGGCGCAGAGGAACTCGCGCTCTCTGGAACGCTGCGCCAGGCCTCCGGCACCAACGCCTACGGCGGCGCGCTCTCCGGCTCGGGCGCGCTCGTGATCGACGGCGGCCAGCTCACCCTCTCCGGCTCCTCGGCCAACACCCGCGGCGGCGCGACCACGATCAACACCGGCGCGCTCGTGCTCAACAAGACCGCCGGCGTCGCCGCGCTCTCGGGCGATGTCGTCGTCGGCGACGGCGCGGGCACCGACACGCTGCGCTTGGCCGCCGTCAACCAGATCGCGGACACCGTGCGCGTGACGCTCTCCGCCGGCGGCACGCCGACTTTCGATCTCGCGGGTCACGCCGAGACCATCGGATCGCTCGTCTCGGCCAACACCGCCGCCGCCGTCACGCTGGGCTCCGCCACGCTCGCCACCGGCGCGGACGGCACGTCCACCACCTTCGCGGGCGTCGTCTCGGGCACGGGCGGCCTCACCAAGCAGGGTGCGGGCACGCTCACGCTCTCCGGGGCCAGCACCTACACCGGCGCCACCACGCTCTCCGGCGGCACGCTCGCGCTCGGCGCGTCCAATCGTCTGGCGGACGGTTCGTCGCTCGCCTTCGCCGGCGGCACGCTCGCGCTTGGCGGCACCGCGTCGGAACGCGTTGGCGTGGTTTCCTTCACCGACGGCGTGCTCGATTTTGGCGCCGTCGGCACGGCCAACCACCTGCTTTTCGATTCCGCCGCCGCCTCCAGCGGCACGCTCGTGGTGCGAAACTGGACCAGCGGTTCCGACGTGTTTGGCTCCGTCGCCGGCACGCTCGACGCCACCTTCCTCGACAACATCTTTTTCGACGGCCTCGGCGTCGGCCTCGGCGCCGAGATCGGCGCGCTTGTGACCGTCGCCGGCTACGGTGATTTCTACTCGCTCCGTCCCATCCAGACCTTCGTCTGGTCCGGCGACAACACCAACGGCGGCAGCCCGCGCAACATCTGGAGCGATGGGGACAACTGGGAAGAGGGCAACGCCCCCGGTCTCAGCGCCGACAAGGCCATCGTCATGGCCGGCACCGACTACCTCGCCCACGATCTCGACGGTGAATATGCCATCCGCAGCCTGCTCTACCGCGACGACGCCGGGGCCTTCGTCACCTCCTCGGCCGGCGGCAGCATCCTGACGGTCAACGGCGGCGGCATCTTCAACGACTCCCTCTACACCCAGACGCTCGAGGTCTCCGTCACCGCCGGCGCCAGCCAGACCTGGAATGCGTCCGCCGCCGACCTCCAGTTCGACGGCGCCAACGTGTTTCTCGGCGCCAACACCGTCACGGTCACGGGCGACAACGACGTCACGGTCAACTCGGTCGTCTCCGGCGCCGCCGCCACCGCCCTCGTGAAAAACGGCGCGGGCACGCTCACCCTCGCCGCGGCCAACACCTTCACCGGCGCCGTCACCATCAACGCCGGCACGGTGCTCGTCACCGCCGACGCCGCCCTCGGCACCGTCGCCGGCGGCACCACCGTCGGCGCGGACGGCACGCTCGCGTTTTCCGGCGGTATCAACTATTCCACTACGGAGGCGCTTTCTCTCGCCGGCACGCTGGAAAATGTTTCCGGCGACAACGTGTTCGCCGGTTCGATCACCCTCGCGGGCGACGCCACCCTCACGTCCGCCGCCGGCTCGCTCAGCCTCACCGGCACGCTCGCCGCCGGCGGCCACGCCCTCACCGTCAACGGCGCGGGCGGCCTCGTCGTCTCCTCCACCATCGGCGGCGCCACCGACCTGCTCAAGGAAGGCGCCGGCACGCTCACCTTCTCCGCCGACCAGACCTTCTCCGGCGAGATCACGCTCTCCGGCGGCACCCTCGCGCTGAACGACGCGACGATCACCGCCGGCACCCTGCGCATCACCGCCGACTCCATCCTCGATTTTGGCGGAGCCTCGACGCTCACGGTCGGCCTGCTCGTCGTGGACATCGCCGACGGCGAGTTCCTCAACGTCACGAGCTGGTCCGAGTTCACCGACTACTTCGTCGCCACCGATTTCACCGACGGCGTTTACGACACCAAGGGCGAGTCGCCGATGAACCGCATCATCTTCGCCGACTTCAGCGCGTCCGGCACCCGCTGGCACTCGACCGACAACCAGGTCAACCCCGTGCCCGAGCCCGCCGCCTACGGCTTGCTTGCGTTCGGCGGCCTGTTGACCGCCGTCACCCTCCGCCGCCGTCGCCGCGCCGCCGCTCGCTGACCGGGCGCCCGCGAGAACGGTTGCCAGCCGCGCGCCGCCCCGCGTTGAGTGCGCGTCGATGAACGACGCCATCTCCGCCGCATCCGCCCCGCCCGCGTCCGTGTTTCCGCCGGTCAGGCGGCGCGAGATCTTTGGCTGGTGCTGCTTCGATTTCGCGAACTCCGCCTACGTGACGATCATCGTGACCGTCATTTATCTGCCCTACTTCACCAAGGTCGTCGCGGCCGACGCGCCCGCCGCCGCCGCCTGGTGGGGCTTCACCCTCGCGCTCGCCCAGCTGGCGGTCCTGCTCGTCTCCCCGCTGGTCGGCGCCATGGCCGACATCCGCGCTAACAAGAAAACCCTGCTCGCCTGCACCGCCGGCACCTGCGCCCTCGCCACCCTCGCGCTCTACTTCGTCGGCGCGGGCGAGATCTGGTTCGCCCTCGGGCTTGTGGGCTTCGCCACCGCCGCGTTTTATCTCAGCGAAAACATCTGCGCCGGGTTTTTGCCCGAGATCAGCACACCGGAAAACGCGGGCCGCATCTCCGGCTACGGCTGGAGCTTCGGCTACTTCGGCGGCCTGCTCTGTCTCGTGCTAGCGCTCACCATGATCGAGGGCCTGGGCTGGCCGGTGCCGACGGTCTTTCTCATGACCGGCGTCTTCTTCGCCCTCGCCGCGCTGCCCACCCTGCTGCTGCTGCGCGAGCGCGCCGTGCCCCGACCGCTGCCGCCGGGCCGGAGTCTGCTCGCGGCGAGCTGGGGCGAAAACCTGCGCTCGCTGCGCGTCCTCGCCGCGCCCGGCCACCGCACGCTGGCGCTGTTTTTCGTGTCCTTGTTTTTCTCCACCGCCGGCCTCACCGCCATCGTCGCCTTCGCCTCGGGTTTTGCCGAGACGGTGATCGGCTTCACCACCCCGGAGGTCCTCAAGCTCTTCATCATGCTCCAGCTTGCGGGCGTGGCGGGCGCGAGCGGCTTTGGTTTTCTTCAGGACAAGACCGGCCCGAAGTTCGCCCTCGGTCTCGCCCTCGCGCTCTGGATCGCGGTCTGCGTCGCGGCCTTCGCCTGCCCGGCCGGCGCGAAAGGCTGGTTTTACGCGGTCGGCGCCGGCGCGGGCATCGCGATGGGCGCGTTTCAGTCCGGCGGCCGCGCCGTGGTCACGCTCTTCACCCCCGAGGGCAAGGGCGGCGAGTATTTCGGTTTTTGGGGTTTCTTCTCCAAACTCGCCGGCGTGGTCGGCCAGCCGGTCTTCGGCCTGCTCGTCATGTGGCTCGGCTACCGCGCCGCCATCCTGGCCAACGCGGGCTTCTTCCTCGCCGGCCTGCTCGTGTTGCTGCCGCTCGCGCTCAAGCCCTCCGCGCCCCGACCGGACGCGTGATCCCGTATCGGCGGAGGAAGCCCCGACCGCTCTCGCCGGAAACTTCCGGCCGACGCCTACCGTCCGCGCCAAGTCATCGCTCCGCCCTCGGCCTCTGTTCGCTCCCCGCGGAGCAGGCGGTGCAGCGCCCGGATTTCCAGCGGCTTCATCGCGACCCCATCCACCCCGAGTCGCGCGTATTCCACCCGCGCCTCCGCCGCCATCGCCCCCGACAGCACATAGACGCGTCCCGCAAACGCCCGCGCCCGCAGCGCCCGCACCAGATCCAGCCCGCCGAGCACCGGCATCTGGTGATCCGTCACCACGAGATCGAACTCCGCCCCCGTCGTCCTCGATTCCGTCATGCGCTCCAGCGCCTCCGCCCCATCCCGCGCCGTAACCACCGAGTAGCCGAGAAAATGCAGCGCCTCGTCCAGCATCGTCAGCACCGTCAAATCATCCTCCGCCAACAACACGTGTTTTTTCATCGCCAAAAAAGGGGTGGGTGATTCGGGGGCGGCCGTGGAATCGCGGGCGTCTGTTGCCCAAGTCGGATTCGGGTCCTTTGACTGCATGGCATGCATAAGTGGCTTTACGGTCAAAACAGTCAATATCCGAGCTTTCATTGATTTCAAAGCATCGCATGCCTGCCTGCGTGGCCAAGCTCAGCGATCAAGTCAGCGTTCGCATCGACCCGGAGTGGCGCGAAACCCTTCGCTCCATCGAGGACAAGCACCGTATCCCCCCGCCCGAGTTTATTCGCGGCCTCGTCGCCGCCGGCCTGGCCTTTTATCGCGAGCACGGCTGGTTCGCGTTTCCCGTGAGCGTGCAGCCCGGCCAGGACTACGTGCAGGCCGTGGCCGAGACCCAGAGCCAATACGGGAAGACTCCCGCCAAAAAGTTCACCAAGATCACGTCGTCGGGCGGCGCATAAAGACGCCATCGGGAGCGTCGGCACCTTGCACCGGCGCGGGCAAATCCACGTCGCCTAACGCCTCGTCGAGCAGGGCGGTGTCGCCCTGCTTCCGCATGCCCTTCCGAACTTCCGCAAGCGATTGTCCGGGAGCTGGTAGCCGAGGATCGGCCGTCCCGCGCGCCACACCGTGGACGGTCGCTTTCACATATCCTTTGCTCTTGCCGGCGATTGGCATCGCCCTTGGCCCGTTTCGTGCCTATTTCACAAACCATGTATCTCCGCTTCTCTGCCGCCCTGTTTTGTTCGCTGACCGCGTCCGCTGTTTCCTTCGCCGTTTCCGCTCCTGTTTCCACGGCTTCGTCCGCCCCCTCGTCGGCTTTTGTCACGGCTTCCCGCCACCTTCCCGCCACCACGCCGCTGGCCAAGATCGAGCTGTATTCCATGAGCGTTCCGGCGACCTCCGCCATCCTCGCGCGCGACGCGCTCGGCATCGAGATCGAGCGCCTCTACACCTACGCCAAGACTCTTCCCTCCGGCCACGAGCGCCGCACGTTCGAGACCCGCATTTATCTCTTCGAAAAACGCCTTCGTCCCCTCGTGGGCGCGTTTGACGTCGATGCCTGGGAGGCGTTGCGCGCCGACGTGCGCGCCGAGTGGGTGGCCATCCAGACCGCCGGGACCAAGCCCGCCGCCCTCGCCATCGCGAACTGATCGTAAGCGGCCGCTCGCGAAAACGCGTCTCGGCCCCGCCGTCGGTTGCCAATTTTTTCCGTCGCATCAGCCTGCGCGCATGATCGCCGCCTGGCTGCCCTGGCAACCCGTTCCGCCCCTCACGCCCCTTCCGCTCGCGCGTCCGCTCACGCCTGCGGTGTTCGCCGAGTGGCTCGACGGCGGCCAGGCCTTTCGCTGGCATCGCCGGCCCGACGGGAGTTTTGAGGGCGGCTGGGCCGGCCACCATGTTCGCGTGCGGCTCGCGGCCGACGCTGCCGGCGGACTCGAATTCGCCACGCCCGCGCACCTGGGCGCCACCGCTCGCGAAGTCGCCGGCGCCGCGCTCCGCGCCTATCTCGCCGGTCCGGCGGCCGACGAGGACGCGCTTCCTTGGCGAAGCGATCCGCACCTCGCCGCCTGCATGGCGGCCTGCCCGGGCCTGCGCATCCTTCGCCAGCCTTTTGGCGAGACGCTGCTCGGCTTTGTTTGCAGCGCCACCAAGCAGATCGTGCAGATCAAACAAATGATGTCCCTGCTCGCCGCGCGCCACGGCTCGGTGCTCACGCCCGCCACCGCCGCCGCGCCCGCCTGGCACGCGTTGCCCGCCTGGGCCGAACTCGCCGCCGTGCCCGAGGCCGAGCTGCGCGCCTGCGCGTTGGGATTTCGCGCCCGCCACGTCGCCGGCATCGCCGCGTTTCTCGCGCAAAATCCCGGCTGGCTGGCGACCACCGAGCACGCGCCCTACGCCGAGGCCAAGGCGCGCCTGCTCGAGCTGCCCGGCGTGGGCGAGAAAATCGCCGACTGCGTGCTGCTCTTTGGCGCGGGCCGGCTGGAGGCCTTCCCGGTCGACACCTGGATCATCAAGGCCATGGTCCGTCGCTACGGGCTGGATGGCTGGACGCCCCCGCAGATCGCCCGCTTCGGCCGCGTGCATTTCGGGGCCCAGGCCGGCCTCGCCCAGCAATACCTCTTCGCCTACGAACGCGCCGCCGGCCGGCCGGTCGCGTCCGCCGCGTAAAATCCGCTTCACTTCCCGCCCCGCGACCCCACACCTCGGCGCGTGGCCCGCACTCAAAACTCCTTTTCGTCCCGTGACGCGCATCGCGCCTGGCTCGCCGAGCAGGCCGCCCTTCCGCAGGGCTTTCGCGTCGGCACCACGCGCTTCGACTTCACGCCCAGGGAGGCGCCCAAGCCCGCGCGCATGACGCTCACGCTCATCGCGCTCGACGAGCCCACGCCCGACTTCGCCGCCGTCTTCACCAAAAACGCGTTCCCCGGCGCGCCCGTCATCGTGGGCCGCCGTCGCCTCGCCGAGCCGCGCCTCGGGGCCATTCTCATCAACAACAAAATCTCCAACGTGTGCGCCCCCGGCGGCGTCGAGGCCAGCGAGGCCGTGTCCGCCGCCGCCGCCGGTCTGCTCGGGCTCGGCCCGAGCGAGATTTTGCCCTGCTCCACCGGCGTCATCGGCTGGGGCCTGCCCGTCGAGGCCATGACCGCCGCGTTGCCGGCCGCCGCCGCGTCGCTCGCGGCCGGCTCCATCCTGCCCGCCGCCGAGGGCATCGTGACCACCGATCTGTATCCGAAAATCCGTTACGCGACGGTCGGCGCGGGCCGCGTGGTCGGCATCGCCAAGGGCGCGGGCATGATCGAGCCCAACCTCGCCACCATGCTGGTCTATGTGCTCACCGACCTCGCGGTGCCGCGCGACACGCTGCGCGCCCTGCTTTCGCGCGTGGCCGGCGAGACGTTTAACCGCATCTCGATCGACAGCGACACCAGCACCTCCGACACCGTCGCCCTCGTCTCCTCCGGTCGCGTGCCGTGCCCCGATCCGGCCGCCTTCGAGGCCGCGCTGCGCGCCGTCTGCGCCGATCTCGCCGAGGACGTCGTGCGCAACGGCGAGGGCGTGCGCCACGTCCTCCGCGTGCGGGTCTCCGGCGCGCCCGACGCCGCCACCGCCTGCGCCCTCGGCAAGGCCGTGGTCAACGCCCCCCTCTTCAAGTGCGCCATGGCCGGCAACGACCCCAATGTCGGCCGCCTCGTCCAGGCCATCGGCAAACACGTGGGCGCCGCCGGCCTCGACCTCGACCTCTCGCGCCTGAGCGCCCGCATCGGCGGCCAGGAAATTTTCGCCGAGGGCGCCTTCCGTCTGGACTACGACAAGGAGGCCGCGCTCGTCGCCCACCTGAAGGGGGCCGAGCTCTACCAGAGCCGGCCCGACGCCGCCGGCACCTTCGCCCCGCCGGTCGATTATCCGACCCACGAACGCTGCGTGGAGATCGAGATCGACCTCGGCGCCGGCCCCGCCGCCGCCACCATCCTCGGCGGCGACCTCACCCACGAATACGTGAGCGAAAACGCCGACTACCGCAGCTGACGCGCCCACCCGCCCGCCCGGCCTCGCCGCGCGCTTGCCTGCTCCCGCGTCGTCAACAAGCTCCGTCCTCATCACCATGCCCGTCGCCGCCCTCGTTCTCGTCGTTTTCGCCGCCGCCTACCGCCTGCTCGCGGTGCACGAGCCGGCGTTGCTCAACCTCGCGCCGCTCATGGCCCTGGCCTTTTGCTCCGCCGTCTATGCCAAGGACAAGCGCTGGTGGGCCGTGCCCTTCGTCGCCCTCGCCCTGTCCGACCTGTATCTGAACCACCACTACGCCACGACCACCGGCGACACCTGGTCGGCCGCGTCCATCGCGGTCAACCTCGCCTGCTACGCCGCCGCCCTCGGCCTCGGCGCGCTGGTGGCGAAACGCCGCTCCTGGCTCAACCTGTTCTCCGGCGCGCTCGGCGGCTCCCTTCTCTTCTATCTCGCCACCAACACCGCGGCCTGGGTGGCCGATCCCTTCTACGCCAAGACCGCCGCCGGCTGGTGGCAGGCGCTGACCGTGGGCCGGCCCGAGTTTGCGCCGACCCTGTGGTTCTTCCGCAACACGCTCGTCGGCGACCTGCTCTTCACCGGTCTCTTCGCCCTCGCGCTCGAATGGCGCGCGCGCCGCGCCGGCGAGCCCAGCCTGCTGGGCGGCGTCTCGCCGACCGCGCCCGCGGCGAAGGTCAGCGCGGCCCGCGTTTGACCTCGGCGGTGTTTGCGCCGTCCGCCTTTTCGCCCGGGGCGGGGTAGGGGCGGCCGTAACGATCCACCTCGATCTCCACCGGCACGCGGATGGTGCGGCCGTCGCTGGTGACCTCGGTGCGCCAGGTGCGCACCACGCGGCGGTCGCCGTCAAAGGCCGTGCCGCCCGCGCCCACGAAGCCCTCGCCCGCGCCGACCACCGCGCCGGCGGCGTTGCCCGCCACCGCGCCCGCCGCCATGCCCACGCCCGTGCCGATGGCCGGTCCGGGCTGGCGCGTGTTGACCAGGCGTCCGTCGCCGCGCGAGGCGCAGCCGCCGACCAGCATTCCCGTGCCCGCGACCAGGGTGGCCGCCACCAACAGTGAGGTTTTCATGTGATTGGAATCGACCGCCAAGGCTGTCCGGCGTTCCACGGTGAGGCAACCGTCATCCCGCCCAGGCCAGGATGAGCGCCAGCACCCCGGCCGAGGCGGCGGTGCTGCCGACCACGGCCTGCGCCGCCATGGCCTCGTCCCCGCCCAGTTCGCCCGCCATGGTGTAGGACACCACGGCGGTCGGGCAGGCCAGCGCCACCAGCATGACCAGCCGGTCCATGCCCGTGATGCCCAGGGCCGAGGTCAGCGCCCAGCCGATCAAGGGCGACACGATTACCTTGCCCGCCATCGCCAGCCAGGCCGCGCCCTGCCAGCGCCCGACGGGCAGCGCGGCCAGCACCGCGCCGATCGTCACCAGCGCGAGCGGCACCGCCATCTTGCCCAGCAGCCCCACGGTCTCGCCCAGCGGCTCCGGCAGCACCCAGCCCAGCGAGTAGGCCGTGCCGCCCAGCCCGCTCGCCCACAGGATGGGATTGCGCAGCCACTCGCTGAAAAGCGACAGCACGGCGGACCAACTCAGCCCGTGCCGGCTCGCCACCAGCAGCGCGACCGCGAGCACGTTGTAGAGCACCATCATGGGCGCGAGGAGCAGCAGCACCTTGGTCGTGTCCAGGTCGGGCACCTTGAGTAAAATCGGCAGGCCCACGAAGGCCAGATTACCGCGAAAAAAAGCCTGCGCGAAGGTGCCGCGCGTCTCCCATTTCAGGCGGAGCAGGGCGGCGGTCGTCCAGCCCAGCGCCGCGACCACGAGGGTCGCCGCCGCCAGCACGCCGAGCAGGCCGCCGTTCCACGCCGCCCAGCCTGAGCCCGCGCCCGGCCCGCCGCGCGCGAGGCTGCCGAGGATGAGGGCGGGCAGGGCGACCCAGTAGCACAGCCGATTCAACCCCGGCACCACGCCCGCGCGAAAAAATCCGCCGCGCTGCAAGGCCGCGCCGAGCAGCACGAGCAGGAAAATCGGGCCGATCAACTCGAGCACCTCGCGCATGATCCGCCGACCCTGCGCCCGCTCGTCCCCGCCCGCAATCCGCCAGCTCCGGCAAACACACTCGGGCATCGTCCACATCTGTCGCCATGCGCGCGTCATCCCCGCGCCGTCAGCGCCAGAGCCATCGGTATCCCGCCGTCATGACCGGTCTGGCATGGTGTAACCAATATGGTTACACCATGCCGGGTGGGGGCGTTTCACCGAGCATTGAGCTCACGCTCAATCCTGCGGGACGGGCATCAGGCATCACGGCCTGTCGCATTCTGCGGAGGTCGGGCGCGCACTTTGGGCTTTTTTCCGGGGACGGGGCGCGCCACCGTCCGCCTTTCCCATGTCCTCCCTTCCCACCCAGTTCGACGGCGTGACCGTTCACACCAAGGCCAACGTGTATTTCGACGGCAACGTCGTCTCCCACACCGTGCTCTTCGCCGACCAGACGAAAAAGACCCTCGGGCTCATCCGCCCCGGCTCCTACTTTTTCGGCACCGCCGCCGCCGAGCGCATGGAGATCGTCGCGGGCGAGTGCCGCGTGACGCTCAAGGACCAGAGCGAGGTCAAAACCTACGCCGCCGGCACCTACTTCGACGTGGCGGCCAACTCGGGCTTCACCATCGAGGTGTCCTCCGGGCTCTGCGAATACATCTGCTCCTTCCTCGCCTGATCGCGTGGGCCCGCCACCGCACCGCTACGGCCGTTGCCGTTCCGGTGCTGGTCACGGGGCGGGCCCTCATCCCGGGGAAACCGGCGCGGGCGGCTTGAAGTTTCGCCGCCGCGCGGCCCCTTTCGTTTCTTTCCATGCGTTCCTTTTTCGTCCTGCTCGGGCTCGGGTTTGTGCTGCTGACCATCGCGATCGTGGTGCGCAGCGGTCTGCTGATGCGCGAGAATCCGGGCGAACCGATCAACGCGGCCATGCGCCAGGCGCTGGCCGGGGTGGCCTACCAGTGGTCGGAGGCGGACGCGGCGCGGCTGGCGCGCGAGTTTCCCGGCGCCATCGAGACGCCCAACGGCGCGCGCTACCTCGTCACCCGGCCGGGCGAGGGCGAGGCCACCCCGCAAAAGGGACAGGCCGTCACGGTGGACTACGTCGCGCGATTTTTTTCCAACGGCGAAAAGATCGACGCGTCCGCCGACCACGGCGGGCCCTACAACTTCGTGCTCGGCCAGCCCAACATCCTGCCCGGCTGGGGCGACGCCCTGCACCACATGCGCAAGGGCGAGCGCCGCACGCTCGTGCTGCCCTACTGGCTGGCCTACGGCGAAAAGGGCCAGCGCGGCAAAATCCCCGGCAAGGTGTCCATCCTGCTGGAGCTGGAGCTGATCGATTTTAAGTAGGGCGGCGCCCGGAGCGGCGCGACTACGCGCGCGGCGTGTAGATCGTCTGCTTGAGGCCCTTGGCGAGCAGGGCGCGGAAGGTGGGGAGATTTTTCACCGCGCCGAGGGCGATGAGCTGGCGGGCGAGGTTGCCGACGGCGGTGCCCTCGAGCGCGAAGCTCACCACCGGCACGCCGCTCGCGTTGGCGGTGGCCTGGCAGAGCAGGCGGTTTTTCGAGCCGCCGCCGACGATAAGGATGCGTTTGAAGGTGCGACCGCTCATGCGCTCGAAGGCGGCCTTGGCGTCGGCGTGGCCGCGACCGAGGGAGTCGCAAATCAGGCGGGTGTAGCCGGCGAGGTTTTTGGGCGCGGCGACGCGGCGCTTTTTCAACTGCGCGTCGATGGCGGCCTTCATCGACTTGGGATTCGTGAGCGCGGCGTCGGTGACGTCGAGCAGGGCGGCGGGCGCGGGCAGCTTTGAGGCGGCGGCGATGAGTTTGTCCCAGTCTTCGTTGCTCTTCGGGCGAGATGAAAAATCCTTGAGCGTGCCTTCGAGCAGCCAGAGGCCGATGACGTTGGTGAGGGGACGGTAGCGGCCGTCGCCGATGCGCTCGTTGGAGACGCGGGCGGCGAGGGCCTCGGCGCCGAGGAGGGGCGAGTCGCTCTCGAAGCCGACGAGCGACCAGGTGCCGGAGCTGAGGAAGAGGTCGGTGCCATCGGGCGAGGCCGGCATGGCGTCGTAGGCGCAGGCGGTGTCGTGGCCGGGCACGGCGACGACCCGGGTCTTGGCGAGGGCGGGGATACCGCGAACCTTGCCGAGCTTGGCGCCGGCGAGGACGGGTTTGCCGAACCACGTGGCGGGCAGGCGGAAGTGGTCGAGGGCGGGGCGGGACCAGTCGGTGGAGTGGACGTCGAGCAGCTGGGTGGTGCTGGCGATGGTCAGCTCGTTGGCCATGCGGCCGGACAGGAGAAAATTAAAGTAGTCGGGCAGGAAGAGGCAGCGGGTCGCGAGGTCGGTGACGGCGGGGCAGGAGGCGACGACTTCCTCGAGTTGAAGGGAGGAGTTGTAGAAGACGTTCGGTATGCCGGTGGCGGCGTAGATGCGGTCGAGCGCGGCGCGGGTGTTGGCCAGGCGCTTGAGGCCGGGCTGGGTGCGGGCGTCTCGGTATGCATGAACTGGATACACGAGGCGGCCGGCGTCGTTGACCAGGGCGTAATCGACTCCCCAGGTGTCCACGCCGACGGAGGCGAGGGTGGCGCCCTTGGGCAGGGCGGCGACGGCGGCGGCGAGGCCGGTCTGGATCTCGCGCCAGAGGCCGGCGATGTCCCAGTAATCGTGGCCGCCGAGGGACTGGAAGGCGTTGGGGAAGCGGTGGACCTCCTGCAGCGTGAGCTTCTGGTTTTTCCAGGTGCCGAGGATGACGCGACCGCTGGTCGCGCCGAGGTCGATGGCGGCGAGGTGGAGGGGGGACGATTTGGCGGAAGGCATGGAGGCGGAAAGGAGTTGCCCACGAAACACACGAAATGACACGAAAGCCCGGACCTAAAATCCGAACGGTTTCTTTTCGTGCTTTTTCGTGTGTTTCGTGGGCGAAAAATCAGACCAGTTGCAGAGCCTCGGAGGCGCGGCGGGCGTGGGTCTGGTAGAAGGCGGCGTTTTCCGGCTTTTTGATGTCCACGTCCCAGGTGGGGATCATGTCCTTGAGGCGGCGTTGGCCCTCGGCGCTGGCGATGAGCTCGGGGAAGCAGAGCTTCACGACCTCGAGCACGATGTGCACCGAGACGGACGCGCCGGGCGAGGCGCCGAGCAGGGCGGAGATGGTGCGCGTCTGGTCGGTGATCACCTCCGTGCCGTAGTGCACGATGCCGGCCTCGCCGTCGGTCTTCTTGATCGCCTGCACGCGGATGCCGGCGTCGATGAGTTTCCAGTCCTCTTTTTTCGCGCCCGGGTAGAAGACGTGCAGAACCTTCATGCGGTCGTCCATCGACTGCGTGCCCTGTTGCACGAGGTATTTGACCAGATCGAGGTTGGTGGCGCCGATCTTGAGCAGGGTGAGAAGATTATGGGGCTTGATGGAGCCGGGCAGGTCGAAGGCGCTGCCTTTTTTGTGCAGGAACTTGGTGGTCCAGGCGGCGAAGGGGCCGAAGAGCAGGGTTTTCTTGCCGTCGAGGATGCGGGTGTCGAGGTGCGGCACGGCCATGGTGGGCGCGGCGTCGAGCGGTTGCCCGTAAACCTTGGCCTCGTGCTTGGAGACGATGGCGGGGTTGTCGCAGACCAGCCACTGGCCGCCGATGGGGAAGCCGCCCAGGCCCTTGCTCTCGGGGATGCCGGCTTTTTGGAGGAGGTGCAGGCTGCCGCCGCCGGCGCCGACAAAGACGAAGCGGGCGGAGTTGCGGCGGAGTTGTCCGGTGGCGAGATCGCGGATGGTGGCGGACCAGCCGGTGGCGGTTTTTGCGAGGTCCACGACGCGGTGGTTACTGGCGATGCCGCAGCGGTTTTGGCGGCCGAGCCAGCCGAGGAGTTTGCGCGAGACCTCGCCGAAATTCACGTCGGTGCCGGAGCTCATCCGGGTGGCGGCGATGGGCACCTCGCCGCGGCTCTCGGTGAGCAGCGGGGCCCACGCGCCGATGGTGGCGCGGTCGGTCGAGAACGCCATGTCGGCGAAAAAGTGGTGGGCGGCCATGCCGGTGTGGCGGGCCCGCAGGTAGTCCACCCACTTCGCGCCGTGCACGAAGCTGAGGTGGGAGACGGGGTTGATGAACTCCTTGGGCTTGTCGATCAGGCCCTCGGTGACGGCGCTGGCCCAGAACTGGCGGGATTTTTCGAACTGCTCAAAAATGTTGATCGCGTTGGAAACATCGACGGTGCCGTCGGCGGCCTGGGTCGGGGTGTAGCTGAGTTCGCAGATGCCGGCGTGGCCGGTGCCGGCGTTGTTCCACGGGTCGGAGGATTCGCGCGCGACGCCGCCGAGGCGTTCGAAGATCGCGATCTTCCAGGTGGGTTCGAGTTGGGAGAGCAGGGTACCGAGGGTGGCGCTCATGACCCCGCCGCCGATCAGGGCGACGTCGAGGGGTTCAGTCACCCATCGAGTCTATCGAGCCGAAGGGGCTTCCTTGGCGCGCTGCTCGTCGAGCTGCGGGCGAAGGCCGGCGGCCAAGGCGTATACCCGGTCGTCGAGTTTCGCGATGTCGCCCTTCAGCTCCTTCCGCAGATCGGCTCCGGTCGTGCGGATGGCAACGAAGAGCCCGACAGCGACGCCGAGAAGCGTGCCGATCGATACCCAGGTCTCCAGGCCCACCGTCATCCCTCCAGTCTGCTCGGAGGACGAGCGTTCTAGAGGGTGACGCGCGCGGCGACGATCTCCGCGATCTGCACCGCGTTGAGCGC
>LLBY010055745.1_pt6 | contig 16238 bp, 9 predicted proteins | sample 1489401 | NCBI WGS metagenome assembly LLBY01 (sample SAMN04092656, study PRJNA295927) | soil metagenome | biome: Soil prokaryotic community; feature: Bulk soil; isolation source: soil from tomato rhizosphere | host: tomato cultivar Hawaii 7996 | place: South Korea | collected 2011-11-01 | reverse complement strand
CTGTTCTTCCATATCTTTTGGACTTGTTCCTGGATAAATAACTGTAATTAAATATTGTGGAGGATGCGTACTAGGGTCTTCAGCTCTTGGCATCGTGAATAAAGTAAGAACTCCTACCACAGCGACTAAAAGAGCGAGAATCAGTGTAAACTGATAATTCTTAACTGAAAAATTTGTTATTTTCATGATGTTGTTATTTAATTATTTTGATAGTCGATTGTTCGTTTAGATAGGCACTATTAGAAATTACTACCTGGTCTGTTTTTTGAAGACCATCTTTTATAAAAACCTGATTATTGTCAAATTTGAAAATCGTAATGGGTTGACGTTTCACTTTGTTGTTTTCCACTACAAAAACAAAGGCTTTGTTACCATCAGCTTCAATAAGTGAATTATAAGGGATAGCCATAAAATCATCAGCTTTATCGGTTTGTATTTTTGCTTTTCCAAACATTCCTACAGCTGGTTTTCGATTTTTCATATTCAGTTTTAGTTCAACTTGAAATGACCCGAGCGCAGCATCAGCCGCTTGCGATTTTCTAAAAATACTAGCTTCAAATTCTTCATCAGGAAATCCATCAAGTGTTACTTTTGCTTTTTGTCCTATTTTTACTGAAGCCCATTCTTTATCAGTCAAGCCTACTTTCAACAAATAATTGTTGTTTTGTTTGGTTTCATTGATTGCCAATATTGGGGATCCAGGACCAACTACTTCACCTTCATTTGCTATTTTATGGGCTACAAATCCATCGGTAGTAGCATATATTTTGGAGTAACGGGAATTAAATGCTACTGCTTCTTTTTGCTTTTTAGCAATGTCTAAACCTGTCTTTGTGTTTTGAAGTTGTTCCAAAGTATAAACACTGTCTTTATACAAATTAACAGCACGTGTATAGTCACGTTCGTATTTTTTGACATTCAAATCTGCTTGATTTAAGCCTGCACTTATCTCAGTGTTATTTAAGCTCGCTAAAAGTTGTCCTTTTTTGAAAAACTGACCTTCTTCTACATAAATACGACTCACCACACCACCGATTTTAAAACCGTAATTAGCTTGGTTTTCTGTGGTTACTAATCCCGAAGCACTTATATTGTTGGCAAATGCTAATGATTCAACTGTTGCTGTTTTTACTGAAATAATATCAGTTGATTCAAATGGATTGTTTTCCTTTTTCTCATCATTACATGCATAAAAAAGAGGAAGGGCTAAAAGGGAAATAATTATTATTTTTTTCATGATAATTGATTTTTAATTTTTAAATGTGAATGATGCATTGGCTCTTTCTAACTCCGCAAATGCAATCCAAGTGTTATATAATGAGAGATTGGTATTTAATTGTGCATTTACCCACTGATTTTGAGCATCCAAAAGTTCAATGTAGATAGCCTGACCTTCTTTGTATAATTTAGTTACATCTTCATTGTATTTTTTTGCAGATTCTTTTTGATCATTATCAGCATAAAATTGCTCTAAAGCTGATTTCAAATTATTTTGTGTGACCTGAAACTGAAGTTGTAATTGTTGCTTTACATTGTCTATTTGTGAATTTATTTTTTTATTGTCTTCTTCAACCTGTTTGAGTTTATATTTGTTTTTATTTCCTGAAAAAATATTCCATTCTAAACCTAAGCCAGCAAAATAATAACGTGAATCCTTGTTCATTTCAAAATCAAAATCCTGTACTCCAAAATCTGCAAAACCGCTTAATGTTGGAAACCAGTGTGATTTTGTAAGTTTGCTAACGTTATCGTTTAATTCTTTTACTTGCTCCAGTTTTTTTAATTCTTCTCTGTTCTCTGTTTTTCCCTCGACCAATGCATTTGGTATGTTTTCATTGATTTCATCAACCATTATTTCCGTATCGAGTTTTTGATTGAGTAGGAAATTAAAATAGGCTCTGGCATTATTACTTACATGTTTAGCAGTTTCCAAATTTGCTGTAATGCGGATAACTTCATTATCACTACGCAAAACAGCTGTACGATTAATTTTGTCGTTTTTGAATAAGGAATGATTTACTCTTTGATTTTCTTTAACTAAAGCCAAAGCATCTTCGTAAATTTTAATTCCTTCTAACGATTGTAAATATTTGTAATAGGCAATTTTTATATCCTTAACCAATTCTCGCTGGTAGATTTCCAATTCTATTTTTTGTAATGTTGTTTGTTGGCTTTTAATCCTTTTGTTATAAATGATTTCAAAATTTAACAAAGGCATTGTCGTGTGAATTTTAGCATCATAAAAATTATCCGGATTAATTAGTACAGATTGGTTCTCTAACATTGGAAACGCATTTGAATTTGTAATTTGATTTAAAGTATTATATACCGGATTTAACATATCACCTACAGGAATATCAATCGTTCTTCCGCCTTCGCCTTTGGTATATGTTCCATTTAATGAAAGGCTAGGGTAGAATAACGAACGTGCTTCTTTTAAAGCATACATACTTTTGTTTATGTCAAAATTATGTTGCTTGATTACCTCATTGTTTTTTAATCCGGTTTCAATATAACCGTCTAGTTTACTCTGTGAATATCCCAGATATCCACAAATGACCAATAGCAGTGTTAGTGTTTTATTTTTCATTTTATACATTGTTTATTAATTGAACTATGTTCATTTTTTTGATCAAAAAAAAATTACAATTTTTCTATTATTTTTAAAAACTCATTGTAACCATCATATAAAATGGTATCAGGATTATTGAATTTTACTCCTTTAGTTCTTTGACGTATTTCTAAACAGCACATACCGTGTACTAAACTCCAAATCATAAAAGTTAATGGTTCTAATGTATGTCCTTTAAAATGTTCATTTTGCATACATTGATGAACAGTTTCTTTTAAAGCGCCAAAGGTTGTTGTACCTTCATTCCAATCTTCATTATCGCAGTTTGTCAGAAATTCAATAGGTGCTTTAAGGTTGAACATTAAATCATACATTTCCTGATTTTCCAATGCAAATTTGATGTAGATAAATCCCATTTTTCGGAGTCGTTCCATTGGATCTTCAATACTAAAAAGCTTTTTAAAATAACCTCCTAATTCCTGAAATCCGATAGAATGCAAATCATGTAAAATGGCATTTTTATCTTTAAAGTAAACATAAACAGTACCAACGCTATAGTCAATTTCGTCTGCAATGTTTCTTATAGTTGTTTGCTCAATTCCTTTTTCTATAAAAAGTTTTTTTGCTCCTTTCAGAATAAGCATTTTTAACGCTTCTTTTTCTCTTGCTTTTCTGTCTGCTACACTCATAAGTAATAATTTCTTTCGCAAAGATATGTTTTATTTTTGAACAATGTTCATTTTTTGAAATTATTTTTTAAGTAATTGATTTTTATATCGAAATAGTTTTAATTTGGAGAATAGAAAAAACAAGAATTATATAAGAAAACATTCGTAATTTGGCTTTTTTACAGCTATTGACCCTCTTATTAAGAAAGTAGTTTGAAAATAGAACAGGACTTTTGGTCATTCTAAAAAATTACTATTTTGTTAAAATAGAATAAATTGAAAATCATGAAAAAAATATTTTTACCCTTATTTTTTATTGCATTAAGCAACGGTATTTTTGGACAATCTTTGTCGCTTCCCACAGAAAGTTTGGAAAAATTATATCCAAATCAAAAAATCGTAAGCCGTTATCATAACGACTGGACACAAAAATATTATCCAAAGCGTATTCAGGAGTTTAAAAAGGAGTCGCTGGAATTTGGAGAAATTGTTTTTATAGGAAATAGCATTACAGAAGGAGGGAAAGATTGGAGTGCGAAATTTGGAATAAATCATATCCGCAATCGCGGAATTGCCGGAGATCTTACCGATGGTGTATTGCAGCGTTTGGACGAAATTATTTATTTCAAACCCAAAGCCGTATTTATCCTTATTGGAATTAATGACCTCTTCAATCTTCATCACAATGAAGACAATCGTTCTTTGAAATATGATAAAATTGTTCCCTCTACCGGATATGTAGCCAAAAACATATTAAAGATTGCTAAAAAAATTCATCGTAAATCACCTGCTACAAAAATTTATGTGCGTACACTTTTGCCCAGTCGAAGAGAATATGTGAAAAAAGATATTGTTGAGGTAAACAAAATCATTAAAAAAAATGAGACTAAAGCTTATTACGAAGTTATTGATTTATATGCGCAATTTGTAGATACTAATGGAGAATTGATTAAGGAATTAACTAAAGACGGTGTGCATTTAAATGATGAAGGGTATGAGAAATGGATTAATTTTGAGAAATCAATAATTGAAGGATTGTGAGAAAAACAGAATGTATTTCTTAAAATTTGACAGCTGTTTTTTTGAATCGTTTGTGATTTCAATTAAAGATCTTATTAAAAACAAAAAACAGCATTCCTTACTAATTTAACCTAACAGACTGATGATATTCTTTTGAAGCTAATTTATATTTTTTATTGATTATGTAACATAACTAAAAGAATTGTATCATTATTAAAATACAATAAGTAACTTTAAAGGAATAATAAATATAAATTTGAAAATTCAATTTTTAGTTCAAGAATAACTTTTAATTCAGCTTTAAATTAGTATGCTAACAAAAAGTAAACTATTACTCTTATTAGGTTTTATATTATTATTCTACTCCTGCAGTCATTATTCAGAAGATAAAGGGAAAATTTCTATTGGTTTTTCACAAAGTATTTCTGAAGACGATACTTGGAGAAAATCCATGGATAACACTATGAGGGTTGAAGCTTCTCTTCATCCGGAAGTTGATTTAACGATATACAATGCCAACAATAGCACTAAAAACCAAATTAGTGATATTGAAAAAATGATCAATAATCACTTAGATGTTATTATTGTTGCTCCCTATGGTTCTGATTCGATTGTTCCGGTATTAGAGAAAGCAAATCAAAAAGGGATTCCTGTAATTATAGTGGATAGAAAAGTAAACACTTCCAATTTCACCGCTTTTTTAGGAGCTGATAATGTTGAAGTAGGTCGAATAGCCGGAAAGTATATTGTTTCTATGTCTAAAGCCAGAGGAAATATTCTCGAAATTAAGGCTACAACAGATATTTCTCCGGGTGTGGAAAGAAGTTTAGGATTTAAACAAATTATAAATCAGTATCCTAATATCAGAAAAACCAGTATCACTGCTGAAAATTTAGCTTCTTTAAATGATAAGTTTAGTAATGTTTTAGATAGTTTACGCAATTTAGAATACGTTTTTGCATTTAATGATATTATTGCTCTTCAGGCATGGGAAGTAGCAAAACAAAAGGGGAAAGAAAAGAGTATCAAATTTATTGGAATTGACGGTCTTAACGGTCCGGATGGAGGTATTCAGGCCGTAAAAGAAGGTAAGTTAAAAGCAACTATTTTATATCCTACAGGAGGAAGTGAGGCCATTAGGCTAGCTATTAAAATTGCCAATAAGCAGGCTATTCCTAAAAATAACAAATTGGCAACGGTATTAATTGACTCATTAAATGCAGATATAATGAGTAATCAGTTTGATAAAATTACCGAGCAGCAAACCAATATTGAAACACAGTTAAATGTTATTGATAGTCAGGAAAAAAAATATATAACGCTCTATAATTTAATGAAATTATTAGGCTTTTTCTCTGTAATCATTTTTTGTTTAGCAATTTTTAGTACCTATTCAATTATTTCTATCAGAAAAAAGAAAAGACAATTAGAGATTACCAATAAAAAAATTCATAATCAAAGGAATCAAATTGAAAAATTTGCTGAAAAACTAAAAATCAGTAACGAAGGAAAAATTAATTTTTTCACAGGAATCTCTCATGAATTTAAAACACCGCTTACTTTAATTTTAAGTTGTGTAGAGTCTTTGAAAGAAGAATTTAAAACAAAAAACACGGATGTAAAAAGAGATTTAGACATCATGCATAATAATTCCATGCGATTATTACGCTTGATTAATCAATTGTTAGATTTTAGAAAAATTGAAAATAAAAAATTCAATATCAAAGTTTCTAAAACCAATCTAATGTTGTTTTCAAAGAATATTTTCAAAGAGTTTGAAAGAGAAGCCAGAAAAAGAAGAATCAATTATACGATTACAACAAATGATGAAAACATTGAAGTTTATCTGGATAAAAACTTAATGGACAAAGTATATTATAATTTGTTGTCCAATAGTTTTAAATTCACTCCCGATGGAGGAAATATTGAAATTGTTATTCATAAAAACTTTGAAAAAAATACAGTCGAAATTAAGTTTAAAGATTCCGGGATAGGCATTCCTGAAAGTGAAATTAAAGAGATTTTTAATCCGTTTTTTAAAGGTTCCAATAATTATAAGAATGGTTCAGGTATAGGTTTAAATTTGTCTAAAAGTTTTATTGACTTGCATAATGGAACGATTGAAGTTAAATCGAATGTGGGAACCGAATTCATAGTTACTTTACCCTTAGGGACAGAACACCTGAACAAGAAACAAATTATTGATAATTATGAAGAAGATAATTTAAATGATAATTATGTTTTTGAAGAAGAGACAGAAGCTCAGGAAATAACCCAAGAATTATCAGAGAAGAAAAATACAATCTTAGTTATTGAGGACAATGTTGATCTTTTAGAATTCATTAGTTCTAAATTGAGTGTTGATTATAAGGTAATTAAATCTGATGGTTATAACGCTATTGAAAAAGCATTAGAAGTGATGCCTGATATTATTTTGTGTGATTTGAATTTGCCGGAAAAAAGTGGGTTTGAAATTTGTCAAACTTTAAAAATGAATGTGCTTACCTCTCATATTCCCACTATTATTTTAACCGCCTCCGATGATCAGGATACTTATATTAAATCTCTGGAGGCAGGAGCTGATTTGTTTTTAACCAAGCCTTTTAATCTTAAAGTTTTAAGAGAATCAATCAAAGGGTTGCTTTATAACAGAGAGAAATTACGCTATTATTATACTAATAATATTGACGAAATTGAGGTAGGTACTCTAGGTGTAATTGAGAAAGAGTTTTTAAATAAAATTAATATTTTGTTAGAGAAGAATCTTGATAATTCGACTTTTTCAGTGGAAGAGTTAGCAAGCTGTTTGAATATTTCAAGAGTTCAGCTGTATAGAAAAGTAAAAGCTGTTTTAGGAATAGGGATAAGTGATTATATCATCAATTTCAGACTTGAAAAATCTAAGGAATTATTAAAAACTACTTCATTAAATATTTCAGAAATAGCTTATTCCTGTGGTTTTGCTTCACCAAATTATTTTTCAACTTCTTTTAAAAATAAATATGCGGTAAGTCCTAAAGATTTTAGGAACGAAAAATAATAAGAATTTGATGTAACAAAATTATAAAGTATTCATTTTTCTTTTAGTTAAGTGTGGTATTGTTTTTATAAGTTGTTGTAAATTAAATAATTAAAATTTATTTTTTAAATTATAAACTCAGTAACAATACTTAAATAGGCAGATAGACTTCTTCATTATTTTTATTAAAAAAAATGATATGAAAAAGTATATTTTGGTTGTTACAACGGCTGCTTTAATTTTTAGTTGTAAATCGAAAAGAGACACAACCACAGATCCTCCTGTAACTCCCCCTGTAAATTCTACCAGCGAGTTACTCTTATTTAAATTTAATGAAAGTACAGGACAAACGCTTTCTGAAAGTAAAACAAATACCTCGTTTAGTATTAATGGACCGTCTGGTTCAGCCGAACGGATTAACGGTTTAGAAGGCAAAGCATTGCGAACTAACGGTTATTACGGATGGGCTACAGGAAAAGTAAATATAACTTTTCCAAGCAATAAGGTTTGTATTAGCGGATGGGTAGCTCCGGCTGCATTTCCGGTTCAAAGAAAAGATTTAGATCAATTATCGGATAATACCAATGCTTCCATATTTTCCAATGTTAATCCATACAGTAATTCCGGAGCTGCTTTAGGAATTGATCAGTGGGGAAGGATAATTGGGCAATTTAAAGTAGGTACAGAAGTTATTCAAATTGTTTCGGATCAGCAAGTTCCTCTTAAAAAGTGGAGTTTTATTGCATTAAATATAAATTCATTGTCAGGAACAGCTTCTCTTTATCTTAATGGAAGTAAAATTAAAACGTTGACGTATGCGTTTGGCAATTTATTATGGGATAAAAATGCAACGGTTTACATAGGCAAAGAATCTAAAACTAAAACGGTTGCCGGTTTTGATACTAATGGACTGACAGGAGCTATTGATCAGGTAGCTTTATGGAATAAAGATTTGACAGATACTGAAATTTTAAATGAATATAATAAAATGACGCTTTCAGATCCGGATTTAAGAATTCCGCTTGCCGAGCGTTATGCGAATGATAATCACCGACCTAAATATCATTTGGTGCCTTCAGCAGCCTGGACAAATGAATCGCATGGATTAATGTATGTGGGGGGAAAATACCATATTTTTAGCCAACGTAATTATAATGGTCCTTATTTAGAACACATCAACTGGGGGCATTATGTAAGTAGCGATATGGTTTCCTGGGAAGAAAAAACGCAAGTTTTATGGCCACAACCTGGATTTGATGAAGTGGGTATTTGGTCAGGTCATGCGGTAGTAAAAAATGGTAATCCTTATATTTTTTATACAGGTGTAAACAAAGCAAGAGCGGCAATAGGCCTGGCAACTTCAAATGCACCTTATGACAGCTGGACAAAAAATGGGAATCCAATTATTGCAGGCGTACCAACTACAGTAGCCAATGCAGATTTTAGAGATCCTTTTGTTTTTCAAAATAATTCAGATTGGTACATGATGGTTGGTACAGGTTTAAGAAACGGAACAGCCAGAGGGGGATTGTTTTTATACAAATCTCTTTCTGATGATTTTAAACAATGGACACAACAAGGAACAATGATGGAAGGAAATCCAACTGTAGATGGAACGGGAGATTTTTGGGAAATGCCGGTTTATTATAATTTTGGTTCCAAATCAGTTTTGTTAGTGAATAAGTTACCGGAGGCAAATGCCTTGTATTGGACAGGAACATTTGATGGTTCTAAATTTATCAAAGACAATCCGGTACCTCAAAAATTAGAAGTTATAAATCATTTATTATCACCTTCCATTTGTCCTGATGCCAATGGCAAATTAACTGCCATTGGAATCATTCCGGATCATGTTTCATCCGAAAAAAACAAGCAACAAGGTTGGGCGCATGTGTTTAGTTTACCCAGAGTTTGGACTTTAGTTAATGGTAAAATTGTACAAGTGCCTCATCCTAACGTACTAAGTCTAAGAGGAACTTCCAAAAATTTCACTAATGTTTCTTTTAATCAAAGTAGTTCAAACGTCTTAAACGGTGCCAGTGGAACCCAATATGAAATTGTAGCAACAATCGATCCGGGGACAGCTACTAAAGTAGGTTTTTCGTTAATGTCTAATTTGAGTATTAATGAACAAACACTTGTTTATTATGATATGACTACCAAAAGTTTTGTTGTGGACAGAAGTAAATCTTCGATTTTGAACGATGTGCCTAAATCGATTCAAAGTTCAAATTATGAATTACCTGCAGGGGATATCAGATGGAGAATTTTTGTTGATGCATCCGTAATAGAGGTGTTTGTAAATGAGGAATTAGCTTTTGCAACACGCTCTTTTCCTTCTGAAGGCAGTAATCAAATTGATTTATATGCTCAGGGAGGAACAGCAGTGGCTAAAGATTTAAAAATTTACAATATTCAAGGCGGAGGCACGGTATCAGTGGCTAAGTTTGATGATGCCAAGGAAGATATTCTGCATCCGGTAGTTTATCCTAATCCCTCTTCGAGTGATTTTAATTTTAAATTCAATACTGTTCAAAAAGATTTATATGTTGCGGCATATATATTTGATATTAATGGGTTTCCAATAAGAAAAATAGAAAAGCTGCTTAGCTCAGAAAATGATATTGTGAAATGGGATGGGATTACGGATAATGGAATGAAAGCCAGAGAAGGAGTTTATTTGATAAAAGGTTTTGTAGGAAACAAACTCTTCGATGCAAAAATTATTATCAATTAAAGTGTTTTGTTTTACGGTTAGAAACAGTTTTTTTAAAATTTTTAGTGTTTAATAACAGTTAAGTGTTTAGTAGAAGCGGATTATACAGAAGGGTATAATCCGCTTTTTTTTGCAAATAAATCATTAATATATTTTTTAGTGAAGCACTTATTCATTTAAGCAAAGATTAAAGTTTTTTTCGATTTGAAATTAGGTCAAAACACGGTGAAATTATAGTTTTTTATAGTCGAAATAAAATGGTTTTGAGTGGAATTAGTTAGGGATTGTGTAAATATTTAAGTTTTAAAAAATGAAATATTTAATTTTTATTAGAATAAATTATAGATATTGTTTTTTTATTGTTCGAATACTATATTTTTTGGTATCAAAATTAGAATTTTCATTTTTTAATTTTATTTTTTATTGGGTTAAGGTGTTGTAAACAAAGGGTTTGTGTTTTTGGAAACAAAAATGGAGAAATATGCAACAAATCAAAAATGCTTCCTGAGGTTTGATTTGGATATTTGGATAATTAAAATATCTGAATATGAATAAGAAAATATTTAAGTGGTCTATTATTGCATCCTTCGCAGGATTTTTATTTGGTTTTGATACCGTAGTTATATCGGGAGCAGATAAAACATTACAAGAGTTGTGGCATTCGAGTGATTTTTTTCATGGTTCTGTAGTAATGGCAATGGCATTATGGGGTACTGTTATAGGTGCTATTTTTGGGGGAATCCCAACGAATCAATTGGGTAGAAAGAAAACGCTGCTAATTATAGGAATTTTGTTTTCAATTTCTGCAGCAGGAACAGCATTGGCAAATAATCCATTTGTGTTTGCCTTTTTTAGATTTATCGGAGGATTGGGTATTGGAGTTTCAACAATTGCAGCACCAGCATACATTTCTGAAATTTCTCCGGCTAAGGATAGAGGAACTTTAGTGGGTTTATATCAATTTAATATTGTACTGGGAATTCTTTGTGCATTTTTATCTAATTATTTGTTGAGTGATGTAGGAGTTAATGCCTGGAGATGGATGCTGGGAGTTCAGGTTTTTCCATCGGTTTTATATTCGGTAATGGCATTTACAATTCCGGAAAGTCCAAGATGGCTGTTTACTAAAGATAAGGCAGATGAAGCCCGAATTATATTTGACAAAATTGGTTCTAAAGAAGATGTTCAGTCTATTATGGACGAATTGCAAAAGAATAGTTCTAATAGCGCTTCGCATGAAAATATTTTTATCAAAAAATACCGTTTCCAATTGATTTTGGTTTTTTTGATTGCCGCTTTTAATCAATTGTCAGGGATTAATGCCTTTTTATATTATGCACCCAGAATTTTTGAAGAAGCAGGATTAGGTCAAAGCACCGCCTTATTGAGTAGTATTGGTATTGGAATTACAAACCTTATTTTTACCCTAGTAGGTGTTTCGTTAATTGATAAATTAGGGAGAAAGATATTAATGTATATTGGCTCAGTAGGCTATATTATTTCATTAGGATTGGTCTCTGCAGCTTTTTATTTCAATTGGGGAGGTTTATCAGTACCTGTTTTTCTTTTCTTATTCATTGCATCACATGCTATCGGTCAGGGAGCGGTAATTTGGGTGTTTATCTCGGAAATTTTTCCTAACCATATTCGTGCTTCCGGACAGGCTTTTGGAAGTTCCGTTCATTGGATTTTAGCTGCAATAATTCCGTCATTAATACCAATGTTATTTTCTAAGATTGGTCCATCAATAGTCTTTTTAATATTTACTTTAATGATGGTTTTACAATTATTGTTTGTAATTTTTTTAATGCCCGAGACCAAAGGAATTTCACTAGAAACTTTGAGCGAAAATTTAACTAATAAAAATAGCAACAAAAACAAAATCAAAAAAACGCCTACTGCTACTATTTTGTAGTTCCCTATTTCTGGTTTTAGGAAGTTGCAAAAATACTTCAGGTATAACAGAAAAAACAATTGATAAAACAATTAAAGGAGAAGAAATAATGTACCGTCCTAATTTTCATTTTACCCCTCAAAAAGGCTGGATGAATGATCCTAACGGAATGTTCTATTTAGACGGAACCTATCATTTATATTATCAATATTATCCCGATGGAAATGTTTGGGGGCCTATGAACTGGGGACATGCAACGAGTACCGATATGATAAAATGGAATGAAGAATCAATCGCAATTTATCCGGATAAGAATAAATATATATTTTCTGGTAGTGCAGTTGTTGATACAAATAATACTTCGGGATTTAAAAAAGGAAATTCGACTCCAATCGTGGCAATTTATACGATGCACGATATGGACAAAGAAAAAGAAGGGAAGATTGATGTTGAACAACAGGATATAGCTTTTTCCAATGATAATGGGTTTACTTGGCAAAAATTTGATGAAGGTAATCCAGTAATTAAAAATCCAGCAATTCGAGATTTTAGAGATCCAAAAGTTACTTGGGATGCAACACATCAACAATGGATAATGGCTTTAGCAGCACAAGACAGAACCAGATTTTATCGTTCATCAAATCTTAAAAAATGGGAATATCTTTCTGATTTTGGAAATACTATTGGAGCTCATGGCGGTGTTTGGGAATGTCCTGATTTTTTTCAAATGAAAGTAGAAGGTTCTAATGAAACCAAATGGGTTTTACTTCAAAGCTTAAATCCAGGTGGTGCAAATGGTGGTTCAGGTACCCAATATTTTATTGGAGATTTTGACGGAACTCATTTTGTATTAGATGCTAATTTTTTACAAAAAGTACAAAATAATCAAGGGGTATGGATTGACTACGGAAAAGATAATTATGCAGGAGTAACTTGGAATAATATTGCTAGCAATGATGGACGAAAATTATTTATTGGATGGATGTCTAATTGGGATTATGCACAACAAGTTCCCACTTTTGGCTGGAGAGGAAGTACAACTATTGCTCGCGAAATACAATTGTTTAATAAAAACAATAATTATTATTTAGCTAGTAATCCTGTCAAAGAACTCAATAACTATATCTCAAAATCAATTGAAAAGAAAAGTTTATTTGCAAAAGAAAATCTAACTATTCTAAAAGCAAATGAAGTAGATTTGACTCAGGCAATTATTGAATTTGATTTAAAAAATATAAAAAAAGATCGCTGTCAATTTACACTCTCTAATGAAATGGGTGAAACGCTGACTTTTGGAATTAATACAATAGATAACTATCTCTTTATAGATCGTTCAAAGTCCGGTAAAATTGATTTTTCTGATAAGTTTGCTTCTTCAATAAGTAAAGTAAATTTAGAGGATATACAAACGAATGCAACATTTAAAATAATTTTAGATAAAACATCCATCGAATTATTTTATAACAATGGTGAAAAAGTAATGACCGAAATATTTTTTCCCAATACACCTTTTAATACCCTTTCTGCTTCTTCAAATGAAGGAGTTGATTTGAGTACTATTTTAATAAACCAACTAAAAACTAACCAAAAAAAATTAATGTATGAAAAGTAGAATTTTATTTTTTCTGTTTCTCTTTCTTCCAATGATTATGAACGCTCAGGAGGGAGGAATCAAAGGAAAGGTATTTTCGTCAGATGATGGAATGCCATTACCAGGTGCCACTGTACTTATTTCTGGAACCACTATAAGTACCACCACTGATTTAGACGGCGGATTTACATTGTCTAAAGTAAATCCTGAAGCCACTCTTGTTGTTTCTTTTATGGGTTATGCCTCTCAATGGATTTTAGTAAAAGACCAAAAAAACTTTAACATCACCTTGAGAGTTGATGATAATAAATTGAATGAAGTGGTTGTAACAGGATATTCGGCTCAAAAGAAAAGTGATATCACTGGAGCCGTAGCTGTTGTGGACATGAAGGATTTAATGAAACAAACCGAACCTAATCCTATAAAAGCTTTGCAAGGAAGGGTTGCCGGTGTAAAAATTTCTTCTGATGGATCTCCTAGTGGAGGTAATACTAAAATCGTGATTCGTGGGGTAGGTACCTTAAACAATACAGATCCTTTGTATGTGATTGATGGGATGCCTACAAAATCAGGTATGCATGAATTGAATCCTAATGATATTGAATCTATTCAAGTTTTAAAAGATGCTTCATCTGCCAGTATTTATGGTTCACGTGCTTCAAATGGTGTTATTATTATTACGACCAAAAAAGGAAAAGCAGGTAAAATGAGAATTAATTTCAGTTCGTATGCTTCTTTCTCAGATTATGCCAGAAAATTAAGCGTAATGAATACAGAACAATTTGGGAAAGCACTTTGGCAAGCCAATATTAATGATGGTTTAAATCCAAACAATAATAATTTACGCTACCAATTTGATTGGTCTGTTGTTAATAATAGGCCTCAATTAAACAAAGTATTGGTTCCGGAATATTTAGATACGAATCAAACTTTGAAATCATCAAATACCGATTGGTATGATGCTATTTCGCAAACAGGAATTGCTAATTCTTATGATTTATCTGTTTCTAATGCCTCTGAAAAAGGAAACTATGTTTTTTCATTGGGTTATTATGGTAATAAAGGTGTTGTGAAAACAACTGATTTTGAGCGAATTTCTGCCAGAATGAATAGCTCTTATAAATATTTTGATGACAAATTAGTTATAGGTGAAAATTTTACTTTGAACCGTACAAATGAAGTAAGTGATCCGGGTGTTTTAGATCCTGCTCTTAGAGCTTTGCCATTAATTCCTGTTCATACTGTTGACGGAAAAGGCTGGGGAGGACCAGTAGGAGGAATGAACGACAGACAAAATCCGGTACGTCTTTTAGAGTATAACAAAGACAATAAATACGATTATTTACGTCTTTTTGGAAATATGTATGCCGATTTAGAATTGGTTAAAAACCTACATATTAAAACCAGTTTTGGTATTGATTACGGATTTTATAAAAAGAGAAATCTGCAAAGAAGTTACCAATCAGGGTATTTGCAAAATGATCAAACATCTGTAACTATCGATCAGTCAGTAAGTGATAAATGGACATGGACTAATACTGCCATTTATAACTTAAATTTTGGGAAAAGCACATTGAATTTGATGGCAGGTACTGAAATGTATAAAGAAGTGTTTGACAATACTACATTACGTAAAAACGACTTTTTAATTGAAACTCCTGATTATATGTATCCGGATGCCGGAACAGGAGAATCTTTTACCAGCGGAACGTCAACTTCTTACAGCTTACTATCTTATTTTGGAAAAGCCGATTATGAATTTGATAAACGTTATTTGCTTTCGGCTACTATACGTCGTGATGGTTCTTCTCGTTTTGGTAAAAACAATCAATTTGGAGTTTTTCCTGCTGTTTCTGCAGGTTGGAGAATTAGTAATGAAAATTTTATCAAGGATAAGGCGCCTGTTTTTTCTGATTTAAAATTGAGAGCCGGTTGGGGACAAACAGGTAATCAGGAAATCAGTAACACCGCAATTTATTCGCTTTATTTGGCTAATTATGCTGGTGGAAGTCCTACATGGGCTACTTCTTTTGGAACTGCTTATGACATTGCAGGAAATGGAAATGGTTTATTGCCATCAGGTTTTATTGCGACTCAAGCAGGTAATGATGATTTAAAATGGGAAACGACTACACAAACCAATGTTGGTTTGGATTTTGGATTATTCAATCAAAAATTAAGTGGTTCGGTTGATTATTACATCAAGAAAACAAAGGATATTTTGGTTTTACCTCCTTATTTAGGTGTAATTGGTGAAGGAGGAAATCGTTGGGTAAATGGTGCTTCGATGGAAAACCAAGGATGGGAATTTTCATTGGGTTATCATGATGAAACTTCATTTGGTTTGAAATATGACATTACGGCCAATTTATCGACTAACAAAAATAAAATCACTCAATTGCCTGATGAAGTAAAAAACAACTACGGTGGTGACGGATTAAACGATAATATCTTAGGTCGCCCAATTAATTCCATGTATGGTTACGTAGCTGATGGATTATTTAAAAGTCAGGACGAAGTTGATCTTTCTGCTAATCAGGATGGAAAAGGTTTGGGACGCATTCGTTACAAAGACTTAAACGGTGATGACATAATTAATGATAAAGATAGAACATGGATTGGAAATCCAAATCCTGGTTTACAGTATGGAATCAATGTAGGTTTGAGTTATAAGAATTTTGATTTTTCAACTTTTTGGGAAGGAGTAAGTAATGTAGATGTAATCAATTTTACAAAATACCAAACCGATTTTTGGAGT
>LLBY010011128.1_pt4 | contig 16248 bp, 22 predicted proteins | sample 1489401 | NCBI WGS metagenome assembly LLBY01 (sample SAMN04092656, study PRJNA295927) | soil metagenome | biome: Soil prokaryotic community; feature: Bulk soil; isolation source: soil from tomato rhizosphere | host: tomato cultivar Hawaii 7996 | place: South Korea | collected 2011-11-01 | reverse complement strand
GGCGGCGTGGGCACGTTCGCCGTGCAGGTCGCCAAAGCATTCGGCGCAGAAGTGACAGGCGTGTGCCACACGCGCCACCTCGAGGCGATCCGTTCACTCGGCGCCGACCATGTGGTCGACTACGCCCGGGAGGACTTCACCCGCAGCGGAGGGCGCTACGACCTGGTGCTTGACGTCTCGGGAGGCCGCTCGTGGCGAGACTTCCGGCGCGTCCTGAACCCGGATGCGACCTTCGTCCTCATCGGCGGGCCGAAGGGGAATCGTCTCATCGGACCGTTGGCTCACATCCTCAAGATCCGCCTGGCTGCCCTGCGCGCCAGCCAGACAGTCACCTTCTTCATCGCGAACGTGAATCGAGAAGATTTGCTTTTCATGAACGAGCTTTTCGAAGCTGGCAAATTGACCCCGCTCATCGACCGCCAGTATCCGCTGAGCGAGCTGCCCCAGGCCATGCGCCACTTCGCCCAAGGACATCCCCATGGAAAAATCGTCGTCACGGTGGAATAGGTCCACATGCTAAAAATGCTCATCCAGGTGGGAGCGGGTTCCCGCGATAAAAAAATATACGATGAAAAAACCCTGGAGTACAAAAGGATGAGCCGTATTTCTCTCCCGTATCCCTATCCGTATGGCTTTATCCTGGGGACGAGAGCAGAGGACGGAGATAGCGTAGATTGCTATCTCATTACGCATGCCAGAATGGAGCCGGGCAGTATTGTAGAGTGTGAGCCTGTCGGTCTACTGGAGCAGATAGAAGACGGACAGATCGATCACAAAGTACTGGCGGCTCTTCCAGGCGAGACTGTAGAAATCAGCTCGGAGTTACTCGCAGAACTACGGGACTTTATTTACGCTGTCTTTACTCAGTTTCCAGAGGTGAGCATAAGTATTGGACGCATTCTTCCACGAGAGGAAGCACTATCTCATATTCAGGAATTTCGAGATCAGCAGTAATAGGGTCGCCGCAAGGACTTACGCCACCTCGCGGAACCGAGAATTAGGGTAGGGTAAAGACCCTTCGTTCCCTGTGTTCTGATCTGAAAATAGGTCCCGCACCACGATAGGCACTTTCTCCCCTGTTGAACCATGATTGTGCAAGGGTTTTTCTGTAAATTGAGTCACATGTATCTTGCTTGTTAACTCGCACCTTCAAAATTTATATAAGTTCTGCCGGTCAACCACTCTTCGCTAATCTCTGCCAGGATCGCGGACACCAGTCGCAAGCAAGAAGCCGGGTTTGGAAAGATCGAGACGACGCGCGCGCTGCGCCGGACTTCGCGATGCAACCGCTCCACGCCATTGGTGGTGCGCAGTTGTTTGCGAAAGGCTGTCGGAAAGGCAAAGACCGTGAGTCCTTCCGGGATGTTAGCCGCCAGCCACTCGGACAAGCGCGAGGCGCTTTTGGAATATTTCTCCACCATCTTGGTCAGATACGCTTCTGCAGTGGAGCGGTCCGGTGCATCGAAGATCGTGCGAATGTCCGCAGCCACTTCAGTGAGCATGTCCTTGCGAGGCACATAAGCCTGTGCGTTCTGCTGGAGATGGAACTGGCATCGCTGCCAGGGAATGCCACCGAAAACAGCCAGGCGGGCTGCTCGCAGACCTGCATGGTCATCACTGGTGATCAGCTGCACGCCGCCCAGACCGCGCTGCTTCAGGCTTTCCAAGAAGGTCCGCCAGTGAACTTCATGCTCGCTCAGTGACACGGAAACGCCCAGAATTTCGCGTTTTCCGGCTGGATTGACACCCACCGCCACCAACACAGCCAGATCACGAACCTGCCCGTCTTCGCGAACCTGCTCATAGTAAGCATCCAGGAAAAGAAACGGGTAGTTGCCCAGCGGTCGCTCTCGCCATTTCGCCAGCTCGCTATCCAGTTGCGAAGCAGCCTGGCTCACCGCAGACGAGTTGATGTTTACGCCACACAGTTGCTCGGTGATTGCCTTGACTTTGCGGGTGGAGACACCCTGCACATACATCTCTGCCAGCGCCAATGTCAGAGCTCGCTCACTGCGCAGACCCTTCTCCAGCGCCTGTGGGTAGAACCCGCCTGCCCGTACCTGCGGCACCGCAAACGTGATGTCTCCAACCCGCGTCCGCATCGTCTTGGGCTTGAACCCGTTGGCATAGCCTCGGCGCTCGTCCGTATGTTGGTAAGGTTCGGCTTGCAGGTACTCGCTGCGTTCCGCTTGCATCGCAGCGTTGATCACGATCCGGATCAATTCCGGCAGAGCCTCCAATCCTTGCTCAGCCACCTGCTCCATGAGTTCGGCGGGTAAGGTAAAATCGTTGCGGTAGGTCATGATGTTTTTCCTTTCGTCTGAACACCGCAAGGATAACATGTGACCTACTCTCTTATTAAATTTACAGAAACTATCCTACACTACTGAACCATAGTAAATCTATTATAAGTGTATCGTAACTGTATTCTAACTGTATCGAAAGTGTATCGATCCTAATTTGTAAACCTAGTCATCACCCAGTAGCGGTTCGATGAGAATGCGGTTGGTTTACAGTTATGATTGAACCATTGGAGTAGAAAACCAGATATTCAATCGCGCAGGCATGCCGGAAACGGTGTACCGTTGTGGGCGTAAAGGCTTACACCTGGGTTTGCGCTGGGCCCGGAAGGACCGCAAGGTCTCGGCTACCTCTGCCACGGCGATCGCTTTCTCCACGGCGCGCTGCGGCAGGGTCCGGATCACGCCAACGTTGCCCTGGACGTATTTGCCGTCTGCCGGTGGGGCGATTGTTCGGTGTAACAAGACTGGATCCGGCACAGCAAGTCAACCAACGCCTGCACCGCCTGATCGATCAGATTGTGGTGAGTGAAGATCGAAGTGGTGCTGAAATAATTGAAAGGCTTCGTGTTGGGCTGGGGAGTTACTTCAAGAAGTAAGCTGCCATAAACACAAGTAAAGCAATCACCAAAAAACCAATAAAAACAAACGCATATCCAAGCACAAATCCGAATTGGCGTTTTTTTTGTTCATCTTCTTTATTCAGACGAGCAATTTCCCTCTGCGCCAGCAGATAATCCATTTCCAGATCGGTATATCGTTTCCAAAACTTCACAAGAGCGCGTTTGCTCTTATCGATTAGCTCCCTTGCTAGGTCTTCCTTACCTTCTGGCCAGACAAGTGTCTTTTCGTGTTTTTCGATAAGCTTTAGCTCAACTTCAGTCAACAGTCTGCCAGTAGTTTTGTAACCAATCAGCATGGACTCTAATTGGTCTTGTATCGGGATGGTTGGACCCAAACGGTGTTTCAGTATTTTTAACTGGCGATCGTAGTCTACTTCTCCTTCCACCATATTCAATAGCTGAAGGATATCGACGCCAATGGGTAACTCTTGTGGTGCATAGTGTTGGATCTTAATAGGAGTAATCTTTAGATCACGTCCACAAGCCATCGAGATTTCATGCTTCACCCACTTCGAGTCAATTGCACTAGGTGAAATTAGTACAACAAATCGGTCTGATGACTTTAGATTATGATCGATTTGCGACCTCCATTCTTCTCCTTCTTTCAACTTTTTATCTATCCAGAGGATGGCCGTCCCATAACAGATCCTCATAAAGCTTCAGGGCAAAGTCTCTGTTTTTCCGTGAGTAGCTGATGAAAATCTGTTTTCCATTCATAGGCTGCGCCCCTTCTCTTGAAGTGGGAATCTTTGATGGGTGGTCACTTATTTATTTGTCATACAACTTTCTCGTTGTGAGATATTTTAAGCCAAGCGCCAGCTTTTCGCACGAACATGCGTGCTATAATACGCAAAGAGGAAACCATATCTTGGTTTCCTCTTTAAACACCAACACCCCAGATGCTTGCCGGCATGGGGTGCTGGAGCAGAACGATGATTTATCCAGTGTGGATAAAGAGAAAGCTATTGTACGCGGATGATATGTAAAGTGTCAAGCCCGCATATGAATCCCGTCTCATAAAGCAATTTTCTTTCTGCTCCTGGTGTTTAATATCCAATAAGGAGCACAACATGTCGAAGAAAGGCAACAACAAGCCGAACATCTGGGTCAATCCACACCCTGATGGTGGATGGCAGCAGAAGCACGAAGGAGCAGATCGAGCCTCTAGAAAGTCCGAGAAGAAATCAGATATTCTCGGCCCTGCTAAAGAGCAAGCTAAGAGGGAAGGTGTGGAGTTGATTGTTACGAATGACAAAGGTGTGATCGTGAGCAAGGATAGCTACGGCAAGGATCCTAATCCGCCCAAAGACAAAGAGCATTAGCTGAACCATAAAAGGGCTTGACTATAGACCAGTCTGGGAACTCCAGGCTGGTCTTATTTTCTCAATAGTTTACGATCCGTTTTGTGGTTCTGGTGGTGTTCCTCTTAGAGCACTATAAAAAAAACGCCCTGGGATGGGGCGTTATACTTTTAATTCATGATTAGGCCTGCTCGATTGTGAAATCTTTAGCCTCGGTTAGGCGCCAGTTAGATCCAGTTCTACTTAATATCCCATGCACTTCAATGATTGCCCATCCGATGTGGGCTTCGCTAGCGGCTATATAGTCATCCTTGGCTAATTCAACAATGATATCCACGGGACGCATATTCTCTCTCCATCTTCCTCGGATGATGACTGATCGGCGCGCATTGGGACCTAGAGGATTGTCTTTTGATGATAGTCCCACGATTCTACCCCTAACTTTCACATTTTCAGGCTGTAGCCTCTTAAGTTCATTGGCGGCATATTCGATGTATTCATAGCTCGGTTCCGAAAGTTCGAACGATTGAGAAGCGCTTACATCTGAAGTTGGTTTTACCTTAGGTGACCAAAAGACTTTATACTCGATGGGGTTTTGCTTATCTTGTGACATTCGCAATATTGCTTGACACATATTCGCGTTAAATCCACTTGCATACTCTTCTATCAATAGTTGCGGGTTTCTGCTGCTAATTGCTTGTTGTGTCGTAGATAGACCACGGACTATTCTCTCCATGACCCTTCTTTCAATCGGAGGTACCAAGTCAGGCGGGCTTTCTCCTAATAAATTAAGCTGAACGTAAGGTGATGGCAAATGGACTATGGGTGACAAGATAGTAAATCCAAAGCTTCCTGAAAAAGTGTGCCCAAATCGATAATGAGTAACCATCTGTCTTGCGATCGCTGTGGTACTTTCGAGAAAATGTGGCTTAGGCTGATATTCAGAAAAGGCGGAAAAGTTTACAAGTTGCTTTAGTTCTGAAACTTGCTGAGCAGCCATTCGCAATGTGATTGAATTATGTTGTCCAGTAAGGATATTACGGCTTTGGAGAATATCCGTATCGTAGTAAACGATTCTTCGGACAACATCATCGTGTTGTTCTTCCAACAGTGCGGACAACAAATTCACTGTGTTTTCAAGATAAATTTTTGCATCGCGGGCTTGAGAATTCTTAGGCAAAACAATTTCAGGGGTCTCGCCTGGTGTTTCCTCCTGAAATTGAAAGACAAACCAACGGTTGTTGGTTTCTTGACTTTCCTCCCAGCCCGTCAATAACAAATAGGGTATTAAGTTCTCCCTAACCCGAATGTTATCGAGCACTGGACTAGCAGTATTAATTACCATATGCTAAAGTTGTCCTTGACGAACTAAACCTAACAAATTAGTAACGGTATCTGGTGTCAAGAGTTGCGATCGGGGAATAAAAACTCTCTTCTTGCTTTTGTTCGCTGTAGGCTGGTCAGAAATCTTTGTCCAATAACAACAACGTTTCAAAATCAACTCGCCTTCACCAACAGTGAGCCATTCATCTGATCCATCTGGTAAACAAAATAGCACTAGAATACATGGGGCGGAGCCACTCCATTCTGCCAGTTTATTATAATCACCAGCATCCATATCGTACGCAATTTGATTTGACTGAAGTTCCCAGGTAGACGTTGATTTAACTTGGCAATTCAAAATCCACCCAGTATCTACATATTTGCCTTTGATCAAATCAATGTTGACAAGATAGAGATCCGTTCCATATTCTGGAACAGACGTTATTCTACAGCCCACTCCTGCTCTAGCAGCGACTGCAGAAACATAAGCAATACTTAACCGCTCTTTCATGTGTTCCGAAGGTATTGGCATCTAATTCCCTCTATTAATAATGCAGCAATTTAATAGAACTCATGCACAGATTATATAACAACTTCTACAAAACCCTTCTAATTCGTACCGATTAAAACGAAAAGCCCCTGGGGGTCCGTCAATACGTCACAACGTGTTTTCTTACAACTTCCACAGACGTGAACTTACCGCCCTTACAGGGTGCTTCGCAAATACCTTAGGCAAGCGAAAATCCCACCTCAATTATAGAAGGACACCTATTAAAAGGGTACCGCAAGCGAAATGCATCCATTCACGAGTAACTATGTTTCTCAAGCCATTTCGCGATTTCAGAACGTCCAGCCTTGGACGAGGCGACGCGCAGAGTAAACTTCTCTAGTTCTGCGTTCTTTGCCGAAAACGTAATGCCGTTCTGCTGTAAAAACAGAACGGCGCATGCAATTCCTGTACGCTTGTTGCCATCCAGAAAAGGATGGTTGTTAATCAGCGATTCCATCAGTGCCGCTGCCTTCTCAAAAATGTCCGGGTAAAGTTCCTGTTTGTCAAACGTCGCTTGAGGACGAGCAATTGCTGATTCCAACAGTCCAAGATCTCTGACGCCATGCTCACCACCCGTTTCACTTACCAGACGATAATGAATGAAGAGGACCTGCTCTGCCATCAGGTAGACCGTCACTTCGCCAATGCCTCCAGGGCGGGGCGGTATTTCTGGATAAAATCATCGACCTGTCTTGCAAATGTTTCATCGATACTCGTGGCAATGGCTTTTTGAACTGGCGAGATCACGATCTGGCGCTGCTGCGTATCTAGTTCGATGGATACATCTTCGCCTTCCGATAGCTGCAATTCGTCAAGAATATCCTTGGGTATGGAAACGACAATGCTATTGCCTGTGCGAAATATCTTTCGTAACATCCATCACTCCATTTCCTGTACTTACACTGTAAGTATACCATTTTCGCCTCTGGTTCGGCGTAGGACCCTCACGCAGCACAAAGTGACAGTCACCTTATCTTAGGAGTTAATAGCTAGAGCGAGCGACTATCCCTTAAATTCCAAAGGTGACTGTCACGTGACTTTTACCGCAGCCCACAACTACCCCCAAATATAGAAGGGCACTTACTAAAAGCGTACGGCGAACGAGGAGCGAAGGATCAGCGAAGGGTGAGCGAATGAGACATCTTCGAAAAATAGCTCCATTTGCAAAATTGATTGCCACATATGGGGCTTGATCTGACAGAAAAGTAAGGCGATCTGGGGCTCTGCTCTATCATCAAACAAGCCAGAGACTTGTTGTCTCTAGTTGATCTGCTGTTTCCTGGAGGGCAAGTCAAACAGCTTTACTCAAACAATAAAAATCCTATAATGCAAACACAACGGCAACATTTATTCAAATTCGTCAGGAACGAATCAAAATGTCCACACGCACACTCACTCCACTCTTGATGACCTGTGACCAGGTTGCCGCCTTTCGGCTGGCGCGGCACCATCTCTCGCAGCGCGCCAATGAGGTCCACTTCCATAAATATTACAAAGCGGTACGCGATGGCAGTGCTGTCCATCTTTTATGCTAAACTTCCTTGCGGAGCGAGGATAATGTGACACCTGCGGAATTAGCAAACTACCTGGACGGACTGATCCGTCATGACATTAAATTGAGCACGATGATCTGGGGTCCGCCGGGGATCGGAAAATCGAGCATCGTTGCGCAGACAGCGGAAGCAAATGAGCTCGGCTTCATCGATCTGCGCCTTTCCCAACTGGCGCCTACAGACCTGCGCGGGCTACCGGTTGCTGAGGATGGCGTCTCGCGCTGGTATCCCCCCGAGTTTTTGCCGCGTGAAGGTAAAGGCGTCCTGTTTTTGGATGAACTAAACCTCGCCCCGCCCGCCATGCAGGGTATGGCCCAGCAGCTGATCCTGGACCGGCAGGTGGGGAGCTATCGGGTGCCGGAGGGCTGGTTTATCTGGGCAGCCGGAAATCGCAAGGAAGACATGGCGGCTGTCTATGACATGCCCTCCCCGCTGGCCAATCGTTTTCTGCACCTGGAAGTCGAGCCCGAGTTTGAGAGCTTCAAGCGCTACGCCCTCACCTACGGTGTCCAGGAGCAGATCATTGCGTTTCTTGCGTTCCGCCCGGATCTCTTACATAAACTGATCCCGCAGCAAAACGCCTGGCCATCGCCGCGTTCCTGGGTGATGGCCCATCACCTGCACCGAGCAAACCTGAGCATTGAGAGCGCCGTGGGTATCGCCGCCGCCCAGGAGTTCCGAGCCTTTGTCGCCTTATATGGCAGTATCCCGGATCTGCACGCGATTCTGCAAGGGGAGGGAGAATCAATCCCATTTCCTGGCGAACCGTCTCTATGTTATGCAACCATTATCGGGCTCACGTCACGTGCGCAGGATGCGCGTAGTGCTTATCATGCCTTCCGCTGGCTGGTGCATACGGCCCGACCGGAGTGGGTACAGTTATGCTCCATTGACCTCTTTCGAATGATGCGTGCCAAAGGAATGATGCAGGAGCTGAATGATTTCATCCTTCAGGATCCGCAGGTCCAGGAATTCCTGACCACCTATCAGGATGCGATGGCGTTATAAGAATGGCCATGCCCCCTGAATTGGAGTCCATCCTTGGTCTTCTGCGCACCCGTTTGTGTGCGCGCACACCGTTCCTGGGGTCGTTGATCCTGTTTGCGGAGATGGTCGCTACCGATTCCGTTCCCACCGCCGCAACCAACGGACGACAGATCCTGATCAACCCGCAGTTCTTTGCGCGCCTGACCCTTGACCAGCAGGAAGCTGTGCTCTTACATGAAGTCTTGCATGCCGCTCTTTTGCACGTGCCGCGCGGTGCGGGCCGCGACACAAAACGCTGGAACATTGCCGCCGATATCGTGGTCAATGGCATTCTAACCCGCGAGGGATTCAAGTTACCAAAAGACAGCATCCGGGCACAGCCTCTGGAGCGGTTCAGCGTCGAAGAAGTGTATGACCTGCTCGAAACCTCCCCCTGGGATAAAAAGAGCTTCCCTATGGAATCGCCAGACCTGTTACCCCGGGAAGGGACATTGGCGGAGCCGGGCCCCGCGCAGGGCAGCCCGAGCCAGGAACAAATGCGGACGATGGAAGCGCAGTGGCGCAATGCCATCGAACAGGCAAGCATTATGGCAGAAACGCTGCTCCAGGGCTCTCTGCCGGCCTCCCTCCAGCGCGAGCTGCAGACCATCAAAGCAGGGCAGCTCAACTGGCGGCAGTATCTCTGGCGCTATCTCGTGCGCACGCCGATCGACTTTCGCGATTTCGATCGCCGGTTTGTCGGCCGGAGGATGTATCTGGAAACCCTGGAAGACGAGACAGTCCATGTTGCGATCGCAGTCGATACAAGCGGCTCGATCGACAATGAGCAGGTACGCGCATTTCTCAGCGAGGTACAGAGCATTCTCCTGGCGTATCCGCAGCTAAACTGTCAGCTCTACTACGCGGACGCGGCGTTACACGGTCCGTACACTCTCACCCCCTATGGCGCCTTGCCCACACCCATTGGTGGCGGCGGCACAGACTTCCGCCCCTTCTTTGCCAAACTCACGCAAGATTATTCTCCCTGGGTGACAACGGTGGCCGTATACCTGACGGATGGATACGGGCGTTTCCCCAAACAGCCACCGTCCTGCCCTGTGTTATGGGTGGTCACGCCGGGCGGGCGCGAGTCGAGCCAGTTCCCCTTTGGAGAAACCGTGCGTCTGTTGGGTGAGCGTTAGGTCCCTGTCTGCGCCATTTGTTCCAGATACCTGGCGTATGCCTGCCGAGCGGTCAGCTCGGCAATACCGGGCCGTGAGAACACCACATCGTAGTCGGGTCCACTCCCTCCCCGGGCATCGTTGGTACACCATTCGGGGATCACGAAGTGCTGCTTGTCCACCAGAATCCCCCTGAATTGCCGTCTGCCGGAAATGATAAAAACAGGCGGGCCCGGAATCAGTCTTCCCAAAAAGGTCGCGACGTTTGTTCCATCTTCCCAACGCGTAGCAACCAGCAAACCGTATCCCTGCTGCGTGATCTCCCAAATGTGAGCAGGCATCCCATATCCCTGGGTCTCGCCGATCCAGCGTCCGGTGAACAAATGTGGCTGAAGCTCGCTGGTATCCATGACTTTTCTCAAGATGGAGGGAGTATAACTGAAATCCGGGCAAAGAGCGTGCCTGGGCTGCAGAAGCGGATTCTTCATGCGAGATGCAGAGCCTGTCAGCCCGAAAGCTTGACCCAGGCAACAAGCATTCTATAATGTATACGGTAACAGGGAGCCCCGAATAGACAACATGTCCGCTCTCAAGCAGACACCACCCTCCGTCACCTGGGACCAGGTTGCCGCCTTTCGGCTGGCGCGGCACCATCTACTGAAGCGCGCACCGGCAAGGTCTCTACTCACGGTGGTGCGGGACATGACCGGTGCACAGGCCCAGCTGCTCTCGGCCGCCCAGCTCTCACTCTGGACGCGCATGCGCGATCTTCAGCTCGCGCACATCGAGAAGGCCTTCGAGAAACGGAAGCTGGTCAAGGCCTCGTGTATGCGCCGCACATTATTCCTCGTGCCCTCGGAGCATCTGGCGGTCTTCGTCCGAGGGACAGCGCGGCGCGCGGAGAGAGAGATCCGCTGGGCGCGCGGCAAAGGCGTGCCCGACCGCGACATCGACGCGGCGATCGAGGCGGCATTGAGTGTGCTGGACGAGCCGCTCACTCGATCCGAGATTGCCGAACGTGCCTGCAGAAAATTAGGTGTGCAGGTGGGGTCTTATCACGGAGGCGGGTGGGGCAACCGCAGAGAGCTCGCGGCAGTCCCGGTCGGTAAGTTGAACTATCCGGTCGTGGAATTGCTACATCTCGTGGCGTCGCGCGGGATCGTCTGTTATGGTCCCTATCGCGGCAACGAGCCGACGTTCGTCCGGGCGGATGCCTGGATCCCAGAATGGAAAGAGGTGTCGAGGGAACAAGCAGAAGAGGCGCTGTTACGCCTGTACATGCAGGCGTATGGTCCGGCCACAGCCGCAGACTTTGCCGTCTGGTCCGGCATCACATTTGCAGAAGCGCGCCAGACCTGGGCGCGTCTGCAAGCCGAATTTGTTCGCGTGGACGTCGATGGCTGGGCAGCGGAGGTCCTTCGTACAGATCTTACGAAACTGGCTAAAGCGGAATTCGAGGGACCGCTCGTCCGCCTGTTGCCCTACTTCGATACATTGATCCTCGGGCATAGGGAGCGAGAACACCTCGTACCTAAAGCTTTCCAGCCAAACGTCTTCCGCCCACAGGGATGGATCGCCCCCGTCGTGCTCGTGAATGGACGCGTCCGCGCCGTCTGGGAACACCGCCGGGAGAGAGATCATCTGACTGTGAAGGTGACGAAGTTTGGGCCGATCTCTCGAGGCATCACGGCAGGCATCCGTGAAGAAGCACAGGAGCTTGGCCGCTTCTTAGATGCACAGGAGGTGATCGTCCAGATCGTTTGACGCCAGCTCCGCCTTGGAAGACATCCTATGAACAGGCTATATCAACACCAGGGATTATTTTCGTTATAATGGAATCGACGGCGATGGAGTCCGCCCTTAACCGCCTCGTGCTGATGACTCCTACCAGATTTATTTTGGTCGGGAGTCTAGATGAGCCATTTGCTGTGGATTGGTTTTGGCGGGTTTCTGGGATCGATCTTGCGCTACCTCTTTAGTGGGTATGTGCAGGGGGTTTTAAAAAGCGCTGATTTTCCCTATGGCACAATTGCAGTGAATCTCACCGGATGTTTGATGATTGGTTTTCTTTCCCAACTTGCAGAGTCTCGGGGCGCATTTACTACGGAAACGCGTGCATTGTTGTTTATCGGTTTATTAGGTGGATTTACCACGTTTTCGACGTTTGGCAACGAAACGATGAACTTATTTCGTGACGGCGAAACCATCCCGGCTTTCTTCAACGTTGCTCTGCATATTCTCCTTGGCTTGGGAATGGTTTGGTTGGGTCGCACATTTGCCCATCTGGTCTGGAGGTGACGATGAGTCTGCCTAAAGAAGGATATCTGCTGCGCATCTTCATTGGCGAGAGCGACAAAATGGATCGAAAGCCGCTCTACGAGTGGTTGGTGATCGAGGCGAAAGCGCGTGGGATGGCGGGGGCGACGGTTCTTCGAGGAATGATGGGCTTCGGCGCGCATTCCAGGATCATTCATACATTCAAAATCGAGCGACTTTCAGAAGACCTGCCTGTAGTGATTGAAATTGTTGATAGCGAGGAAAAAATCGAAGAATTTTTGGCCTACGCTGAGGGCCAGATAAAACGGGGACTGCTCGCCACCGTGGAGAAGGTTCAAGTGCGTGTCTATCGTAGCGGTGAGACCGACACGTAGCTTATCTGATTGACGACAGAGCGTTTCCGATATCCAGGCTCGGCCATGAAAGACACCTTGATCCTGATTATTGATGACGATTCAGGCTCCCTGTATTTGACGGGATTGCTCTTCAAAAAGGAGGGACGCAAGTTTTGACGGCCCGCGATGGCCTGGAAGGTATCAGTAAGGTATTCAGCCACCAGCCCGATCTGATCATCCTGGACGTGACGCTGCCCGGCATCGATGGTTTTGAAGTGTGCAGAAGAATACGCCAGATTTCGGATACACCGATCATCATCCTGACGGCTCTAAACGATGAGCAGGAAATGCTCCAGGGACTGGAAGCTGGAGCGGATGATTTCTTGTCCAAGCCCTTTACCCCCGCGATCCTGCTTGCACGCGCCACAGCCATCCTGCGCCGTAGTGAAGGATCGCGGTCATCGGCCGAGACCTTAAATTTCCACGATGAGTATTTGAGTATTGATTTTGAAAAGCATGCGGTTGTGATCAAGGGCAAAGCGCTCAAAATCACGTCCACTGAATTTCGCCTGTTGACCTACCTGGTCCGAAATGCAGGCAAGGTACTGACCTCTGAACAAATCCTTGCCAATGTCTGGGGAGATCGATATCTCGACAGCCCGAAATATGTGCATGTCTATGTCTCGCAGTTGCGAAATAAGCTCGAAGAAAACCCCAGGCAACCGCGCTATATTTTGACGGTGCATGGGATGGGATATATATTTGAAAGTTAAGAAGGAGCGCTTCTAGGCTCGTTCTCTAGACACGTGTGAGGATCGCAGCGCCATACGGTTCGAGAGCCAGGTGCGTCACGATCTGTCGGCTCAGATGATCCCATGCCTGCCAGGGGAGCGATACCGATTGCGGCGTGTCCCTGTGATTGATCAGGAGAAATACCTCACGACCCTTCGCGCCGACCCGCAGGCAGGCTTCCACGCCACCGGATGTTTCCAGGGCTGGTTCGAGTCCCGCTTCACACAGGATCGTGGCCAGTAAGGCATCCTGCGCAGCGTCAGCCAGATAGGCGCCCACCAGATAGACTTTGCCTGCGCCATAGTTGTGAACGGTAACCGCAGGTTGGCCCTTCAACCAGCCCAGTCCATCGCCATATCGCGCCAGGGCGCGGGAGTTTGCCGAGTCGAGGACGTTGAGTCGCTCAGCCCAGATCTGTGCCTGGCCATCCCAGCCTTCCGCGTGCACAGACACGGGCTCGAGAAGCGCGTAATAATCCTCCACCTCCGCGCCGGCAGCCTCGCGCAGCCAGCCGGGCTGGCCCAAGGGAAGCAAAGCGTTAGAGTCATCTTTCATGCCGGTTCGCGCCGTCAGCACCAGGGGCCCTCCCACGCGCGCGAATTCGGCGAGCGCGTCAGCCTGAGGTTCGGTCAAGACATTCCTGTCAAAAAACCGGATCTGACGTGCCAGTGATCGAGTTGACACTGAAGTAAATTGCTTTCATGGGTTGGTTAGCAGAAAAACTCGATGGAGCGAACCACAAGCCTTGTCTGTGCAGAGGTAGCTTCGGGCTATCGGCCTCGCAACGACATTGAGGAACCAGTGCTGGGCATATTTGTCCGTAATATCTGACTGCCTATTGATTTGTGCAGGCCGGGCGTTTATACTGTTTTTTGTATCAACACCCATCCTAAGACCCTGGAGCACATATGGAGCTTAGCATTTGTTCCTACAGTTTTCACCGTTTGTTAGAAGCGGGCCAGCAGGATGTCTTCCAGTACATTCGCGACTGCCAGGATTTGGGCTGTACACAGCTTGATCTGTGGAACGGCCACCTGCCTTCATTGCTCGACGATCCGGCGCGCTCACCCTCTAGCTTCACGCCGGAATATGCACAGCTGTCGCCAGCCGAGCTGGACTATCTCGCACGGATCAAAGCCGCGGCCGATGATGCCTGTTTGCCATTCGGCTGCCTGGCGGTAGACGGCGCGCATATCTACGAGGCCAGCCCGGAGGCGCGGCAGGCCCAGCAGATCAAGGCATATCGCTGGCTGAATATTGCCGGGCAATTAAGCGTAGAACAAATTCGAATTGACACTGGCGGCTTACCCGAAATGACAGATGAGATGTTCGAAGTCATCGTCGCGGCCTACAACGATTTGCTTCCACGCGCAGGCGAAAAGGGGATGGAGGTCGTCATGGAGAATCACTGGGGCGCCTCGCGCATCCCTGAGAACGTCGTGCGGATTCTAGACGCCGTGCCGGGACTGGGATTGCTGTTCGACACCGGCAATTGGCCCGAGGAGCTACGTGAGACGGGTTGGCAGGTGGGCGCCCGCTATGCGCGCGCCACCCACCTCAAGACCTACGCCTTCGATGCCGAGGGGAACGAGACTACGGTGGACATCCCCCGGGCTATGCATACTTTGCAGGAGGCTGGCTACCAGGGCAGTTGGGGAATCGAGAGTTGCCCGCGCCAGGGCGATGAGATCGAGGCGGCAAAAAAGAGCATTGCCCTCGTCCGCCGCGTGTTGGGCGCGACAGCAAATTAGCGGAAGCATAGGAGGACTCATGAAGACCACAGCACACCGACCTATTCGTATCGGATTGATCGGCGCGGGACAGCGCGGCCAGCAGCATCTCGAAGTCTATCAGGATGTCCCCGGCGCGGAGATCGTGGCCATTGCAGACATCAATGAAGCCCTCGCCCAGCGCGTCGCGGCGCAGTTTAATATTCCCCATGTGTATACCCGTTACCGCGAGCTGTTACAGCGCGATGACCTCGACGCGGTAGACGTTTGCCTGCACAACAACCTCCACCGGCCCGTGGCTGTGGCAGCCCTGGAAGCCGGGATGCATGTCTATTGCGAAAAACCGATGGCCGGCTCGTATGCCGATGCCAGGATCATGTACGAGGCAGCCCAGGCTCTGGGACGCAAGCTCTCGATCCAGCTCTTTACGTTATTCCGGCCGGAAACGCGGGCGGCCAAGCTGCTCATCGACGAAGGCTGCCTGGGTAAGCTCTATCACGCCCGCTCCACCGGTTTCCGACGCCGCGGACGGCCCTACGTGGATGGTTACGGCACCTCCACCTTTGTGCAAAAGCGCCACGCCGCGGGCGGGGCGCTCTACGACATGGGCGTCTACCATATTGCCCGGCTGCTATATCTGCTCGGCAACCCGGACGTGACGCGCATTACAGGTAAGACGTATCAGAAAACCGCGATGGACTCCACGCGCCAGACCGCCAGTGGCTATGACGTCGAAGAGTTAGCTCTGGGCTTCGTCCACTTCACGGACGACGTCACGCTGGACATCATCGAATCCTGGGCCATCCACCTGGATGGATTAGAGGGATCGAGCATCGTCGGAACGCTCGGCGGCGTCCGACTCGAGCCGTTCGGTTATTATCACAATATCGGGGATCTGGAGATCAACAGCACGGCGGATCTGGATCAAATCGCATATCGCTGGAAGAATGTGCATGATGGCGGCGACGTTTACGATAGTGCCGGGCATCACTGGGTCGCTGCCTTACAGGGACGTGTGGAGCTACTGCCGAGCGCCGAGCTAGCCCTCAACACCATGCTCATCTCAGAAGGCATCTATCTGTCCACTCAGCTGGGCCGCGAAGTGACAGCCGAGGAAGTGCGGGAGAAGTCTGTGTCTATCAATACCCCAGGCTAATGGACTGAAGGAAGAACGAGCAGAATGATGACAACCAATCCACCCAAACGACAGATTCCGGAGCCAGATAGATCCGTGATTCAGTGGCTGCTCGATTCTGACCCTTCGATCCGCTGGCAGCCAACAGTTCGACGCGTTCGTCGTTCAACACCACGATCTGC
>LLBY010001360.1_pt4 | contig 16277 bp, 15 predicted proteins | sample 1489401 | NCBI WGS metagenome assembly LLBY01 (sample SAMN04092656, study PRJNA295927) | soil metagenome | biome: Soil prokaryotic community; feature: Bulk soil; isolation source: soil from tomato rhizosphere | host: tomato cultivar Hawaii 7996 | place: South Korea | collected 2011-11-01 | reverse complement strand
TACAATTCTAAATCGAGCTTTGCCATCTTCCAAATGTTTTATGGCTTTGTTAACGTCTTCCATTTTAAATTCTTCCACCGTAGGATATATATTGTGTCTAACACAAAACTCTAACATTTTTTTGGTTAAAGCAATACTTCCTATGGGACTTCCTCCTACCGATTTTTCACCCATAATTAAGCTAAACGCTGGAATAGCCATAGGTTCTAAAACGGCACCCACAGTATGCAATTTACCTTGGGGTGCTAAAGTAGTTAAAAAAGAATTCCAATCAAGTGATACATTGGTCGTGTTTAAAATAAAATTTAATGTGCCCGCAATACCTTCCAAAGCTTCTGGTTTTGTTGAATCGACCACATGGTGCGCACCCATTTTTAAAATCACTTCTTTTTTATTTGGGTTGGAACTAAAAGCTGTGACCTCGCAACCCCAAGCTTTTAAAAACTTAATAGCCATATGCCCCAGTCCGCCAACACCTATCACACCTACTTTATCGGTTGGTTTTACACCAGACAACACGATGGGGTTAAAAACAGTAATACCACCGCAAAATAAAGGGCCTGCTTTTGCCATATCCAACCCTTTAGGTAATGGAATAACCCACGACCAATGCCCTCGCACCACATCGGAAAATCCACCATGGCGTCCTACAATAGTGGCTTGTGAACTCCCACACAAATGCTGGTTGCCTTCTAAACATTGGTTACAATGCATACAAGCACTGGAACTCCATCCCATGCCAACTTTGTCACCGATTTTTAAACCTTTAACATCACTACCTAACACTATAACCTCACCAACAATTTCATGACCGGGAACCAACGGAAATTGGCTCATGCCCCAATCGTTTTTAATCATACTTAAATCAGAATGACAAATACCACAGTAATGCACTTTAATATCGACTTCTTCCTTGCCTATTTTGGGCAATTCATATTGAAATTTTTCTAGTATTGCACCTGCTTCTTTCGCAGCATACGCATTAATTTTTTTCATATGTTGATAATTATTTGTTTTTTAATGGTCATATGGTATCGCTTTATTTTCATTGGTGTTTGGGTTTCCAAATCATGGCGATTTCATAATTTCTATATTAAATTATTGCTTATGAAGATACGAAAACCTACATTAATAAATATAACTAAAGAAGCGAAATTAAACTTCATATTTTATTAAATTTACAATCTAAATTTTAATTAAATTAAACATTATGAAAATTCTGGCTATCGGAAAAAACTACGTAAGTAACAAAGAAGAAATTAGTGGCAATAAAACAGGCAATCAAATTATATTTTCCAAGCCGGAATCGAGTCTTGTAAGAGATAATAAAGATGTGGTTTATCCTAGCTTTACCAATCAATTGAATTATGAAATTGAATTGGTTATCAAAATTGGTAAAAAAGGAAAAGACATCAGTTTAGAAGATGCCGCTTCATATATATCAGAAATTGGTGTTGGTATCGATTATACCGCTAAAGATGTTTTTAATGCTTGCAGGGAAACTAAAGGCCCTTGGGATTTAGGTAAAGGTTTTGATGGTGCTGCACCTATTTCTAATTTTAAACCGGTTTCTAACTTTCCTAAATTGGATGACATTAATTTTAATTTAGTTATTAATGGTGAAGAAAAACAAGTTGGAAACACGTCGTTAATGATTTATACCTTTAGTGATATCATTGCGTTTACTTCAAAATACATGACTTTAGAACCTGGTGATTTAATATTTACAGGAACACCTGCCGTGGGCGCTGGTGAAATTTTTAAAGGCGACCACCTCCAGTGTTTTGTTGAAGGTGAATTGCTTTTGGATTTTAAAATGATTTAATGTTTTTTTTGTAGAAGACAGAAGACGGAGGACGGAAGGCAGGAAGCAGGAGATAGAAAAGAAGCTATGAGTCTTTTAAAACTTTTCAACTTTCTAATTATCTAAAAAATCTAACCATCTAACTTTCTAACTTACTCAACCTTACAACTTTATAACCTTATAACTTTATAACTTTATAACTCTATAACTCTATAACTTTATAACTTTAAAAAAGACGCATGAAGAACTCTATTGCAGAACGTGTTTATGATTTTTTAAAAAACTATCCACCCTTTAATATTTTAAAAGAGGATGATTTGTTGGAAATCTCGAAACAAGTCTCCATTGTTTACTTAGAAAAAGGTGACACGCTCTTTAAAAAAGGTGATGCGTTTAATGAACACTTCTATATGGTACGGAATGGTGCCATTACCTCGTTTCACACCAACACTAACAACGTACAGGAAATAGTTAACATAAGTGATGCCGGCGATATTTTTGGTGTACGTCCACTCATTGCAAAAGAAGATTACAAACTTACTGCAACGGCCAACGAGGAATCCATTGTATATGCCATTCCTATAGACACCTTTCAATCTGTTACAAGCAATAATGCCAGTGTTTATAAATTTTTAATTACGGCATTTGCAACCAATGCATACGACCCCTATACGGCCGAAGAAACCGGTAAAATTTTTGCCGATTACATACCCAGCACGTCACAGGATGTTGTTAGTTTTCAAACGGCTAATTATACTAAAAACCCCATTACATGCGATTTTAAATCGTCGTTAAAAGATGCTGCCATAAAAATGAGTACCTATAAAATTGGCTGTATTATCGTTGTAGACGAAGACATAAAACCTGTAGGCATCATTACAAATAGCGATATTAAAAACAAAATTGCAACGGGTTTATTCTCTATAGAGACACCCGTTTCCAATATTATGAGTTCGCCAGTTATCACCAATAAAAAAGATTTAACGGTAGCCGATGGCCAGTTACAAATGATTAAACATAATATAGGGCATTTGTGCATAACCAAAGACGGTACGGTAAACTCTAAGCTCATTGGCGTATTAACACATCATGATGTTTTGGTGACTTTAGGTAACAATCCTTCGGTTATTCTAAAAGAAATAAAACGTGCCAAACGCAGCAAAAAATTAAGAACTGCCAGACTTAAAGCCAATACGCTTTTAAAAAACTATTTAGAACAAAATATTCCTATTTCGCACATTATCAAAATCATTTCCCAAATTAATGATGCCGTTACCATTCGTGCGATCGAACTGGCTATAAAAAAAATGCCCACACCGCCACCAGTAGCTTTTTCTTGGATGTCTATAGGTAGCCAAGGCAGGAAAGAGCAATTGCTTTTTACAGATCAAGATAATGCCATTGTTTTTCAGGATGTTCAAAAAGAAAACTACCAAGGAACCCAAGCTTATTTTTTAGAATTAGCCAAATTAGTTACCAAATCGTTAAACAAAATCGGATTTGAATACTGCGAAGCCGATATGATGGCGAGTAATATAGAATGGTGCAAATCCATAACAGAATGGAAATTACAATTTGAAAACTGGATTTTAAATCCCGATGAAAAAGCCATTTTATTAGCCTCCATCTTTTTTGATTACAACTGTGTTTATGGCGATGAAACGCTGGTTGACGAGCTTTCAAACTCTATTTACAAAACATTAAGTAAAACCTCACTCTTCTTCAAGTTTTTAGGTAGAGATGCCCTTAAAAACCCACCACCACTTGGCTTTTTTAAACAGTTTTTAGTTGAAGAAAGCGGTGAGCAAAAAGACCTTTTTAATATAAAAAGCAGAGCCTTAATGCCTTTAATAGATGCTGCTAGGTTACTTATTTTAAGCAATAATATAAAAGGCATTAATAATACATCTGAACGTTTTCAAAAGCTCGCTGAAATAGAACCCAACAATAAAGAACTTTACGAATCGTGTGCGTATGCCTTTAAGGCCTTATTGAAATTTAAAACAAAACAAGGTTTATTACATAATAACTCCGGAAAATTTATTGAATTGGAAACGCTTACAAAAGAAGAAAAACTAAAGTTAAGACGTTGTTTTAAACCCATTCAGGAAATTCAGGAGACCTTAAAAATGAGATTCGATTTAAAAAACTTTATGTAATATAACAACAAATGAATTTTGATTGGTTATTTAAGAAGAGACAAGATTTTCCTGATTTTTGGAACGATTACATCAACTCTTTTAAAAAAAACAAAAATGTGCCTATTACAAACACACGTTTTGTAGCTTTTGATACCGAAACCACTGGATTCGATAAAAAAGAAGACCGCATATTATCTATTGGTGCCGTGTCTTTTGTTGGGAAAACCATTCAGGTAAACAACAGTTTGGAACTCTATTTAGACCAAGATGTTTTTAAGCCCGAAACCGTAAAAATCCATGGGTTAATGAAAACAGGTTCTCAAGAAAAAATATCGGAATTGGAAGCCATAAAAGCCTTTTTATTATATATTAAAAGTGATATTTTAGTAGCACATCATGCTAATTTTGATAGAAACATGGTTAATGAAATGCTTTTAAGACACGGCTTGGGCAAGCTAAAAAATAAGTTTATAGACACTGGTGTTTTGTACAAAAAGTCCATTCATATTATTTATAGGCAAAAAGACAAATCGTATTCGTTAGACGATTTGGCAAAAGAACTAAATGTCCCTACTGTGGATCGCCATACCGCTACCGGTGACGCCCTAATAACTGCCTTGGTCTTCTTAAAGACTATCGCCCGATTAAATAAGCACAGGCATTTAAATTGGAGTAATTTATTGGACAGGTAATCAGTTTATTGATTATTGTTATTTGATAATTGCCAATTGTTAATTGTTAATTGCCAGGCATGATTACCAAAGTATGAATTATGTAATTCTTGCTACTAATTATGTAAAATCTCTAGATAGTTCCATAAGTAAATTTGTAAGTGTTATAAAGTTAACACATGAAACACCCTATGAATCATTAATCAATTTAGGTGTTTATAAACTCAAATTTAAAAAACATAATACTATGGAAACGGAAACTAAAGGTTACGATTTAACCATACCTGTAAATAATTTTAATTTATCTTATGATGATGTTGGTGAAGGAACCATTCCTATTATCTTCTTACATGGTTTTCCCTTCGACAAAACGATGTGGCAGCTTCAGCTTCGCTTTTTTAAAGACTCATATCGTTTAATTGCTTGTGACATCAGAGGATTTGGAAAATCAACGGACGAAAAAACATCCTTAAGCATTGATTTGTTTGCTGATGATTTGATACAATTTATGGATAAATTAAGCATTGATAAAGCCATTATTTGTGGATTGTCTATGGGAGGATTTATAGCGCTGAATGCCATAAAAAGATTTCCCCAACGCTTTGAGGCGTTGATTTTATGTGATACACAATGTATTGCCGATACTGCTGAAACAAAAGAAAAACGCTATAAGACTATTGATGAAATAGAAGCTGAGGGAACAGCTAATTTCAACGATGGATTTATTAAAAGTGTTTTCCACAAATATTCAATAACAAACAAAAAGGAATTGGTAGAGCAAGTGAGAAACGTTGTATTTGCTAACTCTGAACATATTATCAAAAAGGGATTGGTAGCACTTGCCGAACGTTCGGAAACCTGCTCCTTTTTGGATAAGATAACCGTTCCAACATTGATTCTCTGCGGTAGAGAAGATGAAGTAACACCGCTAGCCCAATCGGAATTGATGAAAGCAGCTATTGAAGAATCTGTACTTTGTGTTATTGATAATGCAGGCCATCTATCGAATCTTGAACAACCTGAAGAATTCAACATACACCTTCACGATTTCTTAACGACCTTAGACGGCATCAATTATGAGAAAACTAATGGTGAACAAAGGATGGTTTAATGAGTATCAGCCTAAAAACTGGTATTATAGAATTTGAAGATTATTAATTATTCATCATCAAACATATAGAAATAATTAGGGCCTGACTTTATCAGCAGGCCCTAAATTATTAAATTGATAACACACTACAGCGCATTATCCATAATATCCTGCACCACTTCTGGGTTTAACAACGTACTGGTGTCACCTAAATTATTGGTGTCTTTACAAGCTATTTTGCGTAAAATACGCCGCATGATTTTACCTGAGCGTGTTTTTGGCAAGCCTTGTGTAAACTGTATTTTATCAAGTTTTGCAATGGGTCCGATTTTATCGGAAATAAGCTGGTTTATTTCTTTGCGTAAATTATCATGAACCCTACTCTCGCCTGTATCTTTTAATGTGACATAGCCATATAAAGCACTTCCTTTAATATCGTGCGGAAAGCCTACAATGGCAGATTCGGCAACTGCTGGATGTTCATTTATAGCATCTTCAATAGGTGCTGTTCCTAAATTATGCCCCGAAACGATAATGACATCATCTACGCGACCTGTAATACGGTAATAGCCTACTTCATCACGCAAAGCGCCATCACCAGTAAAATACATGCCCTCAAAAGCAGAAAAATAGGTTTCTCTATAACGCTCATGGTTTCCCCAAATGGTACGTGCTATCGATGGCCATGGGAATTTAATACACAAACGCCCTTCTACTTGATTGCCTTTAAGTTCGTTACCATGTTCGTCCATTAACGCTGGCTGTACCCCTATAAATGGTAACGTCGCATAGGTTGGTTTCGTTGGGGTTACATACGGTATAGGCGTTATCATGATCCCTCCTGTTTCGGTTTGCCACCAAGAATCTATAATAGGGCTTTTATTTTTTCCGATAACATCATTGTACCAATGCCATGCTTCTTCATTGATGGGTTCACCAACACTTCCCAATACTTTTAAAGATGATAAATCGTATTGTTCCACCAGCTCAACCCCTTGTTTTGCCAAAGCACGAATAGCGGTTGGCGCGGTATAAAACTGGGTTACTTTATGTTTTTGTACAATTTGCCAAAAGCGTCCGAAATCCGGATAACTAGGCACCCCTTCAAACAAAACGGTAGTCGCACCATTTGCTAAGGGACCATATACTATATAACTATGTCCTGTAATCCAACCAATATCGGCAGTACACCAGTACACGTCGTTTTCTCGGTATTGAAATGCATTTTTAAACGTATAAGCAGTGTAAACCATATAGCCTGCCGTGGTATGTACCATACCTTTTGGCTGCCCTGTTGAACCCGATGTATATAAAATAAACAGCGGATCTTCGGCATCCATTATTTCGGCTTTACAGTCTGTTGAAGCAGCGTCTAAAAGAGGTTGCAGCCATAAATCGCGTCCTTCTTTCATGGTAACTTCGGAGTTTGTACGTTTTGCTACTAAAACTGTTTTTACGCCAGGGCATTTTTCTAAAGCTTCATCTACAATGCCTTTTAAGTCAATGGATTTTGCACCACGGTACGACCCATCGGAAGTAATAACCATTTTACAGTCACTATCGTTGATTCTTGTCGCTAATGCAGTTGCTGAAAACCCAGCAAACACCACCGAATGAATAGCACCAATACGTGCACAAGCCAAAACTGAAATAGCAAGTTCGGGTATCATAGGCACATAAATACACACACGGTCGCCTTTTTGAACACCTTGTGCTTTAAGTACATTGGCAAACTGATTGACGCGTTTGTGCAACTGACTGTATGTAATATGCTCTGAAGGTTCATCAGGATTGTTTGGTTCGAACAATATAGCGGTTTTATCGGCACGTGTTGCTAAATGTCTATCAATACAGTTTTCGGTGATATTAAGTTTCGCACCCTCAAACCATTTGACTTCAGGTTTGGTAAAATCCCAACTTAGTACATTGTCCCATTTTTTTCGCCAAACAAAATGTTCTTCGGCTACTTCTTCCCAAAAACTTTCGGGTTCCCTTATCGATTTCCTATAAACTTGATAGTATTCTTCTAAATGTTTTATATGATAATTACTCATCTTTTTTTCTGTTGATTTGTTTATGAGTTGATTTAATTGTTTAGTTGCTAACTATTAATGCGAATCAAGGGTTGAAAATGAACCTTACGAATCAGAGAGATAGCTTTTCCTAAGTTTTGAACTTTGGAAAAGCTTAGACCTCAACTTGTTGAATATTAATATTCTTTAAAATCCAACCCTTTCCTAATTCTTAATTCCTAATTCTTAATTCTTAATCGTCAATTGTCAATTAATGCCCTGTTGCTTCACCAGCACCATTAGGTATACGAATATTTTCAACAATATCCTGTACATCCTGTGGAGGTTCTGGGGTAAATTTCATAATAACTATGGATACAATAAAATTAAGAATCATGGCTACAGTTCCAAAACCTTCAGGTGAAATTCCAAACCACCAATCGGCTTTTCCGCCGCCACCAAACCAATCGAACTTGAATTTAAGCATGTAAAACAGCATAGATAAAATACCTACTATCATACCTGCTATAGCTCCTTCTTTGTTCATTTTCTTATAAAAAATCCCTAAAATAATAGCTGGAAAAAAGGATGCTGCGGCTAAACCAAACGCTAATGCAACTGTTGCAGCCACAAACCCCGGTGGGTTGATTCCGAAATATCCTGCTACACAAACAGCAACTACTGCCGATAAACGTGCTGCTATTAATTCGCCTTTATCTGAGATGTTTGGGTTGATCATTTTCTTGATTAAATCGTGTGAAACCGAAGATGAAATAACCAATAACAGACCTGCTGCTGTTGATAAGGCTGCTGCTAAGGCACCTGCTGCTACCAAGGCTATAACCCAATCGGGTAAATTGGCAATTTCGGGGTTTGCAAGCACCATAATATCATTATCTACAACCAATTCGTTTTTTGAAGCATCCGCTAGATACTGAATGTGTCCGTCGTTGTTTTTATCATCAAATACAATTAAACCAGTAGTTTCCCATTTTTTAAACCATTCTGGCATGGTAGCATATGATTTATTTGATACCGTTTCAATCATATTGGTTCTTGCAAAAACAGAAACAGCCGGCGCTGTTGTATATAAAATAGCAATTAATAATAACGCCAGGCCTGCCGATTTACGGGCATCCTTTACGCGTTTAACTGTAAAAAAGCGTACAATAACATGCGGTAAACCTGCTGTACCTACCATTAATGCTAAAGTTATGGCAAACACGTCTATCATAGATTTTGAACCTTCGGTATATTCGGCAAAACCAAGCTCGGTGCTTAAACCGTCTAATTTATCTAATAAATACATTCCTGAACCATCGGCCAATTTACCGCCAAATCCTAATTGTGGAATCGGGTTTCCAGTCATTTGAATAGAAATAAAAATAGCTGGCACCATAAAAGCAAAAATAAGCACGCAATATTGTGCTACTTGGGTATACGTGATACCTTTCATACCACCAAGAACGGCATAAAACAAAACGATTATCATACCTATAATAACCCCTGTATTAATATCAACTTCTAAAAAACGGGAAAACACTAAGCCAACGCCTCGCATTTGACCAGCTACATAAGTAAACGATACCAAAAGTGCGCAAATAACGCCCACCATCCGTGCAGTGTTAGAATAGTACCTGTCGCCTATAAAATCGGGTACGGTAAACTTTCCGAATTTTCGTAAGTAAGGAGCTAATAATAAAGCAAGAAGCACGTAACCGCCTGTCCATCCCATTAAATATACTGCGCCATCGTATCCTGCAAAAGAAATGATCCCTGCCATGGATATAAATGATGCTGCACTCATCCAATCGGCTGCAGTTGCCATTCCATTAGCTAAAGGCGATACACCACCTCCTGCAACATAAAACTCTTTGGTAGAACCTGCTCTTGTCCAAATGGCAATTCCAATATAAAGTGTAAAAGTAATACCTACTATAATATATGTCCAATTTTGCACCCCTAAAGACGCTGCTATAAATAAACTATTCATCGTAACCATATTTTTTATCAAGTTTATTCATTAGGCGAACGTACACAAATATGAGAACAACAAACACATATATAGAGCCTTGTTGCGCAAACCAAAATCCTAATTTGAAGCCTCCCATTTTTATCTGATTTAAGGTATCTTTAAATAAAATGCCTGCTCCATATGATACCAAAAACCAAATGGTTAAAAGTATGAACAGGTATTTAATGTTTTCTTTCCAATAGGCTTTTGCATTGTTTTTTGTCATGTTTAGTTTTTATTTAGTTAGTTAATATTATTGAGTTTTAATGTTAATTTATATAGTTAATTTATTTTATCAAGCTTCAATATTAAAGGTGTCTGTCAAATAAATAATCTTTTATGTTTTATTCCATCCTGCACTTTACTGCTTATTTTTTATGTTGATAAAAGCATCTTTAATTATGTTGTACTTATTGAAACTACCCATGCGTTTTTTAAAATTAGGACTTCGACAAGCTCAGTCTGACAGAGGCACATGCTAATCAATTAATGATTAAACGATTAAGCAATTCAACAAATAAACAATTATCAATAACCAACACTGTTGGTAATAAGACTTCGACAAGCTCAGTCTAACAAACCAAATGTCATTTTATATTGCTTTTTTAAAATAAAAATGATACCTCATCTTGACTTGTTTCAATAAAATGACACAATTTAATTAACTTTTTACCTATTGGCAAAATGGGAAACAAGACCGCTAATATAATATTTACCTTTTAAATCTAATTAAATTTGCCTTTTTTATCCTTAGTTGCTTATTAAGATTAATAAATAGCAATAGTTGCATTATGTATTATATCAGATTTTCAAAAGATTACTTTATTTATTAAGAATATCTTAATATAATTACATAAATATATTATCTAAGCTTTACTGAATTATAATTTTTAGAAGTATATTTACCCTTAAAAACTAAATTTAGGATTGCATACTAACCGCTTATATTTTATTGATGCCGTTCGAGCATTTGCTATTTTAATGATGCTTCAAGGGCATTTTATAGATACGCTATTAGATCCTCTTTACAGAAATCCTATTTATACAGCCTATAATGTTTGGTCCTACTTTAGGGGTATTACAGCTCCTGTGTTTTTTACCATTTCAGGATTGGTTTTTACTTATTTACTGTTGCGGGCTAACGCTAAAGGCAACGATAAAAAACGCATAAAAAAAGGGATATTTAGAGGTTTTCTATTGTTGCTTATTGGCTATAGTTTACGTGTTAATTTGGTAAGCTGGTTTACGGGGTATTTCAGTCCGTATTTTTTGGTTATAGATGTACTGCAATGCATTGGTTTGTCACTTATACTATTGGTTTGCCTGTATTCCATATTCAAAAACCATAGCTATATATTTTCTATAGTCCTTTTTTGCATTGGTTGTGCTTGTTTTTTATCGGAACCGTTGTATAGAGATTTGGTTATTGATGACGTCCCACTTTTTTTTGCAAATTACATGACTAAAGTTAATGGCTCCATATTTACTATTTTACCATGGTTTGGATATTCGGCATTTGGGGCGTTTTTTTCTACGGTGTTTTTTAGGCATGCACATCGTAATCGGTTTAAACAATTTACCATTGCAACATTTTTTGTTGCTGGCTTTTTATTGATTTTTTATTCTACAGATTTTCTCTTTTATCTGCATAGAGTCACAGGATATGAATTGTTGTACAGATGTGCCGATTTTAACTATTTGTTTATTAGAATGGGCAATGTTTTGGTACTTTTTGGCTTGTTTTATACCCTAGAACGTTATTTAAAGCAATCCATAATTTCTAGAATAGGTGAAAAAACATTATCTATGTACGTGATACATTTCATTATTCTTTACGGAAGTTTTACTGGCTATGGTTTAAAACATTTTTTCAATCAATCCTTAAACCCTTTAGAAGTGATTTTGGGGGCAGCATTGTTTGTTATAGTAGTTTGTCTTATCTCGTTTTACTACGCACGCACCAATCACTTTGTTTATAATTTAGCCAGAAGGTTTATGAGTTTATTTAAAAGATAATACGATGGCTTACGATATATTTTTAGCCGATAGGATTCGTCAGCAACTTAAAGAAAAACACGTTCTTTTTGAAGAACTAAAGATGATGGGTGGTTTGTGTTTTAAAGTGGATAATAAAATGCTTTGTGGTATTCATTTCGATAAAAAATTTGGCGATAATTTACTCATGGCACGCATTGGGGAAGCTGTTTACGAAGCTGAACTTGAAAAACCAAACTGCCTACCAATGGATTTTACAGGGCGTCCTATGAAAGGCTATATTTTTGTAACTCCCGAAGGTTTTGATGCTGATGATGATTTATCGTATTGGCTCGATGTATGCTTAGCTTTTAATCCATTGGCTAAGGCTAGCAAACCTAAAAAGAAAACAAAATAAACTCCTTTTTTGGTTTATAAAACTTAACTTCGCTATTCTGTGGGTTACTTGCATGCCCACTATTGAATACTACAAAAATACCATGGACACAAATATAAATTTAGCAGTACTTATTGATGGCGATAATATCCCATCGGCACACGTAAAAGAAATGATGGAAGAAATCGCCAAATACGGCAATCCAACCATTAAACGTATTTATGGCGACTGGACCAAACCCCACCTATCAAAATGGAAAAACCTCTTGCTTGAAAATGCCATAACACCTATCCAACAGTACGGTTACACCACCGGGAAAAATGCCACCGATTCTGCCATGATTATTGACGCCATGGATGTACTATATTCGGGGAAAGTAAATGGGTTTTGTCTGGTATCGAGCGACAGCGATTTTACACGCTTGGCCGTCAGGTTGCGGGAAGCAGGTATGCAAGTCATTGGTATTGGTGAAAAGAAAACCCCAAATCCATTTATTGTGGCTTGCGATAAATTTATTTATGTCGAAATATTAAAAAATAAAACCGACAGACAAGATAAAGATGTTGATGCCGTTAAAGACAGCGTTGATAAAATAACCCCAAAAGATATTGAATTGATTAAAACCACCATTTCGGATGTGTCGGATGATGATGGTTGGGCATTTCTTGGCGATGTTGGTAGTCTACTACAAAAAAAACAGCCCAATTTCGATTCCAGAAATTTTGGTTTTGAGAAACTCACACCTTTAATAAAGTCGATTGATATTTTTGAGTTGGAGCAACGTGAAAACCCTAAAAGTCGCCATAAACTCATTTTTGTACGCATTAAATCGAAACAAGTAGGTGTTAAAAAGAAACGACGCTAATCGTTATTGTTTGGCTAACCTAAACTTGATTATTACTTTTAACCCGTTGGGTGAATTACTTTATCAACACTAATTTTTATATAAATTGTCACATTGAGCTTGTCGAAATGTATCTTCTAGTGTNTTCGACAGGCTCAGACTGACACTTGAGTACTAAATTGACTAAATTATAATCAAAATTCGTTATAAATTAAATTTTCTTAATTTCACCCAACGGATTACTTTTATATCGTTTTCTAGATTTTAAGAGCCAATCACCTATTAGAAAATAAACATGGAAAATTTCGATAGAAAAAAACATTGGGAAAACATATACCAAACCAAGCAACCGAATGAAGTGAGTTGGTATGAACCGACACCTGAAACTTCACTTGACTTTATTAACCAATTCAATGTGCCAACAACTGCTAAAATCATTGACATTGGTGGTGGAGATAGTTTTTTGGTTGACCACTTACTACGTAAAGGATATCAAGACATTACCGTGCTTGACATTTCAGAAACAGCCATTGGTAAAGCAAAAAAACGACTTGGGAAACAAGCTGAAAAAGTAAAATGGGTTGTTACAGATGTAGCAAAATTTCAGTCTACGGAACCATACGACTTTTGGCACGACCGGGCAGCTTTTCACTTTCTTACAGATGAGCAAGAGATTTCAAGCTATCTAGAAACCGCACAACGTAGCATCAAGCCAACAGGAATTTTGGTTATTGGGACTTTTTCAGAACAAGGTCCGACCAAATGCAGTGGCATTGAAATCAAACAGTATTCGGAGAACTCAATGATCGAACGACTAAAAAATATCTTTGATAAAATAAAATGTATCACACTTGACCACAAAACACCTTTTGGCACCATTCAAAATTTTGTGTTTTGCAGTTTTAAAAAAATACAAATCACATAGTATGTTTCAAAGAATAATCCGTTCAGATAATTCAAAAACCACCATTATCATTCGCTTAATGGTTGGTACTGTTTTCTTTTCCGAAGGTATTCAAAAATTTATTTTTCCTGCCATTCGTGGGGCTGGAAGGTTTGAAAAAATCGGATTGCCTTCACCTGAATTTTTAGGAAATTTTGTCGGCACATTTGAGATTCTTTGCGGTGCATTGATTTTAATTGGTCTGCTTACACGATTGGCGAGTATTCCTCTCATTATCATTATGCTTGTTGCCATTGCAACCACAAAGGCAGGCATTTTAGCCAATCAAGGTTTTTGGGAAATGATGCATGGAAGTAGAACAGATTGGGCCATGTTACTGGGCAGTATCTTTTTGTTAATCAAAGGCGGTGGCTACTGGTCGGTTGACAATAAACTGAATAACCCAAAAAATTAAATGGACATAGTAGTTATATCATTAGTAGCATTTTTTGTTGCCATTCTTACATTCTTTTCGGGTTTTGGACTTGGAACAATCCTAACGCCTGTTTTTATGATTTTCTTTCCTGTTGAATTAGCAATCGCCCTAACAGGAGTCGTTCATTTCTTCAATAATATTTTCAAACTATTTTTGGTGGGGCGTAATGCCAACAAAGACGTTTTGTTGCGTTTTGGTATTCCTGCCGTAGTTGCCGCTATTGCTGGTTCTTGGATTTTATTAAACATAACCAACCTGCAACCATTGTTTGCCTATGATGCATTTGGAAAGCATTTTGAAGTTTATCCCGTAAAATTTATCATTTCCATTTTGCTTATTATATTCGCAAGTATAGATCTTATTCCATACTTCAATAATTTACAATTCGGTAAGGACAAATTACCCATTGGCGGAGCGTTAAGTGGTTTCTTTGGTGGACTTTCTGGTAATCAAGGCGCTATGCGAAGTGCGTTTTTAATCAAAGCAGGCCTTTCAAAAGAAGCATTTATAGGAACGGCAGTTGTGGTTTCAACTTTTGTAGACTTTACTCGATTGAGTGTTTATGCAACACGATTTACAAAAACAGGACTGACCGACAATTTGACTTTGGTAATTTGTGCAACATTAGCGGGAATTGCTGGATCTTTTTTAGGCAATAAACTTCTGAAGAAAGTTACTTTACACTTTTTACAAGTGACGGTTGCGATCATGCTGATAATGATTTCGCTTGCTTTGGGTGCAGGACTCATATGATAAGAAGACAACAAATAGGGAAGAAAAGAAGATGTGTAATTCAAAAAAAACTGTCTAAGATTAATTTGTCAGGTTGAGCTTGTCGAAACCGATATTGATTGCCAATAAGTTAAAATATTTCGACAAAGCCTGTGCTGAGCTTGTCGAAGTGCTCAATATGAACATAGAACTAGACTTTTAGATAGCATCTTAAATGTTACTTCAAATACGCCAAAACATTATTCTCAATACGTTTTTGTATATTGCTTACATCACCTTTTACAAAGGTTTCTCCTGTAATGTTTTCATAAAGTTCTATATAGCGTTCGCTAACGGTTTCAATATACGCGTCGCTCATAACAGGTACGGTTTGTCCTTTTAAACCTTGAAAGTTATTGGCTATGAGCCACTGGCGTACAAACTCTTTACTTAATTGCTTTTGGGGTTCGTTATTGGCTTGTCTTTCTTTATAGCCATCAGCATAAAAATAACGTGAGGAGTCTGGGGTATGTATTTCATCAATCAATACTATTTTACCATCTTTAGTTTTACCAAATTCGTATTTGGTATCCACCAAAATCAAGCCTCGGCTTGCGGCTATTTCTGTTCCTCTTTGAAATAATTTACGGGTATAATCTTCTAAAACCACATAATCTGCTTCTGAAACAATACCACGCTTTAAAATATCTTCTCTTGAAATATCTTCATCATGATCGCCCATTTCTGCTTTGGTTGCAGGTGTTATAATAGGTTCTGGAAACTTATCGTTCTCTTTCATGCCTTCTGGCATAGCTACACCACAAAGCATGCGTTTTCCTGCTTTATACTCACGTGCTGCATGTCCACTCATATACCCACGAATTACCATTTCAACTTTAAAAGGTTCGCACAAATGCCCTACAGCTACATTAGGGTCGGGTGTTGCTGTTAACCAGTTTGGTACTAAATCCTCTGTCGCTGCCATCATTTTGGTGGCTATTTGGTTTAGTATTTGTCCTTTGTACGGAATTCCTTTTGGCATCACGACATCGAATGCCGATAACCTGTCGGTTGCAATCATTACCAATTGCTCGTTGTTGATGTTATAAACTTCTCTAACTTTTCCGTGATAAACAGATTTTTGTCCTGGGAAATTGAAATCGGTACTTGTGATTGTATTCATTAACAGTCGTGTGTTGTTTGTTTTGCAAATGTAATTTGTTTAACGATGCCAAACAAT
>LLBY010023875.1_pt3 | contig 16298 bp, 16 predicted proteins | sample 1489401 | NCBI WGS metagenome assembly LLBY01 (sample SAMN04092656, study PRJNA295927) | soil metagenome | biome: Soil prokaryotic community; feature: Bulk soil; isolation source: soil from tomato rhizosphere | host: tomato cultivar Hawaii 7996 | place: South Korea | collected 2011-11-01 | reverse complement strand
AGCAGCCATTGCAGGTAGGTGTTGTGCGGCTGGTTGCCCTGTTGCTTCGGAGTGATGAAGCGGTAGGCGTCGGCTCCGTTGCCGATCCACGGCGAGCGGAGTATCTGGTCCCAGGTGGCGTCCCAATAATTGGTCCGGTCGGAAGTGATCGCCCGCACGCTGCGCGCGGCGGCGGTGCGTTCGAGCGCGGGCCACCAGCCGAGTTGGGAGTAGGGGATGCCGAGGGGGCGTGACAGCGACAGCGCGAGCAAGGCGAGCAAGGGTGCGGCGATCAACAGATGGCGGCGAACCCGCGCGCCGCCGCAGAGGAACCACACGGCCAGCGTCACGGCCATGCCCAAGGCCGGGCCACGCGCGCCCGACCATGCCAGAGCGGTCCAGGTGGCCAAGGTGGCGGCGGCGACGGGCAGGCGAGCAACCCGTCGCAGGTCGGGGGAAAAGAGGAGGACGAGTCCGGCCAGGGCGCCGGCGAAGGCGTGGGCGCCGAAGATGCGGGCGCTCCAATAAACCGGAAAGGTCATGCGATTTTCGCCCCAGCCGGCGAGCACACCGAGGAAGCCGATGAGGGAGCCTGCGAGCAGGCCGGCGAGCACGAGTCGCACCGCGGTCGGCGAGCCGGCGAGGCGGCGGGCGACCGCGGCGCCGCCCAGCGCGAGCCCGGCCGCTGCGGCGGCGACCGAGGCCGCCGCGCTGTGTTTGGAAAACACGGACGACACCACGAAGGCGGCGGCGGCCCAGACGGGGAGGAGGGATTCCCGCCGCGTGAGCGCCGGGGCGGGAATGCGCCAGGCGAGCCAGAGGGAGGGCAGAAAGAGGATGGCCGGGGTGCGGTCGCCGTCGATGGGCAGCAGCAGCGCAAGCGGGAGCAGGGCGAGGGCGAGGGCGAGGGCGACGGCGGCGGGCAGGGCGGGGTCCCGTGTCGGGAGGTGGCTGGTGGCGGGGCCGGTCCGTTGCATCGTGGGGAGGAAAGCGGCGGGCGGGGGTTTTGGATAGCGGAAAGAGAGCGGGAGGCGGGGCGTGAGGGCGGGAATACAACTTGTGGCGCGGGAAGGGGACGGCGTGATGGCGAAGGGTGACGAGGTGACCGTGCGGGCCAACACGTACATCGCCTCGATTCTGGCGGTGAGCGAGGCGGGCCTGAGGAGTGCGCGACGCGACGCCTTGCAGGCGCACCTAGTGGTGCAGGGCGTGCAGACCGATGGTACACTATCCAATCCCGCCGCATCGGGAGGAGACGTATCGCGGCGGCGAGTTGGTCGGTGACTGGCCGATCACGGATGCGATCCATGCCGAGGTGCTCAGTCTGTCGATGGGGCCGTGCCTCACGGATGCGGAAGCTGCCCGGGTGGTCGCGGCGGTGAATGCGCAGGTGGGGTGATGTTCTGGAAACTGGGCGGCGAGGGGGCGTCGATCTTCAGGCGAAAAATTTGAAACGGGAAGATGGTCTTCTCGAGCACGTAGAAACTTTCCACGGTTTGGTTCAGCGGGTAGTTGGCATAGGATGTCGGCGGGGCGGTTTTCCAGCTCGCATAACTTATATTGACCAAGGTCCGAATGGCATAGCGAGGAAGGGGGACGGATCTAAATTCTTCGTCGAGCTTGCGTAAGTCATCGACGCTACGGGTGTAGCGGACCGCCCAGGTAAGATTGTATGCGGGTTTCGCATCTAGGATAAAATACAGCATCGGACAGTCGTCGTAGGCGAGGAGCGGCTCGCCGTAAGATAATCGTGGCGCGAGGTAATCGTGCAGTGCGCCAACGGCTTGGGTTCGCTCGGGGGTGGATCGAATGCCACGGAGGCGGGGGGCGCTAAAAGTGGTGGTGAGGGCGGCGGGAGAAGCATCCCGTTGGATGAGCATGAAATGGTTGCGGGCGAAGCAGGCCGCAGTCAGGGCGAGGGCCGGCGTGACGAGGCGGAGAAGAAGTGTCGCCAGACGGTCGGAGTTTGCTTGGAGCAAAAGGGCCAATCCAACCGAGAAGGCGAATGGCAGCGCCAAAATACCTGAAACCCAAGAGCGCAGAGGAGAAAAGTAAAACGAGACGGATGCCAGCGCCACGGCGCCGACGCCCGAGGCCACGAAAAGGAATCGCAAGGAGGCATCCGTTCGGAAAGCGGGCACGCGGACCGGGAGCAGGCGCGAGCCGATCAAAAGCAGCGCGGACATGGCAAAGCCATAGGGCAATTTTTGCGGCTCTTCGATAAAAACGCCGAGCAAGGAGACGACAAGCACCAGGGCCATACTCGCCGAGGTCCGCGCGGCGGCTTGGGCGCCGGACATGCGTGATTTGACCAGTAGGCAGATGAGGATTGCGACGGTGGCGCCGAGGGCGAGCGTGCTATGAAAAAACGGCGCCGCCAGAAAGCGCGGGAAAAAACCGGTCGGGAGGGCTCCGCGCAGAGACGGGAAGTCTGCCATGCGCCGCATCCATTCAGTCAGGGCACCTGTGCCCAGCCAGTGCAGGCCCAGCGCGAGCCAGCAAAAGACGAAAACAATGAAGCCGAGGTTGGACGCTATCAGGCGGCCACGCCGAAGATTTTGCAGCAACCGTCGTTCCATAATCTCGTGCAGCCCGAGCAGGGCACCGATCACGCCGAGTGCGGGGTGGGCGAGGGTGGCGATGAACAACGCGACGCCACCGGCGAGATGCAGGGCGAGGCGCGCGCGGGCGTTTCCCCGCCGCGCAAGCCCCCACAGACAAAGTGCGATCAGCAAAAAATCGCTGGAGAGCGAATTGTAGGAGGGCGGTGCCAGCCCGAAGATATGGCAGATGAAAAAGGGTATGCAGGCGACCAGCAGACTTTGCAGCGGCGCGCGGCAGATTCGAAACAGGTAGGTCGCCAAGATGCAGAACGAGGCGACATGGATGAGCCAGCCCAGGAGGCGAAGTTCATAGAGGGTGATGTCCGGACATAGGCGATAGATCCAGGCTACGTAGAAGAAAATCGGACGCACCAGAGTTAGTACCTCGCCGGTAAAGGGTTTTTCGCCGAAAAGGGTGCGCAGCGGCCAGGCCACGTAGGCGCCTTCATCGGTGAAATCGACGCCGAGGGAAAGGCGGTGGCACCCGTACCAAAGCAGTGAAGCGGTGAAGATCGCCAGGGCGACCGCGAAGCGGCGGCGGGGAGATGCAAGTGCGACGATTGGGCGGGATGGAGTTGCGGGCATCGTGGGCTTGGAGAGGGAGGAACTTGCAAGCCCCCGTCGGTTTCAATGCTTTATCCGGTGCCGGACGGTCGCGCGCGGTACGCTTTGGCTTGTGTCCGGAAAATCGGTGCGGAGAGATGTTTGGTCATGAAGTCGCTACCGAGTGGTTTGAGCGTGGTGATCCCCGCTTATCGCAGCGGGGGGATATTAGGCGGGTTGGTGGAAAGGCTGGCGACGGTTCTTCCTGTTTTGGCCGGGAATTTTGAGGTGATCTTTGTGAACGATGGCAGCGGAGACGACAGTTGGGCGGTCATATGTTCGCTTTCCGAGCGGCACGGTTTCGTTCGTGGAATCAATCTGGCGCGAAATTATGGCCAGCATAATGCCCTGCTATGCGGTATCCGAGCCGCGCGCTACGACCGGATAATCACGATGGACGACGACTTGCAGCATCCTCCCGAATCATTGGGTGAGCTAGTCGCGGCGCTCACTGCGGAGCGCGACGTCGTCTATGCCACCCCCGTGCAAGAGCAGCATGGCATGATGCGTGATCTTGCGTCGATCATCACCAAATTTGCGCTTCAGAACGCGATGGGGGCGGAGACGGCCCGGCAGGTTTCCGCCTGGCGCATCTTTCGCACCAAGCTGAGGGGGGCTTTTGCCGCTTACGGCAGTCCCTATGTATGCATAGACGTGCTTTTGACGTGGGGGACGACGCGATTTTACGCGATTCCGTTGCGGCATGCGCCAAGGGCGCGGGGCGAGTCGCATTATACTACGGCCAAGCTCATGCGGCATGCCTTGAACATGATGACGGGGTTTTCGACGGCCCCTCTTCGTTTCGCAAGTGTTTTGGGGCTGGGGCTTACCGTTTTTGGCGGAATGATTTTGGTCTATGTCCTTGGGCGTTATTTTTTGCAGGAAAACACCGTCGCGGGATTTCCGTTTTTGGCCTCGACCATAGCGATTTTTTCTGGGGCGCAACTCTTTGCGCTTGGGATAATAGGGGAATATATAGCGCTTATGCATGGCCGGCTCATGGAGCGGCCTGTTTACGTGGTGGAGGCGGACCGAACGCAGGACTTGAGCGCCGGTTTGAAGGACTTATGAAAATCAGAGGTGTTTTGTCCCACGCCGGAGTCTATGGTTTGTTTCAGCGTATGGTGGGGGCCGAACGCGAACGACGGTTGTATGTCGAACGGCACGTGCGGCCCGTCGCGGGTGATCGGGTGTTGGATATTGGCTGCGGCCCGGCCGACATCTTGCACGCGCTGCCGTCTGTCACCTATGTGGGATTTGACATGAGCTCGTCCTACATCGAGGCGGCGAGGCGGCGGTTTGGCGCGCGGGGTCAATTCGAGGTCGGGTCGATCAGCGTTGAGCTTGCCGGCAAATACACGGGGTTTGATCTAGTTTTGGCCAACGGGGTGCTGCATCATCTCCCAGATCAGGGTGCGACGGCTTTATTCGAACTGGCGAAAGCGGCGTTAAAGCCCGGCGGGCGATTGGTTACTTTTGATGGTTGTTTCGTGGACAATCAGTCTCGGATCGCCCGGTTTCTGCTCAAAAAAGATCGCGGAGAGCATGTCCGAAACGAGGCCGCTTACCTAAAATTGGCGACAGGCGTTTTCGGCGATGTCACGGCGACCGTGACGGACGATCTGCTGCGGGTACCTTATACCCATCTCGTTTTGGAGTGTCGTCGTGAATAGTCGGTCATCGGGGCGGAATCCATGGGCGAAATGAAAATCAAGCGCATTCTAGTTCTCTGCGCCACCCGGCGCGGGGTTGCGTTCACGCGGCGGCTCTTTGCGTTGCATCCCATTGCAGAATACACGGTGGCGAGCTTCCTTCCCGAGGCTTGGGAGCCGGATTACCTGCCCGAACTGGAGGCGGTGGTCGTGGAGGCGGGCGCGCGTCTGGTGCTGACCAAACGGATTGAACTGGAGAAGATATATGCGGATGGTGTTATCGACCTGATTTTTGCGGTGAATTGGCGTTATATGGTGTCGAGGGAGGTGTGGTCGCGGGCGGCGTTGGGAGCCTATGTTTTTCACGACTCGCTACTGCCGCGCTATCGGGGTTTTTCACCGACGGTTTGGGCTATGCTAAACGGTGAGCCGGCCACGGGGGTGTCGCTTGTCGAAATGGCGGACGCGGTGGATTCCGGGCGCCTGATTGATCAGGAGCGGGTCGCGATCGGGGCCGGAGAGTTTATCGGCTCCGTGCTGGATCGGGTGACCGACGCCTACTTGCGCGTGTTGGAGCGCTCGTTGCCCGCGCTGCTGGCTGGTGAGACGGAGGGGCGGGTGCAGAACGAGGCCGAGGCCACCTATGCCTGCAAGCGGCTGCCGACGGACGGGCGCATCGACTGGCGTGAACCGGCGGCGAGCGTCTTTAATTTAATCCGCTCCTGCGCGGCACCGTACTCCGGGGCGTTCTGTTTTCTGGGCGAGCGGCGGGTTATCGTCTGGCGCTGTGATCCGCCGACGGCGACGCCGGTTTATGTGGGGAGAATCGCAGGCCGTGTGGTGGAGCTGGTTCCGGGCCTGGGGGTGCGGGTGTTGGCGGGCGATCATTCCCTGCTTTTACGCGACGTGCAGTTCGAAGGGGGGGCGGTCACAAGGGCTGATCTTGTCTTCACCAGTCTGGCCACAACGCTTGGTTGATCGTGCCGACCACCGAATATCCGCCCCCGATCCCGTTCAACCGGTCCGCGACGGTCGGACGCGAGATCGCCCATATTCAGGAAACGATCAGGCTTGGCCAGATCGCCGGGGAACAGACCTTCTCCCTTCGTTGCGAGGAGTTGCTCCAAGCCGTTCTTGGGGTGCGGCGCGCCCTGTTGACGACCTCCTGCACGCATGCGTTGGAAATGGCGGCCTTGTTGCTGGATTTGCAGCCCGGCGACGAGGTGATCGTGCCGACCTACACCTTCGTTTCCACCGCCAACGCGTTTGTGTTGCGGGGAGCCACGCCGGTGTTTGCGGACATCCGTCACGATACGCTGAATCTGGACGAGACCCGGGTGGAGGGCCTCGTCACGAAGCGGACGCGCGCGATCGTGCCGGTGCATTATGCGGGGGTTGCCTGCGAGATGGATGCGCTTATGGAGATCGCCCGTCGTCACGGCCTTCAGGTGGTGGAGGACAACGCGCACGGACTCTTCGGCAAATATCGCGGTCGCGCCCTGGGCTCTATCGGCGCACTGGCGACCCAGAGCTTTCACGAGACCAAGAACATCACGTGCGGCGAGGGCGGTGCCCTTTTGGTGAATGATCCGGATTTCTTGGGCCGGGCGGAGATAATCCGGCAAAAGGGGACGGACCGGGCGCGCTTCTTTCGCGGCGAGGTGGACAAGTATTCGTGGGTCGATGTCGGAAGCAGCTATGTGATGAGCGACGTGCTGGCGGCGTTTCTCTACGGGCAACTGGAGGTTTGGCGCGCGGTGCAGGCGAAGCGGCGCGCCATATGGGAACGGTATCGGGCCGGGCTGGCTGACCTGGCTGCAGGGCAAGGGCTCGGTTTGCCGGTAATCCCTCCGCACTGTGAGCAGGCTTATCATCTTTTCTATCTGATGACGCGCGACCTGGCCGAGCGGACGGCATTGATCGCGCATTTGCGTGCGCGGAGCATACACGCGGTGTTTCACTACGTGCCGTTGCATTTGTCGGTCATGGGGGCCCGGTTTGGCGGGCGGGCGGGGCAGTGCGGGGTGGCGGAAAATGCGGCTGACCGGGTTTTGCGCCTGCCTTTTTTCAACGATCTTTCAGAAGCCGATCAGACCCGGGTGATCGAGGAGATTCATCGCTTTTACCGCGCATGGTAGGAACGGCCCAAATTCGAGCACGGCAGGCGGCGATTCTTGTGATGGCGCGGGAGCCGACACGGGCATGGAGCGGGTGCTCGTGAAGACACTGTGGGCGCGAATGCGAGCGGCGCGCGGGCCGGTCTCGCGGCGAAAGGCGATCGATAATTTTTGCTGGCTGGTGGGGGAGAAGCTCGTCCGGCTCGTCCTCGGGGCGGGCGTGGGTGTTTTGGTGGCCCGGCATCTGGGACCGGATGGCTTTGGCGAGTTGAGCTACGCGCTGGCGCTGGCCGGTCTGTTGACGGTGATCGCCGCGGGCGGGGTGGATCTGGTGCTGAAGCGCGACTTGGTGCGGTGTCCGGAGGCGACGGCCGAGATGCTGGCCACGGCGGCGACGCTCCGCTTCGGATTGGGCCTTTTGGCCTATGGAATGCTGGGCGTTGCGGTGGGCGGTGGTTGGATCGCTCCCGGCCCGGGGCATCTGTTGTTGGTGGTCGGATGCCTCGCGTTTCAGCCCTTGCTGATACTGCCGGACTTGTGGTTTCAGGTGCGGCTCGACGCCCGTCGCTCCGTGTTGTTGCAACTGGCCGCCCTGGCGGCGGGTTCGGCGCTGCGCCTGATGTTGGTGGCGCAGGACGCGACTCTGATCTGGTTCGCCTGGGTGATGGTGGGCGAGATGGCGCTGGGGGCGGCCTTGCTGACCGGCGGTGCGTGGCCTCAGGGATTCCGCTTGAGGTTCGCGAGCGGACTTCGCAGTCGAGTGGCGGGTTTGTGGCGCGAGGCCTGGCCGCTGCTGCTCTCGGGGCTGTCGGTGACCATTTACCTGCGAGTGGATGTGATCATGCTGAAATACCTAGTCGGCGAGCGCGAGGTCGGCCTGTATGCCGCGGCGACCCGCATAAGCGAGATCGGCTATTTTGTGCCGATGGCGCTGGCCGCCAGTTTGCTGCCCGCCTTGGTGCGGGCCAAGGCCGGCGAGGCGGGCGCCTATCGGGCGAAGATCCAGGCCTACTTTGATCTGAGCGCGGGCCTGGCCTATCTGTGCTTGTTGCCGTTGGGATTGCTCGCGGAGCCCTTGGTCAGGGTGCTTTATGGCGCGGATTATGGCGAGGCTGGGAGGATTTTGGCCGTTCACATGTGGGCCATGGTGTTTGTGTTTCTCGGGGTCGCTAGAGGGCAGTGGCTGGTAAACGAGGGGCTGCAGAAATTCTATCTCCTGACGACATTGTTTGGCGCGGGGACGAACATCGCCCTGAATTTTTTGCTTATCCCGCGCTGGGGCGGGCTCGGTGCCGCCTATGCGACCGTGGTGGCGTATGCGGTGGCAGGATGGGTGACGACTTACTTTCATCCGGCCGCGCGGACAACGGCTGCGGCTCAAACCCGCGCATTGCTGATACCGTTTCGTGTGTGGCGGTATTTTAAGCGGTCGTGAAGCAGGTTGGCGTGTGGCCTCTCAATCCAGAGGGGCGGGTTTGTGGGCGTCGATGATCAGCGAGGTATAGCCGAGCTTTCCGTCCTGGTTGCGCGGGTCGAAACGCCGCGAGCGATGGATCATGCCGTCGGCCGGGTCCCAGTCGGTGAAGTGAAAGGTGCCGGCTGCATCAAAATATTCCAAGAGATCGACGGTGAATCCCCTGTCGGTGAGGAGGCGCGTGAGCGATTCGTGGGTGTAGAGCATCTTGTGATCGTCGGCTCCCATACCCGAACCTCCGGGGCGGACCCATTCCCGGTAGGCGGGATCGGGGTTGAACCCATCCGGAACCGCCAGCCGCAGGTGACCTCCGGGCCGCAGGTATTTAAAGCAGAGACCGGCGGCGGTTGCTCCCTCAGGTGCCGTTAGATGTTCCCAGACGTGTTCGGCGAGGATCGCCGAGACGGTATTGACACGGAAAAAACTTTGCCAGTCCGCTGGTTTAAGGAGGTTGAGGTATTCGATGTCGGTCGGAATCCAGCCGGGCGAAAACACTCCGGAGCTTCCGACGACGATTCGCAGGGAAGCCTCGCTCTTGACCGCGCGTCTCAACCGACGCGCAGCCAGTTTGGTCCGGTGTTGCATGCGCGGGCGTCGCATGATGCGGCCCAAAAATGCGATCAGGTTTCCTAATGTCGGATGGGTATTTTTGATAAAGCCGTTGCAGTATAAATCCAATGGCATTGCAAGCTAGCTTGAGCTCTCTTTCGGTGATCCCGAAGGGTGGCATAGTTCACATTCCCGTCGTGCTTTCGCCTATGCCCGACCGGTTCATATGGCTCGCGTGCTCGCCTGTTTGCGCGAGAACCGGGGGCCGCTGATTCTGGCCTACACGGTTGTCGCGAAGGGGCTTTCCGGCGCCGGGCGAGCTGCGGAGACGTGGCGTGCGCCGATGATTTCCTCCCTTCCGAAACCTCGAAACTCGGGCCGTTCCTTTAGGCGTGCTTCGCTTCCTGAATTCGCCGAGACCGGGATGTGACGATGCATACTGCGGTGGTTCTGATGATTTTCAACCGGCTGGAGCCGACCCGGCTCGTGCTGGAGCGCATCCGCGAGGCGAGACCGCCAATTTTATTTGTGGTGGCGGATGGGCCGAGAGCGGGACGGCCGGAGGACGCGGAGAAATGCGCCGGGGCGCGGGCTCTGGTCGAGGCTGGCGTGGACTGGCCCTGCGAACTCGTGCGCGTTTACTCGGAAAAAAATCTCGGCTGTGCCCGGCGAGTGTCGTCCGGGCTGGACGAGGTGTTCCGGCAGGTGGAAGAGGCGATCATCCTGGAGGACGACTGTTTGCCGGACGCGTCGTTCTTCCCGTTTTGCGAAGCGCTCCTGGAGCGGTATCGCGACGACGAGCGGGTGGCGCAGATCGCGGGTTGCAGTTTTTTGCCGGAGTGTTTGGCGGAGCGGCGTGCGGACTATTTTTTCTCTCGTTATCCTCATTGCTGGGGATGGGCGACTTGGCGGCGGGCCTGGCGCCATTACGACCCGGAGATCAAATCGTGGCGAAACGGTCGCGGGTATTTGTCATGGCCGGGGTGGCCCGAGTCGGATCGCGAGGGAAAGGCTTGGTCGGACCGTTTCGACGGGGTCGCCGAGGGCCGGGTGGACAGCTGGGCTTACCGTTGGACGGCGACGTGCTGGAAACGCGGCGCGTTCAGTGCCAATGCCGCGCGAAACTTGGTCAGTAACATCGGGTTTGGGCGGGACGCAACGCACACCCGCGGCGGCGCATGGGGCGAGTTGCCGACACGCCCGCAGGTTTTTCCGCTGAGGCATCCGGCCGAGGTGTCGCGCGATGTCGGAGCGGACGCTGCAATTGGCAAAAAGGTGTTTTCCCCGCCCAGCCTATGGACAAGGGTCCTGCGTCGCTGGCAGCGTCTTTTCGCATGAGCAGTCTCTACCATACTCGCGGTTTCTGGCGCGCTCTAGCCAGAGGGCCCTTTCATCACCTGCGGGACTATGCGACTAGTGGCGAATATCGTGCCCTGCATCGGTTTGCCCGCAGGTTGAGCGGCGAGTCGCCGGAGGGCGGGCAAAGGCTGACGCATGCCGGCTTTGATATCGGGGTACTGGACGGCCCGAGTTTCCTGAGCGCGTGGGACGAGATATTCGTCAATCGGATATACGACATAGGCGAGATCGCCGGACGCCGTCCCGTGCTCGTGGACGCGGGGGCTAACGTGGGGTTGGCGGCGTTATATTGGAAAATTAAATACGGAGATTTTGATTATGTCGGCTTCGAGCCGGATCCCCGGGTCGCCGCCTGCTGCCGAAGCAATCTCGAGTCCTGGGGCGTGACAGGCGAGCTGCATCAATCGGCGCTCGGGGCCGAGGAGGGGGAGGCGTGGTTTCGCGCGGATGGGGCCGACGGCGGCCATGTGGAACCGAACGGGACGGGGGCGGCCGCCGGCTTGTTGCGGGTGCGCACGGAGCGTTTGTCGCCCCGACTGCCGGAACGGGTGGACCTGTTGAAGATCGACATCGAGGGGGCGGAACCGGTGGTTTTGGAGGAGATCGGTCCAGGGCTCGCCGGAGTGGGGCGCGTGTTTGTCGAATGGCATGCTCGCAGCGGGGCGGGCGGGCTGGGCCGTGCGATCGATTTGTTGGAAACGGCCGGGTTTGATTGCCACGTGCAAGTCGCGGCGGGGTGTTCGAGGCCCTTTTCCGAGGAAGGCTTGGCGGGTCCTTATTTTCAGAATCTCAATCTCTACGGAGTTCGCCCATGAAACTCGTGAACATCGGGTGCGGCGACGTTTATCACCCGGCTTGGATCAATCTGGACGTCGAGCCGGCGAGCCCGGCGGTGCGGCGGCTCGACGCGCGCCGGCCCTGGCCTTTCGCGGACGGCGAGGTGGACGCGGTTTACCATTCGCATCTGCTGGAGCATTTGCGCGCGGACGAGGCGCGGGCCTTTCTGGGCGAGTGTTGGCGCGTGCTCAAGCCGGGCGGAGTGCTCCGGATCGCGGTGCCGGATCTGGAGGGGATAGCACGGGCTTACCTGACGGAGCTGGAGTGGGCGCGCGGTGGCCAGGGCACGGCGTTGTATGATTGGACCGTGCTTGAGCTGACCGATCAGTTGACGCGCGAGAGTTCGGGCGGGCGCATGGTGACTTTTCTGCGTTCGGCCAGTCGGGAGGACTTGTCGCGGGTGCGGGCGCGGGCGGGCGCGGCGGTGGTGGCGATTGCCGATGCAGGACACGGTCAGCGTGGGAGATGCTGGCCTGGTTGGCGCAAGGTGTGGCGGCGACTGCGGCTCGAGGCGGGTTGCGTAGTCCTGCAATGTCTCGGTGGCGGTGTTTGGGCGCGGGCGTTTCGGGCGGGGATGTTCCGACAGAGCGGAGAGGTGCACCGGCAGATGTATGACGAAGTTTCCTTGTCACATTTATTGCGTGCGGTCGGGTTCGTTTCGCCACGTCGCATGCGGGCGGGGGAAAGCAGCATGCCGGGATTCGACGGATATGCGTTGGAAATTTATCAGGGCGAGGTGCGAAAGCCCGACTCTTTGTTTATTGAGAGCATCAAGCCATCGGTCGGGCATGGAGAGACGTTGGCGTGAGGGTGGCGCATATCACGGTTTCCACTGCGGGCGGCGCGGGTATCGCGGCGCGGCGCGGCGTGGAGGCGCTGAGGGCGTCGGGACTCGAGGCCGAATTGTTTACGGTCGATCAACTCGGAGTGTCGCCGACGATGCAGCGTTGGCGCGCGCGTTGGGATGGTTTGCCTACCCGGCTTTATCGTCGGCGCAGGTTGTTTACGGCTTGGAGTAATGGATGGTTCTCATGGCGACTGGCAGAACGAATAAATCAGCTTAAGGCGGATCTGATTCATTTGCATTGGGTTGGTCACGGAGCGTTGGCATGGACCGAGCTGGAGCGCATCAAGGCACCCATGGTGTGGACCTTGCACGATGCCTGGGTGTTCACGGGGGGGTGTCATTATCCGGGTGATTGCGCGCGGTTCGAGGCGAGCTGCGGGCGGTGTCCGCAACTCGGGTCGACGGTCGAGCGCGATCTCAGCCGGTTCAATTTGCGCGGGCGGGAGCGCGCCTTGGCGAAGGTGCGCCGCTTCGTCACACCCAGCGAGTGGCTCGCTGGGCTGGCGCGCCGGAGCGGTCGCGTGTCGTCGGAATCGCTGCGCACCGCAGCCTATGCGCTGAACCTCTCGGTGTTTGACGCGAAGGGTCGCGAGGCTGCTCGCGCCCGGCGAGGGATCGGAGAGGACGAATGCGTGTTCGCGGTGGGAAGCCTCGAACTCGACGAGCCCCGGAAGGGAAATCATTTGCTGAAGGCGTGCCTGGCGGAGTGGCGGCGGCAGGACCCGAATACAGCGGCGCGCCTCGTGGTTTTCGGGGGCAAGGCCTTGCCGGAAATCGCCGTTCCGGGACTGACGGTGCAAGCGGCGGGGCTGTTGACGCGGGAGCTGGACGTGGCCGGGTTGTTGGCGGCGGCGGACGCGTTCTTAATGCCGTCCTTGCAGGACAATCTGCCGAACGTGGCATTGGAGGCGCAGGCCTGCGGGTGTCCGGTGGTGGGGTTTGATGCGGGAGGACTGGCAGAGATCATCGAGCCGGGGAGAACCGGCTGGATGGCCGGGGCGATGACGGCGGAGGCGTTGGGGCGGGCTCTGGCCGATTTTACCTCGGGGTCGCTACGACGGCGCGACGAACTCGCGGCGGCATGTCGGCGAAACGCGATGACGAAATTTTCGCCGGAGCGGCATGCCGCGGCGCTACGGGCGATCTATGCGGAGGTCTTGAACTGATATGGCGGCAAGCGGCGCAGGCGATAGACCGGGGCTCGTGCACTTGGCGCACAACTGGTTCATGTCGCGACGCGGCGGAGAGCGGACCTGCGAGGAGATCGCGCGGGTGTTTCCCGGGGCGGGGATATCGACGTTGTTTTTGAGGCGCGAGACCTTGCCGGACTGGTTTGCGGGGCGGTCCTTCGCGGTGTCGCCGCTGGGCTGGCTGGCGCCTCGGTTTTGCGATCATCGGAAGTTGTTGCCGCTGTATCCGTGGGCGGCGCGGCGGTTGGCGGCGCCGGCGGGCACGCGGTTGCTGGTCTCGAGCGACGCGTCGCTGGTGAAGGCGATGCGCAAGCCGCCGGACTGCGTGCATGTCTGCTACTGCCACTCGCCGCCGCGCTACCTGTGGGACATGAGCGAGGAATATCTGGCGCGCACGGGCGGACTGGGCGGGGTGGGGCGGTGGGTGTTTCGCCGCGTGATTCCGCGGCTGCGCGCGGCGGATCGCGCGGCGGCGGAGAACGTGGACCACTTCATCGCAAACTCCCGTTTCGTGGCGGAGCGCATCCGGCGGTGCTATGGGCGGGAAGCGGAGGTGGTGCATCCGCCGGTGGAGGTGGGGCGTTTCGCGGTGACGCCGCCTCCGTCGGCAGGCGCGGGCTTCTACTTGGTGGTGTCGGAGCTGGTGGCCTACAAGCGGGTCGATCTCGCGGCGGCGGCCTGCGCGCGCACCGGGCGGCGGCTGGTGGTGGTGGGCGACGGGCCGGAAGCGGCGCGGCTGCGGCGGGAGTTCGCGGGGGCGGCGAACGTGGAGTTTCGCGGGCGGGTGCCGGACGAGGAGGTGGCGGGGTTGCTGGCGGGATGTCGCGCGCTGATCCATCCGCAGCTGGAGGATTTTGGCATCACGGCGGTGGAGGCGCAGGCGGCGGGGCGGCCGGTTGTGGCGTATCGTGCCGGCGGTGCGCTGGAGACGGTGGTGGAGGGCGAAACCGGGGTGTTTTTCGACGTGCAGACGGAGGCGTCGTTGATCGCGGCGCTGGATCAACTGGAGGCGCGCGCGGAGGCTTTTTCGGCGACCGGGTGCCGGCGGTGGGCGGAGCGGTTCGCGCCGGAGGTTTTCCGGGCGGCGCTGGCGGAGAAGCTGACGCGGTGGGCGCCGGAGGCGATGCGGCTATGAGCGGTGTGTGTGCTGGCGTTTTTTGACCAAGGAGTGGAGCCCCGTGCGGTGGGCGAGCCAGAGCGCGACGGCGTGGGAGCCGGCGACGAGGAGGATCCGCAAGCGGGCGAGCGGGTGTCGGTCGTGCCGGAGTTTTTCGCGCAGCATGGTGAAGAGCGCGCTCGAGCTGAGGCCGGACAGGTCGAAGACGGCGAGGTGCCGGTCCAGGTAGGCGACGGGCGCGCCGGAGGCGAAGAGGCGGCGGGTGACGATCCAATCGGAGATGAGCCGGTAGCCGGTCGGGTAGGGGTGGGCGACAAGACGGGCGCGGCGGTAGATGAGGGCCTGGTGGCAAACGGGCATCTGCACACGAAAGTCGCGGGCGGTGACGGGGCCGCCGACGGAGCGAAGGCCGTGGCGGTTTTGGCGAAACACCTTGCCGTAGAGGATGTCGAGGCGTGGACGGGCGCGAAGAGCGGCAGAGAGGTCGGCGATGACGTCGATGTCGGCGCAGATGTCGCCGGAGTTGAGGAACCAGACGAAGTCGGAGGAGGCGCGGGCGACGCCCTTGTTCATGGCGTCGTAGATGCCGGCGTCGGGTTCGGAGAGGATGTGGCGACCGGGGCGCGGTGGAAGCGAGGCGAGAAATTCACGGGTGCCGTCGGTGGAGGCGCCGTCGATGATCCAGTGTTCGTCGGGCGGAGTGGTCTGGGCCTCGACGCTGGCAAGGGTGCGGCGCAGACCGGCGAGGTCGTTGCGCGTGATGGTGACGATGGCGAGGGTCATGACCGGGCGGGCGGGTGGCGCAGGGCGAAGGACCAGAAGCCGCGTTGGCGGCCCCACCACTGGGCGGGCTGGATGCGGAGCTGGCGGAAGTCGCCGCGCAGGAGGCCGCGCAGCAGGCTGCCGACGGGCACGAGCGTCATCTCAAGGTATTCGAACAGGCCGTAGCGGTGGCGGCGTTCAAAGAGCCAGATGGCGGCGAGGGCGCCCTTGCCGAGGCCGTAGTGGTAGGCCTTGCGGGCGGCGGCGCGGGCGTCGGCCGCGTGCATGGGCGGGTGGTGGATGACGAGCTCGGGAGCGTAGCGGGCGGGGGTGCCGGCGGCGAGCACCCGCCAGCAGAGATCGGCCTCCTCGCTGCTGGGGAGCGAGGTGCCGGGTCCGAGACGCGGATCGTAGCCGCCGACGGCGGCGAAGACCTCGGCGAGCACGAGAAAGTTGGCGCCGGCGAGTAGTTTGGAGCCGGAGAAATGGTCGAGGCGGCCGCCGAGACGCTGGCGCAGGGAGTAGTGGCGGCCGGTGGTCTCGTCGAGCACGGCGCCGGCGAGGAGGCCGAGGGCGGGTTCGCGGTCGAGGATGGCGCGCAGGTTTTCGCCGTAGTCGTCGGCCCAATACGCGTCGTCGTCGAAAAACGCGATCCAGCCGTCGGGGGCCAGGCCGATGGCGAGGTTGCGGGCGCGGGCGCCGACGCGGTCGGGAAAGTGGTGGAGATGGAGGCGCGGCTCGGCGAGCAGCGCGGGCGCGAGGGCGAGGGGCCGGTCGTTCTGGTCGATGAGGTGGATGGCGGCCGGCCGGTGTTTCTGGCGGAGGATCGAGGAGATGGCGCGTTCGACGTAGCGGGCTTCGCGACCGAAGGTGTTGATCACGACCCGGACCTCGGGGAGGCCGGGCGATGCCGGAGGGGGCGTGGTCGGCGGAGAGGGAGGCATGCTCGGGTCACTCGGCGTGGTTGCGCCAGCGGGCGAGGGTGAGGGCGAGGATCTGGAGGTCGAGCCAGGGGGACCAGTTTTCGATGTAGTAGATGTCGTGCTGGACGCGGCGGTTGAGGTCGGTGTCGCCGCGGAGGCCGTTGACCTGGGCCCAGCCGGTCATGCCGGGCTTGACGAGGTGGCGGGGCAGGTAGTGGGGGATCTCGCCGGAGAGGCGCGCGACGTGGTGGGGGCGCTCGGGACGCGGGCCGACCAGGCTCATGTC
>LLBY010004756.1_pt5 | contig 16299 bp, 6 predicted proteins | sample 1489401 | NCBI WGS metagenome assembly LLBY01 (sample SAMN04092656, study PRJNA295927) | soil metagenome | biome: Soil prokaryotic community; feature: Bulk soil; isolation source: soil from tomato rhizosphere | host: tomato cultivar Hawaii 7996 | place: South Korea | collected 2011-11-01 | reverse complement strand
TTTTTGACCCTGAGGTCAAAATGACATAGGCGAAACCTGTACTGAGCCTAGTCGAAGTATACCTCTATGGCTCTGCCTCAAGGATAGTCTGTTTCAAGAAATTTTTTATTGCAAGTCCAGTTATAAAACGCTCAAATACAAGTAGTAGAAAGAAGAAATAGTTAAGATTGTATATATTTTATTCCACTTTTTATAAAAAATCCTTAAAGGAGTTAATATAGTATTACTTTCTGCTAATTATTATACTTTATAAAAAAACTAACATTTTAATTTTACCAAATGACAATATAATTAAGCCTAAACGAAGTAATTGATCAAAAAAGCTTAAAAGCAATTAACAGAAACTAAAAACTAAACCAATCACTATGAAGAAAACTTTTACTAAAATCAGTGTAGAATTATTATAGCTACAAAACAATAGTAATTCTTTAAATTTTATCAAATCGAATTTATTATTCTATAATTTATTCAACAATCCTCTTACTCTTATTCAACATAAACAAGTAAGTCCATAATAGTTTTTGTGGGGCTAGTATGATATTGTGTTAAGTGCAGAATCGTATTAATATGCTAAGCATTAAAACTTATTAAAATGAAAATTAAATATGAATAAATCCTACCTGCTTTGTCTAGTGGTTTAGGACATAAAACTTGAAAATCAAAAATTTATGAAAAAAATGAACTTTATACCTCTTAGAGGAGTTCCAAGTAAAAACAATTTACTTTGTTACGGGATAGCATTCCTTTTCATGTTCCTTTTCAGTTTAAAGGCGGAAGCCCAAACAAAAAGCGTTTCTGGAAAAATACTTGATTCTGATGGAATACCTGCATCTGGAGCTACCATTGTAGTAAAGGGGACCAGTCGAGGAGTAACGACAGATTTCGATGGGAATTATTCTATTAAAACAGCTCCAAATGAAATCTTGGTTTTTTCTTATATAGGATTTAAAACCCAAGAAATTGCCGTTAAGGAAAAAACAGTCATTAATGTAACACTTGTTCCCGATCAAGAAGTTTTAGAAGATGTTGTGGTAGTCGCCTTTGGTAAAGTGCAAAAGCAAGAATCTGTTGTGGGTGCTATATCCAAAATATCAGGCGATAAGCTTATGTCTGTTAGAATGGGGAGTAGTGTTGAAAATAGTTTACAGGGCAGGCTGCCAGGTTTAACGGTTATTATGACAGACCCTACACCTGGAGAAGAAGCCTTAGGTGGTTATTATGCCGCTTCACCTATACAAATGTCCATTCGTGGTAACTCATCTATGGGTAATAACACACCTTTATTTATTGTTGATGGTGTGGAAAGACCATTTTCAAACTTAGACCCTAACGATATTGAATCCATTTCCATCCTTAAAGATGCTTCTGCTACAGCTGTTTATGGTGTAAAAGGTGCAAATGGGGTTATTATCGTAACAACCAAAAGAGGTCGAAGAGGTTCTCTTGAACTAGATTTTTCTACCAGTCTTTCTATGAAAACGGCGGCCATTCTTCCAGAATACATGAATGCCTACGAAACTATGAAGTTAAGAAATGAGGCATGGGCAAATGATGGTAAGTGGGATTTAATAGTATCAGATGAAATTTTAGAACATTATAGAACTCAAGATCTTCCTTACTTGTATTCTAATACAGACTGGATGGATTATTATTTTGAACCTGGTTTCGATCAAACTTACAATCTTAATGCCAGCGGTGGCAGTAATTTTGTGCAATACTATGCTTCTATTGGCTTTCTTAAAGAAGGAGACATTTGGGCTGTTGGTGATCAATTCCCATATGACTACGACAGTCAAAATGCCCATTATGGAAGTACGCGATATAATTTTAAAAACAACCTTGATTTTAATATTTCTAAAACCACCAAGTTATCCGTTAATCTAGGTGGTAATGTTAAAGCTTGGGGAAAACCAGAAGATACATTTACCCAACCCATATGGTATGAGCCAGTAACATCAATGCCTTTTTATCCTGCTGAAGCTTTAGCTCAATACCCAGATAATGTAATTCCTTATAACCAAACAGGACCCAGACCATATATTAACCCTGCACAAGGTGAGGTTGAAATGAACTGGTTAGGAGCGCAAGGTTTTAATAGATTTAAAGCAAATGAACTTAATGTTGATATTAAGTTTGACCAAAAGCTTGATTTTATTACTGAAGGGTTGTCAACAAACTTTTTATACTCTTATAACTCCAACGTAATTTATCGAAAAAATTATTGGTTACCTCAATATTTTGGATACTATTTAGACCCAGACACCCAAGAATGGTCTAGGTTTGACAATTTTGGTGGGTTAGATTTAGATACGCCACAACCATCTCTGCAAGTGAATGGTTCTGAAAACATTTTTAAAGGCTGGAGAAGCCATTACCTTCAATATGCTCTAGCTTACAATCGTTCTTTTGATAAACATACAGTGTCTGGATTGGGTCTTTTTAGCCGTAGAAAATCAGTTGGAGATCAATTATACTTCTTTCCTAGTTACGAAGAAAACTGGGTAGGTAATATTAATTACAATTATGATAATCGCTTTTTCTTAGAAGCCAGTGTGGCACATACAGGATCGGAAAAATTTGCTCCAGGACTTCGTTTTGGCACATTCCCAGCAGCTGCGGGTGGTTGGGTTATCTCTAACGAAACGTTTTTTGGTAACCTTAAGGAATCTATTAATATGTTAAAAATTAAATATTCTTATGGTGTAGTAGGTAGTGATGCTGGGATTGACAGATGGTTATATCTTTCTGATTTTACTGCTAGTGGAGGAACTTCATTTGGATATCCACAACAAGGGTATGGTTATATTAACGAAGGTCGTCTTCCAATACTAAATGCTACTTGGGAGAAAGCATATAAACAAAATTTAGGTTTTGAATTTGGTTTTTTCCATAATCTAGTAACGCTTAACGTGGATTTATTTGATGAACGTAGGGAGGATATGCTGCAAGCAAGACAAAGGGTTCCTGCCTGGGCAGGTGTACCAGCTATACAAGCGAACATAGGATCTTCTAAAAGTCATGGTTTTGAAATTGAATTGGGTATTAACAAAGCGTTTAAAGATGGTTCTTACATCATATTTACCGGTAATGTATCTGCATCAGAAAACAGAATGGTTTATTACGATGAATCGGACAATATCCCCTTTAACTTAAAAGCTGAAGGAAAACCGGTAGATATTGCTAGAAGAATGGGATCTTATACACCGGCTACAGGAATAGTGACACAAGGTTTTTATCAAAGTTTCGATGACTTGTTTTTATATCCTACAGTAGGAGGAGGCAATCCAATTGTTGGAGATTTTAAGTTTCTTGATTTTAACGGTGATGGTACTGTAGATGGTCAAGATCGTGTGGTTGCAGAAAGTCCTTCAATTCCAAATGTAACTTGGAACGGTACATTAGGTGGTGGTTATAAAAATTTGTCAGTAGAGTTAAATTTCTATGGTATTAGCAGTGTGCAAACGCCTATGAGACAAGGCGGATTATTCTACTTATATCCGTTTACAGAAAATAAGGATAATGCTTATACCGCTCATGCAAACCATTGGACGCCTACAAACACGAATCCTGAGTTCCCAGCCGTCCATGCTGAGGCTAGTAAGCAATACAATTATCAAATTAGCGACTTTTCAATGGTTGAAGGGCAGTATATACGCTTAAGAAGTGTTAACCTTCGTTATGCTATTCAATCTGAAAGTATAAAAAAAGCAACAGGCATTAAAAGTTTAGAATTGGGTGTCATAGGAACAAATCTATGGACTTGGAGAAAACGTAAATGGGGTGGTGATCCAGAAGGGTCAAATTTTGGAGTTGATTTTGGCGCATATCCTCAAATGAAAAGATACACCTTAGAACTTCGTGCAAAATTCTAATAAAAAAATCAGAAACATGAAAAGAGCAATAAATTATTTATCAATTATAATAGGTTTTTCTGCATTAATGAGTCTTACTGGTTGTGAAGAATACCTTGATAAAGTTCAGGAATCTTCTGGAATCCCGGAAGAGGACTTGCTGCAAGACTACTTTAAGTTTAGACAGTATGAAGATGGTATGTATAGACATTTACTAAACTATCTAAGTGCTGGAGATTATAGCTATATAGCAGCACTAAGCGATGAAGGCTATGTGAATTCAATTAATTGGGAAACCATGCCTATTGCACAAAGTGGCGATTGGTTAAGATCTTATGATACAGGTCAAGCACTACAGTTTTATGGTGTATGGAATGCTTGGTCAAGTATACGTATAGCGAACAAAGCACTTGAATACCTTCCCCGATTAGAAGGTGCCACACAGGCAGAATTAGATGAGTTAAAAGGTCAGGCCCATTTTATGAGAGCGTGGTATTACTACGAAATGCTCAAACGTCAAGGTGGCATGCCATATATTACAAAATCTTTCAATGCATCAGATAATTTTGAACTGCCTCGCCTTTCTTACCATGAGACAGCATTAAAAATTGCTGCAGACTGCGATTCTGCTGCCGTATTGCTGCCTGAAAGATGGGATATACAAAATCTAGGTCGACCAGAAAAAGGAGCTGCATTGGCTGTTAAAGCCTCTGCACTTTTATTTAGTGCGAGCCCAAGTAATAACCCAACAAACGATGTTGCTAAATGGGAACTTGCAGCAGAAGCATCATGGGACTTATTATCTAAATTGGGACCATTTGGTAATAATAGATATAAATTAATACAATCTAAAGGAAACGATAAAGTAACGTACAAAATACCGTCGGGAGGTATTGAAACCATTGAATATGCGGCTAGTTTTGATAGTATTTTTATGTACCAACCCTATCACGATGAGATTATTTGGGAAAACTATGCTGTAATGAATGGTGCCAACAATGCATATGCCGTATTAACAACAACTAGTATTCAAGGCAAGAATGTCACCCAAGGATTTACGCCGTCTGCTAACTTTGTAGATAGATTTGAAACTTTAAATGGGTTATCTATAAAAGACGACCCTAGCTTCGACCCTCAAAATCCTTTTGTAAATCGGGACCCTAGATTTTATCATTCTATTTTATTTAATGGAGAGCGATGGACAAGTCAATCTGGTAAATATCTAGAATTATACCAAGGAGGATCTGAAAGAAACAGTCAACCAGGTGATGCACATTTAGGTTATATGGCTAGAAAATTTTGGGGTAAAAATGTAGACCAGTGGTCTGGAGCAGCGCCTCCATTTACACATGTTATTTATTTTAGATTAGCAGATATTCTTTTACAATACGCCGAGGCTGCAAATGAGATTGGAGGACCAAGCTACACCTTACCGGGAGCTTCCATTAGTGCCGTTGAAGCGGTTAACGTGGTAAGAGCTCGTGTTAAAATGCCTCCAATAAATGCTATGTACCTAGCAAGCAAAGAGACCTTCAGAAATCGTATTAAAAATGAAAGAGCTGTAGAACTTTATTTAGAAGGAAAACGCTTTTTTGATCTTTCTAGATGGGGAGATGCCAGCAAAATGGAATACAAACAATATTTTGCAGATAATTTCACAGAAGATCCTGCTGCCCCTACTGGCTATACCATCGAAAGAGCTACTGAACCTTATTTTACAAGAACATTCGATCAAAAACATTACAAATGGCCTATTCCTTTAAGCGATGCTCTCATGTTTGAAGCGTTTAAACAAAACCCAGGATGGTAAAATTATTATTAACACGAAAAAATAAAACAATTATGTATAGAAAAATCGTAAATATGTTGATGTTTTTTGCAGCCATCGGGATATTCGGTTCCACATCTTTACAAGCGCAAGAAGATACTATGCTATCCCTTGTTACGGGTAAGGTTGTGAACAGTGATGGGCTACCTATTTCAAATGTACTAGTAAAATCATTTGAAGCAAAAGACAAAAGTATCACAAATAAGGATGGTGTTTTTTCATTAGAAGTTTCTTCAGAAAAAGATCAACTTATTATTGATGAGAAAGGTTATTTTTTGAACGTAAGTGAAATAATAGATGGTAAACTTGAAGATCCAAATATTATATTAATTAATTCTGGGTATATGGAAAAAGGCATGGTAAAATTACCTTACCAGACGTTTTCTAATAATAGAAGTGTTTCTTCAACCTTTACAGTTACGGGAGATGAGCTAGCCTCTTACCCAGCAGGCACCTTTCTAGAAACATTATCTGGAAGAATTCCAGGTTTAGAAATTAACACCTATGGCAATAATCCTACAGGAGAATCCGTTTTTGCTACATTACGAAATCAAGGCGTCTCTTTTTATATTGATGGCATATTAAGAGACCCATCAGATCTAACGGTTTATGAAGTAGAAACAGTTCAAGTTATTAAAGACTTGGCTGGAAGGGCAGCTTTAGGGCTATCTGGTATTAATCCAGTAATTTGGATCACTACCAAAACGGGTAAAAAGTATAAAAGAGATATATCTATAACAACAGAGAGTGGCTTTAGTTCACCTACAGCCCAACCTGAATATTTAGATGCTTATAATTATGCTACTTTATATAACGAAGCATTAGTAAATGATGGTTTATCACCGCTATATGCTTCTTCTGCACTTGCGGCCTATCAAAATGGCTCAAACCCATTATATTATCCTAATGTAGATTATTATAATAATTATGTTAAAAAATCTGCAACCTTTAGAAGAGCTAATCTTAATTTTAGCGGTGGTGACGACAAGGTTAACTATTTTTCACTTTTGGATTATGTTCAAACCAAAGGTTTAGAAAAAATTGGTGATGAAACAGCATCAAACCGTTTTAAAGTTAGAGGTGGTGTCAATATTAAATTAACGGATAAAATTCAGTTTAACGTTAATTTATCTGGAACCTATCAGGAACTGGATTATCCAGGTTCCAATGGTAATTTTAATTTATTTAATTACATTTCAAATACACCTTCTAATGCGCATGCCATTTCTTATGATGGAAAATATATTGTAAGCAACGATTTCCCTACAAATATTGAAAATAGCATGTTATCCAGTGGTTATGCAGAAGGTGCTAATCTTAATTCACAAAATACAGCGACTTTATTGCTAGATTTAGAATCGCTCCTACAAGGGCTTACGTTTACTGGAACTGCAGCTTTCGATATTTATAGCAACGTTCGTAATGGTAAAGGAGGTACAGCTGAGCTTTACAGATTATTACCTAACAACGAGTTAGAGAGAACTCAAGAAGAAGTCATTGTTCCCAATCTAAGTGCTCTTAATGATAATTTTACTAGAAGTACTACAGCCCTTTTGAGTTTTAATTATGATAGGGTTTTTGGTAAACACGCATTAACAATGAATGCATCCTATTACAGTGCCCTTGTTGAAACACGCGGATTTGCAAATTACCAACCAGTGAAAAAACAAGATTTTAGTTACAGGGCAAACTATGCGTATGATGATACCTATGTATTACAACTTGACTTAGCATATTCTGGAAGCATGAAACTACCTGATGGAGATAGATACCATGTTTATCCAACAATAGGAGCTGCTTGGGTTGCTAGTAACGAATCTTTCTTAAAAAATAGCACGGTTGTGGACTATTTAAAACTTTATGGCTCTTATGGCATGGTTGGTAACGAAAACTTCAGCACATTCTTTGCTGATTCTTTTGGTGATTCAGCAACCTATAACCCATATTATCTGGGCACAACCCTTTGGCAAAATGTTGGTGCGTGGCAGTCTGGTATTGAAGGTTCAAGAGGTAGTGTCGTTAATATTTATAACATTCAACAAGAGGGTAGCACAAACTATGAACTTCCTAAAATGAGCAATTTAAATATAGGCTTACAAGGAGAATTACTAAATAAAACCGTATCGTTCGAGGCTAACTACTACATGCGTAGAAATTATGACCAGATTTCACAGAGAAGTTCTTTAACACCATCGCTTTTTGGCTCAGGAGGCTTCCTGCCCTTAACGAATTATGGTGAAACAAAGCAATGGGGTCTTGAAGGTTACCTACAATACAAAAATAATATTGGCGACTTAAACTATAGTTTTGGTGGAAATATGATGTATAATAGATCTAAATATGTAGACGTTGATGAACCAGCAGCTCTTGATGATTATAGAAAATTAGCAGGTACAGATACCGATTTAATTAGAGCCTACGTTTCTGAGGGTTTATACCAATCTGAAAGTGAAATAACCTCCAGAGGTGTTACTCAAAGTTGGGGCGATGTGCAGCCAGGCGATATTAGATATCAAGATTATAATGAAGATGGTGTGGTCGATGAAAAAGATATCCACATTACAGGAGACCATGCACCACGAATCTATTATGCCGCTAACCTAAATTTAAAATATAAAGGTTTTGGTCTTTATATTGTTGGGCAAGGTATCGCAGATGGTGTGAGATCTTTAAATACAAGATATTTTAATGGAGCTAATCCACGATCTAATTATTCAGAAGTCATGTTAAACAGATACCCTGTTACTAACGACATACCAAGATTAACCACACAATCTCAAAACAACTACCAAAATTCAACATTTTGGTTAGAGAGTGCGGCTTACTTTAGTATAAAGAATATAGAACTTAGTTACACCATGCCAAAGGCTGCAGATACTAACTTTATGTTGCCTAATTTAAAATTCTTTGTTAGAGGTAAAAACATAGCGTCTTTCTCTAAACTATCAAAATACAACTTAGATCCAGAGAATTTAAGCGCAGGTGTAAATAGTTTTCCAATATACAGAACCTTTACGTTAGGGGTGTCATGCAAATTTTAATCAATAACAACAAGATTATGAAATCGCCATGATTTGGAAACCCAATTGATAATCATTGATCACCGATGAAAATAAAATTTGTGAGATAAACACCAATGAAAATAAAGCGATACCATATTCTGAATTCTGAATTCAGAATAAACAAATAAACGAATAAACGAATAAACGAATAATATTTACATATGAAACATAAAATATATTATTATTTAATTTTCGGTATCTTCTTGACCTCTTGTCAAATTGATCCCCTTCCAATACAGGATCAAACAACAGAAGATCTTTGGAGCCACTCAACCTATGGCGAAGGTATTCTAGCAAATGCCTATGATGGTTTGAATACGGTATATCCTGTTACCATGGATTATTATACAGACAATGCCGTACCATCACAGCCAGGAACTAATTCACTGGCATTAGGAAGCTGGAATGTAGAAAGCAGCCCTATAGGAAATTGGGCCTATACTTATGATAAGATTAAATACCTTAATTTATACATCGAAAATGGTGCAGATTTAATTTATAGTGTATCCGATAAAGTTAGAGACTCTACATTGAAATCTAACAGAATGGGAGAGGCCTATTTTTTAAGAGCTTGGTACCAAGCTGAATTATTAAAAAACTATGCCGGTAAACCTGAAGCTGGCGGATCTGAAGTCCTTGGATTCCCTATTGTAACAACCGTTTTGGAGCAAGGAGATGATTTAGATCTTCCAAGAAACACCTATGAGGAATGTGTTGCTCAAATTGTACAAGATTGTGATGCTGCAATTGCGGTGCTTCCATTAAAATACAATGGCGGTTCCGATGTTTTTACTGGTTTAAGTAATAGAGGAAGAGCTTCTGGTCTGGCAGCCATGGCATTGAAAGCTAGAGTGTATTTAAATGCGGCAAGTCCAGCTTATGGTCCGTCCACCCAAGCATTATGGGAACGCGCTGCAACCGCTGCTGCTGAAGCTATTGATGCTTCTGGTGGATTAACAGATTTGGCGCCTTATAATAACTTTAACGATGCCACGAGTTTTGATAATATCTGGATACAGCCAACATACCAAGGAACTGGTTTAGAAAGCACATACTATCCGCCTTCTTTATATGGCAGTGGGTCTTGTAATCCATCTCAAAATTTAGTGAGTATATTTCCCGCAGCTGACGGGTATCCTGTAGAATCAAGTTCTTTATATGATCCAGAAGATCCCTATTTAAATCGCGATGAACGCTTTTATAGATTTATTTTCTTTAATGGTGATGTATATAATGGTACTACTATAAAAACATACATTGGGGGGGCAGATGCTCCAGGTGGTTTAAGTCAGCAAGGTACGAGAACGGGATATTACATGAAAAAATTGTTAAGTAAAAACGTGAAATTAGATCCAAGTAACGCGACTGCTGATATCAAATTTTATGTTTACCTTGGTAAAACTGAGCTGTATCTTAATTTTGCCGAAGCAGCTAACGAAGCTTATGGTCCAGATGGTAATGCATTAGGTTACTCTGCCGCAGATGTTATGGCAAGAGTAAGAATGCGTGCAGGCATAGATTCAAACACGGTTACTCCTGAATATGATGATCAATACATGCTAGACCAAGCAAGTGCTGGTACAGAAACATTTAGGGAATTTATTCAAAATAACAGACGTATCGAATTGTGTTTTGAAGGCTTCAGGTTTTGGGATATCCGCAGATGGAATAAAGCACTAAATCATACTATAGAAGGTGTTCAGATTACTCGTGACTTGGTAAATGGTGATACCTATAACTATTTTAATGTAGAAAACCATACCTATCAAGATTATATGAGGTACGCACCACTGCCTTACTCACAAACATTGATAATGAGTAATCTTAAACAAAATGCGGGATGGTAATTCTTAAAACAATAAAAATAAACATATGAAAAAAGTATTAATATTTTTAGTATTCATTAGCGTTTTAACAAGCTGCTATGACGAATTTAGACTGGATAATGAGTTTTCTTCGGTAGCTTTTTCAAGTGCAGATGGTGGCTCTAATCAACCGGGAGTTCTTTGGAGAACGGTTGTTAAAGGCGAAGGACTTAAACTTGATGCTGGTATTTATTTAGCTGGTATCTTAGATAATTCAAAAGAAAGATGGGCGGATTATGAATTGGATCCAAGCCTTCTTGTAGGAACTGATTATACCATGCTTCCTTCAGATTATTATACGTTGAGTAATTCAAGCAGATTTGTAATTCCATCTGGAGAAACTGTTGGTAAAATATCGATTGTTTTAGATTCCATTAAATTTTTGAATGATCCACTAACAACAAAAATGAATTATGCCATACCTTTTAAATTAATTGAAACTTCAGAAGATAGCATTTTGAGTACTCAAAATACGCAAATACTTGTTTTAAAGTACATTAATAAGTATGAGGGTTTTTATAATCAAAAAGGGACTTTTCAAACCGTTGCTCCAAATGGAGAAACTTTAAATAGTGGTACTATTAACAATGTAATTAGTGGAACCTCTATATTTTTAGATTCTCTTGAAATGAATGGTTCTATGAATTTAATAGGCGCAGATTATAAAATGAAATTACATGTGAATCCAGATAATACGGTATCACTGGAATACAGTCCAAACTTAAATGCAGACAATTCACCAAAAAATATTGCGTTGGATGCCACTCCAAACGCTCCAAATGTATCCCCTTGGGAAAACGTTGATGGTGTAAACGATGGCGGAGATCCTACCTCATCAAATGATAGAGGTGCTAGCGGATTGGCCTTCGGTAACTGGCCTTTATTCGATACTTGGGATTATGTTGAATACACTTTTGATGGGGAGTATTTTATTACTCAATCGGATGTTTATTGGTTTGCAGATAGTAATCCTAATGATGGTGGCGTTTCAAAACCATACAATACCTATCTTCAGTATTTTGATTCTGAATCTGGAGCATGGAAAATTCTATATAATAATAATGTTGTTAACGGCACACCTATATCCGAAGCAAATTATGCCATATTAGATGGAACGTATACTTCAGATAATCCAGCTCCAGGGACAAGTTTAGATCAATATAATGTGACGTCTTTTGATGCTATTAGAACAAGTAAAGTTAGAATCAATTTTAAAGCGGTGGATGCATCAGGTATTTTGGAATGGAAAGTTTGGGGAGTTCCTGCGCCTGTAGGGTATGAAGCAGCGGCTATTGCTAGTATAACAGAAAATGGTACTAATACTTACGATCCGGCTACAGGAACCCTCATTTTAAACTATACAGTAAATTACGCTTTAGAAGAATACACAACGAATGTTTCAACTGAAATGGTTTGGCGAAATAGAATTAGGGATGGTGTAAACGAATGGAGACGTTGAAGTTTATCATAATTAAAAATTCAATTTTATATTGAAAACTAAATGTCCCCGATACAAACCAAATTTAATGGCTATATCGGGGATTTTTATAACTATGGATTTTTTAATAATTCTACGCTTCAAATAATTTTCGCATCAATGAAAAAATATATTGCATTCATATTATTTTGTTTTTTGTTCTCTTTAAACAATCATTTAAAGGCACAGAGTTTTAGTAGAATTGAAACGTTTGCTAATCTAAATAAATTAGAAGAAAATAACGGTGTAGCTATTGCCGATTACAACAAAGATGGCTATCCAGACCTTTTCGTTGTTGCGGCTCTTAAAGATGAAAACGGTGTAGATAAAAGTCATAGTAGATTATATAAAAACAACAATGATGGTACCTTTTTAGATATTACCGAAAGTGCAGGATTATTAAAAGACTTTTTTCCTGTTACAGACCCAGGTATTACACCAGAGGAAGCTCTAAAGGGAGCAAAATTTGGAGCTTTTTGGGGCGATTATGACAATGATGGATTCCCTGACTTGTTTCTGACTAATATATACAAGCTATACCTTTTTCATAACAAAGGTGACGGCACTTTTGAAGATGTTACAAAACAAGCAGGAATACTTGAAACCAGTGAATGTGTTTACACAGACGCCACTTGGTTTGACTATAATAAAGATGGATTATTAGATCTATATGTCTCCGACTGGGCGGGATGCAATTCAAATAGTTTTTATGTAAACAATGGTAACGGAACTTTCACAAACAAAATAGAGTTATTTGCAGATACAGGAAATAAACATTCATTCATGAGTTTGCCATTTGATTTTAACAATGATGGCTGGCAAGATTTGTATGTAGCAAATGATGTCCCAGGACAAACATGTGATTTGTTTATAAATCAAAATGGCAAAGGTTTTACGGAAGAAACAGAATCATATGGACTACATTTTAATCAAAATGCCATGGGACTTGCCTTAGGTGATTACAATCTTGATGGTTATTTTGATTTATACATAACCAATATTGATAAAAATGTTCTTTTTGAAAATAATGGCAAAAACACCTATTACAACGAAACATCAACTGTTCAAGGTGTAAAATATACCGAATGGGCATGGGATGCTGTTTTTGCAGATTTTGATTTAGACGCAGACGAAGATCTCTTTGTTGTTAATGGTTTTAATTATAAAAGTAATGGTGCAGAAAAAAACATCTATTTTCAAAATTTACATGCCAATGGAGGTTCTAAATTCATTAATAAATCTGAAGCCTCAAACTTAGGAGACCTGACCATAAGTGTTGGAGCAGGGGTTTTTGACTTTGATAATGATGGCGACTTAGATGTATTTGTAACAAATAGTGATAGACCTTCCTATTTTTATGAGAATAAAACCACCGACTTTACTAATAAAAATGAAAATTTACATTGGCTTAAAATTTCTTTAGAAGGTACGATCTCAAATAGAGATGCCATTGGAACAAAAATTCAAGTAAAAACAGATAAAAATACCCTTATTAGATATTTTACAGGTAAAGGGTTTTTATCTCAAAACTCAGTTCCAGTTCATTTTGGTTTAGCAAACGCTACAAAAATTGAAGCGCTAAAGATAACATGGCCCTCTGGTTTGGTTGAAACATACAACAACCTTCCTATGGACAAAACGTTTCACTTTAAAGAAAATTCATTTTATGAAATTTCCAATGTTGAACCAAGTATAAAAATGTATGGTTGTATGGATCCTGACTCCTGCAACTACAATCCAAATGCAACGATAAATTCTGATGGCTGTATTTATTTAAATACTCAATCTACTATCTATGGAAGTAGTCACGTACTGCAATCTAGCACAGAATCTTATTCTTACCCACCACAATCTGGAAATACCATTATATGGCGTGTTGTAGGAGGTACCATCATAGAAGGAGAAAACACGAACACTATAAAAATAAAGTGGGGTACGGATGCAGCAGGCACCGTAAGTATTATTGAAAAAAATGATTATTGCTCTAGCCAAAGTGTGAGCCTCAATGTTTTAATTAGAAATTCATCAGATCCCATACCAACTATACATAAAAAATCTGTTGCCAGATTATGGAATGAAGCTTTGCTAGAAGCCATAAGAAAAGACTATGCAAGACCAACAGTACACGCTAGAAATCTTTTTCACACAAGTATAGCTATGTATGATGCATGGTCAATATATGATGATAATGCAAAGCCATATCTTTTAGGAAATACTGTTCATGAATTTACAAATGATTTTGAAGGGTTTGAGACAACAGAATCAATAGAGACAGCAAGAGATAAAACAATTAGTTACGCAGTATATAGACTTTTAAAGCATAGGTTTCAACACTCACCAAATCTTGAGGAAACCATGGCGTATTTTGATGGTTTAATGTTAGAGTTAGGATACGATACCGCTTATACATCAATAGATTACAAATCTGGAGACCCCATGGCTTTAGGGAATTATATAGCAAAAACCATTATAGATTATGGGTATACAGATGGTTCAAATGAAATGAACCAATATAAAAATAGTTATTACGAACCTGTTAATCCACCAATACTACTTAATAATCCAGATATAAACGAAAATGCTTTGTTGTACCCCAACAGATGGCAGCCCTTAAGTTTCAATACGTTTATAGACCAAAGCGGAAATTTAATAGAAGGTTCTACACCAAATTTTTTAGGCCCAGAGTGGGGTCGTGTAAAACCTTTTAATTTACAGAGTTCCGAAAGAACGGTTTATAGTAGGGCAGGACATGATTATATTGTTTACGACGATCCTGGATTACCGCCTCAACTCAATTTAGAAAAAAACACCCCTTCAAGCGATGCATATAAATGGAGTTTTTCTTTAGTGTCTGTTTGGAGTTCACATCTCAGTCCTTATGACACTATTATGTGGGATATATCCCCAAAGTCTATTGGAAATATAGATTTTGATCTATTCCCAAATTCTGTAGATAGCTATAAAGATTTTTATAATTTAGAAAACGGAGGGGATATTAGTAAAGGACACCATATTAATCCTCGTACAAATGCTGCATATACAGAACAAATAGTACCAAGAGGTGATTATACGAGAGTTCTAGCCGAATTTTGGGCAGATGGTCCAGATTCAGAAACACCACCAGGACATTGGTTTACTATATTGAATTATGTTAGTGACCATGAACTATTCAGTAAAAAATTTAACGGTACCGGAGCATCCTTAAATAATTTGGAATGGGACGTTAAATCCTATTTTGTTTTAGGAGGCGCCATGCACGATTGTGCGATTGCTGCATGGAGTATTAAAGGGTGGTATGATTATATAAGACCTATTTCGGCCATTCGATTTATGGCAGAAAAAGGTCAAAGTTCAGACCCTTCAAAATCTAATTATCATGTAGCAGGTATTCCTTTAAAAGAGGGATTTATTGAAACAGTAGAAACAGGGGATCCTTTAGCTGGAAATTCCAACGAAAATGTAGGTGAAATTAAAGTGTATGCATGGAAAGGACATGACTATATTCAAGATGCCAATACAGACGAATCTGGAGTAGGTTGGATTTTAGCAAAAAACTGGTGGCCCTATCAACGCCCTTCTTTCGTTACCCCACCTTTTGCGGGTTATATTTCAGGACATTCTACGTTCTCTAGGGCAGCCGCTGAGGTGATGACCCTGCTAACAGGAGACGAATATTTTCCTGGAGGCATAGGAGAGTTTAAAGCAAAAAGGAATGAATTTTTGGTTTTCGAAAAAGGGCCTTCGGTAGACGTAACATTACAATGGGCGACTTACCGTGATGCATCAGATCAATGTAGCCTTTCTAGAATATGGGGCGGAATACATCCACCTGCAGATGATATTCCAGGAAGGGTAATTGGGAAAACAATTGGTCAAAATGCATTTTATCATGCTGTCGATTATTTTAATGAAAATACTGATTCTATCAATCAAAAGCATTCTGTTTTTCCGAATCCTATAAAGGTGTTTAGTGAGGAATTAACTGTAACAAATACAAACCATACAGACACTTTCAACCTTTTTGATATGAATGGCAGGTACATAAAATTGTTGGTTAGCAATTACTTAAGAACCAACCGAAAAACAATTTTGAAACTTCCTAGATCACTAACTACTGGAATTTATATTCTGAAAATAAATAACAAAACCTATAAGATGGTTGTTCAAAAATAATTAGTGTCCGAAAAGATAATAGAATATAGACTAAAGAATATAG
>LLBY010031590.1_pt1 | contig 16307 bp, 18 predicted proteins | sample 1489401 | NCBI WGS metagenome assembly LLBY01 (sample SAMN04092656, study PRJNA295927) | soil metagenome | biome: Soil prokaryotic community; feature: Bulk soil; isolation source: soil from tomato rhizosphere | host: tomato cultivar Hawaii 7996 | place: South Korea | collected 2011-11-01 | reverse complement strand
CGATCTCGTCCATGATCGCGAGCGAGTAGTCCAGGCCTTGCAGCGTGTCCGGGTCGTTGGCGATCGGGTACATGCGTCCGCCGCCCAGCGCTTCAATGCGCGGATCCGAGATGGCCGTGTAGAGCTTGGCGCGGTTGGCAAGCTCGGGCTCGGCGTCGACCATCGCGACGGCGACGTTATAGACGCTCTTCATCGCTTGCCCGACGGTGGTCGCGACGATCGGGACATCCGGCGTTCCCGAGCTGCAGCGGTCGAAGGCGGCCCACACGGCGATCGCCGCGAGGAGCGTCGACTTGCCTTGCCCGCGCGGCCATGACGCGATCGCCGAGGTAACCGTGTCGTCGCCGAGGACTTTGCGGATCCACCGCTTCTGGAAGCGCGCGAGCCGGATCGGCTTGCCGTGGCCGTGGCCCTTGGGCGCGCGGCAATAGGTCTCGATGAACTTCATACAGCGGGTGTGCGGCCGGCGCTCCGTCCATGCCATCCACGGCCCCGGCTCGGTCGTGGCGAAGCGCTTAGCGGCATTCCGCGTCCCCGAACTAGCCACTAGGGACGGTCCAGACGCGTTCGTTTTGTAAGTGAAAAGAATGGGGACGGCGGGTACTCAGACGCGTATATCCTGAACTTTTTGCCCAGGTCAGCGCGGGAATTCCTCGATCGTAGCGTGTTTCTGTGAATTGCACGAGCGGCACACGAGACGAATGTTGGCAGGGGCATTCGTCCCTCCTTTCGAGAGGGGGATGATGTGATCTCGCGTCTCTGCAGGCGCAGCACGGCAGCGCTGGCAGATGCCGACGATCGGGATAGCCAGGTACGCGGGGTCCCGGTAGGCGGCCCGTTTGGGGTCCGCGTTGCGGGCCTTGTCGCGCCCCTGTTGGCATGTGGCGCACCGAGGACGCCGGGCGGTCCCCAGCGCGTAGTTGGGGCATCCCGGCGTCAGGCAGGGCTTAGGCGGCCTTCTCACGCTCCAATGGTGCACCCTTCGCGTCCAGGACGCGGATAGTCGCGCATGGGTAGGCGACGCCGGCCATGCGCGCCGTCGGTGCGGCCATGCCGATGCGGCCGGCCTCGGTACAGCCCTTGCAGACCATGAGCGCGCCCGGTGTCCGCTGGATCGGTCGATGGAGATCGCGCACGGCCAGGATCGCCGCGATCATGTCGCGAGCGCAGTCGGAACAGGTCCCGTCGCTGCAGCTGCAGCCGGTGAGGAGTTCAGTCACGGAAATACTCCGGTTTCAGGTTGAAGAGCTCGAGGACGGCGCCGGGGACGTCCGCGAGTTCCTTCGGATCCATCTTGGCGAGCTCGGCGTCCAGGCACTCGAGGCAGAGGTCCCAGGCAGACGTGCCGTGCGGGAACTGCTTGCCGCAGCGCTCGCACTGTTCCGTGCGGGCCGCGATGGGATGGCTGGGCATCGGTTCACTCCGCTCGGGCGGCTTCGAGACGCTTTGCGGCGTAATGCAGGGCTAGATCTTTCACCTTGTCCTCGGTAGGCTCAACAGCTACCCAGCCGTGTTCCCTCATCTCCGCGGCCCACCGTCGATACTTCGCCTGTCGGGACCCTTCCGTCGCAAGCGCGGTTCTCTCATAGTCGCTGACCATTGGTTTCATGGGTTTCACACTACCAGATGCCAGGTATCGACGGTTTCCGGAATCCGTGATAGCGTGGCCCGCATGAACCAATCTGCCTCACGCCCGCGGCTCACCCGCGGCGCGCACAACCCGAAGGCCGGCGCCTACAGCATCGTCGGTCTGTTCTCCCAGGTAATCCCGTTGCTGGCCTACCTCGGCCGCACGCTCAACGACACGATGTGCGACCACAGCGCCCAGGCCGCGCGCCAGATGGTCCAGGGCGCCATCACGAACGCGCCCATCTGCGACCGGTGCCAGCGGAAGCTGTACACGGTCGGGACCCTCATTTCGGGCTCGGCCTCGGCCGTGGCCCATTGGGAGCCGGCGCGGCTCGCGCGGCTCAACGCACGTCTCGCGCTCGCCGCGGCGCGGCGCCTGGTCGACACGGTCGAGCTCGGCGAGCCGGTTGCGTGGGCAATGAAGGGCGGCGCCGTCGTCACCACGGCCCGCCGAGCCATCAACGCCGGCGCCGCGCTCATGGACGGGCCCGAGCTCGGCGCCATGAACGAAGCCAACTACGCCGCTCGCCAGTGCGGCGAGCTGGACCATTCCACGTCTCGCGTGGCCCGCAAGCACGGGCTCAAGGAGGAGTCGTACATCATCGGCTTCGTGCTCAAGGCCGCTGCGAAGGCCGCCGAGGCAGCCGTGAACGCCACCGAGACAACCTGGGCCCAGGACGGCGAAGCGCGACAACTCAAGCTCGTCCAGGCCACCGAGGACACCGCGGGCGCCGCCCTCGGCGCCGCGATCGATGGCGCCGCCCTGCTGCTGGGGACCGGCCGCTCTGAGTCGATGATGGTCGTTGCCTCGGGCGTCTGCGCTGAATTCGATCGGCTCGCGCGGCCCATGCATGGCGAAGAGATGGCTTGCGAGAAGTCCACTTCCCAGAATGCAACCTCGGGCGCGTCGCCCGTCGACGCCCACGCGGCGGCCGTCGCCAAGATGCGCGCCAACCTCGAGGCCGAGGCGGAAGAGCAGGCCGCCGCGCGACGGGCGCGCAACCGATGCAACTACGCCGTCGAAACCCCTACCGAGGAGCACACCGTGATCTATCCCGAGGATGCCGGCGCCGCCGCCGCCGAAGCCCTGATCGCCGACAAGATGGAAGCCGCCTACCTCAACACTGGCGACGCCGGCGCCGCCTTCGAGGAATCCGAGCTCGCCGACGTCGCCGACGAAGCGATCGGCGACGCCGCCGCGCTCATGGACGCCCTGGACCGCGCCGAGCGGATCCTGAACGCGATCGCCGAGGAACACCGACCGGTCGAGGCCTGGACACGCCGGCGCCCGGTCGGCTTCAAAGTCGATATCGAGTATCAGGCGCAGTGCTGCATCATGTGTCGCGACGCGAATGGCCAGCCGATGCTGGCACCGTGCCGAACGCGACAGATCCTCGAGAGCTACGGGGAGCTGTAGCCGTGGACCTGGACGAAGCCAAGCGCGTGATTGATCGCATCCTGCAGCTTCACACGGCCGAGCCGTACGCGCCGCCGCAAGGCGGGTTCACCTGGTCAGTGTGTAAGCACTGCAGGCGCGAGGACGGCGGGCGTGTCATCATGCCGTGCCCAACGACGCTGATCGTCCGGCCTTCGATGATGCGCTCATGAGCGTCTTGCTCGCGCTCTTCATGGGCGCCTCGGTGTGCATGGTGACCGTCGGCGCGCTGGTCGGGATCCTCATCTTCTGGATCGCGGACCAGCGTGGCGGCCACCGAAGCGGGCGTCGCGTTCGCTCTCGGCGAACAACGGTGCCGAGTCGCGGACACCGACCCTACCGAGGCGGTAGGGTCCCGGCCTAGAAGTGCTGCAAGTGGTCTGGCGTCGAGAGGTCCAATTCTCGGCGCCGGGCGAAATCTCCCCGCTCTCCAACGGGATAACTTCAAGGGCTCACTGTACCCGCACAGTGCGGCAATGGCGTGTCGATACGCCCGACTAGCGAGGTCGGAAACACTGGCGGCTTGCTGGTCCGTCTTAGGGGTCAATCCCGACACTCCAGCTCAAGGAGCGATGACACGAGCGCCGTTGCACCCTCGCCGGGTGTGCAAGGCAGGCCCAGGCGCCCCGATGCAGAATCGGGCTCGATCAGTGGAGCTCCACATCATCCCGCGGTTCGCGGGCGCTGGCCGTGGAGCTGATCGAGGAGAGGTCACGCACTTCCCGCCCTGGGCGCGCTGTAGTGAGCGCGCCGGCTTTCGGCTGTACGGCGTCCCAAGTAGACGATCAACGAAAGTTCCTCTCTGATTGCACGTGCATATGCACGCTCTGTAGTCAGAGGGGGCTTTAGCTCCCAACGAACCGCAGCATCCGATGGATGAAACGGACAAGTCCCCCCAACCCTGGAAGGCAACGCGATGCAACGACCACACCGACTGGCAGGACTGAACGACAACCAGCTCCGACGCATGAGGCAGGCAGACGAGCACTGGCGAAACTCGCACCTCACGACGCGCGAGCTCCCCGACGAACCCGATTGGGTTGAAGACCAGCGCGTAGATTGGAACGCGCCGGACGCCCGGCGGCCCGGCAGAGCCGGTTAGGGCATAGGCAAAGGGCCCACCGTTCCCCCGGAACGGTGGGCCCTTCTCTGTGCGAGCCCTGGAGGCCTTGTGAACGAACTCCTTACGCGAGCCTACGCCAATTCATTGCGCGACGGCGGCCCGCTGGCCTGGGATTTCTTCCCCTGTTCGGGGACCTCCGCGTCCGCCTGGACCACGTGCAACTCCTCGTCCACTCGCCTGATTACTTCGCCTTCGACGTCGTAGTGCGGCGCCTTCGGCCAACCGAGGAACACACCGAACGGCGGCCAGCGCCGCTCGAGGGACGCGAACGTGACATACCAAAGGGCGGTGACGAAGGCGTAGACGGCGGCGGACAGTGCGTTGATGGTGAGCGGGTCGGACGGAAGCTCGAGGCCGGTTTCACGGCGAAGCCAGCCAACGCCGGCGGTGAGGAACGCGCCGATCACGAGCGTGGTTACGGTGCGGATGGAGCCGGTTGCGAGATCGGGCATGGGGGACTCCTTGCGGTAGGTCTGGATTCTTCAAGCGCCGGCTTCGGGCCGCGGTCCCTTGCGAAGCCGGCGCCCGTCTATGTGACCGGGTTGTCGAACGCGTCATTCCACGTCTTGGGCCCGAGCTTTTCGTCCCGGCCGAGGCCTCGGTCCGCTTGGTAAGCGCGGACCAGCGCGGCGTACTCGTCGCCGAACTTGCCGTCGTTGCCGTAGCGGTTGAGCCACTTCTTGCCCTTGCCGATGGACCAGCCGCGCTTGCCGAGCTGGGAGGTCCACGTCTTGATCCACGTGGAATCGAGCTTGCCGTCGGTCTTGCGGCCGTGGAGCCCTGAGTGCGAGCGGTCGGTGCCGTCGTCGGCGCCGAACCAGTGACCGGCGTCGAGGGGGAACGCGACGTCGGGGCCCGGCGCCGGCTCGCCGTCGGCCGGCTTCGAGGGCTTGCCGGGCTTCACGTTGATCCAGTCCGCGGCGAGCGCGGTGTCCAGGTGGTCGGTGCGCGCGGAGAGGTGGATATGCCCGTCGTCCCTTGAGTCGGTCGACTTCTTGAAACCGTCGCGGCAATGGAAGGTGCGGCCGTGGAGGTTGGCGTACTTGAGCCAGGGCATGTTGCCGGCTCGGGCGCCTTCGAGGATCGCGTCCTCAAGGCCGGACTCGTCCTCGAGGTCGATCGCGCACACGATGTATCCGGGGAGCGGATCCGGCCATGCCGTGGAGCTGAACGGCGTGTGGTCCTGGGGATGGTCGCTGGTGAGGTGCGCGTTGTTGCCGATCGTGCCGAGGACGGGGACGCCGTTGGCTCGGGCCCACTTCTCGACGTCGGCGATCGGCCGGCATTCCTTCCAGGGGCGGCCGGCGTTGACCCAGCGCTTATATGCTTCGGTGCTCATGTTCCGACACTACCCGCCGGGTGTGACTGTTCAGCCTGGTCAGGGTTGGGGCGTAACGATGATGCGGCGCGTGAAGACGTCCGAAGTGGTCCCGCCGGCCACCTTGTGCATCGTGCGGACGAAGTAGGTCGCGCCGGCGGTGAGTCCCGAGAGGAGCATGAAACCGGCGTAGCTCGTGGGCCCGACGGTGACGCCCTGCAGCGCTTCGGTGTCCGAGGCGGCTTCGACTACGGCGCCGGACACGTTCGTCTCGCGCACCTCGATCGCGACGAACACGCGGAAGGTGCCGTCGCCCTGCATTCGCGACCAAAAGTCGACCTTCGCGCGGCCGGAGGTGGCCGCGGTGAACGTCACCGAGCATTGCGGGGAGCCGGCGGCGTATGAGGTCGAGGAGATGTCGGCGATCGTCGTCGTCTCGATCACTTCCACGGCCGGCGGGAAGTCGGCGGCGCGGATCGGGGATCCGGGAGCGATGGTCATCGTGTGCCTCCTATAGGGCCCATACGGTCGGCTCGGCCAGGCGCACAACGGTGCCGGTCGGGTGGGATTTGACGATCCCGTTGACACCGCGCGTGACCGTGAAGGTTTGCGTGGAGCCGGACGGCGCGGCGATCGCGGTCACGGTCATGCGCTCGCCGCCGAACATGATGTCGAACGGGAAGTCGGCCGCGGTCGTTGTCCAGAATCGGCCGTCGGTGATCGTCATGATGAGGTTCGTTTGCGTTGAGCTGGTCGTGTTGTTGCGGAAGGTCGCGAGCGATTCCCAGCGGGCCACGCCTTCGGGCGCCCCGGTCGGGTCGGCCCAGGTGCCGGCGGCGGCCCAGACGTCGGCCGGCGCCACGGTGAACGTCACCCAGTGCAGCGCGCGCGTGATGTCGTCTTCGATCGCGTCCACGATGAGGTCCACGGGGCCCGGCGGGATCCCTTCGGGCAGGTCGGTGACGCGGATGATGTCGCCGAGCTCCACGGCAAGGATCGCCTCGGCGAGCGGCGCGACGTCGGGATTGTCGAGGCACAGCGGCACCGACGGCCAGCGCGAAGCGTCGATCGTGCCCAGTGCGAGCCGCTGCCACGCGTTGCCGGACGCGCCGGCCGCGGTGTCGGCGTTGATGTCGGCGGACTGGTCGTAGAGTCCGACGCCGGCCGGCGGCGGCTGGATCGACATGGAACTTGTGGTGTCTTCGACGGTGAGCTCGATGCCGTTGACGTTCTTCACGGTGACGCGGTTGACGGTGGCCTGGTCGTCGTCGTTGGGCTGGAAGGGCTCGCCGATGAGGTTGTAAGGGATCTCCAGGACGGGCGCGCGGTTCAGTGAGGACGCCGGCCGGTAGGCGAGCGCGCCGGCCAAGTCGTTGGCGTCGGTGAACATGCCGAGATCCGTTGCCGGCACTTCGCGCATGAGCTCCACGACCGTCTTCGAGCGTTGCGGGCCCATAGCGGGGATCGCCTCGGTGATCGTGCCGGTGAGGCGGACGGGGAACCCTTCGTCGGCGCCCAAGCGCATGAGCCGATCGTGGCCGGCTTCGCCTGCCCAGGCTCGGAGGGAGTTGCTTGCGGTGTCCCAGATGTTATGGACGTCGCCGTTCAGGATCGCCACGTGGCCCATTGCCGTAGCGTCCAGGCCCACGCTCGTCCCGAGCTGGACGGCCGTGAAGCGGCCGAAGGTGCCGGCGACGGATCCCGAGTCCATGACGAAGGCAACGTCGGAGCCGACCGGGAAGCGGGCCCACTGGTAATCGACGTTCGCGCCGTTCTGCTCGAGAAGCAGGGAATGCATGTGAAGGGTCCCGTTGAGCGCGGATCCGGTCGGCCCGTGGTCGAAGATCAACGTTCCGTCCCGGTCGTAGCCGCGGAGGATGCCGCCGCCGCCGGAGTCGTAGATCAACTCCCATCGCATCATCGAACCCGAGGTCGTGAAGCGCGCCAAGTGCCGGTCGGTCGCGATGCCGGCTTCGGGGACCAGCGCGAGGAACACGATTCGCTGTTCGATGTTCGCCGGGTACTTGGGCACCGTGCCGATGATGTCCGAGTTAGAGAGGGTCGGCAGCGGGTCCGAGGCGACGAAGGCGTCCGAGGCTGCGAACTTGACCTCATCGGGGTCCGTTGGCATCAGGGTCGACGTGTCGCCCGGCAGCGCCGAGGCGAAGCGGGCCGCGCCGGCGGCCTCTTCCATAGGCCAATAGGCGACCACGTTCGCTTTCGTGGAGAGGTCCCGGCGAAGGCTTGAGCGCAGCGGCGTCGTGACCTTCTGGGCGCGTCGCAGGACGCCGGCGATCGTGGCCGGCGACGAACGCACTTTGCCCGACACGTCCCACGTTTGCGGCCAGGCGGCGGCTTCGCCGGCGAAGCGGACGGCGCGGTCGGTGATGTAGGCCGGCGCGCTGATCGTCCAGACGTGCGCTTGGGGATCGGTCAGGGTCGTGTCGCCGGGCTCGATCGTGCGAAAGTCGGCGCTGGATACCAGCGTCGACGTGGAGAGGATCCCGGAGCGGTAGCGGAAGGCGCCGATATCACCGTCGAAGGAGGACACGATGATGCCCGAGTCGGACCAGATGACGCGGCCGACGTCCAGCGGCGCCTGGGCGGCGGCCACGCTCGTGACGCCGGCGTTGATCTGATTCGTGCCCAGGGCGGCCCAGGTGGTCCCGTCAAGGCTGGTCTCGAAGCCAACCGTGTTCCCGCCGGCGCCGTTGTTCACGTCGATCCAGACGGCGAGCCACCTCTCGGGGTCGGTGTCGGGAACGGCGATCGAGGACGTGCGGATCACGTCGGTGCCGGCGGTGCCGTCGGAGGTGGAGCGGAAGCGCAGCGTCCCGTCAGGGCGGATGTACCAGGCCCACGCGCGGTTATCGCCCGAGACCAGCCAGCGCCGCGATAGGGCCATGCCGATGTTGCCGGGGCGCCACGTGCGCGGCCGGACGAGCATTTCGATTCGCTGGTCACCGGTGAGGCGGAGGTTGGCGACGTCGGGTGTGCGGGCCACAGCGTTGTTCAGCGGGTCACCGGGAAGGTACAGGCGGGCCGCCGAGGCGCCCAGGCGGACGCGTACGGGCGTGTTGCGGCCGATCTTGCCGAACAGGTCGGACAAGGGATTTCGGGGCGCGTAGCGGCCTCTCAGCGGGCCGCCGCCGGCCGCGGTGGCGTACGCGGACTCGAACTGTTTGAACGGGATCGTGGCTTCGGCGGGGTCGGCGTGTCGGGACCAGTCCCGCCGGCCGCGCGCGATCTTGATCGACTCGCCGGAGTAGACGTCTTGCCGTACGTCGTGCCAGGCGCCGTCATAGAAGATCTCCACGATCGGCAGGGGGCGTGCCATCACGACCTGCCGAATACGACGTTGACGCCGCCGCGGGTATCGATCATTTCGCGCAGCATCGCAAGGATCGCCTCGGGACCGCGGAACACGACGGTGGCCGGCGGCCCGGCGTCGTTGGCGGCGCCGGCGCGCGTGACGCGCTCGCCGGCCTGCAGCACGGTCATGACGTCGGTGCCAGGGGCGCCGGGGACCAGGCCGCCGGTGTGGAGCCTGGGCAGGTTCGGCGTGTTCAGCGTGACCTCGGGAATGTCGACGCCCATGACCGAGCCGCCGCCGATCGTGAGCGAGAAGTTGTTCCACTTGTCAATGATCCAATTCGCGGCCGACCGGTAGGCGTCTTTTATGCCATCCCACATACCGCTAGCTGCGCTTTTGATCCGTCCCGGTAGTCCCTTGAACCAGTTGACGAACGCCGAGAACTTGTCACGTATCCAGTCGACGCCGGCGCCGGCCTTCTCTTTGATCCAATCCCAGGCCACGCCCATCGCTTTCGTGACCGTATCCCAGTTCATCCAAAGTAGGACAATGATGGCGATTAGGGCGATAACGGCCAGGACGATCCACGTGATCGGGTTCGCGAGGAGCGCCGCGGTCCAGGCCCAGGTTGCGGCAATGATCTTGCCGAACACGGGGATCACAAACGCGGATATGCCGCCGGCGAGATCGGCCAGGCCGCCGCCGAGGGTCATAATGCCGCCGAACAGGTCACCGCTGGCGATCTGCGAGACGCCGCCCATCGTGTCGCCGACGCCAGACAGTGTGTCGTTGAAGCCCTGGGCCTTGCCCTCGGCATCATCGAAGCCTTCGCCGGCCTTGTCCAGACCGTCCGAGGACTCGGAGACGCGTGAGTCCATGTCCTCGGCGGCGTCGCCTACGGCGTCGAAGGCGTCCTTCGCCGGCTTCGCGTCGCCGGCGAACGTCAGGGTTACTGTCGGGCCCGCCATCAGGTCACGTCCAGGCCGGCGTTGCGGGCCACGACCGTGTAAGCGGTGACCATAGCGTCCAGGGTCTCGTCACGGTTCGCAGAGTATGACGGGTAGATGTAGCGCCCCTCTTCCATGAACGGGCGCCGGACGCTGCGCTTTCGGCCCGTGGAGCCGCCGAAGTCGAGCCAGCCGTAATAGGCCGCTTTCTTCGAGCCGGCCGAGACGCGTACGGCGGTCCGCGTTGACTTCGCCTTAAGGGTCCGCTGCGCCGTCCCGGTCCGTACGGGGATCTTGGGCCGCGCGGCGTCCACGACGATCGAGGCCACCGCGTTGTTCGCGTGGCGCATCGCAGTCGGGAGCTCGCGGTCCACCTCCTTGAGGGACCGGACGAAGCCCTTGAGGCCTTCGACCCTGATCGACTCACTCATCGTTTCCCCCTTCGGGATTCGGCCTGCAGTTGCTCGAGCTCGATCGCTTGTGCCTTGATCGAGTAGTAGACACCCCACTGTTGGAACTCGCCGCCGGTCATGCGGTGCCTCATCTCCTCAACGGTCATCCCGCCGAGCTCGGCGGCCAGGAAAAACTCGAAGCGCAGGTCACTCTCCTGATCGTGGAAACTCCTCGGCGGCGGCCTTCGCTCCCTTCTTGGACATGCCGCTGATCTTCTGGATTCGCTCCACAAGTTCCTGCATGTCGCCGGCCGCGCTGTTGTCCTGCCACTTCGCGACGTCCTTTTCGCTCATGGCAGGCAGGACCATTGCCTTAGCGACGTACGCCGCTTCCTTCTTGTCGGTCGGCAGGTCCCGCTTCCCGATGAGCATGACCTCGGCGCGCGTGAGGGGTCGGATCCGCACCGACAGGCCGGACTCGAGCTCGAAGTCCTCTTCGCGCGTCGCCGCCGGCACCGCCGGCGCGGTGAGGTCGGCCAGGCTCGCGTACCGCGGCTCGGCCGGCTCGAGCTCGGCGGCCTCGGCGGCGCGCGCGGCTTCGTAGGTTTCCAGTTCCATTGGCAGATTCCTTGCTCTAAACCTGGGCCGTGATGGCGACAGGACCGGTGATTTGCAGGTCAGCGGTCCAAGTCACGATGTCCGCGACGGGCGCGGTCTCGTTATAGGAGGACACGAGGACGTTGCAGGTTCGCATCGGCTTCCCGGCGCCGAGGCCTTCGACGGCGTACTCGAACTCCACGGCGGCGCCGCCGATCAGCGGCTCGAGCACCTTCGCCGGGCCAGTGGTCGCGTCGGTGTCATACGTGCCCGAGATCGTGGCCGTGCCGTCGGTGAGTCCGTTGATGTAGACCTTCGAGGTGTCGGTGTCGTCGGCCTTGTATCCGGTGACGTCGTGCGTGTCGCCGGTCCGCTTCCACTCACAGTTGCGAGTGTGCGGGGAGATATTGAGGGAATTGATGACGGTTGATGTGGTTTTGCCGTGCTTTGCGGTCATAGCCGTTACCTTCCTACGATGTCCACATTGAACGTTACGGCCATGATGGCGACGCCTTCCATCGTGAACTGGCCTACCTCCCAGCCGAGGACGGCCAGCGTGTCGAACGCCGTGTATTCGTCGGGGACCTCAAGCGCGTTGATGACGCTCGTCGGGCCCGACGTCGAGGTAAACCCCATAGCCGCGGCCCAGACGTTGCGGTCCGAGACGCCGGCGACGGCGACCATGAGCGGCACCGTCAACCGCGTGAGCCCGTTGCCCAGCGCATTCGAGGTGAGCCGGAACGTCGAGGTTTCAGGGGCGCCGCAGCACGCGAACGGCGGCGGCGCCGACTCCGGCGGCGTCGGGAACGGTCGGATCCCACCGACGCCGGCCAGGCGCCCGGTGGCCTCGGTCATGACGGCCAGCGTGTCCACGGCTACACCGCCGCCCAGTACCGCTGGAAGGGGCGCATAGCGACCTCCACGTCAGGGTCCAGCTTGTTCAACAGCCTCATTTCGTTGCCGAGCTCGGGCGAGCCGGCCACGCCATACGGCGAGTTTCGCCGGACGAAGTAGCGGTTGATCTGCAGATGGACGGCATCCTTGACCGGCTTCGGGACCGCGGCCCAGCCGAAGCCGGGCGTACGCACGCGGATCCCGTCGGGGATCGAGGTCACCGACGGCGAGCCGGTGAGCCGCAGGTATTCGTACGGCTTCCCGTCCGCCGGCGCGCTCTTGGGCCCGATCGTGAATTCCAGCTCAAGCGAGTACGTGCCGTCGCCGGCGACGTCGAAGGCGGCTTCGACGTCGGTCGCGTCGTGGATGTCGTCCACCTGGACCGTCCAGCAACGCCAGTCGCGGTCCCAGGTGGCGGCGTAATACCGATCCGTAACCGCGTCCACCTTCCCGAACTGGCGATAGGCGAAGCGGTCGATGTTGCGGGAAGCCGTCGTCAGGTGCAACGTCAGGTCCACGTCGTCGGCGGTGTCCGCCGGCGGGATCCGCAGGTTCGCCTTGGCCTCGGCCAGGCTCACGTAATCCGGGGCCCACATGACGCCGGCCTCCCTTCTGCAGCTACGCCGCGTTCTTGAGGATCGAGATGGCGAACGGGTTCTGAATCGCGCCGTCCGCGCGGTCCCACAGCGTGTACTCGATCTGGCGGAAGTTCGCGCGCGTGTACGGGTTCACGATGAGCTCGGCGTTGCGCACGCGGCGGATCACGTAGGCCTCCCGCATGTTCCCGAAGGCGCCCCAGAGGTTCGTGCCACCGTCGACGTAGTTCGCGAAGCCCTGATCGATCGTGATCGGGTGGTTCAGGAGCGTCATGCCGGCATCGCCGGCCATGCCAGCCTGAGCCGCCGGCATGAGCAGCGGCCGGCCGTCGGCGTCCACGACCTTCTCAAGCGCCGCGAGCGTGAGGTCGTTGAAGTACCAACGGCACCCCTCCTTGCGGTACTCGGGGTCCACGGTGTGCTTCGCGTCCACCAGCTCGGCGTACGTCGGCGCCGCGGTCGTGAACGTCGCCGAGGGTCCCGTCGACGCGGTGACGCCTTCGGGCATCCCGGTCCCGGTGCCGTTCACCCAGTGCAAGGCCTGGGCGCGGTTGATGCGCTGCCCGAGCTTGCGCTGCACGAGGTCCTGGATGTTGAACGCGGAATCCTGGGCGAGCTCCACGCTCACGCGCAGCGGATCCTGATCGGCGCCGGGCGCGGTGTAGGTGTAGCTCTCGATCTCCTTCTCTCCGAACGCGAGGTCGGCGCCGCCGCTCGCCGGCTCGGTGCCCTCGGCCGCGATCACGCCGGCGTTCGCGGTGTCGTCCAGGGTCGGCCACATCATCTTGGCGCCCGTGGACGTCGAGATGTTCTCGGCGTGTTCAGCGATGCCGCCGAAGGCCTTCGCCCGGTCCACCAACTTCTCTCGGAACTCCTCGGGCACCAGGTACCCGCCGGCGCTGTCGGTCCCGACGCCCTGGGCGCGGAAGTGGACCATTTCGTCCACGGCCTTGCCCGTGCGGATGTAGTGGTCGAACGCGCGCGTGAGCGTGTCGTTGTCGGCGGCGCTGGGGTCGGTGCGCGCGGTGCCGTACAGGCCGGCGCCGACGGCGCCGCCGGCGACGCCTCGCAGGATCGTGTTGTCGGTCGCGGCCAGCGCCGCGGTGCGAGCCTGGATCAACTGGCCGCGCTGCAGGATGTTCAGGCTTCGCTCGAGCTCTTCGGCCGCGTTCACCTCTTCCTCGGTGAGCTCGCGGCCTTCGCCCTTCGCCTTGTCCAGGATTTCCTGGATCGCGGCGAGCAGTTCCTCAATGGTCATCGGCTGGTTCCTCTCACTCGGGCGCGAGCCCTTAGCATCTGTTCGCGCCGGGCGAGCGCCGCGGCGTTGGGGTCGAGGGAGCGCAGCGCCACGGTGGCGCCGGCGTAGACGGGGATGGGCACCACTGAGATGTCCATGAGCCGCTTGATCTTGGTGTGCGTGACCATGACGCGGCCTTCGGGCGATCGGCCGCGCTGCATGGCGCCGGCGACGAACGCGAAGCTAGCGCCGGTGACGTCGCCGCGTCGGACCATCTCCTTGAGGTCGGCCGCGTAGGTCGTGTTGGGCAGGTCGATCTCGTAGCGAAGGCCTCGGCCGTCGGAGCCCAGCCGCAGCGTGCCGGCGGACTGTCGGCCGAGGACGTGCGCCATGTTGTGGTTGAAGACGGCGCGCACGTCGGTGTCAGGGTCGGCCAGGACGTCATCCATAGCGCCGCGGGCGATCACTTCGGCGAAGCCTTCGTTCGTCACCTCGGCCACTTCGTCATAGACGGCGGCGTAGCCGTGGAGCGTGTTGCCGTCGCCGGACACCTCGGCGCGCACCATAGGCGTGTAGAACTCAGCCATCCGAACCAGCTCCAACGGCGACCGCTTCGGGGTCGGCCGCGTCGGAGGTCACCGGTCCGGGCACCGTATTCGTCGGGTTGCGCAGGACGTCCCCCCCGGTGACGCCGGGAAGGCCGCGGATCGTGCGCGCTTCGTTCACTGAGATGAGGCCGGCGTTGACCTGCTGAATCAACAGGCCGATTTCATCCTTGGGGTTCGGGCGCTCGAGCGGCGTGAAGTCAAACTCAGCGACGCGCCGGGCGCCGGACAGCTCGCGGGTTAGGTACTCCTCGAAGCGCGACGTCCACGGCATGAGCGTGTGCCGGCCGAGCGCGAGGCTCAATTCCGTGATGCCCGTACCGAACGACGTCGACTTCTGGACCTGCATGAGCAGGTGCGGCGCCACGCCGAAGATGCGGGCGATCTCCTCAATGGAGAACTGGCGAGACTCGAGGAATTGCGCATCGGCCGCGGACAGAGACCACTGTGTGACCTTGAGCTTGCGGTTGATAACCGCGATGTTCCCGGCGTTCCCGGTCCCGGTCATCTGCGCCATGAGCTGCGCCTTGACGGTCCTCGCCTCGGCCGGCGTGATGTCCTCACCGTCGCTGGTGACGATCGCCGAGGCGAGCGCGCCGTTGCCGAACATGTGCGCGGCGGCCGAGTCGCCGGCCAGCGCGGTACCGAAGGCCTCACGCGCGATCCCCAACGGCGACAGGCCCATACGCCCGTCCGAGCTCATGCCCATCACGTGCGTGATGTCCGCCGAGGTGAGCGTCAACATCTGGCCGTCATCCAGCGTCACCGTGAAGATCTTCCCGTCCACGGGCGCGCGTTCCCAGTCGAAGGAGACACCGACTTGGCTGGGGTGGACGGGCCAGGCGCCGACCTGGGCGCCGGCGCCGTTGAACAGCTTCAACAGGTACGCGTTGCCGTGCGTGAGCAGGTGAAACATCACCAGCTCTTTCCACGCGAACGGGACCAGGAGGCCTGGACCGCAAGGGTTGTCGAGCCACGATGACACCTGTTGCCGCTCGCCGGCGGGGTCGGTCTCGATCGTGCGCAGCGGCAATGAGGCGATCGTGCCCGAGATCAGGGAGATGGCCCGCCATACCGCGGTGAGAGACAACGCGGTCCGCTCCGACACGACGGCGCCCGTCGCCGACGGGATCGCGCCGAACAGGATTTCGAGGTTCGGGTCCGAGATGGACACAAGGGAGCGCTGCAACACCTCCGGCGCCTTGTCCTGTGTGGCCCTGGGCCACGGCCATCTCAGTCGCATGACGTGAGCATAGCTCTCAACAGCGACGTCACACCGCTGCCAGTTCGGGCCGTTCCTTCGTCGGGTGCTTCGCACGGTCCAGGGCCATAGCGAGCGCGTACGCCGCATCGATCTTGCGTTTCTGCCCGATCTTCTTGAGCGTAAAGCCGGACTGATTCCACTTCGGGACGCCGTTGAGTATCTGCTGTTGGAACGACTTGTCGTCGTCCACGCTGATCCGGCCGTCTTTGATGTCCTGGTAGAGATCGCCGAAGGCCGGCGTCATGCGCTCGAGGGACTGGGGGATCTCGATCATGGGGATGCCCTCTTCGGCGAGCTGGCCGGCGGGGAGCTCGAATAGCCTGGGGTCATAGGCCAGGCCGCGGAGGTCGTATTCCTCGTCCACCTCGCGGATGTACTGCATGATGTCCGTTACGTCGAGGGTTTCGTTGTCGGGCAGCCAGATCTTGCACGCGGCGTGCCGGCGGCCGTCGGGCCGCGGCTGGACCAGGACCAGCGCCGTTGAGTCGCGCTTGATCCCGACGTCCAGGCCGCCATAGGTGGGCACGCCGGGCGTGAGCGCCCAGGGATCCACGAGGGCCCGCCAGACGGCGCGGCCGTCCTCACCGAGCCACGAGTCCACACCGTCAACCCATTGGCCCAGGCGGAAGATGCGGAAGTGCGCCTCAAGCAGGCCGGACGCCGCGCGCATCCCTTGCAGCGACATGAAGCCTTCGCCGATCGCGGGATTCGCCTTGCGCCATTGCCGCTCGTCCATGTGGTCGCAGTTCTCATCGGCCGCGAGCTCATCGAAGTACATGCCCGGCATCACGCCGCCGTCCTGCAGCTTCGCACGGATCCACCACAGTGCGTTGTCGGTGTCGAAGCCGGGCGTGCCGATCCCGATCACTTTGAACCAGTCGCGCTTGCCCTGGGCCAGCGCGAGAGACGAGTACGCGGTGAGCGGCTGGAATCCGATCTCGTCCATGATCGCGAGCG
>LLBY010007986.1_pt4 | contig 16374 bp, 14 predicted proteins | sample 1489401 | NCBI WGS metagenome assembly LLBY01 (sample SAMN04092656, study PRJNA295927) | soil metagenome | biome: Soil prokaryotic community; feature: Bulk soil; isolation source: soil from tomato rhizosphere | host: tomato cultivar Hawaii 7996 | place: South Korea | collected 2011-11-01 | reverse complement strand
CCATTGAGCCGGATGCGTTCCCTGCCGATTGCCAGATTGAGTTTCCAATCCGAGCGCATTTGCAGATCATCGTTTAACGCCTTCATGGATTTGTGATTGAACGTGTATTTTGCGCCTTTCTTTTTCTGAGCCCAGACCATTGTCTCATGCGCGTTCGTAAAGCGCACGCCTCTAAAGTTGGGCATCGGATTGCCTTTAATCCACACGATATCGTTGAGAATCCAGAAGCCCAAATCCTGCAGAATGGACCCAACGCGATAGATATTGTGATATGAGCCAATCACCCAGATCGTTCCGGTCTCTTTCAGAACACGCTGGCATGCGGATAGCCACTCCCGCGTGAAGTTATCGTATTCAGCGAAGCCCTTGAACTGATCCCAGTCATCGTTCACCGCATCAACCTTGGTCATGTTGGGACGGTACAAGTCATTTCGCAGTTGCAGGTTGTAGGGCGGGTCTGCAAAGACCACATCCACCGAGTTCTCAGGCAGCGTCTTGAGGATCTCGATGCAGTCGCCCTGCAAGATGGAATTAACGGGCAGGGAAGCGGACACGGTTATAACAAATCCTTTTTGATGTCAGGGAGTTTTTCCAAAGAAATTATACCTTGCAGGATTCACGGGAACAATTCTAATCTCAATTCCATTGTATAAAAGGTAGCGTGTCTGTTATTCTAGCCGTCAACCTGGTTGTATGAGAACTGTGAAGCCAAAGCCCTCCTTTACCTTCAAACGACCTGTCGCACTCCTGTGTTGCCTTGTGCTTCTATCAGGTATGCTGGGTTGTGGGACGCTGAGCCCGCTCAGCCCAGCCACGGCAACTCCTACCGCCAGCGCGACCCCGACAGCGACCGTCACGCAAACTCCGACGCCAACCCTCACACCTACACCAACCGAGATTCCCGTCCTTTGTGGGGGACCGCGCGCCATGTTCGTCCTGTTGGTCGGGAGCGACGCCCGCGGGGACACCTATGACGTCGGTCTGGCGGATTCGATGCGCCTCGTGCGCGTTGACTTTGTCGAGCCCAGCATCCGGGTATTGGCCTTCCCGCGTGACCTGTACGTGGAAATCCCGGGCATTGCAGATCACGGCGGCATCACCCAGGGGAAGCTTAATCAGGCATTTCTTTATGGGAATCCGGGCTACAACTATTACGACGGACCCGGACAAGGACCCGGTTTGCTGGCACGGACCCTCGAACACAATTTCGGCGCACAGGTAGATCATTATGTGGCCGTGAATCTGCAGACCTTCGTGCGGATCATCGACACGCTTGGCGGAATCGATGTCAATCTGCCCTATGTGATCGACGGGCGTGTCAAAGGCTCGCGAGATCCGAACCGCTATTTCGCCGCCGGGCCGCAGCGCCTGAATGGATACCGCACGATGCTGCTCGCGCGCCTGCGACCGGATGGAGATCTCCAACGCCTGGAGATTCAGAACCTCATTCTGCGCGCTCTGGCAGACCAGCTTCTAAGCCCGGTCACGATTCTAAAATTCCCACAATTGATTCGATCCTTCGAAGAGTCGATACAGACGGACCTGACCCCGCCCGTACTTGGACAGTTGCTTTGCTTACGGAGAAAGATCGATTCAGAAAAAATTGATTTCCTCAATTTCCCAGATGGTTTGTTTGAAAACGCCCGCGTCCGTGACCGGGTGCTTGGCAACACCTCGATATTGGAGGCGGATTTTGAAGTGCTGGCAGACTATGTGAAGAAATTTGGCGATGGATCGTGGCGTAAACCGGATGGGCAATTTCGCGAGGTAATCCAGCCGTAGCCGGCGTGGATCTACATGTAGCCTTAGATTACAAGGAACTGTCCTGTTTTACTGAAAACCAATTCTATACGCTATCTACGAGATCCGTTCCAAACATCGTCGAGCCAGGGTAGCCGCCACATCCATACGGTATTCGGCGCTGGCCCACTCGTCGGTCGCTTCGTGGAAGGCGTTGCGCGCCGCTGCTTGTGCCGAGCGCAGGACGGAGCCCGCAGACGACGCGTCGGTCCCCTCGGACTCGGTGCCGTCCATGGCCAGCAGCGGACTCTTGCTATAGCCGCCGAACGCGAGCCGCGTACGACCGGAGTTCCATTGGGCAAGGGCTGCGCAGACAACAGGCTTATCTGCCGGAGTACGGGAGACATAATCAAAAGCAAGTTTGGCATTAAGCGGGATGGTGATGGATGTGATTAGCCATCCCTGCAAGTCACGCAGAGGCAGGAAGTCGCCAAGATTCGACGTTCGAGATTCGATCTTCGAATCGACTGACTTCATTTGCTCCAGTTTTGCGTCCAAAGCGAGTAACACGCTGACAAAGGTAGAGCGCCCATCGCAGGAAACCAGGGTCCCGGCGACGGTGGCAGCATTGCGCAGGTTGAGAGGAGCCTCGAGCTTGAGGGCAGATCGCAGTGCATCAGGGCAGAGCTCCGACATGAGCAACGCCTGTAAGGTGACGGTGGCGCTGATCTTCAGGCTGTTGCCCTGCTTTTCAATCGAGTCAAGATGGAGGGATTGCAGGTCCACGGCTTCCACGGGATCCGTCTCCAACTTAGCAAGCAACGTGCCGCCTCCGAGGGGAGTCCGGTTGGGGTGGGCCAAAAGCGTCAGAGCCTCGTCCAGGGTTTTAGGTCGGTGATAGGCAATGATCATAGGTAGTTGTCTCCAAGGGAGTGGAGTTATTATACAGCACCGGGAATCTCCCAGTAGTCACGCTTCGCGTCTTATCCCTCCTCTCAGCGCGAAGGGCTAATCAGGATAAACCTTCCAGCCTAATTCATTTAATCTGGATCTATCAAATTGCTCGGCAGGGACGTCCATTAAAAGGGTGTTCCCTTCGGCAAGTAATTCGTCTGTCTCGGCATCGTAAATGCCGGCCCATGCCTCGGCGTATCTGGCTTTGGATTTCCCGGCCTTGCCAATGACTTTCAACAGCTTGCCGATGGGTACATTCTTGCGATATTTCACTTCCAGCCTGGCAGTGAACATAAAGCGTGGATTCATGGGATCGCTGCCCATGTGGGCGCGACCCGAAATTTCGTCGATGATCGCGGCGACGATGCCGCCATGTAAGACGCCGGGATATCCTTGAAAGTGATCCGGTGCGATATAGGTCGACTCGACTTCGCCCGGTGCAATTTCATAGATGTGTAAATGCAAGCCAACAGGATTTTCCATTCCACAGATAAAGCAATAATGTGAATTGGGCTGACGTTTTCGGGTGGATAGTTGCATAAACTTAAAAATCCTCTTTTTCACCGCGCTTCGACTCAACGCGATGTCTTTAGCGATGGGCCTTCACCCCGACTTGCTGACACATGTCCAGGACGGGACAGGTAGAACAATGGGGCAGGTTGCCTGTGCAAATGTGTTTGCCAAATGGGACGAGCAGGCGGTTAATCTCGATCCAATAGCGGCGCGGGAGTTTATCGCCGAGCGCAACCATGGTCTTTTCCGGTGTAGAGGTCTTTGCGTATCCCCAGCGATTCGTCACGCGATGGACGTGCACGTCCACACTGATGAACGGCTCGCCGCAGGCAATGCCGAGGACAAGATGCGCGCACTTTGGACCAACCCCTGAAAACGACATTAGAATCTCCGGGTCACAGGGGATATCCCCACCATATTCATCGATCACACGCTGTGCAATCGCCAGGATCTGGCTGGCCTTGCGCTCGTGGAATGTGCTGGGACTGATCAAAGCATCCAGTTCCTCGTAGGTCAACTGGCTGATCTCCGCCGGGGTACGGGCGCGTTCGAAAAGCTTGCGGGAGACCGGTAAGGTCACTTCATCATAGGTGCGAATAGAAATGATGCAAGCCACCAGCTGTTCGAAGGTGGAGGTAAATCCGTTCTCAGCCAGCTCGAAGAGGGCCGCCTTCGGCCAGGGCTTGACCGCCTTTCGAATCCGGCGGACCGCCAGTCCAATGTCAAAGGGTTTTTTTCCCATGGGGTAAACCTCCATTGTGAAATGGAGAAGAATGAGCCCATTATACCCACCGGACTCGGTCGGATGACCTGGCAATTACGGCGTTGGGGTTTGATTCTCTACCGGCGGGATCAACATGTCGGCCATGTAATACGAATGGTCGTAAGCAGTCACGGCGCCGCCCTCTCCAGCGATCGGCTCAATGTTCTCGTTGCCGTTTAAGTCCACGCCACTTCGGATCTGGTTCGCCAGAGCAACTGCCTGCCGGATGCGTGCTTCACGATCCGGGTTGGATGGATTCTCAAGGATCGCGATCAATTGGGTGCGTAACTCCGCGGTCCAGTTGCCAACATTCGCTGCGCACACCTTGACATGTTCACCGTGGGTCAGCATGTTTTGAGTCGCATCGGGAGAAGTAATCGCCAAATCGGCATGTGAAAACGTGCCCTGGATGTACCCCAGTTGATCCCCGTTCAACAGGAGCCCGTAGCCATCACTGATATCATCAGTAGTGCCATTGAGGTTCCAGTCTTTGTGGTCCGGGCTTTGCGTCCCCACGATTAGCGTTAGCATTCTTTCTGCTTGCAGCAGCATCTCTGCCTCATTGCCTGCCTCGAACGCGGCGAGCATCTGGGCTGAGAGGTCCATCAATTGCGTTGTGCCTGCATCCAGCCCGCGAATGAACCCGATTTGATTCGGAGTGGCGCCGAACGAAAAGAGCAGATGGCGCACATGAACGAGTCCACTTTGCGGCAGACTCACGGAAAAGGCGATATCGCTCGATGGGTTGGGGTTCCCGTCGTTGGGTTCGATGGTGATTTCCAGGGCGCTGTATGTACCGATCAGATTCCTGCCGCCGCTATCCACAAAGCTCAGCGACCCTTTGTTTTCTGCGTCAAACACAATGGGTCCGAGGCTGATGCGTTGTTCTCCATCGTCCTGAATGAGCCAGACCTCATATTGGGAACCCGCGGGAGGGGGCGGCATGGAGGACGTGGAAAGCGTCACCTGGTCGGTGGGCGCCGTGCCATCTTGAAATCGCAGCAGCCCGATGGGATCCGCAGTATCGACGGGCGCAGCCACATTAGACTCTGTGGGCGCCTGTCCCGTATTATGGGGTTCCGTTAGAGTGGAGGCTTGGGATGGAGATTGCAAAGGCGATGAGGGAGCCAGAACGCGCGGGATAGCGAAAGCAGCAGCCACGAGAAAAAGGAGTCCAATTATGGAGAAGGCTGCCACGCGCGTCCAGCGAGGGGATAGAGCTTGCTTTCCACTCTTAAAACGCGCCGTAGACAGAGGCGGGCGTGAAGGTGGCAGCGAAATACGCAGGGTACCGGCTTCGGCGACGAGACCGATAGCTTCCAGATAATCGGCTGCAAGCTCGCGGGCAGACTGATAACGGTCCTCCGGCTTCTTGGCGAGCGCCCGATCAATGACCCCCTGGATCGCAGGCTGAATGCCTTCGATGGATGGTGGCGGCTCGTTGATATGCTTGAAGATCAGCGTCCAGGATGTATCCCCATCGAAGGGAATCCGGCCGGCCACCATTTCGTAGAGGACGACTCCCAACGAATAGATGTCACTACGGTAGTCGACCTTAAGCCCCTGAGCTTGCTCCGGGCTCATATAGGCGGGCGTCCCGCTGACAGCGCCCGAGGCCGTTTGTGTGGCCGATTGGGCAATACGCACCAGACCAAAATCGGTGATGACCGGTTCTGTCCGCGCGGTCAGATGCTGCTCGATCGAAACATGCTTCGACTTGTTGTGCAAAATGATATTGCCTGGCTTGATGTCGCGATGTACCACTCCCTGTTCATGGGCATAATCCAACGCGGTCGCGATCGTGATCAGAAGCCGGGCGATCTGCATTGGTTCCAGGCGCTGGCTGCGCTTGTGCAATTCACGCAAATACACGGCCAGCGAGGGGCCCATGAGGTATTCCATGACAATGTAGGGATGCCCTTCGGCCGTGTCGTAATCGAAGATCTGGACGATGTTGGGATGCCGCAGGCCCGCGACCACTTTGGCTTCGCGCTCGAAGCGGGATTGCAGATCCGGGTCTGACTCCACGTAGTTGTGCATCACCTTGACCGCGACCGCGCGATCCAATGTGAGATGGGTGCCGAGATACACCTCTGCCATTCCACCCCTGGCGATCTCCCTCTCGATGCGTACCTTGCCAATCGTTTTACCGATCCAATCGGGCATGAAAGAATTATACAACACCAAATCCAGGCGTTATAATCTGAAATGCTTCAAATATGAACCCTTAAGAGAACCTGACCATGAAAACAGTTGTATTGATCTCTGCGATTGCTGAGTGGAATGCGGTCAAACCGTTATTCCCTGATGCGAAGATACGACGTTTCCCCTTTGGCGAATGCTTTGACATTCTCCTTCAGGATGAACATATTTCATTCTTTCACAGCGGCTGGGGCAAGATCGCGTCCTCCGGATCGATGCAGTATGTGATCGATAAGTATTCCCCGGATCTGATCGTCAATCTGGGGACGTGTGGCGGCTTCGAAGGAGATGTGGGGCAGGGCGAGATCATCCTGGTGGATCGAACGTATGTGTATGACATCGTGGAATTGATGGGGGATCTCGATATTGTTTCCTATTACGGTTCTTCCCTGGACCTGAGCTGGCTGGCCGAGCCCTATCCGTATCCCGTTCGACGGGGAATGATCGCCTCCGCCGACAGTGACCTGCCACCTGCAAAGATTCCGTTTCTGAGAGAACAAGGCGCCATGGCCGCAGATTGGGAATCGGCCGCCCTGGCCTGGGTCGCGAGGCAAAACAAGGCGCGCCTGCTCATCCTGCGCGGCGTCAGCGACCTCGTCAGCGAAGAAGGTGGCGAGGCATACGACAATATCGAGATCTTCAACGACCGCGCACGCAGCGTCATGCAGCAGCTCGTCGAGCAATTGCCAGATTGGTTGAATGCGGTAAAACTGTAGGTCGGCTTGGCAAGCCGACTCACAGATGCAAGTCGGGTTATCAACCCGACCTACTAAAGTGTCATCTCCATCGCGACATCGCCCTCATTGTCGCTGTAACGTGGAATCTCGTAGAAACCCATTCGTTTGTAAAGCTCATAGGCACGGCTCTGGGCGCCGCGATCGGTTTCCAGCCTGATGCGGTGGTATCCCTTTTGGCGGGCAAAGGCAAAAAGCTCCTGGATGATCCGATATCCCAGTCCCTGGCCATGATATTTGAAGAGCAGCCAGACCCGCTTGAGCTCGCAGGTCGTAGCATCCAGTTTGCGAATTGCTCCTGTGCCAATCATCCGATCACCATCCGTCATGACAAGAAAAATCCCGTCATTCTCGAAATACGTCTTCTGGATATCGTCCATATCCTCTAATGTGCCCCGGGACTCGTAGAAGGTGATCGATTCTTCTAGCGGGCGTGTATCCTGAAATACCTGGTGGGCAACACGGTAAATCAATTCCTTTGCGAATGGAATTTCATGCAGCTCGATGCGGCGTATTCTGATCATGTGAGCAAGTATCCCGCCGGGCATTATAATCATTCGAAACTCCATCTATGAATACAACCCATGAAACTGGACTCGAAATTCAAAAGCGGAACTTCCGTTATGTACAAATCGATGCGATCGGCGTCAGCATCTCGAATGTCGCGGCGCCTTTTCTTCCTGTCTTTCTGACACGCCTCGGGGCCAGTAATTTCCAGGTAGGTTTGCTTTCTTCTATGCCGGGTGTGACAGGACTGATCCTGGCGATCGTGGTGGGGCGCTTTCTGCAAACGCGACCCAATGTGGTGCCGTGGTACAGCCTGTCGCGTCTATTAGTGATTCTGTGTTACGCACTGACCGGGATCTTGACTCTCGCCGTCTCTGAACAATTTGTCATCATCGCCACGCTCGCGATCTGGGCCTTTGCGACGATTCCACAAACCGCCCTGGCGGTGGCTTTTTCTGTGGTTATGAATGCCGTCGCCGGGCCGGAGGGCCGCTACGCGCTGTTAAGCCGACGCTGGGCGATCTTCGGTATCACCGGTGTCATTGGAACGTTCATCGTCACGCGCGTGATCGACCTCATTACCTTCCCGTTGAATTATGCGGTCATGTTCATGGTTCTATCGTTGGGGGGATTCTTCAGCTTTTACTTTTCAAGAAAGATCCAGCTTCCCGATCAGGTTGCTCCCTCTCTGCCGAATATTCGCTCTCCACTGGAGAACGTCAGAAATTACACGACGCTCCTGCGAGAGCACCCAGCCTTCCTTTCCTTTGCGAGCAAACGCTTTGTGTATTTTTCTGCGGTCGTATTGAGCCAGCCGATCATGCCGCTCTTCCTCGTGCGCGATGTCCATGCCACAGATGGTCAGATTGGTACCATCAATATGATCTTCACTCTGGCAATGCTTGTAGGTTACTTCCTGTGGCCGCGTATTTCGCGACGGCGCGGCGGGCGGTTTGTATTGCTGGCAACCACGCTGGGCATGACTGTTTACCCTGCTCTGAGCGCGGCCACGCCGCAGGTCCACTTGATCATTACCTATGCTGCGATCGCCGGCTTGTTCCAGGGCGGGCTGGACCTCGTATTCTTTGACGAGCTGATGAAGACCGTGCCCGCGGAATACAGCGCGACGTTCGTCGCGCTGGCGCAGTCCATGCAATATCTGTCGATGATCATTGCACCGCTTCTGGGTACCTGGCTGGCCAATTACATCGGCCTGGGCGGCGCATTGTTGCTGAGTGCGGGTTTACGGCTCCTGGGGTTCCTTTTGTTCCTCTGGCCCGATCGAAAGTAACATTCTCCCGTACGGTTCGTTAGGCATTGCAAGGGAAATTTGTCGGATGACAAACAAAGTTCCGGTTTAACGGGAGTTTCTTATGAAAATCACAAACCTCGAACAATTACTCGAAGATGAGTTGAAGGATCTCTACAGCGCTGAGAACCAGCTGCTCAAGGCCTTGCCCGGGATGGCAGAGGCGGCCGAATCAAAGGATTTGCGGGCTTCGTTCGAAAAGCATCTGGAGCAAACCCAGACCCACATCCAGCGTATTGAAGAAATTTGCCGCGATCTAAAAACCGAACCCAGTGGAAAAACCTGTGCAGGCATGGCAGGCTTGATCAAAGAGGGTGAGGAAGTGATCGAAAGTGACATGGAGTCCGAGCCGAAACAGGCGGCTCTCATCGGCGCTGCACAGCGCGTGGAACACTATGAGATTGCTGCCTATGGCACCGCCCGGGCGCATGCCAAACAATTGGGCTATGTCAAGGCGTGGGAAGTTCTCACGCAAACGCTGAATGAGGAAAAGGAAACCGACCAGAGATTGACGCAGTTTGCAGAAAACCGCGCTAACGTCAAAGCGGCGATGGGTGGTGGTACTATCGCTGCGGATTGATCCATTGTTAACGAGAGGAAGGTGGTAAAGGATGGTTCAGTCGTTGTCTCAAAACTGGTGGCTGGTGGTGTTGCGTGGCGTGCTGGCAATCCTGTTTGGGGTGGCCGCGATCCTCTGGCCCGGCATTACCCTCCTGACTCTGATTGTAATGTTTGGCGTGTATGCCATTGTAGATGGACTCATCGCCATATGGACCGGATTTTCGCGCACAAGGGAATCATCCCGCTGGTGGACTTTCCTGGTGGAGGGGTTGCTGGGGCTTGGTGCCGGCATTGCTGCGCTGGTCTGGCCGGGGCTAGCCACGCTCGTGCTGGTCTATCTCATTGCATCGTGGGCCGTATTTACCGGAATCCTGGAAATTGTGGCAGCCGTCCGCTTACGGCATGAGATCACCAACGAATGGTTTTTGGCACTTAGCGGCGTGCTCTCCATTGGACTGGGTATTCTCCTCTTCCTTCAGCCCGCGGCGGGTAGCCTCGCCATCATTTGGATGATCGCAGGCTATGCCCTGGTCTTCGGCATCCTGCTAATAATTCTCGGGATCCGTCTCAGGAACTGGAGGGCGGTAGATACCACGCGGCCACTTTCGTCAACGCGCTAAGATCATACAACATGACGCGCCTCAAATACAATCTTTCGGACATTTAGGCACCAATGTCACAGATTTACTCGAAATCAGCCGACCTCGTCAAACGGGTCGGCTTTTCGTTTGGCTCATTTTGGGGCTATCAATTCAAGATCTGTGGCAATCTGTGGCTGAACCCTTAAGTTGAATCATGTTTAGGTGCCCAGGGCAGAACGATGCAGTCTTGAAGAAGCTTCCCTGAGACGCTGCGTTAAGACCTGGATCACCGCCAGGCTGGCATCCGGACGATCGCGCAAAAGCGACTCAAAGCTTTTCTGGTCGATGGAGAGCGCTCGTACATTCCCCACTGCAACGACCGAAGCGCTGCGCGGTTCCCGGCTGATCAGGGCCATCTCCCCGACATATTCGCCTGCTTTGCGCCGCGCGATCTCCACTTCCTTTTGTCCCTGAGTTATCACTACGCGTACCTCCCCCGAGATGATAATGAACATCAGATCGCCGATCTCTCCTTCACCGACGATCTTGACCCCGTCGCTGAACGAGTCCTCCTGAGCCAGGGTCGCGACCTGCTTGATATCGGCTGGCGAGAGGTTGGCAAAAAGCGGAACGCGCTTGAGAAAGAGGATGCGTTCCATCAAAGACAGAGTGGCGATGTTTTCCATTTTTAGTTCTCCAAGTTTGTGCGCCGCGAACAACGCACAATCCCTGATCCAGGGGTCTTCATCCGTAAGCAGCCGCTGCCAATCGACGTTCCCGTGGGGGCCGGGCGCGTCTGCGTCTTCCCACAGATTCATCAATGGCTGGATGATCTTCCGCCAGCGGCTGTTGATGGATTCCAGTGCTTCGATCACATTCGCGCGTTGGGCAGAATCTCGCAGCTCCAGGATCTCGATTGCCAGGTTCATAGCGTTTCGATCACCCAACAGTCCAATCGCGCGCAAAGCTCGCACCCCATATTGATTCGACTTTTTGTCCAAAGATTCCGTGAGGAGGGATACTGCTTCCTGCTGACGCGAATCCTGTTTGATTCCCCGCAGCAAGGCATCGTATTGCACAGCGCGGGCGACGGCCTTGCGGGCGTACTCCTCGATCGGTTTTTCGGCCGGGATAGGCAGGTGCTGTAATGCAAGCAAAGCACCTTCTTCTCCTTCCGGCCTTTGCATTGCAGCAAGGACGGGCTCCATAGCCGGTTCACCGATCTGCCCGAGCAGAGATGCGACAGTTTCTCGAATCGATATATCCGGGTGGGCCAGTGCCTCCAGCAGATAGGGCATCGATTGCGCGGCATCGATCTTTGCCAGCGCCGCCAGGATGGCACGCCGGCTTCCTATCGGGAGATCCCTGTCCTTTAATTCGTTGGCCAAAAATGCAAACGCTTCCGCATCTCCCCATTCTCCCATAGCCAGGATTGCGTTCTCGCGATCAGTTAGATCGCCCAGGGCTGCCGTGTAACGCAGGAACGATCGGGCCTTTTCGATGAGCTTCTCATCGCTCGCTCTGCGTCCAAATGGAGGCTGGATTCGCAGAATCACGCTGGCGGCGCTCGTACTGACCCGCGAGTCTTTGTCATCCAGCAGGGGAGCCAATTGGTACACAAAGTCAGCGGAGCCTTGCGTCAACGCCGAAAGCGCTTCGACAGCCTCGAAACGGACCTCCGGTTCCGGGTCTCGCAAGGAGGCGGCAATCCTTCCCAGGGCAGGGGTCGCTCGGGCCTGTGCCAGCGCTCGCAAACAGGAGGCGCGCACGAGCGGGTCCGGATCCCCCAATAGATAGATCAATGTCGCTTCTGCTTCGGGGATGGAAAGATGTCCAAGGATCTCCGCAGAGACGCGCCGGATGACCGGATCTGGATCGTTTAGGCCGTCGAGAGCGGCACGGATCGCGGAAGCATCTTGCATGAAGCCGCCAAAAGGCTGTTCTTCGCTATAAAAAATATGCGGGTTGCCGGCCCGCAGGGCCTCGAGCAGCGCCTCGTTATAGCCACTGCGGGCGCGGTACATAGCAAACGTACATACTGCCGCGGCGATCAAACCGACAACGTAAAGCTGTTGAGGGGCAAGCGTCTGCTCGCCGATGATCAGAATCGCGCCCGCAATGAACGTGCCAGCCTGTTCGGGCATGCCGTCAATAAAAGCCCGGACCTGGTCGCGGCGCTCCGGTGGCACAACGTTGAACATGGTCTGCCACGCCGGGTCCGCGATGCCCGAGAGCCAGAACGTTTGAACAAATCGGAATGAAACGATCATCGCAAAGATCGGAAGCAAGGCGAGACTGGAAAACCCGATCAGATAGATAAGCGGGAAAACCAGGATGCAAACCATCACACCAAACCGAGCAAAGAGACGGTTCGCCAGGAAGAGCGAGGCCAGAAATGCCGCGGCGGTGCCGAGCCCATTGAAGAGCCCAAGGAACGCAGCAAGATTTTCCTCATTGGGATATTGTTCTGTGATGGCGCGCGAGAAGGGGAGTGCCAGAGAAAAATAGAGAAGTGAGAACAGGATCGCCGCCAGCGAAACCCATCGCATCAGCTTTGATCTTCGTACATATTGATAGCCACGCTGCATTTCCTGGATGAGCGGCGGTTGCTTTTGTCTTGAATTCCCTGCAGAGGTGGCGATTTGCCGGTTTCGGAGAATGGCGCGCGTGAAGACGTATGCAAGGAGGAGTATGCCAGCCCACACCAGAAGTAAATTCTCTAATCCTACAACGGTGACAAGAAGTCCGGTCGCAAAGCCACCGATAACCTGGCCTAGAATGCGGCTGGCGTTGAATAGTGGGAACAGGCGCTTTGCCTGGCGTGTATCACAGACAACGCCGGCAACTCCCCAGATGAGGATGCCATTCAGGGAATTGAGGATTTCTTTGCCAAGCCACAAGGCGGGATAAAGCCAGATCAGGTCAGCGAGCAATGCCAGGCGTGCTGTGACCAGGATCACAGCGATCACGAGTGGGATCGCAAGATACAGGAGACGACGTGGAACACTGCCCAGCGCGGCGGTAATGCCGAACGACACCGTCATGCTGGTGATGCCCAAGCCAATGAACATATAAGGGAGGTATTCCACGCCAAAGCGCGCGAAGAAAAGTGCCTCGATACCTATCCCCCCGAGCGCCGCGCCCATCGCTGTGAACAGCATGATGCCGATCATCAGCGAAGCCATGCGGCTTTCCCCTGGCCGAATCGATAGCGCCTGCGCGAGCCTACTCATTCAGGGTACGACGACTTCGTGAATTCCTGTCCTGCAAGCCGTGCTGCATCGGCCATCATTTTGTCATACTTCATCCTATTCAAGAGCATCATGCGAGCAACCACCCGTCGCAGCCAGCGTGGAAGCGGTAATACGATTTGAGCATAATCGTGGACACGGGTTCCACCGTTTGGAAGCAATTCGAGCTGAAGGGTCTCGCTGAATATCTTTTTCCCACTTTCATAGCTATCCGTCGTCGAATACTCGAAAGGACGCCAATCCACAGTCACTTCCGTGCTGACCGTTTTGCCATGGGCACAATGATTACTTGCGCCGGCGCCTGCACGGCCCTTAGGGCGGTCGCCGCCAGCCCAACGAACGTGGCCGCCACTCCAGAGATTGCGCCGGTTGGGATCCTGGAGCCATTCCCAGGTTAATGGCGGAGGTGTGGGAAAATCTACACTGAAATATACGTCGGCATCTCCCTCACCGATGACCACCCGTCGCGCTTCCTTCAGCTCGGCATATCGGCGGTGCATATCGAGATTGAACGTCTTGATCTCTCCGAGATGCTCATACGACTCAATTTGCCCATGTGCCCCCTCGAGCTTCACATCCAGATGCTCCAGACAGGGCCCGGTGATCATTAAGTAGGCTCGCCAACCTGTTGCTTCTGTCACGTGGTTCTTCGACAAACGATGGATAAGATTGACGTCTGAGCCAACCATCTCGCGGATGCCGCGCACCTGCTGGATAATGTAATCACCATGATGTAGGATGAACTTCAGATCCAGGCTGGGGATATTCTGGCAGGCAAGGCAGGTGCAGGTTGTGGAACGCTTGATATCGGTCTGCCGGTCGCGAAATGCCATATATGTGGACTCGATCAACTCCAGGATCGTCTCACCACGCGCGATAAGTGTTTCCGGAGCATAGGCGAATACGGCATCGCCTTCCAGCTTGTGGATGGTCAGTAGTTTTTCGATCCGCATGCAGATCGTTTCGAGCAAATCGCTCAGAATTTCGTGAGAGTGATCGAGCTCTGTCCCCGCGACAAAAGATGTATATCCCGAAATATCGGCAAGAAGCAAATAACCGTGCTGAGTCGCTGCGCTCATGGACTGCTATTCAAGACCAGAATTGGCGTGATTATACCAGCGCGATACGCGACGCCTGGCTTCTCAAAATATTGAATTCATTGCGCTTCGACGCTTCGCCTGAGGTCCCCGCTTTTTCGTCAATGGACTTAGGGTGTGCTGGTTGCAGGTGGCGTGGTTGTGATCGGAGCCAGGGTAATGCCCAACAGTCGTACGACTTCGAGCGAATACAGATCGCGCTCTTTGCGCGCCAGCTCCAGCCCTCTGTTGAGCGCGTCCTGGTGGGTCCCTCCGACAAAGGCGAGCAGCGTCTGGATCATCAAATTCATGTGATTCAACTGATGGGTCTTCAAAGTGCCCAGGCAGGCTGGAATCTGTACATCTTCCGCGGCGCGGCGGATGCGCTGTAGATTGGAGATCACTTCTGGTAATTGCTGGGTTGTCAGATTCGATGCAAGCTGGGACGCGTCTTCGAATTCGCGCATCAGATCGTTGACCGGTTGAACGGTAGAGGGCATGTTCTGCGGTGCACAAGGGTCTTCATCGGAGCGGGTTGTTGGAGCTGTTGCAGTCGTAGAAGTCTCGCTCTGTGTTGCGGTTGGTTGATTCCCACATGCAGAAACGAATAATAAGAGCACAGGAAATAAACACACAAGAACCCTACTCATGCCGGGCATTATAACAAAACGGAGGGATAAACATGTTCGTCCCTCCGTCGGCAGGCGGGTTAGAGAATGTTACTTTTTCGCAAGGACAAAAATGCCGGTTTGTTCTGTCGTCAGGACTTTGTAGGATTCCTCATCGGAAGACTCGATTTGATAGAGCTCGTTTGCCGCGTCGAACTCCAGCAGACCAGCCACCTTATCGTCGCTCGTCTTCTGCATGATTTCGATCCAGGCGCTGCCATCCCAGTAGAGCGCGGCAAACTGGTCGCTGGCTCCGCCGACAGTCGGGAAGTCGAGCTGGATGCCTGAATCAGCGGGCAGCGTTTCCAGGGCCTGACCATCACGCAAGACCTGGACATCTATGCCCACTACCAGCGTAAAGCCGCCCGGCAATTTGCCTGGTAAATTGTTGGCCGTGATACCCTTGAGCGATGCTTGTTCATCACACAAATTGAAGAAGGACAGGTTCACGCCAAATGCCGAGAACACGCTATCGCAATCCAGATCGATGAGTCCGCCTGTCACAGGCACGAGCGATGTTGAGGAGCTTGACTCTGATGTCAATGAGTCTGTGGTGTCGATCGGTGCCTGCGTCGCGGTGGGCAATGTGGGCGTGGCGGTCGCTGTAGTCGTGGGCGTATTGGTGGCAGTGGCTGCAGAAGCTGTTACCGCCACAAGGAAACTGCCTGAGTCGGTATTGCCGGCTTCGTCAGTCGCGGAACAGTTGATTGTTGTGGTTCCCAGGCCAAATGTCGAACCGGAGGCGGGAGTGCAGATCGGCGAAACCGAAGGGTCCAGGTTATCGGCGGCGGAAGCGGAATAACTTACAACGGCTCCGCCTGGCCCTGCGGCAGTGGTGCTGATGTCGGATGGGAGCGAGAGAACTGGTGCCGTCTTGTCGATCTTGATCGTCACTGAGCTGGAATTCGAGAGACTCAGGTTGTTCGTGGCGGTGCAGGTGAGGGTGATGGCTGCTGTCTCGACGGTGAGATTCGAGTCGCTGCAGCCCGTGGAAGATGAAATCCCCGTTTCTGAGTCGCTCACACTCCAACTGACGTTCACATCACTGATATACCAGCCGCCTGAGCCCAGAGTGCCACTGATGTTCGGTGTAATGACCGGCCCTGTTTCATCGGTGGCAAACGTATCATTGGAACAGCCGTACACGTTGCCTGTGCATGTGGGATCTGTCACCACGTAGATGGTTGTGTTTGCAGGATCGCCCACCTCAATCCCATATTCCAGGTTAGAGCTCAAGTTTCCGCCGTTGACAAACACGTTGGTGCCGGCCGGCCCAATCACGACGACCCCTGAGCCATCGTTGGGGACGGGTCCTGGAGGATTTGTCCCGTTATTGGTAGCCACTACGTTATTGAGTGTCACCACGCTCGCATTGTTGATGGTAATGCCATCTCCATCATTGTTCGTGGCAACTACATTTGTAAGCGTAACTGTCGTTCCGCTCAGCGTCGCGCCGTCGCGTGTGCCTGTCCCGACCCGGCTGTCGGTGAACGAGGAATCGCTGATCGTGATCGA
>LLBY010001394.1_pt4 | contig 16397 bp, 9 predicted proteins | sample 1489401 | NCBI WGS metagenome assembly LLBY01 (sample SAMN04092656, study PRJNA295927) | soil metagenome | biome: Soil prokaryotic community; feature: Bulk soil; isolation source: soil from tomato rhizosphere | host: tomato cultivar Hawaii 7996 | place: South Korea | collected 2011-11-01 | reverse complement strand
TAATTAACGGATTAACAGAAACACTACTTAAAACAGAGTTTGGCGAGAAAACCTATGTGAATATCGTTTCCGGTCCTGGTGATCTAAACTTTGTTGATGCAGGTAACAGAATCGCTAACTACATTCCTTTAGAAAGTAATCATTTAGCCGATCGTACACTGATTCACTTAGTAGATAATTATCTTTTATACACGGAATAAAATGAAATATAACATAACCAACTTACTTTATAGTTTTTCTTTTGTATTGATTTTCTTTACATCATTCCAATTGTCTGCGCAATCTTCAGAACAAGTGGTAAGAGGTCAAGTTATCGATGCAGGGACAAAAGAACCAATTTTGGGGGCAACCATAATAGAACAGGATGCCGAAAACAGAACCATAACGGGGGTTGTTACCGATTTTGACGGGAACTTCGCCATTCGTATAAAGAGTACCAACAATAAATTAGTCATCTCAACCATAGGATATGCTACACAAGTATTTGAAATAGGCAGTAAAAGAAATTTTGCTGTAGAGATGGTAGAAAAGATTGAAGGTTTAGATGAAATAGTAATTACGGGGTCAAAAGGCTCTGATGACGGACTTTTGAACATTGCCAACCGTAACTTAACTACCAGTGTGGTAACCGTTAAAGCCAGCGATTTACAAAATACGCAGGCCGCATCGATTGATGAAGCGCTTCAAGGGCGTGTACCTGGGGTTGATATTACAGCAAATTCAGGAGATCCGGGAGCAGGAATGCAAATTCGTATACGTGGTACATCGTCTATCACAGGGTCGTCTGATCCTTTAATAGTTGTAGACGGAATGCCTTATGAAACCTCTATTCCAGAAGATTTTAACTTTGGTACCGCTGATCAGCAAGGCTATGCCGCACTTTTAAATGTGGCACCAGCCGATATTGAGAGTATTACCATTTTAAAAGATGCAGCCGCAACCGCCATGTGGGGGGCTCGCGCAGCGAGTGGGGTTTTAATTATTAACACCAAACGTGGTGCGGTAGGTGCGCCTAAAATAGGCTACTCGTTTACAGGTACCGTTCAAAAGATGCCAAATACGATTCCTATGTTAAGTGGTGATCAGTATTCGCAATTAATTCCAGAAGCCTATATGAATCGTACCGGTACTCCACTTAATACCTTAACAGTTAAGGAATTCCAATACGATCCACAGGAAGTGTATTATTATAAAAACTACGGAAACAATACCGATTGGGTTGATGCCATTACACAGACCGGATTAACCGGAGAACACAATATCTCACTTCAGGGTGGAGGTGAACGCGCTCGTTACTATTCTTCTGTAGGGTACTACAACTCTAAAGGGGTTACCAAAGGGACGGCTTATGAGCGTCTTAACGGACGTTTGAATTTAGATTACGTCGTGTCCGATCGTATTCGGTTTAAAGCAGATATCTCGTATACGCACTCTAGTACGGACAGAAATTATGTAAATTCTTTTGGTGAGAGTCGTGATAGAGACCGACTTCGTAGTGTTGCTTATGTAAAAATGCCAAACATGAGTATTTATGAGTACGACGATTTAGGAGATATTACACCTAACTATTTTTCTCCGGCACAAAATATACAAGGACAATATTCTGGAACCTATAATCCGGTGGCTATGGCTGAGTTTGCGACCAATAACCAAGTCGGAGAACGTATTGTACCGCACTTTAATTTAAAAGTAGATTTAGTACCCGATCGCTTAATTTCTACTTTTGATATTCAGTATGATTTTAATAGTACAAAAGCTAAATCGTTTTTACCGCAAAATGCAACAGGTAGACCATTTACCGAAACCGTGGTGAATCGTGCGTCTGATGCCGATGTTGATGCCACCAGTATCACCACAAAAACGAATTTTATTTATACACCACATTTAGGTGAAAAACATAGCTTACAGTCTATTTTATCGCTTCAATCTAACGACTTCCGATACGAATCGCACCAGGCGTTAACTTCTAACACGGCTTCGTCATTGTTAACAGACCCATCGGTGCCATCTAGAACACAAAATTCAGATTTACAATTATATACTAATAATAGCCAGTCTAGAAATGTGGGTGCTTTAATTAATGCACAATATGGGTACGACGATAGGTATCTAATTAATGTTGGTCTTCGTGCCGACGGTAATTCTAAGTTTGGACCGGATAACCGTTATGCCTTATTTCCTTCTATCTCGACACGTTGGAGAGTATCTGGAGAGAAATTTATGGAGCACTTAAATTGGGTAGACGACTTTAGTGTACGTGCCAGTTTAGGGCAATCGGGTCGTGCGCCACGTTATGATTACCGTTACTTTAATTATTACAGCAATTATCCTACGGAATATTTAGGATCAAATGGTGTGTATCCAGCCAACATACAATTAAACAACTTACGTTGGGAAACCTTAACCGGTAAAAACTTAGGGTTCAATATTCAACTGTTTGATAAACGCGTGATGATGGACATTGACCTTTATCAAAACAGAACCAAAGATCTTTTGTTTGAAAATATCGACATCACAACCATTTCAGGTTACCCGCGTTTATCAGACCAAAACGTGGGAGTATTAGATAACCAAGGTTGGGAAATAGGTTTATATACGACCCCGTTTAAAAATGATAAGTGGATGATAGATTTCAACTTCAATATTTCAAGAAACGAAAACATAATTCGTGAAATTTCAGAGTTTTATCCAAACGAAAGCGGAAACATAGACCGTAACGGAGAGTACAAACGTTTCTTACAGGTAGATAACCCATTCGGATCGTTTTACGGCTATAAGTTTAAAGGCGTTTATTCAGATTTAGAATCTACCAAAGCTGTTGATGCCAACGGAAATGTTATTGTAGGTCCTAATGGTCAAGAAGTTTATATGCGATTTAATTATCCTAACATAGATTATACATTCCAACCTGGAGATGCCATTTACGAGGATATTAATAAAGATGGTAATATAGACAGTAGAGATATCGTGTACTTAGGAAACAGTAACCCTAAATTCACCGGAGGTTTTGGTCCTTCATTTTCTTATAACAAGCAATTTAAATTGCAGTTATTCTTTACATATCGTTTAGACTATGATATTATTAACGGTACAGATATGATTACCACGAATATGTACGGTTTCGATAATCAAAGTACAGCGGTATTATCGAGATGGAGAAACCCAGGAGATGTTACCGATATGCCTCGCGCTATTTACAGAGGAGGATACAACTGGTTAGGGTCCAGCCGTTATGTAGAGGATGCCTCTTTCTTAAGATTTAGATCGGCCACCTTTAGCTATAATTTTGGTAAGAACTTTTTAAAGAGTTTAAAACTAGACGATTTAAATCTGTATTTCACGGCCGATAACATTTATACTTTTACCAAATATCGTGGTCAAGACCCAGAGGTTAATATGCGTGGAGGCGATCCCTTTGGAATAGCTATCGATAATTCACGTACACCACCAACGAGACGTTTCACTTTAGGATTAAGAACCAGATTTTAAAAACTAATTCAACATGCGAAATAAAATAATATACAACCTAGTGTTAATTGTTGTAATGCTGTTACAGTCTTGCGACAGTTATCTAGATTTACAGCCAGAAAACGGAACGGTTCGTGAAGAATTCTGGAAAACGAAAGAAGATGTACAGGCCGCTGTTATAGGTATCTATTCCGGATTATTAAACACACCGGGGTCAGGAACAACCATAGCAGAATACAGTTTTATGTATGGCGAACTTAGAGGAGGCATGGTAGGCGCTGGCATTGGCTCTAGTAACGACCAAATAGATATAATAACCTCTAATATTTTGCCTTCTAATACCGTAGCCTCTTGGGGAACGTTTTATACGGTAATCAACTATTGTAATACGGTAATTGATTTAGCGCCCAATGTACTGGCTTTAGATCCAACCTTTACCCAAGAGCAGTTAGACCAATATTTATCTGAAGCCTTGGCGATAAGAGCATACCTGTATTTTACACTGGCCAGAACCTTTAGGGATGTGCCTTTAAAATTAGAAGCCACCTTATCGGATGATGATAATTTTCAAATTCCAACATCATCTCAGGAGGTGATTTTCAATCAGGTGGTTACCGATTTAACAACGGCTTTAAATACTGCAGTAGAAGATTATGGAGATATCCCGTCTAACAAAGGGCGTATCACCAAAGACGCGATCAATGCGATGTTGGCCGACGTGTACTTATGGCAGGAAGATTATACCAATGCCTTAATAGCTGCCGATGCCGTTATTAATTCACCAGCAGGTTATGAACTAGTTCCAGGTAGTGCATCATGGTTTACCACTGTATTTGCTAGAGGGAACTCTAGCGAAAGTATTTTTGAATTTCAATATACACCGGAAAATAGAGGACCTTTTTACTCTATCTTTTTACAACGTCCACAGTATTTAGCTGATGCAGGTGTTCTGGAAGATGTTTTTGGATTGGATTTTGAAGACCCGGAAAATAAAGATGTTCGTGGCGAGCGCGCCTCATTAATACCGGGAACCAATGAAATTTATAAGTTTACAGGTCTGAATGAAGATCAGCGTAAAGCTAATGAAGACTCAGACACGCATTGGTTTGTATACCGCTATGCGGATGTATTGCTAATGAAAGCTGAAGCCCTTAATGAATTGGATCGCGGCGATGAAGCTTTAGAGATTATAGAAGAAATTCGAGAGTCTCGATTAGCAATCGACTTAACTAAAGAAGAAGTTAGCGGGGCCGATAAAAACGGGGTTCGTATGTATATTTTAGCCGAAAGAGCCCGAGAACTGGCTTTCGAAGGCAAACGATGGTTTGATGTATTACGAAATGCCAGAAAAGATAATTACACTTATATAGACATTATCTTAGGGATTGCTATTCAAACGGCACCAGCAAACCAGCAACAAAGTATTGTTGCAAAACTTAAAGATCCTAACAGCCATTATTTGCCTATTTACGAGTATGAGCTGTATACCAATAAAGCCCTTGTGCAAAATCCGTTTTATAAATAAAAAAATTGTGTCATGAAAAATATATTCAAATTACCTAGTGTGTTACGGTTTGTGTGTTTGGCCCTTTTTACGGTTACAGTTTTATATAACTGTTCAGATGAAAAGTTTAAAGAGTCAACCGACGAGACCTTGAATATCACAGAGTTTTTAAGAGCCAATACCGATCGGTATTCGCTGTTTCTCGAGATTTTAGATATTACCGATTACGCATCTTTTATGAATACCTACGGAACCTATACTTTGTTCCTGCCAACCAATGGAGCGGTAGAGGCTTATATGAGCGATTTAGGCGTGAGTACTTTAGATGCTGTACCTCTTGAAGATCTACAGGAATTAGCAAAGCTACATATCCTTGAACAACAAGTTTTGACGACCTCATTTACTGATGGTAAAATTGCAACGCCAAGTATGCAAGGTCAGTTTTTAATTACCGGAGCAGTAAACAGTGCCGATGGTTCCAGTATAACGGTAAATAAATCAGCAAAAATAACCACCTCCAATGTTGAGGTTGGAAATGGTGTAATACATGAGATCGATAAGGTGCTTAGAGTTGCAACTAAAACTATAGCCGAGACTATTGAAGCTGACCCTTCTTTATCTCTGTTTACAGAGGTCATGAAAGCCACCGGTTGGTACGAAGAGCTAGATCGCCCCATTACTTATGTAGATAGTGTACCGTCTTATTTAAGTGTTATAGCGCAAACCAATGCGGTTTTTGAAGAAGCAGGTTTTTCTAATTTAGACGATTTAAAAGCACGTTATAGCCATTTAGACGACCCTATGAATCCAGAAGACAGCTTAAACTTGTTTATGGCTTATAGAGTGTCACCAGGTTTAAATTATTTAGCCGATTTAGCGGTTACTCCAGCCTTACTGACTAAAGCGCCTTTAGAGGTTATTAGTATAAAACTGGCTGCAGATACGCTTTTAATTAACGAGGAAACCTTTAATGGAGTTCTTGAAAAAGGTTTTGAAATTGATAGAGCATCGAGTGATGAAACGACCTCTAACGGAGTCGTACATTTGGTTAAAGAAAATTACTTTATCAAAAAACGTTTACCGGCACCCGTGTATTTTGACTTAGCCGATCAGCCAGAATTCAGACAATTAAGTTCTGTTTTTAGAGTGCCAGGTATGTGGGCATCACTTTCAAATGCTGAATTAGCCGATGTAACTTGGGAAGGCTCCCCGAGTGTCACCTATTCTTGTTTCGACCTAGGTAGCTCGAGCAGACCTGGATGGCATGGCGATGTGTTAGACATACTTCGCTTACGTGATGGTTATATTAACAACATAGAATTCAATACCCCTGTAATTATTAAAGGGCAATATAAAGTATGGATTTCTTGGCGTCAAAATGGTAGAGCTCCTAATTCAGTAAGAGCGTACTTTAATGACACGCAGCTTGCAAGAACATTTAATATGACCGAATACGGAGATAGTAGTACACCAGAGCGTGTTTTAGAGTCACAAGGATACAAACGTCATATTTCACCTTTTACGTCTAGATATAACTGTAGATTGTTAGGGGTTATCAACGTAGAAACGACAGGAAGACATAAATTCAGACTGCAATCTTTGGCATATGCCGGAGGTAACAGTTGGCTTGATGTGGTGGAGTTTAGGCCGGTAGACATGGATCAATTATATCCTAAGTTTGAAGCCGGAGGAGATGGACTTATCTATGAGTAAAAAAAAAGACTATTAATTAAACTAATCCAATAAGGATGAAGATATCAATAAACACATATTCTAAAGCTATATTAGCTAGTTTGTCTCTTTTAGCAGTCGTTTCATGTTCCGATCCATGGGATGATCATGCCAAGAGCTCAGACGAGAATTTAAAACAGAATTTAGCAGAGCGTCTTACCAGTATTTCTGAAACCTCAGAATTTGGTAAGCTGTTAACCGAAACAGGTTACGATAAAGTTTTGGCTAATTCCAAAACCTATACGGTTTGGGCGCCAACAAACGAGGCCATGGCTGCCGTTCCAGCAAGTGAGCTGGGGAGTTTAGAAAGCAAAAAACGTTTCGTTAGTAATCATTTAGCGCTTACTGCTTTTGGATCGGTTTCTAATCAAGATACTGTTACTGTACAAATGCTTTCCAGTAAATACCTAGAATTTATTAATGGTACGGTCATGGATGGCGCTTCGGTGGTTACTGCCGATCAGTACACATCCAATGGGCTTTATCACATAGTAAGCGATGCGCTTATTCCGCGATTAAGTATTTGGGAGTACATTAAAAGCATGGAGGGCAGTAATGCCATGAGTTCCTATTTATTATCGTTGGATGAATTCAATATTTATCAATCAGATAGTATTGCTAAGGCAACAGCAGAGGAAAACCCAGGTATATATTCAGATTCCCTATCAAATTCATACCTTAAAAATGTGTATAACTTAAATAACGAACGTAATAAGTACACCTTCTTTTTATTGGAAGATGATGCGTTTAATACCGAAGTCGGGAAGTTAGAGCCTTACTTAACCAAAAGTAATGCCGATTCCACAACAACCTACGCGCGTTATTTTAATACCAGGGATTTTGCGTTTCATAAGTCGGTGGCAAAGGAAAACCTGCCGGATACTTTAGTGTCTCGATTTGGAGTAAAAGTGCCAATAAATAAAGATAATATTGTTGAAGAAGTTCCTTTAAGTAATGGGGTGCTTTACATTATGGGAAGTATGGATGTGCCTTTAGAAACCAGATTATTAACCACCCAGATTGAAGGAGAAAGCCCTCGTGGATTCAGTCAGGGAGACAAAAGAGCAAATACCTATTACAGGGAAAAAGAAGATTTGGATGGTATTATGTTTGAAGATATTATGGTACAGAACCATGGGGTGCCGTTATTTTCAATTTATTATGGTGCGAGCAATCTTTACAGTACGACCTACAAAGTATACTGGAGAGCGATAAATGATATTCAGGAAAATACATTCCAGCAGCGTTTACGTTTTGGAGGGATGTTTAATGAACTAGGAGTAGTGGTAGATCCAATAGCGACCTTGGATTATACCGATGTTGCTCCTGATGTCTATGATGAAATTTACGTAGGAGAGTTTACACTAGAAGAAGCTGGGAACTTAGATCTAATATCGCTAATTGCAGCCAACTCCGGTAGTAATGGCGTGAATACATTAACCTTAGATTATATTAAACTGGTACCAGTTATTAAATAATGTCTTTTAAACCAACTATTATGCTCAAAATATTTAAACTAACCGGTCTACTATGTATACTGTTATTTGGTGGGACTTCAGTTAATCTGTATGCACAAGACTCAGATTCTAAGGCTGTAAGTGCCCAGACCAGTAAAGGTATCGAAATCAAAGGCCTTATAAAGAATGCAAAAACAGGTAAAGGAATTCCGGGAATCAATGTTGCGGTAAAAGATTTTTCTGCAGCCATTTCAGATGATCAAGGAAATTTCTCTATTAAAGTTCCTCATTTAAACGCGTTATTGATGTTAAGTGCGGAAGGGTACCAAAGCAAAGTTGTGCCTTTAAACAATAAAGAAAGTGGCTTAGAGATTAGTCTTTTCGAAGATAATTATTCTCAGTTTTATCAAACCGCTACGTTGCCGGGTAAAGAACAGTTACAGTACACAAATTCTAAAGCATCCAATGTTATAGATTTAAAAAAGGATCAATGGGGAAATCCTGTTAACCAGTCTATTGGGAACTTTTTACAGGGGCGTGTCGCTGGACTTAACAGTGTAGGGAAATCGGGTGTTCCTGGAGCCGGAGCGTATTTAACCTTAAGAGGATTTAATTCGCTTTATGCCACCAACAAACCATTAATTATTGTAGATGGTATGGTATACGACGATGAAGATTATGGTTCTGGAATTCTTCAGTACAATAGTTCTTCGCCTTTGTCCATGATTGATGTTAAGGATATTGAAGATATTACCGTGTTAAAAGACGGCTCTTCAATTTACGGAGTAAAAGGAGCCAATGGTGTAATTCTCATTACAACAACTCGCCCAACGGAGTTAAGTACAAAAATAGACTTTACCATGTATAGCGGAATGAACGAAGATCCAAAGCAATTACCTGTGATGCGTCCTTGGGAGTTCAGACCATATTTATCTCAGTTAATGGCATCTCGAGGTGATAGTCAACAGCAAATAGCCAACATGCCCTGGATGAATGATAATCCGCAAAGCGAAAATTATTATCCGTACCATAATGTGACCAACTGGCAAGATAAAGTGTTTAAAAGCAGTATCAACCAGAATTACTTTTTAAAGATTAGAGGGGGAGACGATATAGCCAAATACGGTATATCTGTTGGGTTTCTTAACAACGAAGGAGTTGTTGGTGACTCCAATTTAAAACGTTACAGTACCCGGTTAAATGCCGCGTTACGTTTAACAGATAAATTATCTGTTAATGCGAACTTATCGTTCATCTTTAATGAAGAAAATCTTTATAATCAAGGACCTGCTTATAAAACCAACCCTTTGCATTTAGCGCTCACCAAATCGCCTTTTACTGCGGTAAATGTGATAGATGCCCAAGGCGATGTGTCACCTAATTTAGCTGATGTAGATATGTTTAACATAGGGAATCCTTTAGCTATTATAGAAAATGGCATAGGAATTAATAAAAACTACCGTTTCTCAGGAAACTTAAATTTCGATTACGCTATTAATGATAATTTTAAGGCGAACTTAATTATTGGGTTGACTTACAATAAAGAGCGCGAGCGTTTCTTTATTCCAGATTTTGGTGTGGCTGATATTATGTTACCAACAGCGATTGCTGGTAATCGTAGTGGTAGTGAAGTACAACGATATTATTCATTATTCACCGATGCTTCTTTATCTTATACTAAGAGTATAGATTTTAAACATAATTTCGATTTTCGTATTGGGTCCCGTACCCAGTCTAACGAATCTGAAAGTGATTTAGGTTTAGGGTATAACTCAGCAACCGATGATTTTACTACAGTAGGGTCAGGGAGTAACCTATTAAGGTATGTAGGTGGTCAGTTAGGTGACTGGAAATGGTTTAACAATTACTTGAGTTTTGATTACAACTACGTAAATAAGTATTTTATAACTCTAAATACGGCTTACGACGGGTCTAGCCGTTTTGGTGAAACGGTACACTTTGCACCAATGGGTTCAGTTTCGGCAGCCTGGTTAATTTCTTCAGAAAACTTCTTGAAAAGTGCAAATGCTATCGATTTTTTAAAACTTAGAGCATCTGCGGGTGTAAGTGGTAATGACGATATAGGAAACTATACAGCTCAACAATTATACGTATCCCAAAACCTTTTAGGAATGCAAGGTTTGGTTAGAGGAAATATTGGAAATCCGGATCTTAAACACGAGACGGTTACTAAATTCAACTTAGGATTAGATGTGGCTTTATTTAAAGAACGCCTTAACGCTACTTTCGATGTGTATTCTAACAAAACCACCGATATGATTACTTACCAGTCAACCAATACAACTTCTGGTTTTGACTATATGGTAACCAACAGTGGAAGTATGCGTACAAAAGGTTTTGACTTAGGACTTAACGGCAGACTTATTAATACGGCTGATTTACAGTTCGATTTAGGTGTGAATTTAGGTGCTTATGAAAATGAAGTTTTAAATATTCCTAACGAACGTATCATTACAAACTTTGGCGGGGCAACTTATATTACGCATGAAGGTCTGGATGCTAACTTATTCTATGGTTATCAGGCTAATGGTGTCTACAGTACTACAAATCAGGCCAATGCCGATGGTTTATCACGCCGTTTAGATAATGGAACTTTAGTACCATTTGGAGGCGGCGATGTCATTTTTGAAGACCTTAACGGTGATAAAATTATCGATGAAAACGATCGTAAAATTATTGGTAACCCGAATCCGGATTTAACAGGAAGTATTAATGCTAACCTAACGCTTAAAAGGTTTACTATTTCTGGCTTATTCAATTTCTCGGTGGGTAACGATATTTACAATGGGGTGCGTCGTAGCTTAGAGTCTATGAGCACTTACGATAACCAAAGTATTGCGATTAACAACCGTTGGGTTGCTGAAGGTCAGGAAACTTCAATTCCTAAAGCCACTTGGGGAGATCCTATGGGGAATGCATCATTCTCTAGCCGTTGGATTGAAGATGGGTCTTATTTAAGACTAAAAACATTAATGGTGTCTTACGATGTTGCTGTGGAGTCTAACCTTGTGAAGTATTTAAAATTATACGCAAGTGGTAATAACTTGTTTACGATAACCGATTATTTAGGATTCGATCCGGAGTTTAGTGCGACGTCTTCTATTTTCGGACAAGGAGCAGACATTGGTCTTATTCCGCAGTTTATGACCGTTCAACTAGGATTACGCTTAGGATTGTAATGAAATTAATTTTAGAGAAAAACATGAAGACAATGATAAAAATAACTAGAAATAAAGTCGCATTAGGAGTCTTGGTTGTACTTTTGGGTCTAACCTCTTGCCAAGATTATCTGGATGTAGAACCTAAAGACCAATTAAACAGCGATCAGGTATACCGTGATGTTTTCGATGCCGATGCTGCTGTAGTAGGTATTTACGGTAAGTTTATGGGGCTGGCTAAAAAATACGTTATACTTAACGAGCTAAGGGCAGACCTTATGAGTCCGACAGATAATGCCGATATGTATTTGCAACAAATTAATGAGCATGCAGTAACGAAAGATAACCCTTACGCAAACCCTAAAGATTTTTATGAAATCATCAATAATTGTAATGATGTCCTTAAGAATTTTAAAATCATGGCCGAGGAAAATAAAATGGATCAGGGCGAGTTTAATGAACGTTATTCAGACATTGGAACGCTTCGTAGCTGGTTGTATTTGCAATTAGGTATACATTATGGTGAGGTGCCTTATATTACGGAGCCGATAGCTAATATTGATGATGTTCAAAATGAAAATCTGTATCCCAGACTATCGTTAACAGCTCTTATTAATGAATTGGTAGACTTCACAGAGTCTCTACCATATACCAGTCCTTATAGCGCCAATAGTACGCTGGTGATTGATGTAGATGGATATAATACAGCAAAATTTTTCATTAATAAAGAATGTTTACTAGGGGATTTAAACTTATGGGCTAACAACTATACGCAAGCAGCAGCACATTATAAGACAGTAATGGAAACAGCTAGTAGTAGTGGCAGTGATTCTGAACGTTATGATGTTTACCGTGTTAAATGGGCTGAAATAGCAAGTAACAATGATTTGGCAGTTGGTTACATTAGATACAGAGAACAAGATGCACAGGCCTTAGTTAATAATAATACTCAAGGTTGGCGTTCGATGTTTGCCAGGGAAAAAGATGCTTTGTGGAATACAGAGTGGATTTGGTCTTTACCTTTCGATAGTAATTTTGCACCTCAAAATCCGTTTGTTGAGTTGTTCTCTAATCAGGGAGGAGATTATTTAGTAAAACCTTCGCAGGAAGCCATGGATCTTTGGGATAATCAAGTACAAAGAAATGGGTTCCCTTACGATGCCCGTGGTCCTAAATTTTCATACAACATCATTAGTGGGCAACCTGTAATTATGAAGTACTTATTTAAATATCTTGACTCAGACACACAATTGCCTATTGATGTCTTTCAAACTGGAGGCGATTGGTTTTTATACCGTGCAGCTACTTTACATTTAAGATATGCAGAAGCAGCCAATCGCGATAATCAGCATAAAATTGCCGATGCACTTCTTAATTTCGGAATTCAAAACGCTTATACCGTTGGTGGTGTTACCGATGTAACCGATATTGAGCAAACCCATCAACCATTTCCATACGATTTTGATGCTAGACAGGGAGACTTTCCATTTTTTAGAGGAAACTGGTATCGTAATACAGGATTACGTGGACGTGCTTATGTTGAGCGTGCGGAAATTGTAGGAGATAGTTTAACATCTATTGAAAATAACTTGGTTAAAGAAAGTGCTTTAGAGCTGGCTTACGAAGGAAACCGTTGGGGAGATTTATTACGCGTGGCTTTACGTCGTAACGATCCTGCTTTTTTAGCCGATAAAGTTTACAATAAATTAGATAAAGATGGTAATCCTAACGCAGGTGAGGTACGTAGTAAACTTATGAGTACCAGTAACTGGTATTTACCATTTGTTTGGAACAAAGAAGAATAAGTAATAGTTTAGTTTATTAGAATATTAAAAACCCTAAGACTTCTTGAAGTCTTAGGGTTTTTTCGTTTTCACACTTACTTACCGCTTAAAAAACTTTTAAATTAACGGGATTTTATGCAAAAATAGGCATAGTATACCACTATCAGTGGTTAATCATCCTCCTCATATGTGAATGCTATTCTCATGGGTGTTTCAGATATTAAAAATAGGTAGGAAATATATGAGTCATTTACTCATAAATAAGAACTAAAGTTAAGGTTAAATTTACAAACACAGGCGAATCTTGTTTTTAGCCTTAATAACCTACTGCCAAGAGTTTGTGAATTTGAGCTGTTATAAATAAAGTTAAGAGTTATTATAATGTAAAATTATAGGTTTTTACTGGTTAAAACGAAGCTCTATTATTCTTAAGGTTATTTAAAACAACCGCTTCATCTTCTTACAGTACTGTTCGATTCTCGTATAGTTGGAGTTTTAGGGAAACCTACAGGAACAGTCTATTTAATTTCGTAAATTGCATAATAGTCATTCAAAAAAAAACAATGTTAAACAAACTATATCCTTTACTACTACAATTGCCTATAGGCTCACGAAACCAAGATGACAATGATCCTATCGATTTTACAAGCCCATTTGATGTCATTGTATATATTGTTCTACCTGTACTAATGATTATCTTTTATATCCTTTGGAGGAGAAGGAAGAAGCGGGATAAGGATTAAAATGTGTTGCTGATACCTTGTTTGATTTTTTATAAAACATCTTATAGCCGTTTCAGGACGGATCAAACTTATCACGCTTTCAAAATTGTTGTTGGTCGAAATTTTATAAATAGAAATATCAATTAGCGTTAGCTTTGAGATGATAAACCTATAAGTATGATCAATAAATTCAATATAATTCTTTTATGCTTTTTCAGTGTTTTTATAGTTAGTAATTGTCAGGAATCGGTAAATCCACCGGCTCCATTTGGACCTCTGCCTACGCAAAAACAGATTGATTGGCATGACATGGGATTTTATGCATTTATTCATTTTTCGTTAAATACTTTTACCAATAAAGAGTGGGGATATGGTGATGAATCTCCAGAACTGTTTAACCCAACGGCTTTGGATACACGTCAATGGGCTCGTATTGTTAAAGAGGCTGGAATGAAAGGTATTATTTTAACAGTAAAACATCATGATGGATTTTGTCTATGGCCATCAAAATATACCGATCGCTCGGTGAAAAATTCTCCTTGGAAAAACGGTAACGGTGATGTGGTTAAAGAATTGGCAGAAGCTTGTAAAGAGTATGGATTGAAGCTAGGAATATATCTTTCTCCTTGGGATAGAAATCACTCAGGTTATGGGAAACCTGAATATGTCACCTATTTTAGAAATCAGTTAAACGAATTGCTAACCAATTACGGTGACGTATTTGAAATGTGGTTTGATGGTGCTAATGGGGGTGATGGTTATTATGGAGGAGCCAATGAGACAAGAAAAATAAACACGCTCAAGTATTATAATTGGGAAGAGACCTATAAATTAATATACAAAACATCTCCAAATACACTTGTTTGGGGCATTGGTCCCTCGGAAGCTAGATGGATAGGTAATGAAGAAGGCTATGCAAACAAAACCAATTGGTGTCTTTTACGCCAAGAAGATGATTTGAATGGCAAAGTACATTATACAGAGTATATGTCCGGGCATGAGGATGGTGAAAAGTGGGTGCCTGGAGAAGCAGACGTTTCCATTAGACCAGGATGGTTTTATCATGAAATTGAAGACGATTTGGTGCACCCCATAGATGATATGGTAGATTTTTATTATAAATCCATTGGGCGCAATGCAAATCTAATACTTAATATTCCTCCAGATAAAAGAGGATTGATTAATGAACATGATGAAGAAAGACTTAAAGAATTTGCCAAAGTAATTAAAGCCGATTTTAAAACAGAGTTATTGGCAGGCACTAAGGTGTCAGCAAATAATGTTCGGGGTGGAAGTGATACCTATAACGCTAAATATGTTATAGATGGAAACAAAAACACGTATTGGGCTACCGATGATGATGTGAAATCAGCATCCATAACATTTGAATTTGATAAACCAACACCCATCAATCGTATTCTTCTTCAGGAATATATAAAACTGGGACAGCGAATAAAAGCATTTCATGTTGAAGCTAAAATTAATGGGAAGTGGCAAACGATAGCTAATGAGACTACTATTGGATATAAAAGGATTTTACGAGTAAAGAGGGTCGTCGCTCAGGCTCTTAGAATAAATTTCACAGACTCAAAAGCGTGTATTGTTATTTCAAAAATTGAAGCTTATAACGCGCCTGCTTCGGTGCGTTTGCCTATAATACAACGAGATAAAAAAGGACTTGTAACCATAACTGCTCAAGAAAACGACCGTATTTATTATACCACGGATGGGTCAGAACCATCAGTAAATAGTACCCGCTATGAAAAGCCATTTATATTTAGCAAAGCAGTAAAAATAAAAGCAATAGCAAGAAATACAAATGAAAATATAAACAGTGGTGTTAGAACAGCTAAATATGGCGAGTCTAAAGAAAAATGGACCATAGTTTCGGCAACGAGCGGCGATTTAAAATTAGCAGAAAGCGTTATTGATGGTAACCCCAGTACTTGTTGGTCTTTTGGAGGAGAAACCGATAAGCTTCCGCAAGCAATAATTATAGATATGGGAGATTTGATAGACATAAACGGATTTACATATACACCGCAACAAGTGGGGAATAATCTTAATTTGGTGTCTAATTATGAGTTTTATACGAGTATTGATAATATAAAATGGACAAAGCGTTCGGATGGTGAGTTTTCAAACATTAAAAACAATCCCATAGAGCAGGTAAAAATATTCAATTCAACAAAAGCAAGGTATTTGCGTTTTGTAGCCAAATCTGGGGTAGATCTGGGGCAAACGATTTCTATTGGAGAAATAGGCGTTATTGAAAACAGTAAATAAAACTAAGATATAAAGCAGATGCTTTTGTTCAAAGTCTAAATAATTCTCCGATAGCTCTGCCTCGTGGTTTGCTTCGCCAGTTTGCTTTGCTTGTGTCCCGTTCACTCTCATTTGGAGAGGTCAGAACTGCCTTTTGGGGTAGTTCTGGGTGAGGTAAAATATGAAATTTCGGTTTTTGGCACAGAGGTTAAAATGAAACAGACGAAACCTGTACTGAACCTAGTCGAAGTATATCTTTATGGCTCTGCCTCCGAGGATAATCTGTT
>LLBY010015322.1_pt1 | contig 16429 bp, 17 predicted proteins | sample 1489401 | NCBI WGS metagenome assembly LLBY01 (sample SAMN04092656, study PRJNA295927) | soil metagenome | biome: Soil prokaryotic community; feature: Bulk soil; isolation source: soil from tomato rhizosphere | host: tomato cultivar Hawaii 7996 | place: South Korea | collected 2011-11-01 | reverse complement strand
TACGATAATCATGAATATTGGTCAGTTTACTTAAAAAGACAACTAGAATCTGGAGTTTTCAATCACAACACTGAGAACATCTCTAACATAAAGTCAAAGGTTGCTGCGAGTAAAAATCGATTTAGAAATTTTCTTAAATCACGATATGTGAGAGTCTGGACGAACCTAGAAGAGGATTTGGTATCCTCAACTCCCACAATTACAGTTTCAAATACCATAGCGGCCGATCTCAAAAAGATGGGCAAGAAAATCTACGTCGTGCCGAATTTTCCCTTGCGAGATGAAGTAAATTGGATCCCAAAGCCAGAATTTCATCACTGTAAATCGTCAGTATATGCAGGTGTAGAACCCACAGGAGCTGTAAAATCAGCCCATCGGAATCTGGAAGGATTTATAGATCTATTTAGTAACATGGATATCGGGGAATTATTTATCTTAGGTTGGAGTAACAACAAAAGTTCCACACCCAACGTTCAGTATTTGGGATTTTTGAGCAGAACAGAAATGTACAAACAGATGCAAAAACATTCTATCGGAATTGTCCCGTTTCGTCCCCACTGGTCTCATGTATTTATTAGTCCTAACAAGGCCTATGAATATGCTCACGCGGGACTGTTTGTTATTTCCTCTAACGGCTTTATCCCTGTTTTTGATACATTGCAAGATAATTGTATTGCGTTCACCGACTATACCGATCTTCAAGCCAAATTACGATACCTATTTGAGGATATGGAGGATTTATACCATAAACGGGTAAAGACATACGAATTTGCCCGTAGCAATTTATTGTGGGAAAATTATGAAAATAATATCTTTGAAGCTTACAAACAGGCCTAATAGTAGATTAGGCTATTGGATTAAGGAGGGCAGACAGTCTTTACAGATATCAATGGTAGTTTAGCATCAGGTATATCGCAAAAACCTTATATCATTACCATTTTTTTTTAATATATGGGTAATTATTATGTAATTGTTACGTGCAGAAATTCAGAAAGGACGATTGAAAAGGCAATTCTATCATTACATAATCAAACTTTAAGACCCGAATATATAATAACAATCGATGATGGATCAACTGATAAGACTCCGGACATACTAAAACAGATGACTATAAAAATCCAGAATTTATATGTTATAACAAACCCAGATATGGGTTACGATGTTACTCGAATTGTTAGAAATTGGAATAAGGCAATAGAGTATTCTAGAGAACATAATCTAAAATCAACTGATTATCACATGATAGCAACGGATGATACCATTTATGAATCGGATTATGCAAAAAAGATTATTTCGCTGATGGACAATAATCAAAATCTAGCAATTGTTTCAGGACGTTATGATGAGAACAAATACGAAAAACCCCATGGGGCAGGCAGGTTTGTTCGAAATTCATTTTTTGACAATGCCCATCATCTTTATCCAGAAAAAATGGGTTATGAATCAGTCATTTTAATTACAGCCTTAAAAACCAAGATGGGATACAAAATTCTTGAAGAAGCTAGATTTGAACATACACGCCAACTAGGTCAAGATCATCACTTTTATGAATTTGGTGCAAGTATGAGAACACTAGGCTATCACCCGATATTTGCATTTGGAAGGTTTTTTAAATATTTTCTGAGTGGTAAACCAATAGGAAGAATGGGTGCTTTGTATATGGTTTACCATTATATTTTCTATAAACCGAAGGAAACAGGTTACGACAGTATGTATCCCGAAGAAATTAGAAAGTATCTGAGACAGAATCAGATTAACAAGATAAAATCCCTTCTTAAAATAAAATAGGAAATAATTCTAAATAAAATTATTGATACTTGCAAAGTATTTTACTAATGTTATAAACCTTAAACTGTCCTGATCCATAAACCTGGAATATCGAAACGTTTTCAAAGGCTTTTTCACTGCTTGATACCAGTATTATATGTGGCCATCTCGAATCTTGACTACTAGTTTTAGAATTGCACAGTCCTGGGCCATGTGTTTTAAAGAGTGAATTATTTTTGAAGTTAGAGATATTTAATATACTTTCTTCGTACTTGAAGTCATTAGTTGGGTCCAAGAAAAGAGAGAACCATCCTCTCCAATGGATTGATCCGATAACAATTGAATTTCCAGCTGTGTTTTCATTTATCCATTCGATTACATGAACGAGGTCCTTATTTTGATTTATGTCTAATGAATTCATAGACATGGAAATTGGCATAATAAATTGTGTGAGATCATGGAAATAACCCGGTATCGTAACAATTGTTCCGTATGGAGCAATTGCAAAAAACAATCCGTAAATAATAAAAAAAGAAAAAAATACTGCAAAAATAATCATCTTTATTTGTTTTGATTTTATGGATGCATTCATTAGAGAGAAGCCATAAACAGCAAAGATTGAAACAAAAATGCCAGACACTATAACCCAGCGCTCGGGAACTAGGTATTCATAATTGGGAACTATTACCCAACTAAATGAACAAACCAATGCAATCGTAGTTGGGACTTTTAGAAGCATGAATTCAGATCGATTTTTTAAATAACCACATATGAAAAAAGGTAGAAGAATTCCATACAAGGAGACAAATAGTGTGAGGATGTTGGTAATAGAGTATGAATTTAGATCATATGTTGGGCTGATAAGGGTTTGTATAAGATCCGATTTCATGGAAAAGACTGAGACATCATCAAAATTAATCAAATATGCTATAAATAAAACCAGAAATGATAAAGTGACCAAGACCAAATATCTATTTCTAATTAAGAGTGCGTATACGAATGTTGTAGTAAGAAGGAGAACTGAAATCATACGATCAGAAAACACCGTAATCAATATTAGACAAAATATCGAAGTGTACGATAGTATTAATTGATAGTTACTTTTGAAATTTTTAGAGATGGTATTGATCAGTAACAGGCATAAATTTAGAAAAATCATGGAAAGAAGATCTCTGTATAGATCCCATGACATGCGCAAAGCGCATAGCTGTACTAAAACGAATATACTAAACAATATACTTTGAAGTAGGGATATTTTCATCAATCGGGTAAATACGAGCTGAATAGAAACACCGAATAATCCGTATAGAATAATATTAATAAAATTGAAGAAGGTATATGGATCTATCAAAAATAATTTAGAGAAGAAAGAAACGATGAATAAATAGACAGGATAGGAAGTCGTCCAATTAATCCCATTATTAGAAAAATTATATAAAAACGGTAAATAATAATTAATAGAGTCATACCCAATTGGATAAGGATAATTTATATAGGTAGGAACGGCACGAATTACGCAACCGATTGAAAAAACGACTAAAGTAGAAAAGAGAAATTTATTCAATGAAAAATTCAATCATCTTTGAAAACCCCTTTATCAAATATTCAAGCATATTTATTTTCCATTTCCATGTATTTATCGAGCTCTACCAGCTCATTGAATTCCCTGAATTTCATCATTTTCTCTTTAATTGATTTCGTAGTACCGGTCCGTTTTAGGGTATCAAAAGTATGGTAAATCGCATAAGTGGAGGAATATAATCCTGAAAGTGGAAATAATGCGATTTTATAACCAAGTTCCAACAATTCAGAAGAGGTTAAGTTAGGAGTAACTCCCTCTTCTATCATGTTAGCGACTAATGGAGCGTCTATCTGTTCAGAAACTTTTTTCAGATCTTCAATGGAATGAGGTGCTTCAACAAATACAATGTCGGCACCTATCTGCTTGTATAATTTGCCTCGTCTAATAGCTTCGTCTAGACCTAAAGGAGCGGCAGCATCTGTCCTTGCCACAATCAAAAATTCTGAATCATCCTTCTTTGCTTCGATAGCAGATTTGAGCTTTTGCACATACTCATTAGAATCGATGACTTCCTTTCCCTTCATATGACCGCATCTTTTAGGCCATACCTGATCCTCAAGAAACATCCCAGAAGCGCCAATACTTTGTAGATCGTTTACAAGTTTTGCAACAGTCAATGGATTCCCATAGCCCGTATCCACGTCTACAATCAGTGGGATATTGACAGCCCTAGTTATCCTACGAGCCGTCTCTAATGTCTCTGTTATGCTTAAAAATCCGAAATCAGGTAAGGCTAGCAGTGAGGCAGAAGTACCATAACCTGTTTGAAAAATAGCTTCGAAACCTACATGTTCTGCAATCTTTGCTGTTAAGGCATCATATACACCAGGCATTACTAAAATACCATTTTCACGATTAAGTAGTTTATTTAAAGACAAATAATTGTTTTAGTTTTGAGCTCTTTATATAATTTTACTGCAAAAAGATATTTTGCTATACCCCATCCTTAAAAGATACGAATTAGGTATATCATCCCACTGTCATTAGTATAATTTAAGTCGTTTATTGAAGTTTGTTCCTAGAAAGTTTCAGAAATATTAATTTGAAAATATTTTCTGCTACTTTATTCTTTTCTTGATATGGAAAATCACAGTAGTTACGCTCCCTATCCAAGGCTAGTATTTTGTTTGAATCAGATCCAAGAACAGGTTCAACTGATCCTACATCGTTGGCTATTATCATGTCCGCTCTAGACTTTACCAATTTCTGCCATGATTTTGTTAGTAGAGTGTGATAATCAACATTGTGTTCTGCCTTGAATGCAACAAGAAAGGTATCCTTTTGGATATCTTTTACTTTGTCCACAATCTTTATGGTCGGCAGTAGCTTCAGGTCAATTGAATCACTATCAGTTGGAATTTTTTTGTCAGATGCCAAATCAGGTCTAAAATCTGAAACGGCGGCTGCTAGAATGACAAAGTCATATTGCTTGTTTTTCAGTTCGCTAGTAATAGCTTGGTACATTTGCTCTGTAGTTTTGATTTCAAGTATTTTCGGACAATTTGTGGGTAGTCCAATGAATTTTCTAAAGTTTTCATCTATCTGAGTCACGCCTTTTATCACCGTAACATCCAGGTCATGTTTTAGAGCTTGGTTTACTAAGGAAAAGCCCATTCTACCAGAGCTAATATTAGAAATTATCCTAATAGGGTCAATGTATTCGATCGTGCTGCCGACGGAAATCAATATTCTCCTTTTTGCAAAGAAGGAGAATAATTTTTTTTCCTCAAGATCAGAAAGCACAGGAATGTCATTCCTGCAAAAAAAATTCCAGATGGACTCATTCTGTGGATGAATTGCAGTGACATTTCGGTCAGAAGACATGATAGCAGAAATTCCTTGTGAAAGCACAAGTTCTATTGGAGCTACTTTGGCCTTGTCTTCTTCTAGAACTGGTGTAGAAAATCCTACACCTAGACTCTGTAGATTCTGAATATTTGACTTTATTATTGTATTATAATACATTGCCTCATGCATTGCAGGTGCTATGATTATTGGAATTGATGATCCTAACGCTATGGATAATACAGAGGTTACAGGAGTATCATCAATTCCATTTGCAAACTTACCTATAGTATTGGCAGTACAGGGATAGACCACAATCAAATCAGAGGTATTGTAATTTGCCACTCTTACATGCTCTAATTCACCGGTTAGTTCGGAAATAACCTCGTTGCCACTAGCCCATTGAAAATAGTCCTTACTCATAAATTTTTCAACAGTCTTTGAAATTACGACATAGACATCGGCACCGTGTCTTACAAATGCGCGAATGAGATCGATGGCCTTATAGCATGCTACACTTGCTGTTACGCAAACAACTACCTTTTTATCATTCAACTCGTATCCTAATGTTCCTTTGATATCCTTCGACGGATGGTGATCAGAATTATTAGGCTGAGGATTTATATTGATGTGTTTTGTGTTTAATTTTTCACTATGCATGACGGATTTGCTCTTTTTGCTTTTCGTTTCTATTAGTAATATTATAATTCCTCAAAGTGGAAATATAATTTGTAAATTTTATTGATTCTTCTGTAGACATCGAAAACGAATGTTCCTCACCAGGAAAAATGCCTGAGTTTATCTCCGATTTATATTTTTTTACTGCTTCTAAGTTTAATGAAAAAGATTCTAAATATCTTTTTACAAATTTTGGTTTAAAGTTATCAAATAATCCTAAAAGATCATGATAAACTAAAACCTGGCCATCACATCCAGATCCAGAACCAATACCAATGGTTGGAATCGTCAGGGATCTTGATATCTCGCTTGATACTTCTTTTGTGACTAGTTCCAAAACTAGACTAAATGCTCCTGCCTTTTCTATTTCAATCGCTTGATTATACAGTGCTTTAGCTGAATCAAAAGTTTTTCCCTGTACTTTATAACCTTGCCAGAGTACGGTTGTCTGTGGCTTTAGTCCAATATGTCCCATTACCGGGATACCAAAATTCGTCATTTCACGAATCAACTTTAACACTTCCAACCCTCCTTCAATTTTCACTGCGTGGCAGCCCAACTTTATGAATTTGATTGCATTTGCAACTGCCAATTTGGGATCAAACTGATATGAACCAAATGGCATGTCTGCTACAATTAGTGAATTTTTGGATCCATTAACTACGCTACGACAAAAGACTAACATTTCCTCCATGGTAACCGATATAGTATTAGGATAGCCCATTACTACCATACCGGCACTGTCTCCCACCAAAGCTATATCTATACCTGCTTCGTCACAAATTTTTGCACTAGTCAGGTCGTACGCGGTAAGGACAGCGATTTTCTCTGATCTAGTTTTTTTCTCTTGAATACCCCGAATGCTTGGGCTCATGTGATATCTTCACTCTAACTTGATCATTAAATGATCTAGTGCAGGATGACTAAAAAAAGAGATCATTGAATAATATTCTCCCTAACCTTGTTCATTGCAAGTAAAGCATCTTGTAATCCTTTCTTATTATCATGACTCTTTATAATTCTCTGAAGTTCGCGTTCCGTAGAGTTTTTCTGATGATATTGAATTCGGTCGATGAGTAAAGGAATAGCCCTAATTATGTTGTCAACTATAGTAATATCTGCTGTCATAGATGTCCTTGAAATAGGATTCAAATCAACTGTTATGATTTTTTTGTTCATCTTTCTCAAGGCCAAAGTTCTATCACCGTCCTCAAGTGGTACAAAAACTGTGTCAGCCTTGAATATTCCATCACCATCAACTAGCCTTCTGTTGCTTTCCAATTCAGGTATTTTCACCAAGTTCTCTGGATTAGTACCAAAAACTTCGGAAACGCCATATTTCGCTAGTTCGCTATAAATCTTGGATTCACGATCTTTGGAATAATAAAATAAATTTATTTCCAACATTGACTTTTTGATTGAGCGATGTAATGCACAAATTAGATCCGAACATAATGCAGCCACGTTTCCGTTTACAGATATTATAGGGTAACTCGAAATCAACATCTGAGCGGCTGCAGCATCAGCAGCCGATCTAGCTGATTCGATAGAGTGCTCTCCAATTAAATAATCAAAGCATTCACCTCGGCCATGGGCTATCAAACCTTCCAAAGCCACTAATCCATTCTTGTATCCTTCTACTATTTTTTCTCGGCTCATTAATGAAACAAACCTAGGATGTGATGTGGGAATGGTTATCTCTCTTTTCAAACTTACTCATCCAACATCCTTTAACAATCTAGCACCCAAATTATCAATCCCACAGACGATCAACTTGCCGCCATATCGTTGTAAAATATCAATTATTTTGTTCAAGTTATTTTTTTGTATCAAGGTAAATAGGGTATGTCCAAATAACGCTATACTAGATTTAAAGCCCTCAGATCGAAGGTGTCTAACAGGTTCCTTGCATATTCCTTCAGTTAACTTGCATTGAGCTGCAAATTCGTAGGAAAGATCCATAAATTTATCGACACTCTTTGCTTGACGTAATTGCAACAGCATCTGTCTTCCCATCTCGTTTAGAATTTGATATTTCATTCCGTTTAAATACTCTGAAAGAAACACTTCAGTTTTTATAGGTGCTAAACAAAGTATCACAGCACACCATTGAGACGGCAATTCAGTTTTTTCAATCTGACAAATACCAGGACCGCCAATACTTAGCCTTAATTCAAGCCCTCCAACGTATTCTGATACTACTGTGCCTCTTCCTGTATTGCACACTATATCAGCTTGATGAGCTATTTGAGCTGATTGAAGTTTTGAAAGGTTAGTATCAAGAGCATCGTTTAGCGCATACGAAAGACTGAGAGCTGCGGACCCACTCGATCCTAAACCATATCCAATAGGCAAAGTGGATTCATGATCGATAGATATTAACACAGGATTCTTGATTAGACTCAAGTAATATTCTGTGACATACTTTGAAACTTTTAATTCACAATCTGATAAACCATTTAATTTTATTTCATAATTCTTATCTGAGGACTGAAAAACTCTTACGGTAGAGGTTATTCCTCGGTCAATACTAAACCCTGCTCCCAAAGATCCTTTACAATTGAAATTCGTTTGAGCATTATTCTGGTCATGAGTAGAGAAAAATCCAGTGATATGGCCTGGGCTATATGCCTTTGAAATTGAAATTGGGACCTGCGAGACTATAACCAATATGCTATTTAAAAATGAAATAGCAAATATAAAAATATAGTATAATTTATTTATACTAATATAAAATAATAATGACAATTTATACTAGAATACTGCAACAGATAGGAAGTAGTGTCCTGATTTCCCTGCCAAACGAATGGGTCAAGAAGAATGCACTTTCCAAAGGTAACACTGTGACAGTTGAGACTAACATTGACAATACAGTATCTATTTACAATAACTATCAAGAAGAGGAGATTAAGATTGTCTTTGAATTAGACGAATCAGAAAATCAACACCACACAGAGAGATCGTATGATAGTGCAGATTGGAATGAAAAAATCATAAAAATTATTTTGAACAAGATTTTTGGAGCTTACTTGTTGGGATATAATAGCATAAATGTTCACTCAAAGAATCAAATTTCTTTCGAAAATAGTGAGACAATAAAAAAGGCAACTAGAAAATTAATAGGATTAGAAATCGTAGATGAAAATAGTTTTAGTATAAGTTTTCAATTCCTGATTGATGCAAAGACTCTAAATATACAAAAGATTCTGGGCATGATGAATTCGATTATCCAAGGGATGTTTAGAGAAACTATTCATTCATTAAATGGGGACTTCAACCGTGATTTAGAGAACAAGATTGCTAGTAGGGATGATGAGATTGATAGGCAGTATTTTCTCCTCGTTAGAATCATACGAACAGCAATTATGAATAAGAAACTTGCTAGTAATTTGAATCTGACCAATATAGACATGCTTGATTATAGAATAGCTGCTAACTATTTAGAAACTGCTGGTGATTTGATAGCCGAACTGGTTACCTATTTATCTAATTTCAGAGTGACCAATGAAATATCAGTACTAATTAAGAAAATAGGTTATTCTTTAGAAGAGATGCAGTATTATGCAATAGAGGCATTCATAAGCACAAGCAGAGATAAGGCATTCAAAGTCATAGAAAATTACGAGGAATTTAGACATAGTATATCAGAGCTTAAGAAGAATATAGCGGTTAACCAGCATGAAAGCGTTGACGAAACATATTCTATTACATTGGTAAATTGTATTTCATGCTTCGATAATATTGCAAAGTGCTGGATCGATATAACAGATCTTGCGAAACCAACCTACACATTAAAGTAGGCCAAAAACACGTCTTTGACAATATCAAAATAAATACAAATATCGGCTAGAACTTTAACGATCCCTTTTCCCATCTACAAAATCAATAAAGTTGGTCTTGGCTTCAGAATACGACATTTGAACAGGAGGGTGTTTAAAACAATAGGCAGAAATGCTTTCTAAAGGACCAGAAATGCCTCTATCTAGAGCAATTTTAGCTCCCCTTATGGCATCTATCATCACACCTGCACTATTGTATGCATCCGGCACACGAAGTTTTAAATCCATCTCTAATGGAACCTTTCCAAAAAATCTTCCTTTCATGTAGATATAACAAACTTTGTCGTTTTGTAAGAAGTTTACATAGTCAGAAGGGCCTATCCTCATAGGAACTTCATAAGGGATCATTGCCTTGACTGCAGAAGTCTTACTAACACGTTTATCTTCCAATCGATCTTCGTCTAGCATATTGTAAAAGTCCATGTCACCTCCTATGTTCAATTGATATGTTTCATCCACTGCCACTCCGCGATCAACCCATAATTTTGCCAGAGTTTTATGAACAACAGTTGCCCCTAATTGGCTCATCACATCGTCACCCGCACATGGGATATTTTTCTCAATGAATCGTCTATGCCAATCAGAATTGGAAGATATAAAAACAGGTATAGCATTTATGAAACAAACACCTGCTTCTAAACAATTTTCAGCGTAATATCGACTAGCTTCTCTGCTGCCAACGGGTAAATAGTTGATTAATATGTCGGTTTTTGTATCCCTAAGGACTTCTTTGACGTTCACACCTAGATTATCCGACAGTTTAACTACTTCCGAAAAGTGAGACCCAGCTCCATCAAGCACTTCACCTTTTTGAACTTTTATCCCAAATGAAGGAACATCAACAATTTGTAAAGCATTGTTAGGGTGGGAAAACATTGCATCTGACAAATCCTTTCCGACCTTGGATTCAGCTACATCGAAAGCTGCAACAAAATTAATGTCGCTTGGTTCATATCCACCGAGGTTCAGTGATGTAAGTCCAACGGAATCCTTTTGAGAGGAATCGGAGTTATAGTATTGTATTCCTTGAATAAGAGCAGAAGCACAATTGCCTACACCAGCTATTGCGACATTGATTTTTTTACCCATGATTACGATCTCTATCATATTCAATTTTAATATAAATTTTACAAAGACGAATTAATCGAGAATAATATGACAAGCACAATAAAGGAAGTAAAATAGATAAAATTAGAAAAGTATGGTAGTCTGTTTGATCTTATTGTCTTACGAGCATTAGAATTTTAATATCATTGCCTGATTGATTACACAAAAAAAATTGTATAATTAAGTTCAAAGTTTAGCTTGTCTAATTAATATATTTGCATCAATGACAAGGGAAGCCTGCGGCGTGTCTAATATCATGAGTGAATTCATGTAGAAACATATTGTCATAGGCTCCATTTCCCTGTACTAGGCTAAATAACTCACCTTGATCATAACCTACCAGATATACACTGATAATTGCTAGAGCTGCAAGAATCACCATTGCCAATTTTGGCGTTTCTTCATCACTTCTTGCTTTAAGCTCTGTATAAAGACTCATGATTTTACCATATAGATTTATTATATAAACGATCGCCTATACTCAGGGATGATAGAAATATTTGAGAACCTCAGAAAGTAAATAATCTGAATGTTCTAGCCAATTTGGCTAGCCAAGATACAAAAGAATTTAATATCTCAAAGTGCTCTAGAGAGACATGACAATGTCTTGTTTGAGATGCGGAAACATGATGATTTGGATCAATGGTTCTATTAGTCACAGGCATGACATCAATTATTATGAATGCAAACATTGTAACATCAAAGTTGTGAAATATCCTGACGATCAAATTCTTGAGGTAGAAGAAGAACCCAAAGTCTAACAATATCTCAAATACTTTCATTTTGGGCATACTTGTATGCAAAATTTCTGTTCATATAGTTAATTTAATACAATAATCCATATCTAGGGCAATATGGAGATAATATCATAGAATAGATTATGAATGTCGATAAATATTTTTTCTTTATAGTGTCGTTTTTGATTTCAGGTATTCTAATCGGAACAAATATATCGATTATTGCTACTTACGCACAAGAACAAGGAATGATAAACTCGTTGTCTAGCAATATTGTGAATCTTGAACTCAGAGAGATAGAGATCGGCGAAAGCCCTACTGGTCTCATCTACGTAAAAGGGACAGCGATAAATAATTCAACCTTAGATACAAGGGACGTTAAAGTACTAGTTAAATTATTTGATGCCAATAATAGTACGGTGTCTGAAACTAGCAGATTTATAACACCTGCATCCTCGACCTTTAAGCCCGGTTATGAACGTGATTTCTATTTTTTTGTTAGTGCTAACAACGTTGATCATTACATTATAACGGCAGAGGGGGAAAAGGTTCCATAATCACGTTTTTTATGGACTCTTATCTTCTTATTTTGCTCCGTTACGAATTTAATCACAGGTCGTCCGTCGAAAAGACAATGATAATGGAGGTTGTTATAATAATGAGGACTTTAAAAAACTAAATAATTCATAAACAAGGTCGACTTTTCACCATAAATACTAATCAAAAACCAGTAAAAAATGCAGCACCTACTTCAAAAACGCCCACGACTGATAACCATCCAGCTCTGGATGCTACTCTTCCTCTTCTAATTTATCTCGCTGTTGACTTTCCTCTTCTTCATGTTGTTCAATTATTTCATCAAGATCTTCGTCACTTTCCATATAATCTTGGTTTGAGCAAACTATATGAAAAATCTATCCGTTTTTGACTTTCTCGATTCATTATACTTTTTTAAAGAATTTTATATTTTAGACATCGTGAGATGGATATGAATTACATCAAGTAAAGGTAAATGATCTTAGGTCTTTGACCTCCAGTTAATGACAATATTATTTATTGGAATAAATCAATTGTTTGTTTTCAAAATCGTTACCTTAATATGTAGTTGATTTCTTGAAAGAACAAAAAAACCGCAAAAAAACAAGACAGGAAGAGATCTTTAATTGTTCAGTCTATCTTAATATCTTTGCCTTTTGCGCTCTTATCAATGCTCTTTGCAAAAGTTACTTCTAATATACCATTGTTGTAAGTGAATCTTCCGGTATTGATGTCAATATCATGAGGCAAATCTATTATTTTATGATATTTTCTTTGGGAATCATGGGCATGAACTTCTACGGATGTCTCATTTGCACGTATCTTTATATCTTCCTTTTTGACCCCAGGAATCTCAAGTATAGCCTTTACCTCTCAATCAGTTGAATTTACATCAGTTAGTGGTTCTCTTTCGGTTGTTATTTTGGGACCGAAATAGAAATTTTCTTCTCCTTCCTGGTCCTTATCTGTTAATGTTTTTAGATTGCCAAATTCTCTAACTCGGGGCTTACCATCTGGTCCTAACTTCATTGAATACCCATAAACAATTGGACCAACTTCCCTAACAATATCTCCATTTTCAGTCTTGTATTCCCTGACTAGTTCCTTTGGTATGTTAGACCTAAAGCTATTATATAGATTTAGCATCCTACTCATCTCATTTTCAATGTCTTCGAATCCAAAAAAATCTGTCAAATAATCTCCCTCTGCTGTCACCCCTCGAGCTCATAAAGAAGTTTCGTGACCAATCAAATGGAAATATATCTCTATTACTCATTGTTCTTAATTCGACAATATGTAAGGTTTATTACATTATAAATATCTTTCTAACTTTATGTATTTTTCCCAAATAATTAATATATCGCTTAAAAGTAACAATTAGGTAGTCGGATTTTTTCGTTCATTTTGCTTTTAATATAGGGCGAAATACAATTTAATGATATGAGTGGAAGTCATCAAGAACAATTACAATTATTTAAATAATATATGTATTTATTTTTGGTGTGGCAATAGAAATAACCCAAATTTTGCAAGATTTTGCGACTATTATGATAATCGCAGCAATTATGACAATAATTTCATATAAGTTAAAACAGCCACTTATTCTTGGATATATTGGGGCGGGTATAATAATAGGGCCACATACTCCACCATTTAGTTTCATTAGTAACATAGAGGTATTAAATTTGTTCGCTGAAATGGGAATAATTTTACTTTTGTTTACAGTTGGAATGGAATTTCCCATTAGGAATCTAAGAAAAATCGGTAAAAAAGCCACAGTAATTACAGTTGCAGAACAAATTGGAACTTTAATTGCAGGATTTTTTGTAGGTCAGGCGTTGGGATTTTCATTTATGGATAGCCTCTTTCTAGCAGTTGCCCTCTCTGTTTCAAGTACTGTCGTTATTTTGAAGGTGTTGGAAGAATTAAAAATCCTGAGAGAAGAGGCTTCTAACTTGACTCTTGGAATTTTAATAATAGAGGACATAATAATACTATCTATCTTCGCACTACTGCATTCAACTAGTGTTACTGGAAATATATCAATAATGGAGATAGTCATTCCAATCGGCATTTCCATTGTTTTCATAGCAGGAGTATTAATAATAGGATCCAGAACGATTCCAAAACTTGTAGACTTTGTAGCCAGGACAAACCAAAGTGATGTTCTAGTAGTTGCAGTACTTGGTTTGGCCTTTGGATTTGCATATCTTTCTAATATACTTGGAATTTCTGTCGCAGTTGGTGCATTCTTTGCAGGTGTATTAATAGCAGAATCAAAATCTCATGCAGTTACAAGTATTTTGACAACACCTATCAGAGATATGTTCGTTGCGCTATTTTTCGTTTCGGTGGGTGCCTTGATGGATATCAAACTTATTCCAGTCTTTATTATTCCAGCTCTTTTACTCGTAGGTGTGACTTCGATTGCTAAATTTGCAATTGTTTATCTAACCTCAAGATATGAGGGATTTAGTAAATTAACTGCCTTACAAACTGGAATTGGTCTATCGTCTTCTCGAGGAGGAGAAATGTCACTAATTGTAGCAAAAGGAGGTATTGACATAGGGGTTGTTAGTGGGTTTATATTACCAATCGTAGGAACCATTACTCTAATTTCAACATTTCTGGCGCCTTATTTGATAAGACTGGGATTAAAACTGGGGCAGCGGGCAGAAAATCAGGGTCCCGAGTCGGTGAAATACGAAACCGATGCCGAGACAGATAAAAACGAGGAAAAAAGTCCACAAGATGACTAAGTCAGAGAACGGGATTAGCGAAATGCGGAGTAGTTATTTTTTTGACTGTGTTCCTTTTTAAACAAAAATTTCTGGCCTTTTAGAAATAATGACAGTTGTCTAGAAACATCAGTGCAAAAAAATTGCATTGAGTTCAAAATATGCCGGCTTTAACTTCGTTTCACTAAACAGTGCCAGAACACCAGTAGAATCATTATCCTGTAGGATAAATTTCAGGAAATTTATAGAGGAATAACAAACCCAAAATGTTACATTGTATTTACAAATCATCTGAAAGGGGTGTAAATCTACTTGGACTGTATGAAAGTTTTGCCTTAATATTATCTTCTAATCGTATATTTTCTTCCGTCAAGCTCTTATTATTTGCTTTTAGACATCTGTTTTCATGCTCTAACCATTCTTTTCTGTGTTGGCTGGCTCTGCAAGAAATCAGATTTGCAAGCATATGATCAACATCCTCCTTGAACAGTTCCCCTCTTTTCATCTTTTCAGCAATTTCAATAAAGAATCGTAAAAATCCTGAATAGTTACCAAGTATTTTTACAAAGTCAAACTTGTAATTTAGAGATACATATTCAAAATACCACCTCTTTACCGTCTCATATGATAAATCCACAATAATGGATACCTGTGTAGGAGTCTTACCTGCCAAAAACAACTGAAAAGCTTTAGCGTGATCTGATTTTTGTGGTTTGGGTTCCGGTTCTTTGTTGTATTCACGGAGAATGATACCGATATCTCTGATAGAGATTCTAACTATTTTTGCTATATCTCGAGTTGTTTTACCTTCTTCGTAGAGCCTGATCACTAATTCCTTTTTTTGTTTTTTGGTTAATACCATATGATTCTATGAAAAGAAAATATATAAAAGACAAATTCTTACGATTACCAAAAAATCCAATATATTACCCTTGAAACCCTTGATACTAAAGAATTTTTCTAAAAAAAGTTTAAGCACAGATTTACTTTAAGAATTTTAAATAAACGAGGAAAGGAAATATTTTCAAGTCCGGATAAAGTTCTAACCTTTATATCCGTCTTAACAAAAACACTAACTTTTTGAGTATGTTTTGGGTTCCCATATCTACGGAAACATTCAGTCTGGTTCATGAAACCATTCTAAAATTTTTGACTTAATGAGATATCTCTTACATTAGGGAGAGATGGTAGATATTCGACAATTGCATCTAATCCTCCGGTGGTGTCTAAATAAAGTCCCATTAGTTTTTCATAAAGGGATATCCGATTACGTGATCAAACCATGGACGATGTAGTTTGGGCTCACTCGCTCATAATTTTCCCTAAACGCATATCCTATTCTTTTTCTTTAAACAATGATTCATTTTATCCATAGTTAAGGATGTTCTTTGATCTTGGATAGCATATATGATTTTCATGATTTGAATTATAGTATTTGGAAAAATTAATAGTATTATCATGTAGGTCAGGCCAAACCGACCTTGAGATTTAAAAAAATGATCGAATTGTTTGTAGCCTGGATTAGTTAAGACTTGCTACCACCTAACTTTACCCGCTAGCGCCGGGATTTGTGTTACTTGGGGAAATAATCTTTGTTAAACCAGGACTTTTTCCTAGGCCAACCCCCTTGCTTGCGGTTGAAGGCTTGTCAGTGGAGCT
>LLBY010015437.1_pt5 | contig 16456 bp, 9 predicted proteins | sample 1489401 | NCBI WGS metagenome assembly LLBY01 (sample SAMN04092656, study PRJNA295927) | soil metagenome | biome: Soil prokaryotic community; feature: Bulk soil; isolation source: soil from tomato rhizosphere | host: tomato cultivar Hawaii 7996 | place: South Korea | collected 2011-11-01 | reverse complement strand
CGGCCTCGACACCCAGCTCAGGTTCGGCGCCCCGTAAGCCTATTGGAAAGATGTGGCTAAAATAAAGTAGCCTGCTAGTTTTGTAAGCGGGCTACTTTTATCATCTTAGTTCGCATGGGGACATCTTACGTTAAGATGAAGTTCAATAACTGTCTATTCACTTCATCTGCTTCTTCGTGCTGCACCCAATGAGTCGCTTCGGGGAAAAATATCAAGTTCCCATCCTCACAATAATCCAGGCTGGGACGGGCCGTGCGGCGTGAGAGTGCTACATCGTTCACGCCCCACAGGATCAATGTCCGAATCTGGACATGCATATCATCCGTGATTTGAGGCCGATGCCAGACTGCGGCCCGATACCAGTTGAGCATGGCAGTCATAGCGCCAGGTTGTGACCAGGCTTCCTTATATTTCTCTATATCCTTATCCGTGAATGCATTTGGTCTCCCACTCCTGCACAAGCCAAGCGCTGCCGCACGCCAGTTGCCGGCCCGTAAAATCATCTCAGGCAGCCAGGGAATTTGAAAGAATACGGCATACAGCGAACGACGCATCTGCTCCAGGTCGCGCTGCAAAAAGCGTTTGATCACAGAAGGATGCGGAACATTGACGATTCCCAGGCGATGCAGCTTTTCGGGATGTTGGATGGCCAGCATCCAGGCAACAAGCGCGCCCCAGTCGTGGCCCACCAGGTTGACCTTTTCATAATCCAATGCATCGATCAAGCCCAGTATATCGTTTGTCAGTTCCTCGACTCGATAGCTCTTGATCTCTTTGGGCTTGTCGCTCAAGTTGTAGCCGCGTTGATCCGGAACGATGACCCGGCAGCCCGCGGCGGCCAGGGCAGGGATCTGTTTCCTCCAGCCATACCAGAATTCAGGGAAGCCGTGCAATAGCAAAACCGGGACGCCACTTTTCGGCCCGGCTTGCACGACATGCAGGCGGATACCATTTGTTTTTATGGTACTGTGTTCCAAATCCATGGGAAAGTGATGTTCCAATCGGATGCGATTGTAACAGACAACGTTTTTTTAAGTAAATTTTAATCTTGGCCTTGACAGACTCGAACATGTGTTCTACATTGCATTTAACAATTGTTTCGAACAGAACTCCTGGAGAATTCACATGACTAAGGAAAACTACTTATACAAAGGCAATGTCCAGATCTATTTACAAGGTGAAAATGCTCTCCTGCCCGTTGCCTCCAAGACTCGTGGAGATCAGATCGCCTGTTTCATTGGCTCGAAGAAGTCCAAGCTGCTGATCCGAGACTTTCGCCGCGAACCCATCCACGCCGCGCATCACGCCCGTTCGGGGTTGGACGGCTCTGAGTTTGCCGACGCCTTCAACCAGCCTGCCTATGCCGAGGTATCGGTCTCGGAGCGGGGGGACGAGCCGGAGAAGATCGAGATTAACCTGCGCCCCACCAGCAAAAGCGACGATTTCCCTGTGCTGTGGCTGGGCGTGCTGAACGATGCGATGATGCCTATGCTCGATATCGAATGGGAGATCCTGCGCCCGATCAATTCCGAAAGGATTGCGTTTACCGCCATGGTCAGGTTCGACAGGAAAGAAACGGAAGCAGTCGATCCAAGATCATCGTAACCAAATTGGTTAGACACTTCCGACTCCGCACGCACTATAGTGTGCGGAGTCGGTGCTATTTAATTACGGCGACCAAACGGGTGAATGATCATTGGCGTTATTATTTGTTAATCTGACCAGGTTGCTGCCATCGACATCAACCATGTAGATCTCCGAGTTTCCATCGCGGTCCGAGTCAAAAATAATTTTCGTACTATCCGGCGACCAGGCGGGGCCGCCTTCATCGGTCAGATTGTTTGTCACGTTGATGACATCGGTTCCATCCGCGTTCATCATATAGATTTCAAAGTTACCGTCCCGATAGGAATTAAAGGCGATTTTCTCTCCATCTGGCGACCAGATGGGACCGTCATCCCAGGCGGCGCCATAGTTTGTTAGATTGATCGTATTGCTCCCGTCAGAGTTCATCACAAAGATTTCACGATCACCATTGCGTCCAGATGAAAAAGCGATTTTCGTGCCGTCTGGTGACCAGTTTGGGGCGCCGTCGATGCCTCCATATCCTGTTCCGTTTGCTATACTGATCAGATTGGTGCCATCCGCATTCATCACGCAGATCCCCCCGCTCCCACCGCAGCTGTTAAAAAGAATCCCAACCTTGTCCCACTCTACACCAGAACCAAATGCGATCTTTTGACTATCAGGAGACCAGGCTGGGCCGCTATCAAATGCAGGACGATCTGCAGGGGTAACCAGATTGCTGCCATCAGCATCGATCACATACATGTCAAAAATGGACAAAGTGCCGCCAATTGTATGACTGGCGCCGAACGCAATCTTCCTGCCATCGGGTGACCAAACTGGGCCGCCAATACCTAGTTGCCAATCTGGGGTTGCCTGCCTATTGATGCTAAGGTCTTTTGCATCTATTAGTTTGGTTGGATTGGAGCCATCCGCGTTCATGATGTAGAGACTGGCGGAGTTGCCATCGTTGGTAGCAAATGCAATCTTGGTTCCGTCGGGTGACCAGGATAGGTCATATTTGGGAGTGATACCGTTTGTCAAAGCGATCTGCTCACTGCCATCCGGATTCATCACGTAGATTTCCGGATATCCATCCCGCTCTGATACAAACGCGATCTTTCCCGCTCCGCCGCCGATCGCGGATTCGGTGGGAAGTGGTGTGAAAGCGGGCGATGGAATTAACGTTTGCGTCGGAGGGGCTGTTGTTTGCGTTGGGGCCAGACTCGGAGTTTGCCCGATGACAGGGGCTTCTGTTGGGACGACAGGTTGGTTCGACGAACAACTGGCCAGCAATACAAACAAGAAAATAACTTGAAGTTTCTTCATCTCTTATTTCCTCCACTCTGTATTTTAATATACGCTCCGTGGGGCGGGTTGTTAACCGGCCAAATTTGTGCTCTCCAATCGTTGGCAGATTAACAATCCGCCCTCCTTAATAACTCCCTCTAAAATACGCGTTGATCAAATCGGATATATCCTCTAACGTGTTCTGGCGCGCGACGGCGAAGAAGTCGTAGGCGGTAGCGCGCCCTCGTCCGTAGCGAGAGGTGTAATCCTGGAGAAACTGGAAGAAGGCATCGTCGCCCATCCGATAGTTCAGCGCTTCCAGGAAGTTGGCGCCGTTGAGATAAGATGCATTGACATAGGCGCGGAAAGTCGGCGGCTCGTAGATGTTCGTATCCACGTAACCAGATGGTCCGAACCAGTTCACGCGGAAGTTCCACCACCAGTCGGCTGAGTTAGGATAGATGAACTTGTAAAAGATCGCTTCACTATAGACGCACAGGGCTTCGTCGAGCCAGGGCTCCATAGCCTGGTCGCTGCCTACCAGCCCGAACCACCACTGGTGCGCGATCTCGTGCACGCCGATAGCCACGAGATTGCTGCGCGCCGAGCCATCGTATTCGTTATAGAACTTGGTCGCCAGGAAGACAAGCCCATCGTACTCCTGCCCGTCATTCAGGTCCGCCTGGATAATGCTCAGGCTGCCGTAGGGATACGGGCCGAACTTCGCTTCAAAGATATCCACGGCGCGGACGGCCGCATTGAGGATCGCCGCACCCTCTGTTTCATAGCCAGGATAATAATAGGCGCGGATCTGCGCCCCGGCCGCGCCCGCGCTGGCATCGTATACCAGGAACTGGTCGCTGGCGGAGACCGCGAAGGAGCGCGCGCCGGAGAGGCGATAACGCGTCCATTCGCCGTTCGGCTCGGGATCGGCCACTCCGCTCGTGGCGAGGACGATGCTCGTATCGGTCGTGCGGATGTTAACTTCAAAGTCTGCCGCGTCGTAAACGAGGTGCTCGCCCATCGCGCCGGGCTCATGCAGCACCCAGCCCTGTCCCATCACATACGGCACCACGAACGGATACCAGTCCGTGAGGTTGACCTGGTCCACATCATAGCCATACGGATGTTCTTTGATCTTGGCCGGAATTGAGATGCGGAACCGCATGGACAGTGTGATCTGCGCTCCGGGAGCAAGTCCCTCTGGCAGATAGACGGTAAGCCTCTGCCCGTTGAGGTCATAGTTCAGCGGGCTACCGTCGCGCAGGATGTTCTCCAGGCCGAAGCCCCCGCGCAGGTTTGGCTGGACGGCGAGTACCAATTCCCCCAGGGCGACGCCGGTCTGGTTCGTATACCGGATGACTTCATCCACAGCTACTTCATTACCAGCGTAATCCAGCAGGGCATACAACGTGTATTGCGTCCGCGCGGAGGTGGAGGGGGCAGTGGGCGAGGCCAGCGGCGTCGCGGTAAATTCTAAGGTCGGCAGAGGTGTGTCAGTGGGCGGCTCCGGCGTAAACGTAGCGACGAGAGTCGGCGGCTCGCTCGCCATCCCTGCCGGCTGGAAGGGCGTGGGGGTAAGCGATGAGTCGGGAGCCGGGGTGACCAGCACTAGCGACGGAGGCGCGCCGAGAGCCGTCGGAAAAGAACAGGCGATGAGGGACAAGCAAAGGAGTATGAAAGGAAAAAGAGAATTCTTCATGAAATATTATTCTGTCGTTATGAACCCTTCTTTGATCGAACAATTTCCAGCCGCGCAACAACATCCTGTTCGAGAGTTTGTGTCGCCAGATTCCAGCTGATCCTGTATCTCCGCTCCACGCAGGGGCATATTCAGTTCATCACGTCGCGAGGAAGGTCAGTGTCAAGGCTTATTCTAGATAAAAACCTCAGGGCGCGCATCTATTTTTCGCCAGACAACCAAAATATCTTCGTGATTGTGAAACCATCCTCCAGCGGGATCTCCAGACGTTCTGTCTGCATTGTTTCCACGTCTAAAATCATGGGTGTCGTCTGGATACTTTTTCCAGGTTCGTACGTCTTGATCCCTGGATAGACATATAAACGGGCATCCGGGGACCAATCTCCCTTTTGCCAGTAGACCCAATTGAGAAAAGATGATGTCGTCTCTGGAAAAAATGTTTCAGGCAGCTCTTGCAGTAGTTTGCCATCCGCAGAAAAGATAAAATACCTGGACTGGGAGACATCCCCTGTATCCACAAACGTTACCTGGACCAGAAGCCCTTTATCATCTGGCAGCCAGGAGAAAGCCTCAAATCGAGTGAAGGAATAGGTTTCGGGAAGCTGTAAAATCTCTATGGGCGCCGAGACAGGGTTTGAGCCGTCCAGGTTGGAGATCACAAATTCGGATGTGCCCGTGCCTTGAAACACTTCCAGGACGACACTGAGCGGGATATAGGAGACCTTCCTCCCATCCAGCGAAATCGCAGGTCTATCCCAATCCAGTTCTGTCGTTTCAGAACCATCCAGTTTCGTCCAGCGGAACCCATAACTGCGATATCCATTTGTTCTTAGCTGCGCTTCCTCCCAGTAAACGCCGCCATCAAAAGCGGGCAATAGCTCCCCCGCGCCGATGCTTGAATTCGTGACCTGGGTTAGCTCTGTTCCATCCGGGTGGGTCACAAAAACCTGGATCTTATTTTGGACATACGCCAGAAAAGCGATCCACTCGGTGCCGGACAGCCAGGAAATCGCATTGGGGTATCCAACGAGCACGTCGGCATGCAGCAGCACCGGATCAGAACCTCTGACATCGGCAATGTATAGCTCCCCGCTTAGCGTTCCTTCTTTTGGGCGGGAAAGAAGGATTTTACTCCCATCGGCTGAGGCTTTTCCCACCAGGGAAAAGCCTTCGAACAATAGCGTAGTCTGATGGGTCGACAAATCGTAAAGATAAATACCAGGTTCATTCGTAGAGGAAGCTGCTTCCTGGTGATCTACTCCCAGGATCCATTTGCCTGCACCTCCAACCGGCGTTTGCGTTGGAGCAGGTGTTGGTGTATCTGTTGGAATTGCTGTGGGCGTAAACGTAGCTGTAGGGGAAGGTATGGCAGTGCCTGTGGAGGTTGGCAAAACCACTGCGCTTTGCCCTCCGCACGAGGAGAATATCAACAGGAACAGGCACGCCAGGAAGGAGAAAATCCGTTTTTTCGTTCTCACACTGACTCCCGCGAGAGATGGTCTAAGGCTGATTCCACAACACCCAAAATCACCTTTATTTTTGACTTTGACGAGAAGAAATTCGGGCAATTATCTTCCAGGCTTAGTAAGTATTCATAAAATAGTTCATCATCAAATCAGTAATATCGGCCGCAGTGTTTTCCCGGAACACGCGGAAGAAATCGGCGCCCGTCACCCGCTTCCCAACAGATTGATTGTAATAATCTTTGAGGAATGCGAAGAAAATTTCATCGCCTACGCGTTCGCGCAGATCTTCAAAGAAGCGCGCCCCGGTGAGATAGACCTTATCCCAGTACGGACGCTGCCCGCCGCCATCATAGATTGACGTATCCACATAGCCCGGCTTGTCGAATTCAAAGTAACGGGTACCCCGCCACTCATTCAAGTAGTCAGGGTAGACCGTTTCGTAATAGATGATCTCACTGTAGGTCGCGAGCGCCTCGTCGAGCCAGGGCTCGAGCGCCTGGTCGTTCGCCACCGCGTCGAACCACCATTGATGAGCGGTCTCGTGCGCAGAAATAATCACTAAATAATTAACCGGGTTATCACTCTTGTACAAATTGAAGTAGTCACGGCTGATGAAGTACAGCCCCGAAAATTCCATCCCGTCGTTGAAATCGCCCTGCACGGCAGTCAATGTTTTGTGGCGATACGGTCCGAAGCGCTCGCTGAATACCTGCATCGCTTCGACCGTCGTCCGCAGCATGGCCTGACCGGGCGCGTCGTACAAGCCAAAGTAATAGCTGTAGACTGTGACATCGCCGATGGTCTGCTGGGCGATCTTGAAATGATCGCTCATCGAGAGGGCAAACGTTCGCCCGGCCTGCAAGACGAAGCGACGGCTCACGACGCCCGAGGACTCGCGGGAGGGGGTTGCTTCTGGCGTTGGCTCTGTGATGGTAGAACCAGCCTCAGCCCCGGAAGAGGCCACTTTGGGATTTGCGCCATCGGTAAACGTGACCGTGACGTCGAAGTCTGCGAGATCGTACATCAGGTGCTCGCCATAAAACCAGGGATTGTGCAGCACCCAGCCTTGCCCGGGAATGTATGGCACGACGAACGGATACCAGTCCACGAAGTTGACCTGTTTTTCGGAATAGCCATAAATCTGCGGACGCACGTCATTGGAAGCATTGAGATAGGCTTGCATCTCCGGCAAGATCAATCCATAGGTGATCTCAATTGTGATCGTGCCGCTGGGCGGCAGCGGCTGAGGTAATTGGACTTCGAGTCGTTGATTGAGATTCTCGAGAATGTAATTGGTAATTGGTTGATTGTCGATTGCGATGGACTTGAGGCTGAACCCGCCGCTCCACAAATTTGGCTCGACGGCCAGCACCAGGTTCGTGAGTGTTTCCCCTGTCCAATTGGGGTAGATAATTCTTTCGGTAACATCGGCGATCTTTGCCGTGTAATTTAATTGCATCTCAAGCTTGTACTGCGCGCGTCCCAGGGCGGGCGGCAGTGTCGAGACAATGGTCGGCGTCTCCGTCAGGAGGGAGGCATCGGTTGGCGCGCTCAACGTCTGGGTAGGAGGCGGAGGAGGGGTGGCCGTAAAGACAGCCGGTGTGAGGGCTGGAGGAGAGCAGGAGACAAGAAAAACGATAAGATAAGTCAGAAGCAGGCGTGATGTAGTGCGCAGGGGCATGGGGGTATTTTACCGCTTGTCTCCCTTTAACGAAAAAACCTCCCGCCAGGTTCCCTTAGGGAATGGCGGGAGGCAAAATCAATTGTTTCTATGGATTCTCTATCATTATGGCATGCCGAACCTGAGCTGGGTGTGCAGGCCGAGGTTGTTGTACCAGGGGAACCAGTAGATGGTGTCCAGAAGGAGGTTGGGCAAGCCCATCATCTCACTGAAACTGGTCGGGATGCTGCCCACTTTATAGATCACGCGCTCGGCGGCTACGATCGGGACATCGCTCTCGATCCTCACCGGACCGTCGTCTATGCCGGGGAAGCTCTGGCGCACGCTCTCACCGGGCTGCAGGGTGAAGGGACTGCCTTGCACCTCTTCGCCGCCGATGAAGATGTGCACCGTAGCTACCGCGTTGCTCACATTCGCAAAGCGCAGCTGGCTATCCAGGCCGAGGTTGTTGTACCAGGGGAACCAGAACGTGGTGTCCAGTTGTCCATCCGGCAAGGCCATCATCTCGGTGTAACTGGTGAAGCTGCCATTGACCTTGTATACCACGCGCTCGGCGGCCACGATCGGGACATCGCTCTCGATCCTCACCGGACCGTCGTCGATGCCGGGGAAGCTCTGGCGCGTGCTCTCGCCTACATCCAGTATGAAGGGACTACCGTCTACCTCCTCATCGCCGATGAAGACATGCACCGTGGCCGTGGCATTGCCCACGTTAGCAAAGCGCAGCTGGCTATCCAGGCCGAGGTTGTTGTACCAGGGCAGCCAGTAGGTGGTATCCAACTGGCTGGCCGGCAAGGCCATGATCTCGGAGAAACTGGTCTGGAGGCCATTTACCGTATAGATCACGCGCGAGGCTGCCACGACCGGCACGTCACTGACAATCTGCACCGGGCCGTCGTCGATGCCGGGGAAGCTGCGACGGATGCTCTCACCCACGTCCAACAGGAAGGGACTGCCATCTACTTCTTCGTCGCCGATGAAGACCTGCACCGTGGCAGTTGCGTTACTGACATTGGCAATCCGGAGCTGGGTGTTCAACCCGACGTTGTTGTACCAGGGCAGCCAGTATGTTGTGTCCAGCAGACCATCTGGCAGCCCCATCATCTCGCTGAAGCTGGTAGGTAGGCCGTTCACCTCGTAGATCACTCGTTCCGCTGCAACAAGGTCCACGTTGCCTTCTATCTTGACGGGACCGTCGTCGATACCAGGGAAGCTCCGGCGGATGCTCTCACCGGCCACAAGCCCGAAGGGACTGTCTTGCACTTCCTCGTCGGCGATGAATATCCGGGCGAACAACGGGAGATTGACTGTAAAAGACTGTTGCACCTGTACTGCTGGCTTGTAGTTTTCGTTGCCGGCCTGGTCCGCATTGATCACACACGTGCCAGCCGAGTCGAACGAGACCACGCCCGCGCTGATCGAACACACAGAGGTCGCGGTCGCGTCGATCGTAAAGGTCACGTCCAGCCCGGAGGTAGCCGTGGCGGTGGGGGTGTAGGTTGGTCCGCCGACCACAGCGTTGGATGGCGGCGTGGAGGTGAAGTTAATGGTCTGATCTAAGCGCGTATCCGTCGCGACGTTCAGATAGCCAGTCCCCAGCGCGAAATAGGTGTCATTTTGGAACTCTGCAGCAGAGCCTGAGGAGCCCCACGTCCCATTGACCTTCCCAAAGCCACCCAGCGTGAGACTGTTTACACCCAGGTCAATGCCGGTGATCGCGGCTTTTGCCGTCCCGGTCGGTGCAATGCTCAGATCGCCATTTGCCAGTGTAGAGCCGTCCGTCATACTGATGGACTTGTTCCCGGAGCCGCTAAGGATCAGGTTGTAATACGTCACGGGCTTGACCGTTTGATCCCCGGCGCCGTTGTAATTGACCGTGTTCCCCGGGGCGGTGACCATGAGCGTGGTGATCTCAGGCGGAGCGCCAAGAGCGCTAATATTAAGCACGCTGGTCGCGGTGGCATTATTAAACGCCTCCATGATACCTGCGCTGGCGAGGTTCACTGTACCTCCGGCGTTGTTCGTGATGCCCATAATTGGCCCCGTTCCATTGAGGTTCAATGTGCCCGTGTTGGTGAAGTCTGTTATCGGGATGGAAATAGTACCCGCGCCGGTTTTGTTCATCGTTCCAGCATTGGCAAGCGTATGGATCGAAACTTCAGATTCGGCGTTCAGCGTGCCGGTCGTGCTGTTCGTTAACGTGCCTGTGCCGGAAAGATTAATACCAACCGTCAGGATCCCGTTATTGGTATAGGTCCCGTCAATGTTAAGCCTGGCGATGGATGTATTCGTGCTTCCATCGAGGGTCTTGCCTGTGCCGCCGAAGGAATGTGTCGAGTTATCCGAAGTCACGAACACCGTGGCATTGTTCGTGAAGTCACTGAAGAAATCGTAGGAGTTGTTCGAGCCATTGCCAGAAGTGGATTCATTCCACGTAGCGCCGGTCTCGAGGGTAACCGGACCGAGGAAGATCACGTCGCGCCCCGTGGCGTCGGTGGAGCTGAAGTTGATGGTCCCGGCGATGGTGGTCGCGCTGTCCACGATGAAATTACGCAAGATGTTCATGGCGCCGCCGCTATTGATCGTCAGGGAGGAAGCAGTATAAGCCCCGCTTCCGGCTGCGTTTACGATCCCGCCACTGTTGACGATCAGTTCTCCGAAAGCAACGTTATTTGTGGCAGACACGGTGCCATTCACAGTCAGGATATTGAAAACCGTACCGGGATTCGACACCACAAGCGTTCCACCTGTGTTGACCGTCACGGTCCCCGTCTGATTCACGGCATTGGCAGCAATCGTAACTGTGTGGGAGCTGTCGATCGTGGCGTTGTCGGCCGGTCCCACGCCCTGGACGAGGTAGTCGATACCGGTCCATGTTGTGGGGGAATTGGTGGTCAACGTCAATTGTGTATCGCTGACGATGGAAGCCACGACGCCGATCGGAACGGGAGGGACATCATTCGTCTTAATGATGTTGCCGGCGCTCAGCTCCGCCGTAAAGGCAGTGCCGGTCCCGATTACGGTCGAGCTCCCCGATGTGACCGTGATCGTGCCTGAGCGCTGCGTATTGGGCCAGGCAGTCGCATCCCAGGTGCCGGAGCCCACGCTGGTAATATCCAGGCTGACTGCCCCTGCCGGCCAGACCGGCAAGGCCGCGAACAGCATGATGAGGGTCAGGATGGCGGCTGTTCTAACCATATGACTTTTCGTGCTATTTTTTGTATTCATAGTTTTCCTTGATTTTGATCGAGGCGGCGGATGGATTCCTCACCATCCATAAGGCACGCAAAAACTGGACCTGCTTCATCCCCCATGCTCCTGGCAAGGATTGTATCGTAACCTTGCGGCTGCGCGTTAAAATATTGTACGCATCCGAATTCTCTATACAATCAACCAAAAGCTTGATTGCAAGTGTAATTGTTTTTGCTCCAAAATGGGGAATACGCTTAATAAAAGGCTACCCAGCTTCTATAAACTGGATAGCCAGATTGAAATTCAGGAGGCAGCTGTCAGACGGGGCGCCAGAGCAAAGACCAGCTCTGGCTCGAATACAAAGCTCGACGTATATTTACGGTATCCCAAAACGCAGCTGCGTATTGAGCCCGATGTTGTTATACCAGGGCAGCCAGTAGGCCGTGTCGAGCTGGCTGTCCGGTAGCGCCATCATCTCGCTGAAGCTGGTCGGGATGTTGTTGAATTTGTAGATCAGCCGTTCCGCCGCCACGATCGGCACGTTGCTGACGATCTTCACCGGGCCATCGTCGATGCCAGGAAAGCCCCGGCGCATGCTCTCGCCCACATCCAGCGTGAAGGGGCTTTCTTGCATCTCGGCATCGCCAATGAAGACACGAACGGTTGCCATAGAGTTACTGATGTTCGCAAAGCGCAGTTGTGAGTCTACACTTTTATTGTCGTACCAGGGCAGCCAGTAGGTTGCAGACAACTGGCCGTCTGGCAATGCCATCATCTCGGAGAAGCTGGTGTTGACCCCGTTGACCTTATAGAGGATCCGCTCGGATGTTACGATGCTCGCGTTACTTGCACGCCTCACCGGTCCGCTGTTGACACCGGCAAAGCTCTTACGCGTGCTTTCGCCGGGTTGCAGCATGAATGGACTGCCAATCATCTCCAATCCACCGATGTAGATGCGCACCGTGGCTGTCTTGTCGCTCACGTTGGCAATTCGCAGTTGTGTATCCAGGTCTCTGTTGTTGTACCAGGGCAACCAGTAGGTGGTGTCCAGTTGGCTGGCTGGCAGCGCCATCATTTCGGCGAAGCTGGTCGGGATGCCGTTGACTTTGTAAATGAGTCGCTCGGCTGCCACAATGTCCTGATCACTCTCAATCTTGACCGGTCCAGCATCGATGCCCGAGAAGCTCTTGCGAGTGCTCTCCCTGGGCTGCAGGGTGAAGGGACTGCCCTCCATTTCATCCCCGCCGATGTACACATGGACCGATGCCGTCGCGTTGCTGACATTGGCAAACCGCAGCTGTGTGTCCAAGCCGGTGTTGTTGTACCAGGGCAGCCAGTAGGTCGTGTCGAGTTGGCTGGCAGGCAGCGCCATGATCTCCGAGAAGCTGGTGTTGGCGCCGCTGACCTTGTAGATCAGCCGCGCTGCGGCGACGATATTCTGATCGCTGACAATCTGTACCGGTCCATCGTCGATGCCGGGGAAGCTCTTCTTCAGGCTTTCGCCTGCCAACAGTGTGAACGGACTACCGTCCATCTCATCCCCGCCGATGTATACGTGCACGGATGCCGTGGAATTGCTGACATTCGCAAAGCGCAGCTGTGTATCCAACCCGGTGTTGTTGTACCAGGGCAGCCAGTAGGTAGTATCTAACTGGCTATCCGGCAAGCCCATCATCTCGGTGAAACTGGTGGGGACATTGTTGAACTTATAGATCAGCCGTTCGGCAGAGATTAACGGCATACTGTTTGTGCTCACGATACTCACAGGTCCATTGTCTACGCCGCTATAGCTCTCGCGCACGCTCTGTCCAGCTCCTAATGAATACTTCCCTTGTTTGATTGTGCCAATGAATGCTTCGATCCCTGTTAGACCGGCAGGCAGGGTGGACGTGGTGGTAAAGCTTGCCCAGGTTTGATTGTCCGCATACGTTGTGCCCGCTGCATTGACTGCCCGTACCTGCCAGTAGTATGTGGTGTTCGTCCCCAGGTTAGAGATGTTCATGGATGTAGATGGGGCCGAGGACCATGTGCGGTTGCACTGGTTATCGTTGATCAAATCATAGCAATACTGGTAGGAACTCGCAAAGGGACTGCTGTTCCAGGACAGAGTCGTACTCAAACTCACGCCGGTACTGCCATTCGACGGCACGGTCTTGCTGAAGGCACCCGGCGGATCCAGCGTCCGGAACGACCAGAATGCGGTAGGACTGCCATTCGCATATGTGGTCCCGCCGCTATTGAGCGCTCTTACGTGCCAGTAGTACGTTGTCTTGAGGCTCAAACCACTCAAGGTCTTACTGGTGGACGCGCCGTTGTTGATCCAGTTGGTACAGGCGTTGTCATTGGTGTTGTCGTAGCAGAATTGATACGATGTGGCTCCAGCACTCGCTCCCCAGGTCAAGACAGGACTCGTGGATTGGTTCGTAGCGCCATTGGCCGGACCGGTTTTGTTGAATGCACCGGGGACCGGAATGCAGGTGTAAAGCTTGACGTTATCTACCCACCAGCCCCAGTCATAACCGGCTTCGTCCAGGCCCATGCGCCAGCGGAAGATCACGCTCTTACCGGCCAGCGAGGCCAGATTGACACGGGTGCTGATATAACCATGACTGTCGCCCGCAAACGCTGACCGCCCCGAAAGCGGGTTGCCCGCACCGGTGAACAATACACCGTTATATCCGTTGAAGTTGATTAACGAACCTGCATCGGCCCAACTTGAGCCGCCGTTGATACTGTACTCTAAAACCCCGCCATCGAAATCATAGAACGTTAGATCGCCCGGGTTGTAGCCCGATTCAAAACCGTAGGCATGGGCAAAATGCAGATACGCGTTTGCCGGAATCGTAAGCGGCTTCAATCGGGCAGTCGCATCGGTGACCACATCCGGATAATCATTGGCAAACAATGAGTGCAGACCGGATTGTGCAAATGGTCCAATGGACGTATCTAACTGCCAGCGCTCGTAAGGACCGTTGGCAAACGTCCAGTTGCCTGTCCCGTTTTCCAGGTTATCGACAAAGACCATGCTGGGACTGCCATTTGCGGGGCATAGAGGCGCATCGCTATTAAAGTTGATAGCCGGCTGCGTGTTCATTTCCACGCCATCGATGGCATCCTTGACTTCGACACAGTTTGCTGCTGTGATGCCTTTTTGCCCGATCAGATTCTTGCATGCTTGCTGAAGCGCATAATACAGATCAGAGTAATCTGCGCCGGAGGATAACAATTTTGTATTCGCTTCGTAGTAGATCGCAGCGGTCTTCGTCCAACCGAGAGCAGTCACAGTTTTGCCATTGAAATTTCCACCCTCCACCATCAGGTAGACCACCTTGTTGTTGATGCCACTATTGGAATGGACGCCACCGTTGTCGTCTTCACCTTCATAGTAGTTGCCGCTGGACATCATGTCGGGGTCGCCATAATTCGTTGGGTCGCGCATATCGCGCAGGGTACCTAATCCGGAGACATCTTCTCCCATCATCCACTTCATGACCGGGGTATCATTTCCCTGGCCATTGGACTGGTCGTAGTATTCGCCCCACAGGTCGGAGAAAGATTCGTTGATCGCGCCAGACTGGTAATAGTAGAAGAGGTTAGATTCGTATTGTGTGACTCCGTGCGTTAATTCGTGTGCTACCACATCATCTGCCAGCGGGAAGCCATATCCATCTCCATACACCATCTGATCGCCATCCCAAAAGGCATTTTCATAGCCAGTCTTATAGTGCACGGTAGAGATGATCTTCATGCCAGCGCCGTTAATACTGTTGCGGTTATGCTGCGTAGCATACAGATTGAAAGTGCCGATGGCGTACTTATGGGCTGCCTGGGCGTGAGCATCGCCTCCAGCGCAAGTTGGGCTCGCCTGGGTACAGACGAGGGAGCCGGGGAGCGAGGTGCCATTGTTGGCTGTGTAGGTACTAACGATCGGTGAGAAGGCGAGAGCGGGGGAATAGTCGCCGGAGCGCTCCGGTGCGCTGTTATCACCCAGCGCCAGGCGGTTCGTTGTTTCCCATGCAGTATCCACCTGGTTGAAATGCAGGCTGATGCCGCCTTTGTGCGCATTGATCAGCACCAGCTCTCGGACAGGCATATTTGGGTCTCTTGGTGTCACGTCCATACGCCAGACGAGTTCAGCAGGGCGCGTGCTTGGACGGAGCAGGCTTTCATCATAGAGCCACAACGCTGGCTCAGAAGCAAGGAAATCTTGGGGCGCTTTTTGATACCATTTCGACATAGACTGCAGGGCAATTTTCCTGGCTTGCTCCAGATCAATCGTCGGCTGGGTAGAAAGCGAAATATCGGGAGACACTTCCCCATTCATCGAATACAGATCCCCGTTCTCGTTGGTATTGACAATCAATTCACCACCCAGCACAGGGATGCCCTCATGATTCTGCTGGTAGCGGGTGGTGATGCGTCCATCTTCCGCGCGAGCGGTTTTGAGCTCAGACAGTTCGCGTTCCGGGTTCTTCAGGCCAAACTCCGGACCGAATCGTTTGGCGAGCGCCAGCGCGGGATCCTGCGGACGGAGAAAGGTCCCCAATGCTTTGGCCGCAGAGAGGGTTCGGCCACTCTCCGGTCCGAGAAAGCTGACTTTGTCGGTCTGTGGATTTACCTGACGTTCCAGCCCATCACCCCCTTGTGCGGAGACAGATGGAAGCGAAATGCTTGAAAATAGCAATGTGAAAACGACGATCATGGAAATGATTTGAAAAAGTCTGCGATGAGCGAGCATGTTGATTCTCCCTGAACAGCGATGATGTCCCCAATACATCTCTTTGGGGCCTTTTACCTGCTACTAGATTATCAAAGGTCAGACAGCAAGTCAATTAAGAAAAGGTTACACCTACAATGCAGTTCCAAAAACAGGACTACCTTGACTTAAGCAGTGCAGTCCTGTTTGAAATACGCATATGCTAAAGTAGTCTAAGTCTACGGCACGCCGAATCGCAGCTGGGTATCCAGGTCCACGTTGTTGTACCAGGGGAACCAGTAGGTGGTGTCGAGCTGGCTGTTCGGCAAGGCCATCATCTCGCTGAAGCTGGCAGGGATGTTGTTGACCTTGTAGATCAACCGCTCGGCGACGACGATGTCCTGATCGCTGACGATTCTCACCGGTCCGGCGTCGATGGCCGGGAAGCTGATCCGTGTACTCGCACCTCCCGCCAATGGGAAGGGGCTTTCGTTCATCTCATCATCACCGATGTAGATGTGCACGGTGGCAGTCTGGTCGGTGACGTTGGCAAATCGCAACTGGGTATCCAGCCCGATGTTGTTGTACCAGGGCAGCCAGTAGGTCGTGTCGAGGGCGCTGTTCGGTAAAGCCATCATTTCGGTGAAGCTGGTGGGGATGCCACCTGCTTTGTAGATCAGCCGCTCTGCCGCGACGATATTCTGGTTGCTGACGATCTGCACGGGTCCATCGTCGATGCCTGCGAAGCTCTTTCTGGTGCTTTCGCCGGGCTGCAGGGTGAAGGGGCTGCCAGTCATCTCGTCTCCGCCGATGTAGATGTGCACCGAAGCGGTCTGATCCGTGACGTTGGCAAAGCGCAGCTG
>LLBY010001805.1_pt2 | contig 16488 bp, 16 predicted proteins | sample 1489401 | NCBI WGS metagenome assembly LLBY01 (sample SAMN04092656, study PRJNA295927) | soil metagenome | biome: Soil prokaryotic community; feature: Bulk soil; isolation source: soil from tomato rhizosphere | host: tomato cultivar Hawaii 7996 | place: South Korea | collected 2011-11-01 | reverse complement strand
AGTGCTCGATGATTATGGTCTTGAAGCCGCGCTGCAATCGCACGTGAATGCGTTCAGATCTCGATACTCAATCGAGGTCCAGTATGAAAAATCAGACCAACCCATCCCGCGCCTGGGTGCCAGCATCGAGATGACTATTCTGCGCATTGCCCAGGAGGCGTTGATGAATGTTGCTCGTCATGCCAAGGCTGAAAAGGTCACGGTGTCAATCAGACACGAGGAGAATGTGGTCCGTTTGATTGTTCAGGATAACGGCACCGGAATACAATCCTGGCAGGACGCAAATCGGCCTGGCAGCCATGGCTTGACCATTATGCGCGAACGCGCCGAAGCATTCGGCGGAGATTTAGAAGTGTCGTCCATACCCGGAAAGGGTACAAAAGTTGAGGCGAGTATTCCAATTGGAGTTGGCGGGCAGGACAACATCCAGAGAGAGAGGTATGAATGATCACGGTTGTCCTTGCCGACGATCACACTGTTCTACGCGATGGTTTGCGCTATTTGCTGGAGGCAGCAGGGGACATTGAAATTGTGTCCACAGCCTCCAATGGACAGGAGGCCGTAGAGCAGGCTTCGCTTCACTGCCCGGATGTCGTATTGATGGATATTTCCATGCCGATTATGAACGGCATTGAAGCAACAAAAGAGATTCTTGAAGTATGCGCACATACGAAGGTGGCAATCCTGTCGATGCACCATACCAGTGAGTATATTCAGCGCGCCTTGCAGGCCGGCGCGCACGGGTATGTGTTGAAAGACTCTGCAGGTATAGAGGTGATCGCAGCTGTTCGTGCCCTTCATGCGGGGAAGCGTTATTTCAGCCGGAAGATCTCAGGGCTATGAATGCAAGAGAGTGAAGGTGCCGTAAAATGAAATATGCATACTCACCCCGAAGTATCCCTCGGGGTGAGTGACTTTAAGAAACGAATGTCGTGCTGATTCAGGCTGGTAAAGGCAGGTATTCTTCGAGGATCAACGATTGCACCTGCAGCTACTGTGTAGGGAAAATCCCTATACGGCGATTATCTTTACGAGGATAAAATAAGAGCGACCCATCATTTTCGAAGGAGTGTGACAGAATGACTACAAAAGCAGATGAAGAGTTCATAAAAGAAGGCGCAGAAAAGATAACCGAAAAAGACGTTGAAAAAGTCGTGGATAAATCTGAAGAGATCAAAGAGAAATTCATCTCAAGAGGGCCATTAAAGCGTTTTATAGAAGATGCCAAACTGTTAATCGCGCTCATAAAAGATTACAGGGCGAGTCGTTACCGTCAGGTTCCTTATGGCATTATCACTGCGGCTGTGTTCGCACTCCTCTACGTTTTCAATCCCTTTGACCTGGTTCCGGATGTGCTGCCGTTTATCGGCGCGGTCGATGATGCAACAGTGATAGGGGCTTGTCTGCTGATGATGGAGCGGGACTTAAATAAATTTAGAACTTGGAGGGAGGGTCAGGCTGGGAGCCGGTTGGAAGGGGACACAACATGAAGAATTCCAACCACGTATCTGTATTTACTCGTTTTGCCAAATGGGCATCACGAGCAACAGGCAAGCCTGCTACATTCATTGGTGCCGTGCTGATTGTTGTCTTATGGGCAATCACAGGACCGCTCTTTGACTTTAGCGATACCTGGCAGCTAGTGATCAACACAGGTACCACGATCATTACCTTCCTTATGGTGTTTCTAATTCAAAATACACAAAACCGGGATACTGAGGCAATGCAGATCAAGCTGGATGAATTGATACGAGCCGTGGAAACGGCGCAAAATACAATGATGGATCTCGAGGAGCTGGATGAGAAAGAACTCGACAATATCCGCGCAAAGTATGAAAAAATGGCGGAAAAAGCCAGAAAGAAATCACAGAGCTCCAATTCTAAGAAAATGAAAGAAACGCAGTAACTCCTTATAGGATTTAAAAGCAAACAGCCTCCAAATTTGGAGGCTGTTTTTAATTTAATTTTTGCAAGGTAAACTTTTCTTTTCCAAACTGGTAGTTCCCGTTATGTTTTAGAACCTGTTCCACCAGATCTTCAGGGATATCTACAAAACTTTGTTTCTCTTCGATGCGGATCTTGCCAATGGTATAGCCTGGAATGTTCGCGTGAAAGGCAATTGTGCCAACGATGTCATTCGGGCGGATTCCGTTCAACTTGCCTTTATTCAGCTTCAAGCGCACCATCCCCTCTTCATGAGACGCGTCCCTGCGATGCCTTGAACTGCCACCCTTGGCTGGCATGTCGCGCCGTCCGGCTGAATCCCGTCTAGCGCCCTGTCCTCGCAGGTTTCTTTCGGGTTTGCGACGATCATCTTTCACTTCACCGATTTCAGCAATTGGACGCTGCTTTTCATCCGCGCGCGCGATCTTTAATGCCGCCGCCGCGATGTTGAGCGGTTCATGCCCGGCTTCGATCAGTTCATTCACCATTTCGAGTTCGCGTTTGTAGCGCCCGCGTCCGAGCCATATCTTCATATTCTCAACCACTTGTGCCTCGCGGTGGCGATGAATATCAGCAACTGTCGGGAGTTCCATCTTTGTAATGGGCTGCTTGGTCAGCGCTTCCACTTCGCGCAAGCGGCGCTTTTCGCGCGGTGCTAATAACGTAATTGCCACCCCGGTTTTACCAGCACGTCCGGTCCTTCCGATACGATGGATATAGACTTCGGCGTCATCCGGTAAATGGTAATTAAAAACGTGAGAGATATCTTCAATATCCAGTCCGCGCGCGGCGACATCTGTTGCAACGAGGACTTTCAGTTGATTGGCTCTAAATCTTCCAAGCACGCGTTCGCGCGCGTTCTGGTCGAGGTCACCGTGAATGGCTTCGGCAGGGATGCCGCGCACAACCAGTTCATTGGCAAGAGTGGCTGTCTCCGCGCGCGTGCGGGCGAAGATCAGCGCGCTTTTGATCGGCTCGATCTCGAAGAGACGCGTGAGCGCGTTGGTCTTATCCGCTTCGTGGACGAGGTAGTAGCGCTGTTCAGTCGATGCAAGGGTAAGCGTCGCGCGTTTAATGGTGACAGGCTGAGGGTCACGCATGAAGCGATTCGCCAGGGAGCGGATGCGAGGAGGCAGGGTCGCGGAAAATAAAGCGGTCTGGCGCTCGGGCGGAGTTTCCCCTAAAATCTGCTCCACATCTTCGATGAAGCCCATGTTGAGCATTTCATCCGCCTCGTCGAGCACAACCGTGCGGACGTGCTTGATGTTGAGTGCCTTGCGTTCGATGAGGTCGAGCAAACGGCCTGGAGTCCCGACAACAACATCCACACCGCGATTGAGGCGTGAGATCTGGGGACCGTAAGGCTGCCCACCGTAGACTGCCAGCACGCGCACATCCAGATGCTTTCCGTATTCCGTCATCGAATCAGCCACCTGCAAAGCCAGTTCGCGCGTGGGCGCAAGAATGAGAGCCTGCACATGTCGCTGAGGTGTGAAGTTATGCAAAATGGGGAGCGCGAAGGCAGCGGTCTTGCCTGTGCCTGTTTGCGCCTGGCCGATCACATCTGCTCCGTTGAGCATAATGGGAATGATAGCGGCTTGAATGGGCGTTGGTTCGGAATAGCCAAGTTCCGTAATTGCCTGCACGATCTCTGCGCGCAGGTTAAGAGAACTAAATTCGGTTGTCATCTGAATCCTTATTTGTTATGTCATTGCGAGTAGCCGCTGGTTCGCGACGCAAGCAGTCGAGACCGAGGCGACGAAGCAATCTCATGACTACAACCAACCAATTATTTGCAGGTTTGTTGAGATTGCCACGCCTGCTTCGCAGGCTCGCAATGACAAATGTGTAGGGGATTGTTTCGATGACTCCGTTATAATTCTTCTTGCCAATCAAAGCCTCTCTTTTCAGATCAGCTTGCCCAACAAAAATGCCCGATTCAGCGTTCATCGGGCATTCAGTCACATCGTCCCGATGTCTTTCGGGAGAGCGATCAAAACAATTTCCCAAAAATATTACTCCATTTGGAGCAGGAAGAGTATATCATGGTTTGAAAAGATTCTGGATTTGCATATCTCAAATTTCGTGCAGGTGTTCAGAATAATGAAGGTTGGACAGCGCTGGCGTTTCAGGGCAGCATCGACGAAATCGGATGTACGAGTATTTTTAGAAACGCTTATATCAACAAGGAGAAACCTCATGGAAGTCAAAGGGATCGTCTGGCTTGGAACCCGTACCTCACAGTTCGATGCAATGTTGAACATGTATCGTGATGTAATGGGACTGCCTGTCACTCACCAGGAACCTGGCTTCGTTGTGATGGAATTGCCGAACGGTGACCTTGTTGAAATCTTCAGCGATGATTCGCCTCATAACACAATTTTCACACATCCTGTTGCCGGCTTTCTGGTGGATAACATTGATGCTGCACGCGCCGAGATGGAATCACAGGGAATCGAATTCATGGGTCCTACTGAAGTGGTGGAAGACGGCTACGCCTGGGCTCACTTCCGCGCGCCGGATGGTTTCATTTATGAACTCACATACAGTCCCAAACACTCAGCAATGCGCGAGAACGGATAGTCATTATTGGTTTTACTTACTTTTCGCTCTTCCCAAAGCCTGCTTCGCGCGCGCGGACAATGGCTTGGGCGCGGTCTGCCACTTGCAGTTTCGTGAGAATGCTCGAAACATAATTTTGCACGGTCTTGATGCTCAACGACAGTTTGTTGGCAATCGTATTGTTGTTATCCCCTTTTGCAATCAAGTTCAAAATATCGAGTTCACGCTCAGTTAGTTCGGAAAACTCACCTGATTGTTGTCTGGTTCGTGAAGCCGCCCGCCCGGCTGAAAAGTATTGGATCATGCGCTGGGCAATGGCGGGACTGAAAATCGCTTCGCCTCTTTCCACAGCGACGATTGCCCGCACGACTTCATCCTTGTCCGCATCTTTGAGCAGATAGCCGCGCGCGCCCGCGCGCATCGCCGCGAAGACCGAGTCGTCGTCATCGAACATGGTGAGCACCAGCACGCCAATTTTGGAATCAGATTCATAGATGCGGCGTGTGGCTTCGATGCCGTTCATGCCCGGCATTTTCAAATCCATCAGAATGACGTTCGGCTCAAGTTCTTTGGTTTTGTTAATAGCTTCATCTCCGTTGCTGGCTTCACCGACGACTTCAACATCAGGCGTGTTACTTAAAAACGCGCGCACGCCTTCGCGATAAAAGGCATGGTCGTCTGCGATCAGTACTTTGATTGGCATGATAATCCTTTCATTTGCATGTTATTGAGTCTGCGACTCACTCGCGATAGGTAAGCGCGCTTTGACGCTTGTTCCGCCTGAGGCATTATTTTCAATAACAAAGTCTCCACCGAGTTCAGCGGCGCGTTCGCGCATGGAGGTTAATCCTACACCTGAATGGTTTTCCGCTGCCAAGCCTTTCCCGTTGTCGGAGATGGCGAGAAGAAGAGAATTGTTTTCAATCTTAATCGTGATATGACATGAATTTGCTTGCGCGTGATTGATGCTATTGGTAAACGCCTCCAACGCGATCCGGTACGCGGCGACTTCAACAGCGGCCGGAAGAGGCGGCATTGGTTCAGTGATGTCGAAGGTAATTTGCATGCCGTTAGGTCCAGTATATGGCGCGATATGTTCACGGATGGCTGAGATCAGTCCAAACTCATCCAGTACAGGCGGGCGCAGCGCGTAAACCAATCTTCGGATTTCGGCGACCGAACCTTTGACCTGACCTTTGAGTTCCTTGAGCAACTCAACGCTTGCCTGTGGATTAGTGTTAACCATGTCAGCAGCGGTGTCAATGCGTTGTGAGAGGCTGGCTAATGTGGGACCGACTCCATCGTGCAGGTCGCGGCGCAGGCGGCGGCGCTCCTCTTCCCGTGCGGTGACAAGCTTTTCGCGCGAGTGTTGCAGGTCATGGGTCAGGCGCAGGTTATAGGTGGCAATGCCTGCTTGTCCTGCGATAATATTTAGCAGGTTCATATCGGCTGTGGAAAATGATTCTCCTTCAGCGCGCGGGGCGAGGATCAACTCTCCGACTCGTTGGGTTTGATACGTCAGCGGGAGGGAAATTAATTCAGGTGGAGGCGGGTTCGGACTGGAAGTGAAGCGGGGTGCCTGCGCGTCATCTGATAGTGAAATGGCGGCATAAGGGAGTCGCAGCGTCTGTGCGATGGTTTCGACAATGGTCTGTAAAACAGAATCAGGTGCCAGGGCAGAGTCGATGCGTCTGCTGAGTCGCGTCAGGACAGTTGCGGGGTCATCGCGTTCACCATACATCAAGCGGTTGACCGCGCGTTGTAATCGTTCGCGCAGAGGCTCGAAGAGGATGGCGATGACGCCCGTTGTAATAAACGAAACGATGAGATTCGCTCTCTGAAAATACCGGGAGGCAATACCCACTGCGAGAATATAGAGCGCGATGGTTAACGCAGAGAGAGCGCCGTAAACGAGGGTGCGGTTGATGATGGGATTGATGTCCCACAGGCGATAGCGGATGACCGCGATGGTAATGGATATGGGAATGAGCAATATGAAAAATGTCGCTGCGACAACCACCCCTAATGAAAGAAGTAAGCCACTGCCCATCGGATCAGCAATCAGAATACTCAAGGTCCTTAATACAAGGTAGCAGCCCATGCCGATTGTCAAGCCATAAATAACCCATTTGGTTTGCTGCCGTTCGACGGCATTGGATACGCGGATGTATCGATAGATTTGAGCCGCGACGCCGCTCAGGAAAAAGGCAACGAATAGCAGGTTATAGATCCCGGAATCGCCATGCAAGATCAGGGACAAGTTGGGGAAGTAGTAACGCGGGAGTTGAGATAGAAACCAACCTATGAAGATTACCATTGTCCAACGCGGGGTAAAGCGACCATTGGGAAACACGAAGAAGAAAGCGAGAATGGCGACACTCCCAATGAACGCGATGGTTTGGGTAAGCCACTCAAGTTGTGGATAGGCAATCGCAATCCCGCGTGTCCCTCCTGTAAAGGTCGATGTCCCAAATGTAACCAGCATGATCGTGACGAAGATGGTAAATGGATCGTTTGGTTTGCGGATGAAGATGATGATGGCGCAGCTTGTGAATATGGCTGCTATAAGGATATCAAGTGCAATAGTCTGAACTACAAGGTCCTGCACAGACATTCCAACTTCTTCCAACGCCTGTACACTCCTGATGGACAATTGGTTTGGTGGGCAGGGGTCTGTTTCGCAGATGGTGGTGCGTTGTTCGTAGTTGAGGGGGATATTTATGATAAACAGCCCAACGGTGAGGCAGATGATCAGGACCTGGAAGGCGCGGGCTAGAATGAGCCAGCGGGAAGGAGAAGAAGAGGATACGAAAATTGAAGAATTCATCATCGCAAGGATACCTCGTTAACTTCCCAGTGTCACGGGAGTATGTTCCTATGAAGGCTGGGAAGGTTATATACTGTGCTCATCAGAAACTGGCAAGGAGGCCACATGGACCCAGCCCAAGAAGTATTAAGCGTCGAGCACGCCTGGACGGAAGCTCATCTACGCGGCGATGTCCAAACCTTGGAAGCGATTATGGCTTCCGATTACGTGAAGATCCAGTCAGATGGCTCGCTGTCAGACAAACAAACTACGCTCGCCTCCTACCAACCCGACCGGCGCGCCTGGGAGGTTGCTCGCGGCGACGAGTATGATGTGCGCGTCTATGGAGATACCGCGGTCGTCATTGGCAGATGGACTGCGCGCGGGAACAATGATGGCCAGCCTTTCGATTACGCAGCGCGCTTCCTCTCGATCTATGTGCGCCGGGATGGCCGCTGGCAGATGGTCGCGGAGCAATCGACGGAAATCAGCTAGTCTGCTCCAGCGCGTCTACGCATCGGGCGGCGGGCTGTTGGCTGGCCGTTCTATTTCTCGAACGCGATCGAGGAGATTTGATCCGCGAGCTGTGGGACGTCCGTTGTCTGACGATTGCTTAGAATAATAATCGTGATCCCGTCATCAATGTAACGCCTGATTTCGGTGACAAAGCCATCAATTCCGCCGCCGTGGCTGACTGCTTGGTGGTTGTTCATCTTTCCTACAAACCAACCGTAGCCATAGCCCAAGCCAAAAGCGGCTATCTTCGCATGTGGGGTGAACATCAGGTCCAGAGACTCGCGTGGCACTAATTGTTGCGTGGAGAGAGCCTGGTCCCAGCGGTAGAGATCCTCAACCGTCGAGTAAAGCCCACCGGCAGCATAGGGAAGGGTCATATCGATGTAATCAGGCTTTTCCCAATGAGAATCCATTCCTGTGTAGCCCGTTGCCAGGCTGTCGTCGTTATGATCGTAGCCCGTATTCGTCATCTGTAATGGATCAAAGATATTTTGCTGCACAAACATTTCATAGGACTGACCGGAAACTTGTTCGATAACATAACCCAGCAAAACGTAGCCTGAATTGCTGTAACTCCATCTCTTGCCCGGTTGAAAATCCAGCGGTCTGTCCTTGAAGCGTGCAATCGTTTGCTCAGGAGTCGTCGGTGTGGCTTTGAAGGTCTTGTAGTCGGGGAAGTCTGTGAGATTCGGGATTCCGGCTGTATGCGTCAGGAGGTGATGGATCGTGATCTCCTGCCAGGCATCCGGACATTCCGATATGTGGCGACAGATAAACTCCTGAACATTAAGTTCACCCCGAGTCTGTAAGATCAAGATTGCCATTGCCGTAAATTGCTTGGTGATCGAGCCGAGACGATACTTCGTTTGTGGAGAATTGGGAATCTGCCTGTCTCGATCTGCCCAGCCGTATCCCTGGCTAAGTAGGATTTCATCGTTTCGGGCGACCAGCACTGCGCCGGTAAAAGTTTCCCCTTCGGTGTGATCGGTCAGGATTTTGTCAAATTTTGAGGTTGTGTCCTCAGACGCAACAGTTGGTGATGGAGAAGGGACTTCTGTCACGATGGCCGACGGAGTGAGGGGGACCAACGCGCCGCTACAGGATGTCAACATCACGCTAATCAGTGCCACACTCAGGTGGACGTAAGTAGTGCGCATGTAGTGAATCACTGAAGACTCCTTCATGAAACCCGCCGGGGCTGTATCTGCTCCGGCGAGTTGTTGGATGCCGCGCCTATGCCAGGCCCAATATGACCCCAAGGATCACGAAGGAAAAGAACACATTTTGAATAGAATGGACGATGACGCCCATCCAGGTGCTGCGGAAGCGCCAGCTCGGAAATGTGTAGAGGAAGGCAGAGCCAATGACGGTCTCCAGGATAACCCAGGGCTGGTGAACATGCCAGAAGGCATGCAGCACGCCACTTGCCACCCAGCTCCACCTGCCAAATACTCCCTCCATCTTGGGAAGCAGCACGCCTCGAAATAGAAACTCCTCTCCCAGGATCGAATTGAAGACAGAGAAAACCACAAACAAGCCAAAGAACCACCAGGCGCCCACCAGCCGCTGCAGGATTTCTTGCGATTCAAAGAACGCTGTCATACTATAGCCGGGAGGCTCGGCAAAAAAGGGGAAGATCGATACCCATAGTTCGCTCACCGATGACTTTAGTGCAACCTCCCACACGACGATCGCGATGATCAAAGGAATTACCCACAGCCATAACCTGCGGCGAGGTTCGCCGGTTTTAGGATCGCGCGGCGTGTTGAGGCGGAGCCTGCGCTTGACCGTCGCCCAACGCAGATCGCCCTCTTCCTGTCGGACGATAATCATGGAAAGGACAAACAACCAGATCAAACCGATTGTGAGCAGCACGATGCGCGTGAGGCCCGCTCCAAGTGGATCCGAGTTGAAATCGGGCGACAAGGCGGGGAATACGATCCAACTGAGGATCCCCATTGGGATGGCGGCCAGGGCCCAGATGCCCAGGATTTTACCGAGGGAATACTGTCCTCCCATCTCAGCAGCTGCATTTGCTCGTCTGCTGCTTTCCATAAGTGATGTGTTCATGTTTTCTCCTTTTCTCCTTTTGTTGGAATTTGTAGCGATCACCTTATGCAATGTTATTCTGAATTCGCCCTGACTCTTTCCGCTCCAATGTGGATGGAGAGTTCCAGGCGATCACGGCCGCAAACAGGGTTGCGAGCCCCATAAACAAAATGTAATACGTCGTTCGCGTGGGTTCGGCGAATACGGGAGACATGACAGACCCCAGAAGGTTCGACATGAAGTGGAACCAGAAAACCACAGGGACACTGCCGCCGCTTCGAGTGTATAGCCAGGCGATGATCAACTGAAACGCAAATGCAAATATAAAGATATCGAACCAATATAACGCCCCATACAGAAACAACGGCAAATGCCATAGTGATCTAAATACACCAAGGACCAGCGCGGCGAGCAACGCGCCATTCGTGCGGCTAGCAAAACGCTCCTGTATTTTTGGCAGGGCATACCCGGTCCAGCCCAACTCCTCCCATTGACCTCCCATGAACAACAGGAACAAGAATGTCGCCAGGGTCGGAAGATGAGGAGCCTCAGCAATGGTGGCGCCCAGCAAAAGGTTGATGATGAAGGCGATTCCCTGATAGCCAACGATGACTGCGGGCCCGATCAGATACCACCAACCCGCACCCCAATGGGTCATGCGCCGCCAGAGTTGGCTCATACCCTGCCTGCCAGCAGTCAGAGCCAAGATGATCAATGCAGCAAAGGCGGGTCCGTGCGGGAGCAGCCCTCCGTTCGCGAACGGGACCGACCACCAACTTAGAAGATAGGTGAGGAAGAAGAATATCGGGAGTTGATAACGGGCGACGAAGCCTTCGGTCTTTTTCATGTTGATCTCCTTTCGAACTAAATCCCTTGTATGTCTTTCAAGATACTCCACGCAATTCCCAGTGTCATGGGAGCTCAATCACGATTTCATGGGAAAATATTCCCACTTAATTTGTGAGCCAATCTCTTTAGCCTGGGAAGCGGGTGGGAAGGCGAAGCAGATAACACAAAGACGGTTTGTTCCTGCATCAATTGGCATAAACTTGCTTCCAGCGTCCCGCGAGACTCATGGCAAACAATACGGTTGTCAGCGCGAAATAAGCGGCGAGCATGATAGAGTTGGGTGAGGTTTGTAATACCTGCATGAAATCGAGCGGCACCGCGCCGTTGACTCCGATGAACAACCATAGCAGGTACACCACTTCGAAGAGGCGGGAACTGTTGCTCCACGCTCCCAAAGCCATTGCCAGTGATGGGACGAACAATACAGCAAGCAGGATGAGGGGCAGACGATTCGCGCCGCTTTCGATGACCATCCGAACCGTCGCGCCGCTGATTGCGAGTGCCGCAAGCAAAACACCTGAAAGCCAGGATGCCATGAATTGATGCCTAAGCGGATGCGCGGCGGAGTACGTTATCTTGTATGTTTCGTAAAAGGCCTCGCGCATCCCCAGCGAAGACCAGGCGATTACGGGCCAGATCATGGCGAGCGCCAGTGTGACACCCGAGCCGCCCGGCGGGCCTGCCAAACCAAGCAGGGAAATGCAGGCGGCAACCAGATACCACCACCAGGGTTTGCCTTTCACAAGTAATTTGAATTCAGCCGTAAGCAGACTCAAAAAACGCGAACGGGAGATTCTGTGAGTGATGGGAGTCAGGGTCAAACGTTTAGCCTGAACAAAGCCTGGTGCGACTAACGGCTGTTTGTTCTTTCGTTTCGGCAGGGTGGATTGCAGCAATAATTTTCCATCCGCGCTAGTGCGGGCGGGATCGAAACGGTCAAATGGAATCGAGGCAGCCAGCGCGAGAAGTCCAGCTGCGCCAAGCCATGCTAATCTCCCAAGCATGATTGCAAATGTCCACTGAATACCTGTGAAGGTCACCACTTGTGGAACGACGCCAAACTCCGCGCCTCCAAAGTTAATGTGACCGCTGAATTGCGGCGCGACCTGTTGCCCAATATCCTGCAGTGCAGAGAGCAGATGCGTGACACCCAACGGATCAAACCACTCTTCGACAGTTCCTATGTTGTAACGGAAAATCCCTGGAACCGCGATATTGTCCATAAAAATGTACCAGGCAAGGAAGTACACAACGTTGCCTGCACTGCCGCTCAGGAAGGGAATGCTTTCGAAGAGAACAGCCATCGCCGCTGTCAGTGCGATAACCGGGAAACCCATCAGCCAGATTGGGGCCGAAAGTGCCCAATAATCAATGAGGAAAATTTCGCCGCGCAAGAGTTGCATCACGAATGCCATCACATTCAGAATGATCAGCATGGCAGTCAGTACAGCCAGGTTGCTCAACCACTTGCCAAGTGCATATACAGGTTTGCTCATTGGCGTGGTGGCAAGGATTTGTCCGACACGCGAACGACGGTCGCGCTCGATCGTATTCTTGGTCAGGAAGAAGCCGAGCACGGGCATTGTGATGACGATCAGAATCCCAAACACCGAACCAATCCAAGCGGAGTTATACACACCGCGCCACGGTCCGAGGGCCAACATCAATGTGCTTGAATCGGCAGACGGAATGTAAATGTAACCGATCAGGATCGCCAGTCCCAGTGTCACGAAAAAACTACTTCTGCGTGTGCGCTCGAGAAAGTCGGCGCGCATCATATGGTAGATCAAATTCAGGGTTTTCATAAGCCCTTCTTTCCGTTGCTGCCATTGGAGATCAGTTTGAGGTAGGCGTCTTCAAATGTTGGCGTGACAGGGCGTGCATCCTGCGCGGGAGCGGCGCGTGAGATGACCCTCATCTGCATTCCATTAGTCCTGCGTAATGTGCCGCTGACGATGTATCTGCTTTTAACTTCCGCCAGTTCAACGGTGGGGACGATCCATTCCCAAACCCTGCCCTCCACCATTCGCAACAGGTCGTCGGAATTGGTATCCAGGATGAGCCGTCCGCGGTTGGCGATGACGATACGCGTGGCAGTCGCTTCCACATCCGAAACGATGTGCGTGGATAAGATGATGATCCGTTCCCCTGCCAAATCTGCGATCAGGTTGCGGAAGCGGACGCGCTCTTCAGGGTCCAAGCCGACAGTTGGTTCATCCACGATGAGCAGTTGCGGATCGTTGAGCAAAGCCTGAGCAATGCCGATGCGTTGTTTCATGCCGCCTGAGTAGCCGCCCAGAGGACGTTTGCGGACCTCGGTCAGGTTAACCAGTTGAAGGAGTTCGTCAATGCGGCGGCGGGCGATGTGTCCATCCAACCCTTTGACCGCCGCCATGTATTCCAGAAATTCCTGCGCGCTCAGGTTTGGATAAACCCCAAAGGACTGAGGCAGATACCCAAGCACCTGGCGCAGTTCATCGGGCTTGCGGACGATATCCACGCCGTTCCATGCGGCCGTGCCTTCCGTGGGGCGCGTGATGGTTGCCAGGATATTCATCAAGGTGGACTTCCCTGCGCCATTGGGACCCAGCAAACCTAAAATGCCAGGTTTGAGATGGAGGCTGAAATCTTTTAATCCCCATACGCCTCCCGTATATTTTTTGCCGACCTGATTGATGAGTAGTTCCATATGAAACTGCCTTTCTGCATGGCGACAGGATAAGTTGTTGGTTTCCTGCTGTCACGAGAAGAGACACATAATTTGTTTGGGAAATTTTCCGATCTTTTTGGGAAAAATTCCCGATTAAGTTGTGAGTCTGCCCTCATGTGAGAGGGAAGCGAAAGTTGTATCCTGCTGACAATCTTACGGATAAAGGAGACTAAACCATGACTACAATTTCTTCTGCTGCTTCCATCTCTGAGAGCGGACTCAAAGCCTTCGCCAAACGCAATCCGCTGACGGCCTATTTCATTCTGGCATTTGCGCTCATGTGGGTGTTTGTCATCCCCATCATGCTTTCGCAAAGAGGATTGGGGATCGTCCGCTTGCCTGACACACTGATAGAAATATTCCTCCTGGTAGCTACGTTTTCAGGTCCCCTGCCCGCCGCGCTCATTATGACTACCCTGATCGATGGTCGGGAGGGTCGGAAAAAACTCTTGCGGAGCATGTTCCAGTGGCGCGTTGGACTTGGCTGGTATTTGTTGTTGCTGGTCGGTTATCCGCTTATCTTTCTGATAGGCTTGAGCTTCTACTCAGGACTAGCTCCGTGGGTTGCGCTCATCCAAAACTGGCCCCTGATTTTCACCTTCTATCTACCGGCGGCCGCGTTTGGAATCATCTTTCCAAGCCTCGGCGAAGAGCCTGGATGGCGCGGCTTCGCTCTGCCTCGACTGCAGCAGCAATACGGTCCCCTCATAGGAACGCTGATCCTTGCGGTTCTCCACGGCATCTGGCATTTGCCTGTTTATTTCGTTCCCGGCATGATCCTTGAAGGTCCCTTTGACATCACAGCCGTCGCAGCGAATACGGGTTTGATCATCGCCATGAGCATGATCTGGACGTGGTTCTTTAATAACGCCGGCCAGAGCGTTTTCTTCGCAATGCTCGTTCACGGCGTGAGCAATGCGGCAAGCGGCCTGATCCCTCAGCTCCCGGTCGATGCGCCTGGCGACCCCTGGTTCAGTTTTAAGACAGGAGCCGCGTTCGCCCTGTTGCTCATCCTGTTCACCCGCGGACGGCTTGGTTATCAAGCCGAACCGTTAACTGAGGATGAATAAGGAGATTTTGCATTGTCCACAGTTTCTTCCATCACTTCCGCAACCGACAATTCCCTTGTCATCCAAACGCGCGGTTTGACCAAGATCTACAAGGACGTGAACGCCTTACAGAACCTTGACCTGCAAGTGCCACGTAATTCGATCTGCGGCTTCCTGGGTCCGAATGGCGCGGGCAAAAGCACGACGATCAAACTCCTGCTCGGACTCATCCGTCCGACAAGCGGCAGCGCAGATGTGTTTGGGCTGGACAGCGTGCGCGAAAGTGTCGCCATTCGCCAGCGCGTCGGCTATCTCGCTCAGGACCCGCGCTATTACGATCATAATTCTGCCCGCGAGACCTTGCGCTTCACCGCCCGCTTCTTTTTTTCAGGACCCAATAAACTCATCGAAGAGCGCATCGATGAAACGCTGGAACTGGTTGGTCTCTCAGATAAAGCTGACCGCCCGATCAAGGGCTTCTCTGGAGGCGAACGTCAGCGGCTTGGCATCGCGCAGGCACAGATCAATTATCCAGACCTGTTGATTCTCGATGAGCCTGCCGCGTCGCTCGACCCGATGGGCCGCCGCGATGTGCTGGAGGTGATGGAGCGTTTGAGAAAGCACACGACCATCTTTTACTCTACACACATCCTTGGGGACGTGCAACGCGTCAGCGATACGGTGGCGATTTTAAATAAGGGCCAACTGGTAGCGCAGGCGCCGATTGAAGAACTTATGGCTGGCAGCGATGACATTGTTTATTCCATGATAGTAACAGGCGACGGAAAATCCGCGCAAGCGCGCATCGCGCGTCAATCCTGGGTGATCTCCGTCGCGGCGCAGGCTCAGGATGGCGCGACCAATTTTCAGATCAGCGTGAACGACGAAAAAGCCGCGCAGGCGCAATTGTTGCGTCTCGTCCTGGCGGACGCGGATTCCACTGTCACCGAGTTTGGCCGCAAAAAATACAACCTGGAAGAAGTTTTCCTGGGAATCGTCGAAGGAGATAAAAGCCATGACAACGGCAAATAGCGGTCTCTCGCCTGTGGTGGAACGCGGTTGGCGGCGCGGCTTTCGCAACCTTTTCAGCAACGAAAACAATCTGCGCTGGGGCGGGCGGCGTTGGCTTTCGCCCGTTCTCATCTGGATAGCTATCCTCAACGGCTTTGTACTTCTGGTGGCGCTTGCCAATGCGCAGGATGGCTCGATGTCTCCTGAGGCGATTGCTTCGGACTGCGCGCAGGTCTTTGTATCCATCGGCGCGATTGCAACTGCGATTGGCGTGATCGTCGGCGTACAGGGAAGTATTGTCCGCGAAAAGCAACTGGGCACCGCGGCGTGGGTTCTATCCAAACCTGTCTCGCGCCGCGCGTTCATCCTGGCAAAACTGCTTTCGCATTCCTTCTCTTTTCTCAGCCTGTCACTGATTCTGCCCACTCTGGTTTATTATGCCCAGAGCTTGATATTATGGAGACAATTGCCTGCCGTGACTCCCTTCTGGAGCGCCTGGCTGTTGGTGGCGCTACACCTGCTCTTTTACCTCGCGTTGACGCTCATGCTGGGGACGTTCTACAACGCGCGCGGACCTGTTTCTGGTATCAGTTTAGGCTTCATGTTTGGTGGGTTGATTCTGCCCAACATTTTGCCCGAATGGATCATGTTGATCTTCCCATGGCCCTTTGCGGAGCTCGCGCGAGCTTTGGTGGCGGGAAAGCCGATACCCTCCGTCTGGCCCATTCCTGTCATTGCAACGATTATCTGGACGATACTCTTCGTTATTATTGCGCTGTGGCGCTTCGAGCGCGAAGAGTTCTGAATATCGAATTACTCAATCCCTAATATACTGGGAGACAGCTCACACTGCGCTGGGAAACTTTCCCAGCGCGATTTCCTTTTAATTTCGTGAGCACATCCTCATGTCAACAGGAAGTGGAAGTTGTATCCTGTGTCCAACCTGACAAATAAGGAGTTATGAATATGGCTACTATTACTTCCACAGCATC
>LLBY010001369.1_pt3 | contig 16637 bp, 16 predicted proteins | sample 1489401 | NCBI WGS metagenome assembly LLBY01 (sample SAMN04092656, study PRJNA295927) | soil metagenome | biome: Soil prokaryotic community; feature: Bulk soil; isolation source: soil from tomato rhizosphere | host: tomato cultivar Hawaii 7996 | place: South Korea | collected 2011-11-01 | reverse complement strand
GAACTGCGCCGACTTGCCCGCGATGCCCACGAAGCAGCACAGGAACGCGCCGGCCAGCAGCCCCTCCGCCCCCGCCGGCACTCCCCCCATCGCCAGTATCTCCGCGAGGTCGAAGGTGCCGTAGGCGACGCGCAGCAACACCACGCCGGCGAGCAACACCAGCCCGGTCAGGCCGGTGGTGAGCAGCGCCATGCGCGCGCCGCGCTGCGACTCCTCCTTGTCGTGCAAAAAGCCGATCAGCAGGAACGAGGTGATGCCCGTCAGCTCCCATGCCACGAAGAGCACCAGCAGGTTGCCCGACATCACCGTCACCAGCATCGCGCCCATGAAGAGCAGCAGGTAGCAGTAGAACTTTCCGTGGTCGCGGTAGTGGTGGTCGTCCAGGTAGCACGCCGCGTAGAACACCACGCACACGCCCACCCCGCTCACGATCAACGCGTAGAGCATCGCCAGCCCGTCCGCCGTGAAGCTCAGGCTCGCGCCCAGCGTCGGTATCCATTCCCACACCACCGGCAGCGCCCGCGCCTCGGGCGGCAGCGCGAAGAGCTGCAGGGCCGCCACGAAACTCGCCACCGGCGCGAGCAGCGCCACCCAGCCGGTCTTCGCGCCGAGCCTCGCCCCCAGAGCGGGCAAAAACGGCGCCAGCGCGAAGGGTGAAAGGAGAAGGATGAGCAGAAAAAATTCCATGGATGCAGAAAGCGAAAAGACGACCGCCCCGAGCACGGTCGATGCCGACCGGATGGGCCAAGCGGCTAAATCGGAAGGCCGAGCGAAGGGCGCGCCACGTTCATGTCAAAATTCACCGGTCGAAAATCGTTCAACTCCGGGCCAGCAGCGCGGGAATTTCTTCCAACGCATGCACGAAGGCCGCCGCGCCCGCGCGCACCTTCTCCCGCGCCATGTAGCGCCCGAAGCCGACGAACAAATCCACCTCGGGCCGGGTCTCCAGGTCGCTCACCCCGTCGCCGACCATCACCACGCGCGCCGGCCGCAGCTCGGCCTTGAGCGCGCGCACGACCTCGGGTTTGCCGCCGGAACGCGTTGTCGGGTAGGCCTCGTCGTAGCCGGCATACTCCCCCGCCCCGTCGAAAAAGAGGTCAACCGCCTCCACCCGCGCGATGCCGAGGTGGTCGGCCAGCGGCCGGATCGCGTTGCGAAACCCGCCGCTCAGGATGATCGGCGTCCACCCGTCGGCCCGCAGCGCGGCCAGCGTCGCCGCCGCCGTCGGCTCCACCGTGTCGATGTAGCGTCGCCCCACCGCCGCCACGTCCGCCGCGCGGGGACGAATGATGCGCAAGCGTTCGCCGAAGACCGCCTCGACCGCGATTTTGCCGTTCATCGCGTCGTTCGTCATCGCCTCCACCCGCGCGAACACCTCGGGCCCGCGCGCCCGCCCGAGTTCGTCGATGCCCTCGATGGCGGAAAGGGTGCTGTCGCAGTCGAAGAGGATGAGTTTGGTCGGGGAGCTTTGCATGACGAAAGGGGCCAAGCGTCCCCGCCGCACCCACCGCGAGGCAAGCGCAAGCGGCCGCAAGGGAACACGGACATTCCTTGCTGTTCGTGCGTCCGCCAAAGCCCGCCCCCCACCTGCCCCCGAAATTCCGCCCGCGTTCGAGCGCGGCGCAGAATTTTTGACCACAGATTGCAGGATCACACGGAATCTGGACGGTAGCGCAGAATGGAGCTGTGGCCGCGCGTTTTCATTCCGTGTATTCCGTATATTCCGTGGTTAAACTCCGAACGCCGAAATTCATCCACCCGGCGCCTCAATGCATATGCCCCGCGTGGTCGTGCCCGTGCTTCACCAGGAGCATGATCAGGCCGAGGGCCAAAAACACCGCGCTGAGCAAACCCGCCTCGAAACGCTCGAACTTTTTGAGATCAAACCGCTCCAGCCCCCGCAAGGTCAGCCAGGTGAAGAGCGTCATGCCCCCGAGCGTCCCGGCCGCCAGGATGCCGCTCAGCACCCAAAACCCCGTCCAACCGAACTGCACCCCCGAGAGATAGACGGGCAAAAACGCCTCGCAGGGCGACAACGTGAGCATGACGAGCAAACCGCTGATCGCCGCCCAATCCCCCGTCCTGGCCTCGACCAGCGGGCTCTCGTGCAACTCGTGCTCGAGGTGGCTCGATTCCTTCTCGTGGCCGCACTCCGCGCTCGGGTGGTGATGCCCGCCCGGCAGGTGATGATGCCGCAAGCCCGCGCCCCGCAGCTGTTGCACGCCGTAGTAGAACCCCACCGCGAGCAACAAACCCCCGGCGATCCACCGGAAGAGGTCGCCCAAGTGCTCGTCCAAGGCGAAACCCAGCCCCGCCACGACCAACCCGAGCAGGGAGGTCAGCGCCACATGGCCCAAGCCGGCGGCGAGCGCCACGCCCATGGTCTTGCGCTCACGCCAGCCCCGGGCCCGGGCGACGAGCACGAAAGGCAGCCAATGCGTGGGAATCGCGGCATGGAAAAACGCCACCGTGAATCCGGTGAAAGCCAGGGTGGCGAGGACGGTTGTGTTCATGGGTTGGATGGACGCCCGCCCCAAAGGCCGGGAAACAAACGGTCATCCATCACGTTTCCCCACCCCCATGTCGAGCCCCCGCACCCTACCAAAGTCGTCAAGCCCCACGACGTACCGGCTCAAGCATCCGAAGACCAACTCCCCCGCCCGCGGCAGCGGGCGCAAGCACGTTGCTGAGACGTGGTCAGCGCCGTACCGGAGGCGGAAGTATGTCGTTGGGCGCGACGTGATCGTTAATCCAGGTAAAACGAGGTTTTAACGGATCCGCATCGGGGCGCAGCAGCAGCACGAAGCGCATGTTGGGACGAATCGGATAAGAGTTCTGCGTGATCATCTTCCACCCCCCCTCGACCTGTATCGCCGCCATGTAGCTGAGGTTACCGCCAGCCACCGGGAAGGGCCCGAAAAGCGCGGGCTTCTGCGGATGAGCCACGCCTTCTGTTGCGCCGATCTTAAAAGCCACCGGAGCGGGGGTATAGTTTAACACCATCATGGTCCCCGCCGGGAATTGCGTCGGCGTGATGTCGATGGCGGTCATGCCCATGCGTCCGCCCTTTTCACCCAACATCAACAGCACCTCGGAGCTCAATTCAGGCAGGGTCACCCGCGCACGCTCGATTCGACGCGGCGGAGCGCCGTTTTCACCGGGCATCTCCACGAAAAACACCAGCTCTTGGGCACCGCTGTAGCGAAACTTGCCGCCCCGCTTGCCAAGTGTGATCGGCACCGGGAGGGGCTGGCCGAGGGACAGATAAGACAAGCCCTTGAAGGCGGACGGCGTACCTTCGGTGTAAACCGAAACCCAAACCGGACCGACCGTTTTCGGCGGTGTCTGGGCCTGCGCGACGAAGCCAAAAAGAACCAAGATAAAAAAGACGCGGGCGATCATGGCTTTATCAAATGTCGTTTGCATCCAACCACCGGAAAGCGATCACTCGGTAACGGCGACCGAACCGCTCGTTTTGCGCATTGGGAGTCGGGTCCTCGGGATCATCGGACGGATCGACGTAATCCGCGTTACGCTGCACAAGCGCTTCGCACCAGGCGCGCCCTTCAACTTGGCTGGGATCGGCCGGGTTTACCGCCTCGCCATACGTGCGAATAACAAAGGTGTCTGAGCGGGCGCTGAGCACGGGGGCCAGCGCCTTCATCATCTCACGCTGCGAGAGATAGGACGGAACGTTTTTATAGGCCGAAAAATCACGCCAATCGTTCGCCGTGTGTTGAACCCAGTTCAGGCCGTTTTCCGTGGTGGCACCGTTGGTCCATTCCACGTTGTCGATCGCGTATTGGAGCGCCCCGGAATTGACAAAGTCCGCGATGGACAAGAACGGTCCACCATTGGCCCCGTCCGCGATCACGCGGCGCTTCAAATCCAAAGTCAGGATGCGGGCAAACTCGGCCGTAACCGAGCGTCCATCCCGGCCCACGACGGGGTCGGAGGCCGCGCCCGGGAGAGAACCCGGAAAACCACCGCGGAAAAGCAGACGGCCATAAAAGTCCAGAGGGGTCAGCGAGCGCTGGCCGTTGCGCACCAAACTGGCTTCGCCTTCCTCGCTCTCGACATCGAGTTCGGAGTGACGGAAAGACCACGTGACACCGGGCGCGTGGGTGAAGCGGCCGTAGTTGGAAGGCATCCCGATGCTGGCGGTGACGAAGCCGTCGTCGCCTCCGACATCGGTGTCCCACCCCACCGCCGTCAGGTTGCGTCCCATGGTGTTGTTCAGTACCGAATCCCAAGCCACGGCCGAGGGCGAATTGAGATTAAAGGCACCTCGCAGACGGAGAGCCGCAGCTTGGTTGTCGCCGTCCAAATCATTGAGATAATCCAAGGTGTCGGGATCGGAAATACCCACCGGGCGCGTGATCTGCAGACGAGTGTTTGCCGGCTTGTAGGTGTCGAGGTCGTTGGCGACCAGCGAACCGGGCAAGGTGGAGAAGAAAAACCCGTCCCAAGCGTCACGATTGAGGTCGCGTACGGCGTTGGCAATGCCGCCCGGCACGGTGTTGGGATCAAGACCCAAAAGATGGGGGCTCTGCCCACCGCTAGTCGGGAACGTATGCATGAGCTCGCCCACCGAGACCGGTTGCACGCGTGGTACCTCGAAAAGCACCGGGAAACGCTGGTCGTCCGGACCGACTCCGGCGGCCAGATCGATATCCAAGTCGCCAAAATTTCCCCCTAGAACCGTGTCGGCCTGCAACTCCGAGTTAGCCGCAGCGAGGAGAGTGACCGGACGAAAGTTCGTGCGCGGATCATTCTGCATGTAGTCCGTCCAGAAGGTGGTATCGAAAACGGTGCTATCAAAGCCCAAGATGACATAGCCGAAGTCGCCCACACTGAGGGTGGGTGGTGAACCGGCGGTGATATTAAAGATGCCAACGGGAGCATCGAAGAAGCCCGTCCCGGTCTGGTGCCATGCGGCGATCCAAGCGGCTTGATCCGCCGGGGTGGTATTTGCCGGGGAGGTCGGGTCAAAGTCCGCCAAGGTAAGCTCAATCTCCTCGTTGTAGATACGGTGCTCTTTAACCGAATCTGCATTGGGACCGTCGTTGGAGCTGCCGTCATTGGCGACATCGGCACCGTCATGATCGATGAGCCGGGCAAATACCTCGATGCGAAGCGTGCGGGGATCCGTCCGATCCGTGTCAAAATGCAGCACGATGCCACTGGTGACGGAATCATAATAACTCCCACCCGTAGACGTATTCGCGGCAGCCGTTGCGTTAGGCAAGGGGATGGCGGTGGAGGCCACTCCACCCAAGCTCCCCCCTCGCGCCATCGGCGCGCCCCGCAGCAAGCCCACGTCACCGGCCCGGATGCGCCAGTTGCGCCCATCGGTGTTGGCCGCGTTCAGGTTTCCATGTGGTTCGCTCAGGAAATCCGCTCGAATCTTGTTCGCATCGGGCCGCGATTGTGCCGGAGAGTTATACGGATCGAGCAGATCATCATCGGCGTTGGTGGGAGCCACACCGAAGAGCCGGAGATCGATCGTATCCACGCTGGTCATCGGAGAGAGCGGAGGCGGGGCCGGAGGACCGCTGTCTTCCCAGTATCCACTGATGGATGCCTTGGCGTTCCAAGGCCGGCTGGAATTGTCATCTTCGTCATAGCTTATGCGCACGCGGTAGCGATAGCCGCTCCGGTAAACATCTCCAGCCGCCTCCACCCACTCGAAGTCGGCGTTGTAGGGATTCCAGATCAGCAACTCCGGACGAGGCGTAAGCACAAAGCCCGAATTGTATTCCAAGAGATAATTCACGCGCACCGCCGCTACCACGGGCTGGAAAGTGCCGATGCCGATGCCGCGAAACGGATGCGTGGTCCGCAACGCGGTCGCGCGCCCGTTGCGGTCAGGGTGGCTTTGTGCGTTGGGACCCGAACCCGCCACCAGAAGATCGCCGATCAGCAGATCCGTCGGCGAACCGGCGGCATCGCTGTAAGCCTCCAAACCCGATCCCGCCGGCGCCGCAGTGGGAATAGCCGTCAAATCGACCCGCAAGCCACCCTCCCGGAGGTTTACCAACAGACCGGATGAGGCCACGCCGTAATCATGGAAACGCGCCCGAACGTCGGGCGCGTCGATATTGGTGGGACCAAAGACGAACTGACCGTAATTGATCACCTTGTTCCACTCCGCGGAGGGCACAAAGTTGTCCAAGGTCGCCTCAAAACCCACGCGCGTGGGTTGCTGCAGGACAAGCGCCTCAAGCTGACCGGCGGTCAAACCGGTCACCCCGATGGCATTGCTGGCGGCGTCCACCGTGGCCTTGGTGCCTTGATCGCCCACCCACCAAGCATAGCGACCGATGACGCCCGTGGTGCCATCGGGACGAGAGCCTGTAATGTCCACTTTGGGCGCGACCACGTAACGAGCGAGGTCATCCACGGTGATATCCGTGGAGCTGGCGGGATTGGTGCCGGCGGACACGCTGAAGTTGCCCACCAAGACGACGGCAGGCTCGCCATCGACGGTCGGGCTGAGGGTGGCGGAGGGTGAAGTCGTCGTCAGGCCGGCCACCGTCATGTCGGGTCGAAAGGTCGTCGTGGCATGATTGCCGCCCGTGGTCTCGGCCTGCTGCTCGTTGCCGCTCACCAGCCAGTTGATAAGGCGAGGCGTGGTCGCGGGGAACGACCCGGAATTACGCCAAGCTCCGACCCAATTCGGCGAACGCTGACTCCAGAAATTATCCAGATTGTCGGAAAAGGTGTCCCATGTCGTGGGGTTGTAGGTGGTGGAGGGAGCGGCCGGCAGCGCGGCGGCCAAGACTCCCGGGCTCGGCGTCGCCTCGGCCGGAGCGGTCACCCGTTGGTCGGGACCGGTGGCAACCTGGAGTTCGCCCAAGGCTATATTGAGGGCGGCGAGCGCGTTTTGCCGCGCGGCCTGAATCTGGGTCGTGTTGGTGGCGACCGCGGTCTCGACCCGCGTGAACGTGGCCAGACCCACCAAGATCAACACCAAGAAGGCCACGAGCACGATCGTGATGATCAGGGCGAAGCCATCGCGGCGGGAGGCGGGACGGACGGCGACGGGGGCGAGGGACTCGATAAACATGATAAAAGGGACGCGGACTCTCGGGTTGGAGGGGGCGATAGGCGGGCGCCAAAAAGGGAAACAGGGACAAGGGTCAAAGGCCCTCGGGCGGTCAGTTCACGGTCGAACGTATTTCAATACGGCGGGTAAACACCCGCGAGTTGGCTTCGGCGAGTTCCCACCATTTTTCTGATGTGTAGCCGCCGTAGCGGGTGGGATCTTCCTCGAAAGCCTGCATGATCTCGATGCCTTCGGGAGTGAGGATGCGCACCATGACTTCAACCACGGCGGGATACCCGTAGCTGGTGTTGGCGGAAGTGATGTTGACGTCGCTCGCAAGGGCGGTGGTCGGATGCTCTTTGTTATCATCCGTAGTGGCCGCAAAAACGAGGCGCGTGGCCGAAGCGCCGCCGCGACGGTCGACGGGAAAGGCCTCCTCCAGCACGCCGGTGTCGCTCAAGGTGAAAATGCGCGTGCCAAAATCGATCACGCCATTACCGAGCAAGGACTCGGAGCGGGGACGACGAATGGTCCCCGGATCGGCTAGGGTAGTGTTCCCCGTATTCGCATTATCGGGATCATTGTAGCCATTGTCTCCAAACAAGTCATAACCCTGCTCAAAGGTTGAACGACGGTCGGGATCAGCCACGTCGCGAAACGGGCGGACCTCGGAACGAAAGAGTTGATAAGATAGCGGCGAATTATTCGAGCCGACCCGTCGCCGCACGATCTGGTAGGAAACCGCTCGGGGGGCGGTGACATTGTTCACGTCTGTGTTGCTGTTGTCGGAAGGCGTAGTGAAAAAACGCAACCAAACACCGGCCTGACCAAAGCGGTAAGCACTGAGATCCCGATCAGGGGGATTGAGTTCAATGGAACCGAAGTTTGTGGTGTAGAGCGAATTCGCCGGTTTCACCGGCGAGGCCCAAGACGCCGCGACGACATCCGCGTCGCCCCGATCAGTATTCAGGCCCGTCTGTTCGTTAGGAATGGTGACGGCAAACATCACGTCGCTGGAACGGCGCAGGATAGCGGCCTCCAAATCCACGCTGAGTCGATCCAAGATCTGGCGTGCCTGATTCCCGGAATTCAGCGTCGCGGTCGAGTGACTCCAGACATTGAGCACATTGACCACAATCGTGACCATAAAGACCGTGATGGCCGCCGTGATGGTGATGGCGACCAGCAGCTCGATGATTGTAAAGCCCCGGCGGAGGCGGGCGGCGGAAGCGGTTGAAGAGACGTTCATCGGGTGATGGCTACGGGGAACACGAGGATGCTTTGCTGATCGCGCGCATCGTCCTCGATGCGATTGTCGCCGGCGCTATAGGAAGCACGCTCCTGAGCGGTGTAACCCGGCCAGCGAATCTCCAGATTCAGAGCGAGAAATCCGTCGTTGGCCGAGTTAAACGTGAACTCGGGATTGGCGCTGATCTTCACCTCGAAGAATTTTTGCGCGTCGATTTCAAACGTGTCCTCCGTGCCGTCGCCATTCAGGTCGGGCACATTGTCGTCCCAAGGCGCGAGCAGGTTGTCCCGGCCGATTTTGTCGCCGGTGCGATTGGCGTAGAGGGTTTGACCGATGTAGCCGCTCACCGTGGTGATACCGAGACGCTGGAGTTCGGCCTGCACGATGGCCACCACCCGGGAAGCGTCGTCACCGTCCTTCACGCTGGCGACGGAATTATTGATTGGCCCGAGCAAACCAATGCAAGCCACGACCGCGATGGCGAAAATGCCGACCGCTACCACGACCTCGACAAGCGAGAAGGCGGCACGCCGGGCGCGGGAGACGAAAGCAAAAGGAGATTGCATGCTATTCATGGGGGACTAGGGCCGAAAGCCCTCCGCATCTTGGATCGCGGTGGCGATACCATAGGAGCTGACCTTGAGCCCGCGGACGAAATCGGGTTTGTCGAAAGTAACAAGACCACCGGCCTGAAATTCACCGGGAGAAATCACGAGTTGGCCCGCCGAGGTGGTGCCTCGTGAGGTCATGGAGACCAGCTGATGATAATCGTCGCCCGAAATCGCATCGCCGCCCTTGTCCTCCAGAGTCACGACGGTGTCGTCGTATTTGGTCGAATAAAGATCGGTCCAATCGCCCGCGAAATCCACTTCGCTGGTCGGGAAAGCTGTATTATTCGGAACAACGAAGATACCCTGGGGAAGCACGATAGGATCCCCCCGAACTTCCCAATAGGGGCCGGTCCCGCGATCAATATATACCGCCAAGCGAAGCTCGCGCAGAAACTTGTCCCCGTCCGGCTGGGCATTCACAAAAATGCCGGCATTGCCAAGATTGATCGCCGCCTGCGCCCGGACACCCGCTAGAGCGCTGCTAATGGTACCTTGCGCATTTTGGAGCGCGATACCGCGATCCCCCGTTCCAAGGCTGAGGCCGATAATCCCGGACAAAATGGCGATCAGGCCTATAACCACCAACAGCTCAATCAGGGTAAACGCTTGGGCACTCTTGCAAATTAGAGAATCTATTCTTTTCGAACTCATACAAAAATTCATTTCCAGCTCAACACACCTTCTGAAGCAGGCAGATCTCCTTGCCCTCCCTTTCCGGCGCTATAAAAAATAACTCCGGCCCGGACTCCGCCAGCATCTTGAATCGTTTGCCGAACACTTATCGGATCGCTCCCGGTCCCCTTTACCGTTCCTCCCGCAAATGCACCCACGTCAGGGTAGGTGACGCCAGACTCATCGTGCTTTATCAATCCATCGCCATCCTGATCGGTGACCACCGCGATCTCGGTATTACCAAATGCATCTGTAAGCAACTTGGTGTCATTGGGAAGCTCGCTATTGGAAAATGTTAGAAATGACTGGCGCCGCTTGTTCCCATTGAGCTTGGCTATTTCTGTAGCTGAGGTACCAGGCGCCACACCATCAGTATCTTTGGCAGTGAAAGTAAGAACAAATTCGTCGGTGTCCCCAGTCGTGCTAAGCAAAAAACTCGTGCCATCTGTGCCCACTTGCGGATAATAGCCGTACTCCTGTTTGAACAACGTATATGCATTGCCCCATTGGCTAAACATAGATCTTGTCTGTGCTTTTTTCGCGGCTTTGCGGACCGCACTCGTGGTAGGAATGATGATTGCCGCCAATATACCTATAATGGCGATTACGGTCAGCAGCTCAATGAGGGTGAAGCCGCTCAAATGGCGAATTGTGCGTTTTTTCATGGTTCAGCAGTAAGTTAAAAGCGTGATAGCTAAGACGGCCCGATCCCGAGCAATCAAGCCGAGGTATGATCAATGAGCTTCATTCGTTAGCATATAAATTATCCGCAGATTGCTCCGCGTCCTCTTGCACAATCCCTCCCACATTAGAGACCGTTACGCCGGCATTTCCGTCGGGGCCGACACTGTAAAGTATATAGCTGGAGCGATTCCAACCACCGCCACCGGCTGCGGTAGTACGATAATGATATAGGTAAAGACGGCCCCAAGGATCCATCAATGCGTTGTCTACGGCATCATCATTTCCAGGAGTGGGTAAATCGGCCGGATCTGCACTTTGCAGCCGAAACTTTGCGAGTTCGACAAACTGTCGGCCCTGCAACGCAGTCAGTCGTGGCCCAAGTTTTCCCGCAAGAGCATTGAACAGCTGCCCTTCAGGATCATCCTTATCCGCTGCGCCATTGGGATTAGTAGACGACTGTCCTGTTTGGGGATAATCACCATATTGCTTTTTATAGGCTTCCAAGGCTTGTGCCAGCGTCGCCAATTCCGTGCGGGCCTGACTGATGTACGAGCGCTGTTTTACTCCTTTTACCACCCCAAACGTAATCGCCGTCAACACACCTATGATGGCGATGACCGTAAGCAGCTCGATGAGCGTAAACGCGCGGCAAGCGCCACGCACTCTGGGGGTGAGAGGGGAACTCATAGGGGAGGTGGGGTAGCTTCAGACGTAAAAATTGAGACGCAACGGCAAACTCCCTTGTTCCCTCTTTTCTGGCGGGGATTTTACCGGAGCGAATTCGCGGCGAAAGGCCGGCTGATGCCCATCGCCGCGCCTAGTGCCTAAATCCGCGAGGCAGGCTTCATTCGGGAACTCAAACTTTGACGGATCCAGCGTGGAGACCGCCGCATGTCCAAAATTGCGACCACCCTCGCCTCATCCTCATCATATTCGTAATAAACCGCATAGGGAAATCTACGGCTCAGAAGGCGGTGGTAACCGAAACGCACGGGATGGACGCCTGAGTAAAGCCGAAGCTCGCCGATATCCGCCAACAGGTTTTCGAGAAAGTAATCGCCACAACCGCAGTGTCTTGGCGGTCGTAAAAGTCCCGCCCGGCGCTCAAATCGGAGAACGCCTCCTCCATCAGGCGCACCTCCCGAATTTTCATCGCGCAAGCGCCGCCTTGACCTGGGCCAAGGGCATGAACTTCGCCTTGCCCTGCTCAATTTTCTTTCGGCGACCCTCCAGAACCGGACGATGCCAAGACGGGGAGGGCAAAGTGGTTCGCGACTCTCCCAAGGAATCCCATAGCGCCTCCATCGTTTGCAGACGCTCGGCCAAGGGCATTTTGCTTATTTGCTTGGGGCTCATGGGTAAAATTGAATTTTTTCAGGACCTTGGCGCGGAGGACTAGCTACCATCAGGAAACCACGCGCGATTCGTCATTCACGACAAACCGGACGCAACGGCAAACTCCCTTGTTCCCTCTTTTCTGGCGGGGATTTTACGGCGGCGACAGGCCCCGCCCTCCGCTCACGCGCACCGGCGTGCCGCGCGGCAAAAGCGGGCCGCCGCCTCGGCCAGCTGGGCGGGGGCGAGCACGCCAAAACTGAGGCGCACCGTGTTCGTCGGCGCGGCGTCGCCGTGGCAGAGCGCGCCGGGCACGTAGAGCACGCCCTCGTCGAGGCAGGCCCGGCAAAAGGCCGAGTCGCCGGCGGTATCGAGCCCCGCCGGGCCTTCGAGCCAGAGGTACAGCCCGCCCTCGGGCACCAGCCAGCGCCAGCCCAGCCCGGGCAGGCCGCCCGCGACGAGCGCCGCGTGCAATGCGTCGCGCTTGGCCCGGTAGGCGACTCGCAGGGTGGCCAGCTGCGCGTCAAATGCGCCGGAGCCAAGCGCGTGCTCGAGCACGGCCTGGGCGAAGTTGGCGGTGCCAAAGTCGTGATGTCCCTTCACGTGGAGCATGGCGGAGCGCCAGGCGTCGTCGTCGCACACGCCGTAGCCGACCTTCAGGCCGGAGGCGAAGGGCTTGGTGAGCGTGCTGGTGTAGAGCCGGGGAAACCCGTCCCAGGCCGGATCGCCGAGCACGCCGGGGCAGGCCGAGGCGGCCGAGGCCTCGTAGCCGAGCTCCCGATACGCGGCGTCCTCCAGCACCGGCACCACGCAAGCCTCGGCGCGCAGGGCCTCGGCGAGGGCGCGTTTCTGCGCGGCGTCGAGGGTGCGTCCGCTGGGGTTGGAAAACCAGCTCACGAAATACACCGCCTTCAGGCGCGGCCGCTCGCCGGCGGCGCGCAGGCCGCGCAGGAGCACGCGCAGGGCGGGCGCGTCCAGACGGCCGTCGGCGGCGACGGGCAGCGACCGCGCCTCCACCCCGAGGCCGCCGAGCAGTTCCAAAAACACGAAGTAGCTGGGGCGGTCCACGAGGATGATGTCGCCGGGTTCGCAGAGAGTCTGGACCGCGAGGTAGAGCGCCTGCTGGGAGCCGTTGGTCACAAAACAGCGCGCGGCGAGCGCCTCCACCCGGGCGGGATCGGGCGCGACGGCGGGAGAGCCGGCGCGGGCACGGGCGGCGTCGTCCTGGGCGAGCAAACGGGCCGCGAGCGCGGCGCGCAGGCCGGGGCGGCCCGAGTTGGTGCCGTATTGCAAAAACTCCCGGTCCGGCGCGGAGGCGGTCAAGGCCCCCAGCGCCTCGCCCACGGCCGTGACCGGCAGGGTGGCGTTGTCGGTAAAACCGGCCGCGAGGGAAAGCAGGCCGGGGGTCTCCAACGCGGTGCGCATGAGCGCGGTGATCGCCGGCGGATGCGCACGCCGCCCAAGCGCGGAAAGTTGCACGGGCGACGAGGAGGCGGCGGGGGCGGCGGCGGGGGCCGACATGTCCGGCATTCACCGCACAGGCCGCGCGGGAGACAAGCGCGCAGACACACGGCGCCGGGCCGACTCCGACCATCAAGAACCTTTTAACGCGAAGCAGACGCCAAGGTGCGCGAAGGATTAAACCTGAGGCGGGCCTGGCCGCGATCTTCGCGCCCTTCTGATCGTTCTTCGCGTCTTAGCGTTAAAACTAAAACCCTCGGAACATCGGTATCACATCACTTCCAGTCGCCCTCTTTGCCACCGGCGCGACTTTGGCCTTTAGCCGCGCCGCGATTCGTGGAAATTGGGCGCGGTCCCTTCCCTTTCGCGCATGTCCAACGCCACCCAAGTCGCCTCCGATCCCGTAAAGCAGTTCTCCGTATTCACCGAGAACCGCGTCGGACGCCTCTCCGACCTCACCTCCCTGTTCAAGGCCAACGACGTCCACATCGTCGCCCTGACCGTGCTCGACTTTACCGACACCACCATCCTGCGCCTCGTCGTCGATGACAACGACAAGGCGCGCGAGCTGATGGTAAACAACGACTTCCCCTACACCGAGTGCGACGTGCTCGTGGTCGAGATCACCGACGAGAGCGACCTCAAGGAGGTCCTTGCCGCCCTGCTGGAGGCCGAGATCAACATCCACTATGTGTACAGCTTCCTGAAGCGTCCCGAGGGCAAGTCCGCCCTCGTGCTCAACATCGAGGACCCCGACGTCGCCGCCCAGTCGCTCAACAACCACGGGTTCAAGGTCCTCACCCAGTCCGACATCGCCCGCTGAGCGCCGCCCGCGCCCCGGCCCGCGCCCCGCCCGTCTCCGCCCTCAGGTTTCAAGTTTCCGCCCTCAACCCTCTCTCCCCTCCCCCCCTCTCCCCATGGTCAAAATCACCGGCACCTACGAAGGCGAACTGCACTGCACCGCCCGCCACGAGCCCTCGGGCAACACGCTCGTCACCGACGCCCCGCGCGACAACCAAGGCCGCGGCGCGGCTTTTTCGCCGACCGATCTGGTCGCCACCGCCTTTGCCACCTGCATCGCCACCACCATGGCGTTGATGGCCCGCAAACACGGCCACGAACTCGGCCCCCTGCGCTACGAGGTCACCAAGGAGATGACCCCCACCCCGCCCCGCTCCATCGCCCGCCTCGCCGCCACCCTCTGGCTGCCCGCCTCCGCCCGCGCCGTGCCCGCCGGCGAGCTCGAACGCGCCGCCCACGGCTGCCCCGTGCATCGCTCCCTCGCGCCGGAGGTGGTGAAGGACATCACCCTCGTCTGGGAAGACTGAGCGCCCGCCCGCCGCCCGCGCCGGCATGCGCCCAAATCTTTTTTCGCAACCTTCTCCCAAAATCGGCGTCTCCGTTTCTTTATGGCCAAGCGCAACCGCCCCCTTGCCCCCGCCCCCCGTGTTTCCCGCTTGGCCGCCTGCCTCTGGGCCGGAGCCCTGCTCCCGACCTCCGTCACCCTGGCCGGCGCGTGCGGCCCGTGCCCGAGCGGCACGCCGGTCGCCGCCTGCTCCCCGGCCCCGAATCCCCACACCGCCGCCGCCGATTTTCTCACCCAGCCCGATGCCGCCGCCGCCGACACGTGGCTGACCCACGCCATCCCCGTCGGCACCACGCTGGCCGACGCGCCCGACTTTTTCGCCGCCGCCTCCGAGGTGTTTTACGACGCCGACGAAGATCTGATGGTTTTCGTGTATCGCTCCGCCGAGCGCGGGCGCTGGCTGGCCTGGGTCAGCTTCGACGCCCGGCGCATGAGCGTGGTCAACACCTCCGCGGTCGAGCTGTAGCTCCGAACGCGAGGCGCCGGGGCCCTCGCTCACCACGCCCCCCCGCTCCGCCCGCCGCCGCGCTTGCCCGGCGCTAGCGCCGCCGCCGCGGCGCCCCCGCCCGCTTTCGCGTTGCCCAGCCCAGCCGCCGGGCGTGTGCTGCGCGCTTCCTTTTCAAAAAAACCATGGCGAAAAAATCACAGGCGACTTGGGGCGGACGTTTTTCCACCGGACCGGCCGAGCTCATGCAGACCTTCAGCGAGTCCGTTTCGTTCGACAAACGGCTGGCCCCCTTCGACATCGCCGGCAGCAAGGCCCACTCCGCCATGCTCGCCCACGTGGGCCTGATCACCGCGAAGGAGCGCGACGCCATCCACGCCGGCCTCGACGCCATCCTCGCCGAGATCGCCGCCGGCAAGTTCACTTGGAGCACCCAGCTGGAGGACGTGCACATGAACATCGAGCAGGCGCTCACCAAGCGCGTGCCCGCCGCCGCCAAGCTCCACACCGCCCGCTCCCGCAACGACCAGGTCGCCACCGACATGCGCCTCTGGTTCAAATGGGCCTGCGGCGAGATCCAGCTCCGCGTCCGCCACGCCCAGCGCGCCCTGCTCGACGTCGCCGCGCGCGACGGCCTCGTGCTCATCCCCGGCTACACCCATCTCCAGCGCGCCCAGCCCGTCTATCTCGCCCACCACCTCTTCGCCTGGATGGAGATGCTCGAGCGCGACCACTCGCGCTTCGTCGCCGTCGCCAAACACGCCAACTGGTGCCCGCTCGGCGCCGGCGCCATCGCCGGCACCACCCTGCCCATCGACCGCGAATTCACCGCCACCCAGCTCGGCTTCGTGGATGAAAAAGGCCGCCCGCGCGTCACCCAAAACTCCATGGACACCGTCGCCGACCGCGACCTGTTCCTCGAGTTCGCCGCCGCCGGCGCCATGTTCGGCATCCACGTCTCGCGCATCGCCGAGGATCTCATCCTCTGGTCGTCCGCCGAGTTTAAGTTCGTCGAGCTGCCCGACGCCTTCTGCACCGGCTCCTCCCTCATGCCGCAGAAGAAAAACCCCGACTCCTGCGAACTCCTGCGCGGCAAGTCCGGTCGCCTCGCCGGCAACCTCACCGCGCTCGTCACCATGGTGAAGGGCCTCCCCCTCACCTACAATCGCGACCTCCAGGAGGACAAACCGCCGGTCTTCGACACCTTCGACACCGTCGCCATCTCCGCCGACGTGCTCGCCGGCACCCTCGCCGGCCTCGCCGTCAATCCCGCCCGCTGCGCCGCCGCCGTGTCCGATCCGGCCCTGCTCGCCACCGACCTCGCCGACTACCTCGTCGAGCGCGGCGTGCCCTTCCGCGAGGCCCACCACGCCGTCGGCGCGGTCGTCAAACTCGCCGAGACGCAGGGCAAGCCCCTCGACCAACTCGCCACCGCCGACGTGAAAAAATGCCACGCCGGCTACGGCGACGACTGGGCCACGGTCTTCGATCTGCAACGCGCCATGAAAAAACGCGCCGGCACCGGCATGCCCGGCCCCGCGCAAATCAAGAAACAGACCGCCCGCTGGACGAAGATCCTGGCGACCGACTGATTCGGACCAATCGCCGGATTTCTTAACGCGAAGATCGCCAAGACTCCGGTCCGGAACTTCGCGCCCTTCGGTTCGCCCTTCGCGTCTTCGCGCTAAAACCCCGTTCTCCCGCCCGATGGCCAAAGTCCGCCTCCTCCCCGACCGGGTCGCCAACCAGATCGCCGCCGGCGAGGT
>LLBY010001217.1_pt3 | contig 16651 bp, 14 predicted proteins | sample 1489401 | NCBI WGS metagenome assembly LLBY01 (sample SAMN04092656, study PRJNA295927) | soil metagenome | biome: Soil prokaryotic community; feature: Bulk soil; isolation source: soil from tomato rhizosphere | host: tomato cultivar Hawaii 7996 | place: South Korea | collected 2011-11-01 | reverse complement strand
CGGCAGCCTGGCTCCTTCGCTAAAAAGGTCTCCCCAGACCTTTTTTATACGCTCGGCCCTATCTGACGAAAAAATACCCTATAAAANNTTCCAAAAACAAAATTTAAACAGTCTCTAACAGTTCTTTGCACGTTTTAAACAAACCATCTTTTGATATGCCATAATGGTTGAAAATTTCTACTTGAGAACCAGTAACGGTATATTCATCAGGAATTCCAACAATTTTGAATTTGTTTTTGAAACCTTTTTGAAATAAGTAGGAAGCACAAGCTTCACCCAAACCGCCATGTACCATATGTTCTTCGACTGTGACAATAGGTCTTCCGTTTGTAGCCAGTTTTTCTATTAAATCGGTATCTAAAGGCTTGATGGTATGCATGCTTACTACAGTTGCTTTTAAACCATGCTCATCTTCAAGTTTTTTTGCTGCTAACCAAGCAGGATAAACGGTTTCGCCTGTTGCAATAATGGCTAAATCATCACCGTCTCTTAAAACACGACCTTTGCCAAATTCGAAGGTTTTGTTTTCTTCATTTAAAAACGGCATCGCTTTTTTGCCATAACGCATGTACACGGGTTTGTTTGTTTCAGCAGCCAATCGAACTGCTTGTTCCGTTTCAAAATTGTCTGCGGGTGCTACAATTATGATATTGTTGATAGCACGAAGCACGGCATAATCATGTAAACTATGATGTGTGGTACCAAGTGCACCATAACTTACCCCGGCACTAATGCCCACTAAAGTTACGGGATTGTCTGAATAACAAACATCATTTTTAATTTGCTCTAAGGCACGAGCACTCAGAAAACATGCAGGTGATACAGCAAATGTTTTTTTACCTGCTGAAGCCAATCCTGCAGCAACACCTACTAAATTTTGCTCGGCAATACCAACTTCAACAATTTGATTTGGGTACTTTTCTCCAAATGGAACCAATTTACCAGAACCGCGTGAATCACTGGTTACTGCAATTATATCTCTATCGGTTTCTGCTAATGCTTGCAATGTTTCAGAAAAAACATCCTGATTAGCTTTGCCCATTCTTAAATCCTTTTCCTCTATTTTATCTAATTCCATAATCCACTAGATTAATGCTTCTGCTTCTGTTAATTCTGAAAGTGCTAATTCATATTGCTCTGGCGTGGGGACACCATGATGCCATTTTGTGACGCTTTCCATATAACTAACTCCTTTTCCTTTAATAGTATGTGCAATGATAAAGTTTGGTTTTCCTTCTTCAAAAGGCCCATTGTTTAAAGCATCTTCGAGCTCTTCAAGATTATGACCATCAACCTCTTTTACTGCCCAACCAAATGCTTCCAGTTTCTGACGAACCGAATCGGTATTCATAACGTCTTTATTATAGCCCGTAATTTGTTGTTTGTTGTTATCTAAAATGGCGTATAAATTATCTAACTTATAATGGGATGCCGATAAAAAGGCTTCCCAGTTAGAGCCTTCGGGTAATTCGCCATCCCCTAAAAGGGTGTAAACTCTATGTGTTTTACTGTCCAATTTTGCAGCAATGGCTTCACCAACACATATTGGTAGACCATGACCCAGTGCACCTGTGTTTTGTTCAACACCATTTACCTTTTTGGTAGGATGTCCTATATAATGTGACTGGTATTGGCAAAGGGTTTCTAAATCCGATTCCGGGAAAAAGCCACGATCTGCTAAGGTTACAAAAAGAGCCTCTACACAGTGTCCTTTACTTTGTATATATCTATCGCGATTTGGATTTTTAAAATTGTTTGGATCTACATTTAAAACACGATTGTACAATACATTTAACGTGTCAACACACGATAAGCTACCGCCTGTATGTCCCGCTTTTGCTTTATAAATATACTTAAGAAGGTTTTTTCTCAAGTATATGGATTTTAATTTTAATTCTTTGTTTGTCATTTTTTTAATCTAAGGAGTATTTAATCAATTACCCTTTATGGTTGTAAATATCCCAGCCCATATAATTCCCAAGAGCTTCTTCTAGAATAGCGCCTGTTTTAGAAGCGTTCATTACGACATGATGCTCAAAACCATTTCTGCATACATAATTCATTAAACCTTGTAGGTCTCCAATTTGAGCAACCGCTCTATTTCCAAAAGTTTTTAAAGGGTCGTCTGTAAGCTCGCCTTCACCTATATAAGCTTTAATAATGCCTTTTGGGTCGTCGGTACTTATCCTTCCATAAGTAAGAGGCATGGCGGGAGTACGACCGTCTAAAGCACCATACGTGTTTTCTACACCAACACTAGTTCCTAAAATAGGGGCGTTGCTAATTTGAATATCTGGCAAAAAGGATTTAGCCCAGTTTCCACAATGAAACAATACGCATTTATTTGGATCTTCGGCATAGTTGTTATTCCAATCTACCAAAGCACTTGGAGAGCCAGAAGCCAGTTGCATAGCGTACATGCTTAAAGTGCCTGTAACATCTACTTCACAAGCCGATGGCAACATGTTTTCGGACATGATACTCATCGTGGTGCATACATTGCATCCAAAATTTTGCTGTAAAGAGGTCCAGCACTGTATCGCCGTAGCATCTAAGGCATATTCTTCGACAAAATCATTTAAAACAACATCTAGTTTAGCAATTTGAATCATAGCTTCATTAGGGGTTTTTCCTTTAGGAGCGTATGCATTAATCTTGTCTAAATGTTGCTTCACCGAAGCATCGTCTTTTGTTAGTTTATTGGCTTTTCCAAGAATTTCAGATAAATCTACCGTAGTTACCGTAATGCCATTCCTTTGTAATATTTTTTCTGAATAGCGTACGGTATTAAAAGCACCAGGTCTGGCACCAACCGCACCGATTCTAACATTTCTTAGTCCTTTTACAACACGGCAAACCGCAATAAAATCATTTAAATCTTTTTGGAAAATGTCGTCTGAAGGCAAACACACATGTTTGCTGGTCAACGTGTACTTTATGCCATATTGATACAGATTGTTACATACTGATATTTTACCACACCAAGAATCGCGGCGGTTAACCACATTCATCTTAGATAGTTCATCAGGGTAGGCTTGTATTAAAACGGGCACATTTAAGTTTGCTAGTTTTAAAGTGTCTGCCACACCTTTTTCGTCACCGAAATTTGGTAATAAAACTAAAATTCCAGCTAATTCTTCCCGGTGTTTTTTGAAAAGTTCAGCACATTTTTGCGCTTCTTTATAAGTTTCGACACCTCCTAATTTAGTATCCGTTGTTTCTAATAAAATGGGTTTAAGGTTTGATTTTGAAAAAACATCAATAATTTCTGTTCTTGCTTTTTCGACTAAACTATCTGGGAAAAAATCTCTGTTTCCTATGATGACTCCTATACTTAATGCTGATTTTGACATGTTAATTGTTATAAAATTGAAGCTAATATTGTTTAATTGGTATTAAAAATGTGTAATTATTAGTCGATGGTCAATTATGTAAAGGTTTTTAAGCTAAAATGACTTCGATTTCATGGTTTTTAAAGACCTTTTTATCGGTTTCTTTGATTCCAGAATCTGTTACGATATAATCTATTAATGAAAGTGCTCCCAAACTTGCTAAGGCGCTTTTGCCAATTTTGGTGCTATCTGCGACCAAATAAGTGATATCTGCTGCATCTATCATTGCTTTTTTTACAACCAAATCGCTAATACTAGGGTAGGTTAAGCCAGATTTTAATGAAATTCCAGCGGTTGCCAGAAACAGTTTTTGAACATTTAAATCTTTAAAAAAATCGGCTGCCTTTTGCCCTGTCAATGACAGTGTAGGGGGTTTAAACTCGCCTCCGGTCATAATAACTTCAATGCCAGACTCGGTACCAAGCATTAAAGCGATATTTAAAGCGTTTGTTATTACAGTTAGGTTTTTATAACCTATTAACTTTTTAGCAATTTCGGTTGTAGTGCTTCCAGAATCTAAAATTATGGTATCTCCACTTTCTATAAATTCAAGACATTTTAAAGCGATCGTTTCCTTTAACTGTAGGTTTTCTTGATGTACTAAAGAAAAGTTTTTTACATGGTCCTCTATGTTCTTAAGAAAAGCACCACCGTGTTCCCTAATAATGAGTCCTTGTTTTTCTAACTTCTCTAAATCTTGCCTAATAGTTACTTCAGTAACTTTAAAGATTTTTGCTAAATCAATTACTTTAGCAGAACCGTCTTCTTGAAGAAATTCTACTATTTTTTCCCGTCGTTTATTTGGTAATATAGCCATGAAACAAATAAACGAAAATAAACGAAAATAAACGAAGATTCTGGTAAAAAAATACAATGTAAGATGGGTTCGATTAGAAATTTACTTTTAATTGCAAAATGCTAATAAAAACAAGAGAACATCTCCTGGGCATTATCGAAAATGAGAAGATATTTTTATTTGAAGATAAAAGCACGATTTGGGGAGGTTCTTGAAAATGAGACTGTCTAAAAAGTCTGGTTCTAGGTAAGTCGAAAGTTTAAACGTTGTAAAGTAAAAAGGAGATATATTGTAAATAGTAGTTTAAAATCAATCTGTTGCGTCACTTTGTCTAATTTTAAAGAGCGACATTATTCAATGGTTGTTACTTATGTTCATATTGAAGGGGTCGAAACCAATATTGATTACCAATAAGTTTGAATGTTTCGACATCCTCAACCTGACAAATTAAATTTAAAGGACTTTTAGGCAGCCTGATTTTTGTTTGTTCTGAGTAAGATTGAAAGGCTCGACAGACATTCGTGCCTATTTCGATTGACCTTAAATTTGGAGGTTTATTATAAAAAAAACACCGCAAAGCCTTATGGATAAAAGGTTTGTGGTTATGACTTTATTGGGTAAATGAAACGATGATGTGATAACGACCCTTTACACTAAGAGCATCAACAATCAGTTATGATTGGACCTATAATGATACGCCAGCCAGTATCCTCCCATTGAAGTGGAAATTTTTATTGATGCCATGAACGTTTTTTGATTATCGATACTACCGAACGTTATCATATTGGAGCATCACTGAAAGACTGGGGGAAGAAATGGTTTGCCTTTTCTAAAATGGATGTGGAGCTTAGCAGGATGCTCCAAATTCTGAACAAACAATAAACCCTCTGGATTTTTAGGTTAATTCAAAACCAATTGACTGTTTAGAAAATACCAAACTACAAACAGTTAATCAATTAAATAATCTTTTATTATACGATACAGGACAGTACAGGACAGTTAAACATTTTTTTTAGTCTATCATTGACACGTGTAATCTATTTCGTGTATAAACTGTAAGCTGATGTCTAAATTTACTGGATGATATAGGAAACGAAATGAATACAAGTAAGGTTTAACCTTACTTTGAGTAAGGGTTGATTTTCTTAAATTTTGAACCAAGAATAATCCTTAAGGGCAGTAATTACGGGCGAATATAAAAAATTTAATCAAAATTTTCAACCCTTTGTGTTTTAAAGGGAAAACCTTACTTTTTTCTGAATGTGCTTGTATAATTTTACCACATACTATTCCATTTAAGTTTTTAACCATAAAATTTATTTTAATGAGACAGCAAATTTTAAACAGCTATTTAGTTTTTACGGTTACATTGTTAGTAGTAGCTGCTTGGCCGGGCTCCCTCCATGCTCAAGACCCATATCCGGAGGTGCCAACCTATGTCACACCCTCTCCCGACGCCTCGGCATTCACCAGATATGGAGATTATCCGGTTAACTACAATACTGGGATGGTGGATATGCGAGTACCTATATATACTATAAAGTCAGGCTCTTTGACCGTGCCTATAGATATCAGCTTCCATGCTTCTGGACGCATGTCAACTGAATACAACGGTATTTTGGGATTAAGATGGGTATTGAATGTAGGAGGTGTAATAACCAGAGAATTGAGAGGATATCCAGATGAATGGGATGAATTGTCGCCATATAACGTTCCTCAAAACCCTCAAATAACCTCGGGTTGGGTAGACTCTAATTGGTTGACAAGTCAATGGAACCAGCAGGATTGGACTGAGGGAACCTGGTTGTACAATTTATTATACCCAAGCCAATCGGCTGGTGTACCTGAATTTGAAGAATTATATAAAGCAAATCCACAAACAAATTATTATTGGAATGGTTCAAAGTCTAATATAGGTATAGATCGCTATGATAGCGAACGAGATATTTTTCGTTACCAATTACCATCAGGTAAGAGCGGAAAGTTTATTCTTAAAAAAGTAAACGATACTTTAGTAGGCTTTACAATTCCCTATGAGCCTTTACAGTTTAACTTCGTTGGCGACCCCAACAATGACAGTCTATTTATAGAAATAAAAATTACGGATATTGACGGCACAATATATACTTATGGAGGGGAAAATGCTAATGAGTATGATGATAATGATGTCGGCTACTCGAGATATCCACTGCCAGAAAGTTTTTTTGTAGCTTGGTATTTAAAGGAGATTACTTCGGCAGATAAACAGGACACCATTCAGCTAGATTACGCATTACAATCTAAAGGCAATGGAAGCCACAGGGAAACCATAACGGTATGTGATAGGTTAAGAAATGCTACAGAAGTTACTTTTTTGGATGAGGAATCTCAGATGTTTATACCTTATTCGCAAACTAGGTTTGAAGTTTTTCCAGGAAAGATAGTTAAGGATTTTGATAGTAACCTAAACCTTCATGTTCCCCTTTTAAACTCAATCACCTTTAAACATGGCGAGGCTAACTTTTCATATATCGATCATTCTGTTCCCTACGGTGTAGGAGGAATGATCCCAATTCTTGATGAAATAACCATTAGTAGTGATTCTAATGACAAGAAATTTAGGTTTGATATACAAGTAGAGCCTGGGGATTATAATCTTCATTTGTTAGGCTTAGATTATATAAGTATGGTCAATAGTTCCGAAATTATTGAAAAAGAGTATAGCTTTGAATATTACGGCTTGACAAATCCCAATAGTGGCTCTTTTGGTACATTGAAGGATTGGTGGGGTTATTTTAATAACAATGTTTATTCTAACTATGATGAATTGTTTTATTATCCTAATGTTCTATATGATGGTCAGATGTATTATGGCAATGTAGATCTCGGTTCGAGTTCAATGAGCAATACAAGTTCAAATAACGATTACAGGGATCCTGATTTCAATTCGTTGGTGTTTGGAATGTTGAAGACAATAAATTATCCAACTGGAGGGAGCACGGGGTTTGAATACGAAAACAACTATTATGATGAACAAGGGGTAAAAACAAAGGGACCAGGTTTAAGGATTTCCAAAATAACAAACAAGCCAAATCAAGGGGAAAACAACGTTAGAATATTTAGGTACGGACAATTGGATATAAATGGTGTTGAGACTGGTATTGGGCATATAAATCCTTTGTTAAAGCCTTATGTCAATACGGTTCAGGAATCTTCCGTAATGCATTATTGGGACTATGAACATGTAGGTTACCGTGTAAGGACGTTTTCTTCAGACCCTCTTGATAATTTTGGTAGTTCTGTAATCCACTATGATAAAGTGACAGAATATTCCAGCGATGATCCTAACAAAGCTTGGAAAACAGAATACGAATATTCACAAAAGTATTTCGATGTAAGTAATTATAATATAGATGACAAGGAAAAACCTATAGAATATCAAAGACAATTTTACAATCCGTATAGGGAATGGGCTGGTGGAAAACTTCTGAAAAAAAACACCTTTAACTCAGCAAATGATACCATAACCAAAGAAAGCTATAATTATAAAATCAAACCGTTTGACTATTTATGGGACATGCCAACTTACAGGCATGTTATATTTTCTTTGGATTTAGCCAATCAGCCATTTAGTCGGAATTTATCAGAATGGTTTGATGAAGAAAAAAGATATCATGAACAAAGCTGTACGGTTATTGGTTATGGTTACCGTGGATATTTTTCAGGTTCCGAAAATTTGTTCAGTAAAACAGTTGAGCATTTTGATGGGGATGGTATTGTAGTTACAAGTGAATATACTTATGATTCGCAATACAACCAAATAAAAACGGAAGAGACAACTAATAGCAATGGAAAGGTATCCCGTTTGGAATACGAATATCCATTCGATAATCCAACAGTTCCCATAAACAGTAAGATGGTCGGTCTAAATATGGTTGGAGTGCCCTTGACCAAATCCCAATACATCAATAAAAATGGCAGTGATGTCTTTTTACAGAACAGTCGAACACTTTATGGTGAATGGAGCCCCACTTCAAATAACTGGAATATCGATTCCAATCTGGACGTTGATATCATCCGTCCCAGAACCCAGTATTTTAAAAAGGGAAACACTACAGAAGAACCAATAATTGAATTTCACAGCTATTATAACAATGGTAAGATGAAAGAGGTCTCAAAAACTGATGGGATACATACCGTTTATGTTTGGGGATATAACGAAGAGTATCCCATTGCAAAAATTGATAATGCTACATTTATTTCAAATCAACCAAGTACAATAACAAGTAATCAACAAACTTTAATCAATAACGCTATAACGGCAGCCACAAATGAAACGACGGACATTACAGAGGACAACTTACGCGCAAAGCTACAGCTATTGCGTGAAGGGTTTCCCAATGCCATGGTCACCACCTACACCTACGACCCCTTGGTAGGAGTCACCAGCATCATAGACCCCAAGGGCCATACGGTCTATTACGGATACGACGACTTCGACCGCTTAAAACAGGTCAAGGATGCCTCTGGCAACATCTTAAACGAGAACGAATACAATTACAAACAATAATGATGGCCATGAAAAAGTTACTATACACCCTAGCAACCGTATTGGTGCCATCGTTAGCATTGGCACAGACAACCACAGAGAATTACATAAAGAACACGACCTACCAAGTTGAAACGACAACGGGAAGTGTTGCCCCCGATGAGAAAATAGAGACTATTACCTATTTTGACGGTCTGGGCAGGCCCAAGCAAAGCATCGCAAAACAAGCAGGCGGGAACAAACAAGATATCATCACCCCTGTTGTGTACGATGCGTTTGGTAGACAGGTAAAGGATTACCTGCCCTATGCGGACCCCAACCAGACGAGCGGGGCAAACTTGGGCTACAGGGAACAGGACGCTTTTTTTTTCACGGCAATCAACACCCGCTATCTGGCTAAGTTCCCCGGCGATTTAAACACTGGTTTACCCAATCCATTTTCGGAAAAGCGCCTAGAGTCTTCCCCGCTCAGCAGGGTCATGGAACAGGGTGCACCGGGGACAGCTTGGGCTTTGAACGAAACAGTGGATACGGACCCAAACAATGATGACTCAGATCATACCATCAAGTTTGGGTATGCCACCAATACAGAATATGATTATGTAAGGCGGTTTGAGGTTTCTTTTCCAACGGGAAACACCGAGGCCCCACAGTTGGTTGACGCAGGCTATTATCTGGCAAGCCAACTTTACAAAACAACCACCAAGGACGAAAACTGGCGGTCGTCCCAAGTAAATTTTACAGAACATACCACCGAAGAGTATAAGGACAAACTAGGGAGGGTGGTGCTAAAGCGCACATTTTACAGACAAAAATGGTTAGATACCTATTATGTATACGATGACTATGGCAATTTGACCTATGTATTGCCCCCCAAGGCGGTAACATTGAATACGGTTCCCAATCCATATTCTGGCGATCTGGGGTTTTATGGGGACATCTCAAGTATGCTGCTCACCGGGGGCGGTTCTGCAGAGTATACTATTTGGGATACAGATGATGGGTTCAGTGTTGCGATAGAAATTATCGGGTTTACCGAGGGCACAGCCTTAAAATCCGGAAAAATTGCGGATTTGGACTTTTCACCCTATGCACCGCCACTAATAGATGCCGTATTGGGCAATATTGTAAGTAAGGATTCAAACGGAAATGGCAATATAGTGGCTACCGTTTATACAAAAGACGGGGACCTGTACTTGAATTCCACAGGGGCAGGCCTCTATACCCCCAATGGTTCCGGAAATTATTATGAAACCATGTATGCGGATCTTTCAAACTATGTAGCCAATACCATTGGTGCGGCGACCTTGAACGGGCTGTGCTACCAGTACAGGTACGATAAAAGAAACCGGTTGGTAGAAAAGAAAATACCGGGAAAAGGCTGGGAATATATAATATATAACAAATTGGACCGGCCGGTAATGACGCAGGATAGTATTCAACGTTTAAAAAAGGAATGGCTGTTCACCAAATATGATGCCTTTGGAAGGGTTGCCTATACGGGGCTCCATACCCAATCAACCGTTGTAAGCAGAGCTACGATGCAATCTAATTCCAACAATAACAGTGCAATGTTTGTTACAAAAACTGGTTCGGCCAATTCTTTGGCAGGAACGAATGTGTACTATACCAATGATGCAATACCGGTAGGTATATCAAAGGTCTATACCATAAACTATTATGATGATTATGGATTTGATGGATTTTTACCCATACCACAGTTTATAGACGGTCAAGAAGTTATCAATTATAATAACAACGATAAGCCAAAAACAAAAGGACTGGCCACGGGCAGTAAAGTCAGGGTTTTGGATACCAACAACTGGATCACCACTGTCACGGGCTATGATGCAAAAGGGAGGGCTATCTATGTAAAGAGCGTAAACGATTATTTGGTCACTATAGACATAATCGAGAATACTTTGGACTTTGTCGGCAAAGTAGATAAAACGTTAACTTCACACGTAAGAGGGGCCACTAGTGTCATAACAGAAGATCTGTTTACATATGACCATATGGGAAGGCTAAAGACGCAGACCCAAGAACTTAACAATACGAACGTACTTGAGGCCATTGTTGAGAACCATTATGACGAACTCGGCCAATTGGATAATAAAGGCGTTGGAGGCAAAAGCACACAAGGGCGGTTACAAACGGTGGATTATACCTATAACATACGTGGTTGGCTAAAACAGATAAACGACCCAGCCACTTTGGGCAATGACCTGTTTACCTTTAAGCTAAGCTATAATACACCCACCCATGGCGTACCGGCACTGTACAATGGCAACATATCGGAAACCGAGTGGCGTACCGCTAATACAGATAACACGTTAAAATGGTATAGATATAGCTATGATGCCCTGAACAGGTTAAATTCAGGGAATGACAATGCAGGTAATTATATGGAGTACATCAGTTATGATAAAAATGGAAACATAAATACTTTATACCGTAGGGGCTTCAATGAGATTAATAGTACTTATGGGGTTATAGATATATTAGCATATACTTATGCCGCCGATAGCAACCAGCTAGCAAGTGTAAAAGATAATGCCTCTACGATTAACAATATTAAAACCTTTGGTTTTAACGATGGAAATACTACAGGTAACGATTACGCTTACGATACCAACGGCAACATGGTATCGGACCTTAATAAAGGAGTGACAAGCGTGCTGTACAACCACCTTAACATGCCTACCAAGATTACGGTAACGGGCACAAACGCAGGGGTATTGGACTATAAGTATTCTGCGGACGGAACAAAGCTTCAAAAGATAAAAACGCAAGGAGGAAATGTTACCACAACGGACTATGCGGGTAACTTCGTTTACGAGAACAATGTGCTGAAACAGTTCAACCAACCAGAGGGCTATGTGGAACCTGACGGAAGTGGCTATCAGTATGTATATAGGCTAACGGATATCTGGGGGAATACCCGGATCACTTTTGCGGACGATGACAATAGCGGCAGCGTGAACAGTTCTGAAATCAGACTGGAGCAGAATTACTATCCCTTTGGAATGGAACATAAGGGTTACAACGGCGGGATGTACGGGGCGAAGAACAACCTGAAGACCTATCAAAAACAGGAGTTCACAGAAGACTTAGAGCTGAACACACATGAGTGGAGATATCGTGTCAGCGACCCCGCAATCGGTAGGTTCTGGCAGATTGACCCATTGGCAGAGGATTATGTTTATAACTCCACTTATGCCTTCCAAGAAAATAAAATGGGAATGGGTACGGAACTTGAAGGTTTAGAGTTGAAGGAATTCATCTTTAATGACACAGGAAAAGGGAAACCTGTTCTTACATTAGGACTTCACCATATTAAGCTTCCAACTATTAACCGTATGGAAGGTGGTGGTATTATCGGATTTGTTGAAAACGGTTTAAGAAGTGCTTGGAATGGTATTGCAGGGACTTGGAATGCAGGGATGGATGGTGCCAATATGGGAGATATTACTACTGAAGGATTCAATGAGATGGGTAAGATGGCTGATAGAATCGTGGAAGGAAAAGGTACTGTGCAAGATGCTGAAAACTTGACAGGTATTGTGATTACTGCCGCAGTAATAGTGAAAGCTACTTCGAGTAAAACGATAAGTACGAATGAGTCTACCTCCGTAATAGATAAAGCATATAAGCGACCTAATAATGCAACCACTCCTGCGCAAAGAGCATCTGTTCAAGGTACACCTTGTGTAGATTGTGGGGGTACTAGTAAACCTATGGTAGCAAACCATATTACACCATTAGTAGAAGAATATTATACTACAGGAACTATAGATAAAGTAAAAATGCGGTCACTTGAAGCTGTAAATTCACAATGTACAAATTGTTCAACATCGCAAGGAGGACAAATGAGTGCATATTCAAAAGCAATGAAAAAAACTTTTAATTTAGAATGAGTAAATTTAATAATGAAAAAAACTTTTAATTTACAATGAGTAAACATAATAATGAAATAGATTTAATTAATGAACAAAAGCGTATTTGTAAAAAATATGGAACAGCTTTTGTAGAAGCTCCATTAAATTCAAAAATTGGAATTTCTGATAACGTTTTGGAAGGGGTTCAACCAATAAATGGATTGAGGCATTTTTCTAATGGTGATACCACAGGGTGGTATATATGGGCAGGTGAATATTCTGATGCTCCAGATTTTTTTAAACCATTGCATATAAAGCATTTAAATGAATTAAATTCTCTAATAATGCCTTTTTTAGGTTTAGAACCAGGTTATAGATTTTTAATAGCAGAAGGAGGTGATTATGTAGATGTATGGGAAGACTTGAGTTTATTAGATGTTATTGATTAATTTCTATAACATCTGGGTTATAAACGGTTAATTACTATGTGGATGCCGTAAACGGTTATAAGTATGTGTACCAGTACAAGGACCACTTAGGGAACATACGACTGTCTTATAAGGATGTGAGTACTACCTCTACGCCTGTATTACAGATACTTGAGGAGAACAATTATTATCCTTTTGGGTTACGTCACAAGGGTTACAATTCTAACATAAATGGAATTGACCATCCATATGGTTTTGGCGGCAAGGAAGAGCAGAATGAGTTCAACAATACGCTTCAGTGGTTGGACTTTGGAGCAAGGAATTATGATGCCAGTTTGGGGAGATGGATGAATATTGACCCATTGGCAGGTGAGTTATCAAATACAAATCAAACACCTTATCATTTTTGCAGTAATGATCCAATAAATAGATTTGACCCTGACGGAAGAGATGATTGGATGATAACTAAAGACAATAAATTTGTTAAAATCAAAACTACAAATGATAAATTTCACAGAATTTATAAATTAGACAGAGAAGGGAAGAAAGTTTCATTCTATAGAACTGATCATAAACTTTTTGACGGAGTTGAAGATAATGGCTGGAATAGAGTAAAGAAAGAGAATAATCGAAAGGAATTTCTATCTCTTTTGGAGACTTCAAAAAACAAGGATGCTCTTAAAGATATGATAGCGAGGGCTAAAGAGGAAGACTTTTTTGATGCTTTTGATATATTGATAATGTCTACAGAATCTCTTCAAATTAATCCGACAGATAGAGGAGATCCAGATCGTTATAGTTTTGGATTTGATTTGATTAAATCAATTAAGGAGTATTTTGAAAAGAAGGATGAAAAAGAAAAAGAAAAAAGGAAAAAGAAAAGGCTACTGAGGAACTATTGAAAAAAGCCAATTCTGGAAACTTAGATGAAGGAACATATACATATGATATTTTTTCAGGGAAATGGGTAAAAAAATAGCCTAAAAAAACATTTAAACAAAAGTATGATTATGAATAAAAAAGTTATTTTGATTGTTGTTTTTGTTTTTTGCTTTTTAAATGTAAGAAACTATCTAATAAAAATTGTAAACCAGCCAAGGATTTAATTGAAGCTTCAATAGAGTCAATTAATAGTATGGATGAAAAAGAGTATATTTCTTTGATCGAATCTAATATTGTTTTAGAAATTTTGAAAAATTCTTCTGAAGAAAATCCAGAACATAAAGAATTAGTTGAAGTGTTAAAAAATGATAAAGAAGAATTTATTAAAATGTATTCAATAGGTTATAATGTATTTATTAGAACTTTAAAAAGGATTTATAAATTGAATAGGATTGATTTTAAGTTAATTGATTTTAAATTAGAAAAGACTGAGGAAGAGTCAGGTTATATAATTGATAGATATGTTGTAAGATTAGAGGATTATAAAAATGATCATTGGAGTATGAAAATAAATTTGTCTAAATACAATAATTGCTATTATATAATGGAACCTATAAATGTTAATTACTTGAGTAAAGGGTGGTAATGGACTAAACAACTAATAACCCCCGCTGTTCCCTAGTATGGCTACCGCCAGTTTGCGACTGATGGCGGTAAGAGTAAGAAAAACACAGAGCCACAATATAAAAGTTGTGGTTTTTTTATGCGTAAGCTGATGGGAACAGAAGTGTTAAATGATGTAATAATAATTTATTCTAATGATAACCTTTTTAAACAATCTACTATTAATACTAGTGATGCAGAATATTTAAAGAATCGGCATGCTACAGGTAATTATAGATATGCATATTATGGCACCCAAGACGGTAATAATTTATATATATTTGGAATGTATTTAACTAATAATGATTAATATGAAAAAGTACTTGTTTGTTTGGTTATTGGGAATATTTATTAATTGTACTAACCAACAAAAAAGTAATGTTGTTCATTCAAAAGAAAATGAAAAGGAAAACACTCTCAACATTAAAGACTCACTTTTTTTTAATGATGAAGATAAAATTGTAGGTGTTTCTCATTTTGAAAATAATATTCAAGAAGGATTTTCTTTAATTCTTGATGAAAAAACAAATATCCCAAAATATTTAGTTCAATATACACACGGAAAAAGAGATAAAATTATAATTGCATTTGATAATGATGGTAAGATGAAATCATTTAGGTCATCAGATATCCATAATGATAGTCAGAGTATGAAATTTCATAAAAATGGGGTTATAAAGGAAATTGGAAACACAATAAAAGGAAAGGCCAATGGAATATGTTATTATTTTGATGAAGAAGGAAAACAAATTAGTAAAGTTTTATATGATAATGGTAACATTGTAAAATAGTGGTAATGGAAGAATTTTTGAAAATTCTTTTAGAGTTTTTTTTTGATTTCTTTTTACGTAATACTAAATTATTGATTATTTTAAGTATTGTCATTATTATTACTCTTTTTATTGTGCTTTGGTAAAGAGTTATGCTATTCCCCCACTGTTCCCTAGTATGCGCTACCGCCAGTATGCAACTGGTGGCGGTAAGAATGAGAGACTTATGGATTTAAGGTTGTAATCAAACAGATATAAGTGAGGTTACATCGAATTCATGTGAAGTTGTTCACTTTTTATATTTTCCGGGACTAATACCTATACGTTGTGAAAAGGTAGAAGTAAAATGTTGTAATGATGAAAATCCACATGCATATGCAATATCGGACATGCTCATAGCATCATTGTTTTTAATTAAATCAATGGCTTTTTCAATTTTTAGGTTGATTATAAAGCTATTTGGAGGATACCCCGTATGCTTTTTTACTTCGTAAGTAAACTTGGTTTTACCCATGCCAAACATATATGCCAAATCATCAATAATCCACTTTTTGCTTAAGTCGTTAGTAACAATTTGGGTTAATTTGATGATGAAATTATCCTCTTCCTGTATTTTTTGTTCTCTAAGCGCTAAGTGCCTATATAAGTCTATAAAAAAGTTTTCAATAATGTTGTGAACTATTATTTCAAAACCTCTTTCTTGGTTTGATAGCTCTTTTTCAAGTTCGATGAAGTATTTCTTAAAAACTTTGGCTTTTTCAACAACAATGGCATTTTCATTGGTAATCATGGTGCCAATTTTTTTTTGGAATTTATCTGATAATTTAGTCCAGGAACCTAGTTTAAGAGGCGTATCCAAATCGTATTCCTCTGGTTTTATTACCATCCAGTTTATTTGCCCAATATCCATTTTGCCTGTAGGGCTTCCATTTAATTGCCAAGGCGCAGTTACCGATAAATTATCTGGTAAAAGTTCAATTTCGTTGCCGTCTACGGCCCATTTATATTTGCCGCTATTTACAAAATGTATTTCAATACCATCATTTAAATGTGGGAGCATGGTTTCGTCCATTCTAACTTTAGAAAACTTCATGCTACCAAATTGTCTAATGAAAGGGAAGTGTTTTAAGGGGCCTAAGTTATCTTGATGCCACCAAATACCTTGGTTTCCAATTTTCTTTTTTTTATTTGATAACTCGTTTTCACCTGAATTTTCCATATTTAATTATTAAAAATTGGTCTTAGAAATTAGAGACTGTTTAAGTTTTACCCTTTGGTTCTTTTATGTGTTTTTTTCCGCCATACATCAGCTAT